>ULUA01024676.1_pt1 | contig 43555 bp, 44 predicted proteins | sample 1958081 | NCBI WGS metagenome assembly ULUA01 (sample SAMEA4835748, study PRJEB28245) | human gut metagenome | biome: gut microbiome; material: fecal sample | place: Denmark | collected 2008
TAATGTGATAATGTGTTTAGTAGGTTAGTCGCCCACCAGCCTATGCGAAATACAATTAAGGCTATGAGCATCACGATTTTATCTATTCCTACAACAATCCCGGAAGTAAGTGAAGTGAACCAAAGTTTGGCTGCATCCTTTTCCATATTGGTCACTTCGTCCACCCCGGTCTGTTCCATAGTGGCTTCTATCAGATTAGGGTCGGAAGTTCCGCTGTGTGCCACATCCGCTTGTGCTTGCAGGCTGGTGTACATTGTATCTCTTGCATAGATGAGTTGCTGCACCTCCTGAAATTTATCCTCTATCTGTGTGGCTTCTGCCTGATACAGGTCATGAGTATAAGAGCCGATACAATTCGGGATATAGGATAGGAAATCCAACACGCACCAGTTGCTCCCACTGTTTACCATACCCGTGTCTGCCGGAGGATACCACCAGCATAGGATAATTGAAATCGCCAATGGCTTGAACAACTTCATGATATCCAGCGGTTCGTTCTTGACCATCATCTTATACGCCATGCCTGCTGCCATGACGATTGCAAACAAGGCCGCGAGTGCCATACACATTTGGAGGATCCACCAAAACGGCCCTTGTGAACCCGTGAAAGTCGCGTCCGTCAAGAACTCGTTAGTCTGAAAAATCACATCATCAATCTCTTCTTCAAGCAGATTGATGCCGAAATCTGAAAGTATATCTCCGCTTGCCATCTATTTTTCCATTTAATTTTATCTGTTCACACTCTCGTTCTCATTTCCGTCTTCGTTCCCGTCATCATTCTGCGACCCTCGCACTGCTGACCGGGATTCATTCCAGCGACTCATGGCATTGCTGATAATGCTTCTTTTGTCTATCGGGCGGTTCTCCGTTGCCGAAAGGAGATTCTTCGTGGCATTGCGGTTGCTCAACTGGACGAGATATTTCACCAGTACATCGTTTTGCCGGGAGACATCGGCATAGATTTGCATATACTCTTTCTTACGCTGCGCGTTGGGCATATAGGCATCCCTTGTTGCCTTGATTGCGCATTGATAGACACGGTAATAGTCGTTCCACCGTTCTTTTTCTTTTGGCGAGCCGCCTGTCATCATTATGCGGTCAATGTTCTTCTGAAACTGCCGCATCTGTGATTCCACCTTGTCCTTTTCCGCAAGCCAGGCCAGATCCACTTGTCGGTCTGCCACATTCAAGGCTTCAATCTTGGCTCTGCTTGTGAGTGCGGAATCTATGGCTTCCGCTTCATCTACCTGCTGATAGGAAGCCACGCCTGCCGCTGTGCGGAATGTGAGTTTGTTCTTGACAGCTGCCGTTTTCTTGTACTTGTTGTGCAGTAACGTGTAATAAAGTTCCGGTTTGAGCGCACCGGCTCCGGTTTCTTCCACCGTGATTTGGTTCATCTTGGGCGAATCGTGGTTGTAGGTGACATATTGGGCGTTTGCCGCAATGGTTGCCACTAACAGCATCGTTGTAAAAATCCATTTCATAATTTCTCTATTTTTAGTTATCAATAATCCAGTTTACCTGATTGTCTCCACCGTCCGAAAGCATCGTCAATAAGTTCCCGTTTGGTCTTGGTACGATAGACTTTCTCTTTCCAATAGCCGATACGAACCTGTATGTACCGCCAGGTCTCGAAATAAGCACGGTTCAAATGCTTCTCGATATTGTCAAGAGAACAGTTGATGCTGTTCAGCACCATCAGCAAGTCCGAAGTGGAACAAGCCGCCGCACCTGTGGCGTACAGAACCAAATCGCTCACGGATTTATATAGGTATTCTCCTTCCTGGGCTATCATCCGTATGGCTCCGGCATTGATGGATAATATCAGAGTGTCTGCCAACTCTATGTGTTTCCGCTTGATGACCTTCTCATTGAAATCTTCAAGCATCGCCTTGTAGTCGGATATTCTTTCGCTGACCCCTTTGTAGGTGGAATGTACATTCAATGCCGTGCGTAGGGACTGGTACATCACGTCAATCACATCGAAAGCTCTGGTGTACTTGTCCAGATCCACGTTCAACTCCTTATAACCCACCGTTTCCTTACGGCTGTATTCATGCAGGAGTTTGTTGCTGTGTTCCAATGTGGAGCGAGCCAGCAAGAGGCTTCGCTGTTGCTTGTGGTCATTGATATAGGCTTCAACCGTCCCCACATCAAAACTCCATTGCGCATTTGCGGACAGGGGTGCCAGCAGCATTATCAACAATCCGAGTATATATGTCCTGCCTCTTTTCATCGCTTGCCCTCCTTAGTCTTTCTGTTTCGTGCGTTTTCCATCCAACGGTCGTGACATTCCTCCACAAGGGAAAGTCTGCGCCCCTGATCATCGTCAACGGGAGGCAGAACATCTTTCAGCACGTCAATGATACTGCGCCTGTAGTGCATCATCTTTTCCAACGATACCAAGTCGGCGTAAATCTTCGTGAGCCGGGAATCCACTTCACGGGCTATTTCCAGCCGGTCGCTTGACCAAAGCAGGTGATACATATCGTTTGTTTTCGTGTCCTCCTGCGGTGCAGTACGGGCATATTCAGTCGTTATCTTGCACTTCGGATATTCTTTAGCGATTTCCGCTATGCGGTCATTGACCAGTTTTGTCTTTTCCTTGTCGCTCATATCGGGGTCAAGCGTAATCACTTCCACCACATGGGTATCGGAATACTCCGTTGCCAAGTCCCAGGAGATTTGCAGGATAGCCCTGTGTATCTTGATGCCAAGGAAGTATTTGGGCTTTCGGGCGATTTTCAGTGTCGCCTTGAATGTGATGATGCCGTTGATATTCGGGATTGTGCCTTTTCGGACATAGGTGTAGCCGTTCCAGGAACCGTTGTCCTGCCAGGTGATATTGTAAGCCGTCTTGCAGTCTTGCATGATAGCCGGTATCCGGTAATAGTCATCGGTCTGCACATCGTTGTCGCTTTTGGCTTCTTCTTTTGCCTGTGCGATTTCCTCTTGCTTCTGCTGCCAGGCGGCAAGTTCAGGTTTCAACCTGTCTATCTCCGCTTTGTTCTCATTGTATTTCTGACGGAGAGGAACGGCATCCTCCACACTGGCATTGGCAATCTGTTTGATAAGCGATTCGTTTTCCGTTTCCAATGCGGATATTTGTGACTGGAGCGCGTAAACCTTGTTGTCCGCTTCCCGCTGCATGGCATCGAGTTCAGACAAATCCAGTTCCTCGCTTTCAGCTGTAGTCTTCATCGCGCACTCTTTGGAATGTGCGTTGAGCGTACTTCCGCATTTCCGGCACTTGTATTGGGTTGTTCCCTGCCCAAGTGTCGCACCGTCCGAACAGGTGACACTGATTGTTACCGTTTCGCATCCTTTCAGTTTCTCTTCATTGGTTGCCTGGTAATAGTTCCGGCTGTCGGAAGCGATATAATAGACATAGCCGTCTTCGTTGTCGTTAAACTCAGACAGATGTGCATTAAGTTGTGCCTTGAATGTGTTCAAATCCATCGAATAGGAATCGAACACGTCTTCATAGACTATTTCCTCGTTGTTCCAGCTTTTCGTGACATGGATTTCGTAGGCGTATGCCTTCTTGGTCTGTTTCTTCCCTTTTTTAATGATATAGCTGGACTGGTAATAATTGATGGTGTAACTGAAGCCGTCATTGGCATTGTTAAGCTGCTGCACCCTGTTCCTTGACCATCCGGCATAGCGTTCCGAATTGGAAAGGGCCTGCTCCTTTTGCGATGCGTTGGGATAGAAGTTCGGATCGCTTGTCTTGAAGCGGGTCCATTCACCACCTTCAAGGATGCTCTTGTCATCTGTCGGGGGATAATAGTCGCAGAGGGAGACACTGCCACGGTCACGCCTTGCGATGTACCATCGCTGGGTGTAGTAATTCCCGGCTGTTTCGTCCAGATAATCGGTAATCCACGAAGTGAGGTTGTAGTCGCTGAACTTGAACAATCCTGCCACATTTTCTTCACCACCCACGATGCCCAGTATGGTCTGTCCGGCATTGTTCTCCAGTTGCTCGAAAAGTCCGTTGTAATGCTCGTAGATGTCAATGACCTTGCTGACTTTCCCGTTCATCAGCTCGTGAAACGAGTTCTGTTGCAGCAAGGCGTTCCCGATATTGGTGATTCCCGAAGTGGCAAGACCGGCTCCCATCCGGTAAAGTTTGTCCAAATCGGCTTTCAGGTTTTCCTTGGTGAAGTTGCCCGGCACTTTGGATATGTCATCAAAGAGCCGTTGCCAGTCCACGTTGCCAATCTCGGAGAGTTTTAAGATGGAGGCGATTTCCTTATTGATTTCCAGAAAGGCGATATCGGAGAAAGACAGAGTGCTGTTGGTGACAACGCTCTCGAACTGCATACAGAGGGATTTGGTGTCATCGCACACTTTCATCAGATAACTGCACCAATGGAGTGCGGTCTGTGGAGAACGGAGCATCAGTTTGGCGACAATCCATGTCTTCGGGATAATCTTGTGCGCCACCAAGTGATAAATCCTGCGGTAGTAGTAATTTTCGGTGGCACTGCTCCAGATGCCCAAATCAGTGAGTGCCTTCCTCTCCAGGAACTTGCTGGCAAATATTCCGGCAGTGGCCACTTCCGAAGCCTTGTAGTGTTTCAGTATATTCTGCACCTGCTCGTCATAATACGCTTCTGCAACGGTTCCAGTACCGTAGGCAGCAACCATAGCGGCAACGGTTTTCGCATCGAAGTTCACGCTGTAATACTGGGCATGAACTTGTTGGGCGAAAATCGTGGCTATTGTCATTATTATGAGAGCAAATCGTTTCATTGTTGTTTTGTCTTTGGTTGATGAAGATTCAATACCTTCCCGGCAGCATTCACTTTTTGGGCAAACGGCAGGGACTTGCTTATTCCGGAAGCATCCCAGTCAGCGCAATAACGCTCGATGGCTTCCTTGTGGCTGCATTGCAGTTCAGCCTTGTAGAGTTTCAAGGCTTCTTTCTCGGCCCGTTCCGTGGTATAGGTCATGTAACACTCATGCGGTTCCTCCACACCATACACACCGCTGGTAGTGCCACGGCGGATAAAGACCTCACGAAAGAACGAACGCCCCTCTTTATTCTCCAGTCGGTTGATGGTAAAGATTTTCTTGCAGTCCACGTCTGTCAGACCGAGAATAGCCTTGATGGTATCAAAGCGTTCACGGAACTTGCTTTGGTCAAGCAGCATTACCACATCGGAGTTGTTGATGATAGCCTCCTTTACAATCTCAGACCCGATGATGTCCTGAATCTCTTGTGTGACCACGCCCACTGAAGCCCAGAACTTTCGGGCGGTCTTATACATGAATTTGATGTATTCTGCCATAAGAGGGCTGGCTATGGCTTTCCATGCCTCCTCAATGACCAGGACTTTGCGGTTCTTCTTGATACGCATCTTTTGCAGGAACACGTCCATGATGATGAGTGTCACCAAGGGGAACAGGAGCGGGTCATCTTTTATGGAATCGATTTCAAAGACAATGAAGGTCTCATCAAACAGCGAACTGTCCATGTTTTCGTTCAGCGTCTTGTCGTGGTTGCCACCTCGATAGAAATCTTTCATCATATACCGGTAGATGGAAATGTCTATCCCGGTTATACTGTTTTCATTGCAGATGTCGGGAATGCGTTGTACGGAGAACTCATAGAATGTGTTGAATGACAGTGATTCCACTTTCAGTTCCTTTCTCCTGCGTTCTATCTCGTCTATGACAGTTTCTATCCGTGCGTTCAGTTCCGTTTCATTTTCAGCGCGGTTGCCGTTTTTGTTTCGCTCGTCAATCAAAAGGCTTTTGCGCAAGTCCTCACGTTGGGGTGGAGTGAAACCATCGAAACCGTTGAAGTAGGTATCGTAATATTCGGTGATGACCTGCTCGATCAGCCTGTCTTCCGTTTTGGTGACCGTCCCTTGGCTGCCTTTCCAAATCAGCAGCACGAGATTTTTCAGGAAGCCTGTCTTTTCCACGTTCAATTCCTGCCTGTTGATGCGGAAAGGATTCATCGTAATCGGGTATTCCTCCGTGTAGGAGATATATTTTCCACCCAAATACTCGCACAGTCCCTCGTATGAGTTACCGGTATCTACCATTACCACGTCCGTCCCTTGCTCGTGAAGCTGGCGCACAACGCTGTTCATGTGGAACGACTTGCCGCTGCCGGAAGGACCCAGACAGAAAAAATTACTGTTGTCGGTCAATTTCTCCGCGCCCTCTTTTCCTGTGATGTCGATAGCCACAGGCACGCCTTGCCTGTCCGTGTAATATATCTTCAAAGGAGTTTTCTCGCTATGCAGGATGCGTTCCTTGTACATCAGACAGGCTGCCGCATCACCCAAGGTAAGGAAACGGTCATAGTCAGGATTCATACCGTAACAGTTGCCCGGAAAGGAGTTGACGAACAGCTCCAACTGGTTGTAGGCTCTTTTGGAAATATGGATGCCCATCCTTGAAAACTGGTTTTCCAGATGGTTGGTGCATTTGTGAAGGTCGGTGTCCGCGGACATGGCTACTACAAGATTGTAGTGCGTATAGACCAGTTGCTTGCTTTCCCTTGCCACCACCTCCTGCACACGCTTGATGTCTTCTACCGCCATTTGATTACCGGGATTGGGCATACTCGCATGGCGGTTCTTCTTTTTGTCAAGCAAGGCCAGTTCTCTCTTTTGGTTGGGAATGAATATCATCTGGTTATACAACACCGCTTCGGTATTGGGAATGCCGGACACAACAGACACCAGATCCATCGGCATACTGCTGTTGTTGACTTCCACGTTGGTATAGGGACGAATGACAGACGGCAGGCTTACGTTATCCACATCCACAAGGCTATACACCTTGCACCGTTTGTCTCCCATGGAGATACATTCATCATTCACCTTGAAGTTAGTCATCGAGACTACCTTGTCACGGAAGTTCATGGCGAAATAGCGGTCAACATATTCATTGACTTCCTGCCTGTTCAGGAATCTCACCTGTACGCCGGCATCACGCAGCTGGTCGTGAACCTTGCGTATCTTTACAAGGAAGTCTCGCCACTTCTTGCCGTCAAAAGAAAACAGACGGCTTTTCTTGACTTCCTGAGTGATAGTCAGGTAACATTCGCTGTCGGTATAAGGTCTTCCGTTGAAGTAACGGAAATAGGATGTGGAGAGAAATTCACGGTTCTCGTCGCTCTCTTCCGTGAACTTTTTCCGGATAAAAATATCCTGCTTGTGTATGGCATAGCCTTCTCCCAAAGTCTGGGCAATGGCGGTGAAAAGTTGCGTGAACTCATAGTAAGAGTCGATATTGGCGCAATACTTCTGTACCGGGTTCTCCAGTTTCAGCACGGCGGAATACTCTCCGGTCTTGGTATATATCACACCAATCCCGTCCGCTTCTTCCACGGAGAAATAGATGTCTTGAAAGATGCGTTTCCGCTTGCCGCCCGTTCCAAAGGCATAGACCGACACGGCCATGCCCACGCAAAGGGCAATGAAGACTATGAAAACATATATAATCATTCGGCTGTTTACAATTAAGGGCAGGCTGACCTATTGAAAGGCCAAGCCCACCCACGTTCAACATTCAATATATCCATTCATGGTCAAATGGTTTTCTGTTACATTTTCTTTGAGTAGGCATAGATGAACACCCCACGTTCCTGCCGTTTGCTGTGCAGTCCCTTGCGCTGCTTGAACAGAATCAGTCCCACACCGCTTGTCACGGTGACGGACAGGACAATCAGGGCAAGGACGAATCCTGCCATACAGTAGGCTATGATGAAGCCGACAATGGCGATGCCTATCGTGGCTGCCGCCCAATAGATGTAGCGACCCTGAATACCCATAAATTCAAGGGGACGTTGCAGCCCCTTGAACAATGGATAATCCGGATAGTGTTCCTCTTTCCCGTTCATGATACCTGCGGTTTAGGAGAGTCCGAAGAACAGAGGAAGTGCCTGGGCTGCCGCGATAAGGAAGATGCAGGCTCCGACCACCATCATGATCTTTTTCTTGACATCCTGCTCCTCGTTGTTCATCGCGATATATACCGAGATCGCACCTACTACGGCTACCACACCGGCAATGGCGTAACAGAGTTTCACCACGATAGGAACATACTTGGCGATTTCCTCGCTCACTTGGGTCAGTGCCGCTGTTCCGGCCGAGTAGTCTCCTGCGGTAGTCTGTGCCATCAAAGCGGTCACACCGCACACCATCATCAGGCAGGTCATCTGCGTTTTCTTTGAAGTCGCGATTTTCTTTGCGAATCGTTTTACTTTTTCAAACATACTTGTCTTGTTTTAATTGAACTTTATTGATTGTTTTACACTCGTGATTTTCTAAATTCGATAGCCGAAAAATGCCGGAAAGACTATTGTCGCACCGATGATGAAAAGGCAGGCTCCGACCAGCGTGAGTATATGCTTGGTGATTCCGTCCTCGCCTGTGTTCATCTTGATATATATCTGGAATGCGGCTATGACCGCAAAACCTCCTGCAACCGCGTAAATGATGTACTGGACATAGAGCATCATCGTCACCACATAGTCGTGCATGGAAGCCAGCGCGTCCGCTCCCCACGAGTAGTTCACGCCGCCGCTTTTAGCGAAGACGGAACAAGGGAGCAGCGTACACAGTGCGCTTAGTATTCTTTTGCCATTGTGTCGGGTCATAGTTCATCAATTACGTTCTTGGTGGTTACACCTCCGTCCGGATGCAATTCTCCAATGCCATTTTGAATCATCAGCTTGTACAGCTCTGCGGAGTTATAAGGATTGGAGAAGGTAACCTGTGTCTCTTCCATGTTAGCCTTGACCTTGTTGTTCAGAGCCTCGATGACATCCTGTCTCGGCTTTTCGTCTGTGGGATTTGTTTCCTCCGACACATTCTGTGTCTCATCGATGTAGTGTGTCTCATACTCGTTATCTCCGATATTGAATCCCTTGTCGTTCTCCACCACGCTGACGCTTTCTTCCTCGTCAAAATCGCTCACGTCAAATTCTTCTTCTCCGGATTTTATCTTTTCCCCGTTTTTACCATAAAGGTCTCTTGCTATCATCACAGCGTAGTAGATGATGTATGCCACGGTCAGCGCAATGGCGAAGATGAAATATGCTTTCATATCTTATAGTCTGATTTTAGAATATGATTAAAATATGAACGCAAAGGAAGTACAATAATTTCATACTACGAAATATCCTTGCGAAAAGCGGCTGAATATTAAACATTATTCTGAGAAAATCTAAAATCATACTCAATTATCATACTTTAAGCGCAATTTTGAACCGAAAAACGAGCCGGATTGAGACGAGGATGAAAGATGAACAGGTTGTCCGGTTTGCCCGGCTTAATGTCTTTACTTGTATTTTCCAAAGAAGATCAGATGAAAGTCTCTTATTCATCAATGACTATTAAACCAATCACCCGTTTCTTTGCTCAACTCGTGCAAAATCATTAACTTTGCAACAGATTTTCAAGGTGTTTGTGGTAATAAAAGACGAAAACGCAAAACTGCCATGTATATTTTGAAAGACGAACAGAGAACAATTACCATTAAGCGGATGAATAATTATGGCACTTGCTATCAACATAGACGACCTGCTGAACAAACAGAGGATAGAATCCAATCGGATTGAATTTAAGAAAGGTTGGAATCCGGTGAGCATATACCACAGCGTATGCGCTTTCGCAAATGATTTTGACGACCTTGGTGGCGGTTATATCGTGGTAGGCGTTGACACTGACGACAAGACCGGAGTTGCCATTCGGCCTGTTGAAGGAATACCCATTGAAGAGATTGATGACATCCTTCAGGATATGGTCGGCTATAATAACAAGATAGCCCCGTACTATATGCCTCGGACAAGCACGGAGGAAGTGGACGGCAAGACTGTACTCGTAATATGGTGCCCTGCCGGGATTAACCGTCCGTATTCTGTTCCGGAGAATGTAACGGCAAAGAACGGTTCCAAGGAATACTTCTATATCCGCAGTGGAACAAGCAGCATTATCGCCAAAGGTGAGGTGCTGGATGAGCTTCGCGAACTTGCCAGTCGTGTGCCATTTGATGAAAGGGGCAACCCTGACATTCGTTTGGAAGACATATCCACTTTGCTTTTGCGTGAATACCTGGTGAAAGTCGGAAGCAAACTGGCAAGCGAGATTAACATCAGACCACTGCAAGAGATTCTGGAGCAGATGGACTTGTTTGTCGGCCCGAAGGAAAACCGTATGCTGAGAAATGTGGCTGCCATGATGTTCTGTGAGAATCCAAGCAAATTTTTCAAGCGGACACAGGTGGAGATTGTCTATTTCCCTGAAGGAAGGCTGAATAATCCGAGTAACCTTTACGAAGGAGCAGTCATCACAGGTTCTGTTCCGCAGATTATAGACCGCACCTTGGAATACTTGAAGCGTATGCTCGTGATGCAGAGTATCATCAAACCGGAGAATGACTATCGCAGTAGGAAATTCTATACTTATCCTTATCAGGCATTAGAAGAAAGTGTCACGAACTCGCTTTATCATCGTGACTATCGGGAATGGGAACCTGTCGTAATAACAGTAGAGCCGGATAGTATTACCATTCAAAATGTGGGTGGCCCGGATCGAAGTATATCTGCCGCTGACATTTCCCGTTGTGAGATTCTTGTCTCAAAACGTTACCGCAACCGTCGCTTGGGTGAATATCTTAAAGAACTGGACATGACCGAAGGGCGTTCTACAGGTATTCCGACCATACAAAATGTGTTGGAGAATAATGGCTCTCCACGTGCAACCGTTGTCACGGATGAAGACCGCACATTCTTCCGCATCACGATTCCTTGCCACGAAGCTGCCGGAAATATAATAGCCGACATAGCCAACAAAGATGCTTCCGTGAAGGCATCAAGGCGAGGTGCACTACAAACTGCACTACAAACTGCACCAGAAACTGCACTACAAATTTTGGAACAAATACAAATCAATCCCAAAGTAACCATGACAGACCTTGCTAATCTGACAGGTTATTCAAGAAGGTGGGTAGCCCAAACAATGAAGCAGCTTCAGGAATTGAATGTTATTAAGAGGGTAGGTTCTACTAAGACCGGCTATTGGGAGATTATAGCCAAATAGATAGTAGGAAAAATCCATAACCAGGTTTACTTACACACATATCCACGAAAATCCCTCCTGTGCGGAGAGCCTTTCGTGGATACTATATTTCTATCAAAGGGAATACAAAGACTAACGCCTTTTGCCTCTCAGATAGTCATTGAGGTCTTTGTAGTTATAATAACATTCCGAATGGTCAGTTACACGGTTGCCACAAAGTCCGGCAATGGTTTCGACTGTTTTTCGCCCGGCAAGGTCGTTATCCAGATAGCAATGGATGGCGATGTACCGTTCCAGTTCCACAAGACACTTTTTCAGATTACTGACTGAGTTCATCACAAGAAAATCGGTAGGACTGTCGATGCAGACATGATAGTCTCCTTTTCTATGAAGTTCTTGGTAAGACAAGAAGTCCATAAAGCCCTCGAACACGCAGACATGATTTTGGATTATATCCTTGTTATACCTGATGACGGATATGTCTTTCCCCTTTATACATCCTTTATAATAAGGATTGCGCACCTCGTAACCGCCGGTCTTGTTTTCAAAGGCTATGGCGAAATAGTGTCTTTTGCGTAGCTCATAATGAATTTCCTTGCAATAAAGCCTGCCGATATTCTCACTGATATACCTGGAACGGAGGTAAGACAACAGGGCATGGTGGCTCAGTTCTTTTACTTCCACGTTTTCCATTTCTTCCTCGATAGGACAGGGACGGACACTCCGGCTTTGTAATTGTTGAAAAGGTACGCCAATGGCATTCTCGCTGATGCGGAGCAATACCATACTTACATTGCCAGTACGATAAAGGTGTTTTCCCAGTTCTATGATGTCACCTCCGGCAGAAAGCCCAAAGTCGTACCATTCGTTCAAATTATCGTTGACCTTGAACGAGGGGGTACGTTCCTCTCGCAATGGGGAGAGGTACCAATACTGGCAGCCACGCGCATTGACCGGAGAATGTCCTATTATCCGCAGATATTCCACGAGCCGTATCTGTTTCGCTTCTTTTATATTCATTTTAGTATGGTTTACTTATATATACCCACAAACTAAACCATACTGCTTAGAGATGGAAAGAACTATTATAGGAGTAGGTACGACCGTTTTTTGTAATGGCATGATTTTCCAACAGGAACTTACACAAGTTTACCAATGTGTTTCTTCCTCTTGAATACCCAATGCTCTCATATCCCTTTTTAAGAGCTTCAAGCAAAGATTGATAGCCATATTCCGCGCATTCTTCAAAGGTTACTTCCAAGGCGGTTCGGTGTTGCTGCTCGGTCATATCTATATAAGAAGCCAGTCTGTCCATTTTGTTCTTTTTGAATTGATGTTCTTTTACCAGGTGTGGGAGAGAGTCTTCTCCGATTTCAAATGCGAAAGGCGTAAATTCCCTGTCCCTTATGTGCATGGCTCTTACTTCGCTGATTTTTCCATTTTCATTGTTTTTTGATATTTGCAGGATAGTCTCGGCCTTATTGTTCAGTTCTGTTCCGATATGCCCTCTGGTATTGTCATCCCCTTTGTTTAGATGTAAGACGGTGTGGATATGCAGTTCGTAATAGCTTGACCATCTCATCAGTTCATTGATTATGTCAAGAGATTCACTGGGACTGTTTATGTCATGGATTAAATCACGGATGCCGTCAATGATTACGAGCCCGATGTTTTGCTCTTCGTGGAGTGCCCATCGTATAATATCTCTCCTTTGGTCGGGAGTGTATTCTCGCAGAACCAAGAATTGGATGTTGTCATTTTCCTGGTCAGTAGGCAATCCTGCCAGTTTGAGGATTCGATGAAGCACTTTGTGGCAATGGCACTTGCTTTGTTCTGTGTCGATGTATAGGATTCGATTCTTGCAAGATGGCAGTTCTGCTTTGTACTTTAGAATCTCCTTTCCGGAAAGAGCCGATGCGACAATAGCACTGACATTGAATGTCTTTTTGCTTTTGGGTTTGCCGGTGGAAGCACTGAAATTTCCGATTGTGGCAATGGTAACACCGTCTATTTGTACGATTTCCTGTGGAAACTCATATTTTTCGGTAACACTCAGCCGTATATATTTCAATAAAGACTTATATTTGGCTTCGTCTATCCGATAATTGTTGGGTTGTATCATATCAGGTTGCATTATTTTTTCCCTCCTTTTGTTGGTTTGTTCTTACTTTTTTGTCCCAATGTGTAAGCGATGATATTGGCTTGCCTTTCTATTTCTGTATTGGAGAAACAGGGGTTGCGCTTTATCCATCGGTTCAGGTCATCCCTGAGAATGAATATGTTTTTTCCATTCGGCTTATACACGGTAAGTTCTTTCTGCATGGTTAACTTATAGACATAGCCTTTGGACACTTGTAGATAGGCGGCTACCTCGTCTATATTGAGAAACTCTTTTGCGGCATAAGCTATCTTTTCCACATTTTCAAGATGGGATAGCAGTTCGGCCAAAGAACCGAATCGTTTCAGGTAATTTTCAACATTCAGGATTTCCTGCTGAAAATTTTCCAAGGAGTTGTTTTCGAGGAATGATTTCAATCCTTCGATACGGGAGAGTAGTAAGTCTATTTCTTTTCTATTCATAATTCTTCTCTTGTTATAGCAGCAGGTTGCCCTATTGTTTGTACTTGATTTCTCATTGCCCATTCGCAAAGTTCCTTTCTGTTGAAATACACCAATTTGCCGTTTGGCTTGTAGTGTGGTATTTGCTTGAGAGAAGTGAGTTTGTAGATATAACTCTCGGACAAACCGAGATAAGCAGAAGCTTCAGCGGTAGTCAGCACTTCCTTGACTGCCCAAATACGCTCTTTCAACTGTGCAATGTAATTCTCGATGGTCTGGATTTTATCCACTTCGTTGATCTTTTGTTCTAACGATTGGAGCCGTTCAAAAGGTTTCTCCGTTGCCATCATCGAAATCATGTTCTCCATTTTGGAGAGCATCTTATTTTCATTTGTCGTTCTTCGATGTCTCATTGATTGATGCTGTTAAATTTGACAATGGGAGGTATGCCCTCCGTGAGTAATCGATTACGGAGGGCAAAGGTAGATGAGTATATTCGCTTGATTATGTTGAGATTGTTGAGTATCAACACAATTCTCAATACAACTCTCAACAATTTGTTATTCCTTTGTTATACTTCTCTGTTTTTGATTAGAGTGATATACTTGTCTATGATTGCCAAAAACTGCTTATCTATGGCGTTGGGAGTGGTGTCTTTTATCCGATTGAGGGTTGATGACATATCGTGTTGGGTCAGTAATTTCTTCCTTGAAGAACTGATGACAAGATGTTTTTGGGCAATTACCGATTGCCAGTTATAGGTTATCACATCGTGTGAAGCCAGTTTGTCCAACAATAAAACCAATTTGCTGTTGTTTCTTGAAGTCACAGTCTGCAATGTGTCTGCCGCATAACAAATGGCAACATTGTCTGCATCCAAAACTTCCTTAAACAAACAGACCTCATTGGCAAGCTGCACAATGAGGTCCAGAGTATGTCTGTCAAGTAAAGGTTTGATGTTGGTATTCTGATTGGTCTGAATAGGATTCCCCGGACTGCTGTTGTCGGACTCGGTAGTGGATTCCGACAGATCAATGGCGTAAAATTCGTTCAGAAGTTTTATGATCCCATTTTCGTCCAATAGGTTATGGTCGAAATGTTTGCGAATCAAAATTTCATGCTTCCCCAGAAGCTCTATTACCGTGTGGTAATTCTTTAGATGTTCATTCTTGCTCCAGGCATCATTCGCATCGTGAAACCGATGTGAATGGGTAAAGTCAAGCACGTATCGCCTGTAACTTTTTTGCCGTGTGGTGACTTCGTCTTTGTAAGACCTTTGGGCTTGCTCAACCAACCGGAATAGCCCTTCTTTACCGGTCTGCGCAGGAGTCCATTGGAAACCTCGCATCGCTCTTTTCAAAAAGAGAGAGGTGCAAAGATAATTTCTTTGACATAAAACATTATTTTAAGTATTGTTGTTTGCCACCTTTGCGTTGATGGCGTTTTTGTTTTGAGTGCTAAGATAGTTATCTGCAATGGTTTTTAGTTGAATATCGTATGTGTCAATCAATCCTTTTTTGACTATAAAACGAAAATTACTATCCATACTTTCTCTGTTAGGTACTTTATCACGTTGCAAGCGGAAACAGTTTACGCACTTTACCCATACATCATAGGGATTGTGTTGCTTAAAGGCCAAATGTACAAAGTACATAAGTGAAGTCTGTGTTTTCATCCATACTATAGGATGTTCAAATACCGTTTCATCGAAAATACCTTTGAATGCGGCAAATGTGGTGTCGGAGGAGATATATCCACCGTCAAGTAGGGCGGAGAACATGGAATGTATCTCATCTTCGCTATTCGGACTGTAAAATACAACTTTGCTCGTATGAATAAGCCGTTCATCAGAAGTTTCTTCATTGAACGTATTTTCAATGTGTTTGAACTTATCACAGATAGCCTTTAATCTAACATCATACCTATCCAACCATCCGGCTCGCTTAATCCAACTGTAACCTGATACAAAACAAGCTTTGTGCGGAGTGTGTCCGTTTATGCTGAAACAACATTCTCCTTTTACCCACAAATCCTTCTTGTTGAATTTGTAAAATGCCTGATATACGAAAAAGGACAACTGCCGTTGCGTTTTAATCCATTCTACCGGCTTGCTGAATGTCTTTTTATTGAAAATGCCGACAAATGTTTTCAAGCCAGTGTCAGGTGCGATGTATCCGTATTTCACTAAATCTCGATACAGCACTGCTATATCTTTTTCACTCTGTGGTGTGTAGAATGTCTCTGTCTGATGCGTTGGCTCAAATTCAGTAAAGTCAACTTCCGGGTAGAGGGCTTTGGTCGTTTCGTAAAGTCCCGTATTGTATCTCGGAACACGCCAAGTGCTGAATCGCTTTCCATTTTCCCTTTTCCATTGCTTTTCAAAAAGGATGTAGGTGCTGGGAAGTTTGCAGATGGTAGATACAGCATAGGCTATCACTTTCAGTTGCAGCGGCTTCGTTTGCGGCATCGGCTGATAGTGTTCATCCAAAAGACCTGCGCGTATGGCTCTTTGTAATAATGTAGTCACCTGTTCATTGGCTAAAGGCTCAATCAAATCTTTATATTCGCCTTTCACCTCTTCTTCTTGCCTTTCGCAAAGTGACAGCAACGCTTGCATATTGTTCGCATAACAGTCAATTATCTTGACGTATGCAGAATCAATTTCCTGTCTGTGACTTTGTACATAGTTTACGACCGGGACGGTAAATTCGTTATTTGTTATAAGGTTTGCCAAAAGAGGAGAGGGGGCTTGTTCCATATATAGACAAATCTCTTTCGCCCATTTCCCGATATTCATCCACGAAGAGTCAAGTGCTTCAAATTCGATTTCATCATCCAAATCCAATTGACCTTTCATTTCACCGACGATTCGGGTAATCTTCGTTATCTTTATAACGGTTTCTTGCCTTGTCATAAACACGGGATTTAATCAATGTCTGGAATCAATGATACGGCATTCTGCTTATTTTTGTCAAGCACCTTTGCATAAATTTGTGTGGTCGCCAGTTCTTTATGCCCTAATAGTTTTGATACAGTGTAGATGTCCGCTCCCAAGTCAAGCATAAGCACAGCGAAGGTATGACGTCCGCAGTGGAAAGTGATAGGCTGTGCAAGGAAAAGCGGACAGGTGAAGATAAAACGTAAACCGTTTGAAATGAGCTTTGTTTCAGCATTCTGCCAAGTGGAGAAAATGCAAATAATAACGGAATATTGAGATTGTTCAGTTACCAAACCGTTAGCCGGGCAGTTACCGAAACGGGAATAGGTAACGGCAGGCAATGAAAAGAAACCCTCACCGTTTTGTTTGCGCTCATACACAGTGTTTTGCATATCAAGGAACGCTTATACGGCAAGTAATTTTGCACTAAAAAATATAAGCGTATGAAAGTAGAAAAATTCAAGGTGTTGCTCTACCTCAAAAAGAGCGGACTGGACAAATCGGGTAAAGCCCCGATAATGGGAAGAATCACCGTGAACCGCACGATGGCACAGTTCGGATGCAAGCTGTCCTGCACGCCTGAATTGTGGAATCCACGTGAAAGCCGTCTGAACGGCAAGAGCAAGGAAGCTGTGGAAACCAATACCAGGATTGAAAAACTGCTGTTGGCGGTAAACGCCGCATTCGACAGCCTTGTGTCCCGTAAGGCTGGTTTTGACGCCATCGATGTGAAAGACCTTTTTCAAGGTAGCATGGAAACGCAGATGACCCTCATGAAAATGACAGATGCAATCTGTGACGACATTAAGGCACGTATCGGCGTAGACCGTGCAAAAGGGACTTATCCCGGTTATCACTATATGCGGCTGACACTCGGGGAGTTCATCGAAACCAAGTACAAGGTCAAGGATCTGGCTTTCGGACAATTGACGGAACAGTTCATCCACGACTATCAGACATTCGTCACGGAAGAGAAAGGCTATGCGATAGATACCGTCCGCCACCACCTTGCCATCCTGAAGAAGATCTGCCGCCTTGCCTACAAGAAAGGGTATTCCGAGAAATGCCATTTTCAACATTTCGCCCTGCCCCGGCAATCAGAAAGGACACCACGTGCATTGAGCCGCGAATCGTTCGAAAGAATCCGTGACGTGGAAATACCGCCATACAGGAAGACGCACATACTGGCACGCGACCTTTTTCTATTTGCCTGCTATACGGGTGTGTCATACGCTGATGTGGTTTCCATTACGGACGAGAACCTGTACACGGATGACAACGGATCATTATGGCTGAAATACCGCCGAAAGAAAAATGAACATCGGGCGAGCGTGAAACTGCTTCCCGAAGCGTTGGCACTACTTGAGAGATACAAGGACGAAACACGGGAAACGCTTTTCCCGATAATCCACCACCCGAACATGAAACGGCACATGAAAGCGTTGGCTGCACTGGCAGGCATCAAGGATAACTTGTGTTATCATCAGGCCCGCCATAGTTTTGCTTCGCTGATAACACTCGAAGCGGGTGTGCCGATAGAAACCATCAGCCGAATGTTGGGACATTCCGATATTTCCACCACTCAGGTCTATGCCCGTGTCAGCCCGAAGAAACTTTTCGAGGACATGGACAAGTTCATTAAAGCGACCGAAGATTTCAAACTCACTCTTTAACACTTAAAGAATAATATGCGAAGTACATTTTCATTATTACCCTACATCAACCGCAGCAAGGTAAAGGCTGACGGTACGACCGCCGTATTGTGTCGTATAACCATTGACAGAAAACAGACCGTCATCAGTACGGGAATTTATTGCCGACCGGAAGACTGGAACGGCAGGAAGAACGAGATAAAGTCCGCAAGGGAGAACAGCCGTTTACGGGAATACCTGCGGATAACAGAGGAAGCCTACAATGAGATATTGAAATCGCAAGGCGTGGTCAGTGCGGAGATACTGAAGAACCATATCGCCATGAACAATATTCATCCGGTTACCCTTCTGCAAATGGGGGAATGGGAAAGGGAGCGGTTAAGGAAACATTCAGTAGAAATAGATTCCATATCTTCCTACCGCCACTCCATGTACTATCAGAAGTACCTGACGGATTATCTCGCTTCTTTCGGGAAGAAAGACATCGCCTTTGAGGAAGTGACGGAAGATTTCGGCAAATCTTACAAGGCATATCTTAAGAAATGCAAGAATTTCGGGGCTTCCCAGACCAACAAATGCCTATGCTGGCTGAACCGTCTGCTTTATTTGGCTGTCGATAAAGAGATTATCCGTGTGAATCCCTGCGAGGATCTGGAATACGAACCAAAGCCGGAAGCAAGGCACAAGTACATCAGCCGTGAGGAGTTCAAGAGAATCCTTGCCACCCCGATGTATGATAAGCGTCAGGAGCTTGCAAGACGGGCATTCATCTTTTCCACACTGACGGGATTGGCGTATGTGGATATAAAGCTTCTGCACCCGCATCATATCGGACGCAATGCAGAAGGCAGACGTTACATCCGCATCAACCGCAAGAAAACAAATGTGGAGGCGTTCATCCCCCTGCATCCCATAGCGGAGCGGATATTGTCACTGTACAATACGACCGATGACGAACAGCCCGTATTTCCTCTTCCGAGCCGTGATGCCCTCTGGTTTGATATCCACGAGATGGGTGTTATCATAGGCAAAGAGGAAAATTTGAGCTATCATCAAAGTCGGCACAGCTTCGGAACATTCCTGATTTCGGCGGATATACCTATCGAGAGCATCGCTAAAATGATGGGACATTCCAATATCCGGACGACACAGGGTTACGCACGGATAACCGATGATAAAATCTCGAAGGACATGGACAAGCTAATGGAACGCAGGAAGATACAATCTACCGGCGAAAAGCCAGACAGCAATAAGTAAACAGTATCAATTCAATACATTATGGACAGAGGAATAATAACAATCAGTGAAACGGGTGTAGTCATTATGCCGACAGTACCCGTATGGATGACACAATTCGAGATAGCCGACCTGTTCGGGATGTTCTCATGCGATATCCGCAAGGCGATTCATACCATTTACAAGAATACAATAGTTCGGTAAAATTTGCATATTCAATTGAATATCAATAAGATGCAATAACAATTCAATATCAATGCAAACTATTGTGTATCAGTGCGATACAGCTATGCCTGCTCAAAAATTACCGAACTGTTGAGAATAAGGAACTGAACGAATTTGACACGATAAAGTATGTCAGGCAACCGGATGGTATCAGTTATGATGTCTATAACATTGAAGTGATTATAGCCGTTGCATTCAGGATATGCAGTAAAGAGAGTGTCTTGTTCAGACGGTTTATAATAAATGAAATTAGCACCATTAAGAAAGCTACACCGATTACACTATTTGTTGTCAGCGTCAGAGGTAATAACCGATGGTATAGTTGAGGTTCATCCCGTCAGCCACTCGTTCCCGATGCACGGATGCAAAGGTAGCGTATGGCTTAATGGCAGCGGCAAGGTCGGGCGGCAGAGCCGTTTCGGGCAGAATCTTCCTCAAACAAGTTTGAGCGTATTCAACCCGAAAACCTTGTCACTGTCTGCCACTCGCTTGAAAAGCATCCGGCAACGGAAACAAGCGACTGACGGGAAATCAGAAGAAAGAAGAGAGGAGCGACTTACAGACGAAGCGGTATTTTGATGCTCCGTCCGTAAACCGTTCCTTTCTCTTTTTGCCGAAAGTCCGTTGCTGACGCAATCACTGGGCAGACGGCAAACTGCGCTCTTTCAAGAAAATCATGTGTCTGTCAGCCGATAGGCGGAGCGGTAGCCGTCAGCAAGCATCCTTTCGATGTCGGATTCACGGTAGAGGATTTTACCGCCCAACTGGATATAGGCTATGCGCCCTTCGTTCCGGTAGTCCTGAAGTGTCCGGCGGCTCACTTTCAGCCGTGCCGACACTTCTTTGTCAGTGAAGAAACGCTCTCCGTTCAGTGTCGGTCGGTAATTGGCGGTCAGATGCTCGAAGCTGTCCAAAAGACGGTCGAGACTACCCATGAAGTGGATTATCCACTCGCTGTCCTTGTTTATCAGTTCATTCATGCTACTTTGGATTTAGTGGGTATTGTTAGTTTACTTCGTTCATTTCATCAAGTTTATACAGTTCTTCCTTTGAACTTTGTTTCCTTGCGCCTGTCCTCCACAACGGAAACAATACGCTGCACGTCATCGGGACGGTAATACGTCTTGTGGTTTATCTGCGAGTAAGCCAGCGTCCCGTTGTCCCGAAGGGTCTGCAATGTGCGTGGGCTGATGTTGAGCATCCGGCAAACGTCCTGATTGTCCATCCACTTGCCCATCTTCTTCTCTCCGTGCCGCCGGCAGATGGCATCCATGCGACTGACGAAACGGTCGAACTTGGCGACCATCGCCTCAAAGGTCTTTCTTTCAATTGATACGATTTCCATATACATACTTTTTATTGTTACTGTTTCTTTTGCCACAAAGGAATATATAATCTACTACCTTGCAATGGATTTCCAGAAAGTGGCAGCGTGTTGCACCGATACGGTAATCATTGTCCGTGGGTATCATACAGAAACGGTTCTTTTCGCATGAATGCTGTTCAAACAGAAAGGCTGACTATTTCACAATCCGCTTATTTAATAGTTCTCTATATAGTTATGTGGTGAAACAAAGTTTTGGTCGTTTGGAGAGTGACAACATTACGTCATGAAATCATTAAATCAATGTATCATCAAATTGTCAGACAACCATTGTTTGATTTTCCTCAATACTCGTTTTGGCAGGTATTCAACAAATCCTTTTGATCAGTATTTGAATTTCTCTATTCTCATGTACTCAGAACTTTCATCTTTTGAATCATTGTTTGACTAAATAAGGAAATGATTGAACCTGCATTTCGATAAGTGGCTGCATATTGCGTCGATAGGTAGCCATTGTCCGGTTCAAACCACTGTCCGATACCGTGTTAAGGTGTAACTTTGTACCCGAACAGTGAGGAATACCCGGATGAAGCGACTTGGAGTTTGAAAGGTGTTTTCCCAATCCGACAAACGGAGGATTTTTGTGTCCTCAAAGACACAGCAAGATATGTTTTCAGTTACCCGAATAATTCTAAGTAACTGAAAACACCTTCACCGCCGTGGGCAGAATTATCCTCCGCAGTCGGATAATTTCGGGATTCCTTAATCAAAGATTAAACAATGGACAAGCCATAAAATTAAAAGAATAAGAAGAATGAAAAAGAAGAGCAAGTACGGAAGAAATCCCAAATTGAATCCGAAGACACACTGTGTGATGGTGCGCTTCGATGATATGGAATGGAACAGGTTCCTGACGATGTACGAGGAATCACAGGTGTATGCGAAAGCCGTCTTTCTGAAGGCTCATTTCTTCGGACAGAAGTTCAGGGTACATAAAGTGGACAAAGCAATGTTGGAATACTGTACCAAGCTGTCCGACTTTCATGCCCAGTTCCGCGGCATAGGCACCAATTACAACCACGTCGTGAAGGAATTGCGCATCCATTTTTCGGAGAAGAAGGCGATGGCGTTGCTCTACAAGCTGGAGAAACATACCATCGACCTTGTGAAGTTGAGCCGAGAGATTGTGGAACTTTCAAGGAAGATGTATGCTAGGTGGGAACAACAGAATTGAAGAAAGTAGCCTGATAAATGAACAAAGTTCGTCAAACAACTTCATTGCCGATCATGTCATCATCGGCGGCCAGGATTTCAATTCAAGGATGAAAACCATCCGAAAGGGATAAAAATGTAAATAAAAAAATGAAGTAAGCAGAATGATTATCTACATTCTCTTGCTTTATTTTTATTAATCTATAAATTTCATTGTAGTAATAATAACGTTTGCATTCTAAACATAAAAATAGCCGTATTTGCTTGACTGACTAATTTATTTAGACTAATTTTGCATATACCAAATTTCATTTTATGATGGAACAACTTACCAAGCGTGAAGAAGAAGTGATGAATAAGTTTTGGGAGAAGGGTGAAGCTACCGTTAAGGAGATTATCGCCACTTATCCTGAACCTCGTCCAAGCAGAACCGCCATATCTACATTCGTGAAGTTTCTTGTCGAGAAGGGCTTTTTAGGCCACAAGCCGGCAGGAAACAACGGATTCATCTATTATCCCATTATAGAAAGAGAGGAGTATTGTGGCAATAATCTGAAAAATGTCGTTCAGCGATATTTCAATAATTCCATTCGTGGCGTGATAAGCACTCTTGTAAGAGATAGAAAAATGTCAGACGATGAAGTCCGGGAGTTGATAAATCAGGTGATAGAAGGCAATCGCCAAGAATAAGACTGATGACAATATGGATAACGAACTGATAGAATTATGCAGTAAGATAAAAGAAGAAATCTCCAATGAAAACACATTTCATTTGGGGATTGAAAATCTGTTGCTGTTGCGTAAACAATTGTTCAACGCCATATTGCAATTAAAAGCGGAATTATGTCGTGATGATTTTAATGCTATGCCATTTATCAACGATAACGGCTTTCAGAGTAAGACAATAGCTTATTCAATATGGCATATATTTCGGATAGAAGATATTGTGTGCCATACTTTGGTTAGTGGTGACACTCAAATTTTTTTCTCCGGGAATTATCGGGAACGCATAGGCTCTCCTATTATAACGACAGGAAATGAACTTGTGAAACAACAAATTGCCGACTTCTCAGAATTATTGGATGTTGAGGAACTTTATCAGTACGCCACAGAGGTAAAAGCCAGTTCAGATATTATGCTCAATAAGCTCACCTTTGCAGATTTGAAACGCGTGATAACAACTGCTGACAGATCACGTCTTGAATCATTATGTGTGGTAAGTAAATCAGATAATGCGCAATGGCTGATAGATTATTGGTGTGGAGAGGATTTGAAAGGTCTGCTTCTTGTGCCTTTTTCTGAGCATTGGTTGGCTCATATCTACGCCTGTATGCTGATTCGTGATAACATATATTAAAAAATGAAGAGAATACTGATTACTCTGCTTTATTTGGCTGTCTTACTGCCTTGCTTCGCTAATTGTAATAACGCAATAGAAAAAACTCTGTTGAAATATGTTAGCGATAAAGATGCCCGGATTGGTATCGCAGTCATAATCAACGGTACGGATACAATATCCATCAACGGCAAGCGAGATTTTCCTATGATGAGCGTAGTCAAATTTCCGTTGGCTCTGACCGTTGCCCAATGGATAGATGCAAACGGCAAATCTCTAAACGACTCTATCGCGTTTAGAGAGAAAGACTTAAAAGAGAATACTTATAGCCCGATGCTCAAAAGGTATGGTAAAAAACGCACTACCATGACTATAAGAGAACTGCTTGAATGGTCTTTGGTGGAGAGTGACAATAATGCTTCCGATATACTTTTGAACCATGTAGGCGGAATATCCGGTACAACTGAAATAATGAAAATAATTGGTATCCCAGACGATATTGAAATTGGAGCTTCAGAAGACGATATGCACAGAGATCCATATCTTAGTTATCTGAATCGGACAACACCTTTGGCAATGGCGCAGCTCTTTGACAGATTTGATACAAAGATGAGGAACACATCAATATTGTATTCCGAAATCGCAACCATGCTTGAACAGTGCCGTACCGGGATTGACAGGCTTGTTGTGCCCTTATTGTCAAGTGATGCCACGATTGGACATAAAACCGGTACTGGATTCCCGACACCTGACGGACGCATATCAGCTATAAACGACTGCGGATATGTTAACCTGCCCAATGGTGTGAGATACTCCATTGCGGTATTTGTTGCTGACTCCGGCTATGACATGGCAGGAACATCAGCTATCATAGCAGAAATTTCCAGAATAGTCTGGATTGGTTTGACTGGATAGAAGAAAGAAGTAAGAATCTGGAAGAAAGAGAATTATCCTGGCTATTCTTTGAGTGAAAACGCAGTAATAAAATAGATTGACAATATGGACAAATATAAAATTAGAAGTTGGCATAAAGCAGATTATTCCACTTTGGCAAAATATCTTAATAACAAAAAGATATGGGATAATTGTCGGGATAGTCTGCCATATCCTTACTCGGAAAGCGATGCACAACAATTCATCCAATTTGTGTTAAATCAAAACGAGCAGAATAATTATTGCATTGAAATAAATTGTGAGGCTGTCGGAAATATTGGTTTTACTCGTGGCGTTGACGTAGAACGCTACAATGCTGAATTAGGATATTGGCTTGCCGAACCTTATTGGAGTAAGGGCATTATGACTAAAATGTTGGCATTTGCTATTGGTAACTATTTTTCCAATACAGATGTTATTCGTATTTATGCAAATGTCTATGCAGATAATATCTCATCAATGAGAGTATTGGAGAAAACAGGCTTTCGCAAATGTGGCATACATCGTGATGCCTGTTTCAAGAATGGGAAATTTTTAGATTGCCATTATTATGAATTGCTAAAAGTTGATTTTGGCAATCTTGAACCACAAAAATGACTTGATAAATCTCAATATATGGAACAAAAATTTTGTCAAAGCTGCGGTATGCCCCTTGTAGAGGGTAACATCGGCACAAATTCAGACGGCAGTAAAAGTAAGGACTATTGTGGCTACTGCTACAAAGGAGGTGTTTTCCTCCAAGATTTCAACATGAGCCAGATGATAGAGTTCTGCACTCAGTTTACCGACCAGATTAACAAGGAAACAGGTTGGAATCTGACGCTCCAACAGGCAAAGGCTCAAATGCAGCAACTCTTTCCGACGTTAAAACGCTGGAAGCAGAAAGATGAGAGAAGTTTGATTGAAAAGGCAGCACATCTTCTTTCTCAGTGCAAAGAAGTTACGTTAGCTTCGGTCAATGCGGACGGTTTTCCGCGTCCTGTGCCTCTGGATAAAATCCATTCGGTAGGTTGCAATGATGTCTGGGTAGTCACTGCTGCTGATTCGGAGAAAGTCAAGGATTTCAAAGTCAATTCTAAAGCTGGACTGTCATATTCGTTTTACGGCGATAGTGTCGCGTTGCGAGGCACAGTTGAAGTCATTAAAGATTATGAAACCCGCAAACGGATGTGGCAGGAGCATTTTATAAATTACTTCCCAGCCGGCCCGACAGATCAAAACTATGTGCTTGTGCATTTCATCGGCAAGGAGGCGACCATCTGGATAAACCATGAATTTACACATATTACTATATAATTCTATAAACTATGCGAAATCCGAAACAAACAGTCGGCAATATGGCTGACAAATTAAAAAACGCCTTCATAGGTTCTGTTGACGAGCAAGGATTCCCGAATGTCAAGGCTATGCTCCAGCCTCGGAAAAGAGAAGGTATAAAAGTATTCTACTTCACAACAAACACATCCTCGATGCGTGTGCGTCAATATCTCGCAGACAACAAAGCCTGTGTATATTTCTGTGACAACCGCTTTTTCAGAGGTGCAATGCTTCGCGGAACAATGGAAGTGCTGACAGATGCCCAAAGCAAGGAAATGATTTGGCGTGACGGAGATACGGAATATTATCCGGAAGGTGTCACCGATCCCGACTATTGTGTGCTTAAATTCACTGCAATTTCCGGACGCTTTTACAGCAACTATCATTCAGAGGAATTTTCGGTTGATTGAATTTGTCTGTTTTTTACTATCACGGCAGGATATTTCGCCATAATTTTGTTAGATGCAAACTTTCAGAGTTATACAACCATCTGATATTCTGAAGCCATTTATCCGATATTATTGGATATTACAGTCTTCATCGTCAGGCAGCGTATCACAGCGCACGTTGCCTATGGGTTGTGCATCCCTTGTATTCCATCGTGGTGAAAGATTGCGGATTATCAACCGTCAAGAATTACAGCCCCGCAGTTTTATTTGCGGTCAGGAAAGCGGATATTCAGAGATAATCGCGACAGGAAATATCGAGATGATTGTTGTCGTATTCCAGCCTCATACGGCAAAGATGTTTTTCGGTATGCCTGTCAATATCCTCCGTGACAGGAACGTTGCGTTGTCCGATATTGGAGACATGGCACTGCTTGATCTTGCAAAAAAGATTGAAGACTGCGAAGATCAGGATGCCTGCATTGATTTGATTGAATCCTATTTATGCAAACGGTTGATTCATGAAACGTCGTACCATTTGCCTCGGCTTGCAGAAGTAATCCGTTACATAAACAATTCAAGACAGGGTAATATCAAAACGCTTGCTGATATTGCGTGTTTGAGTGAGAAACAATTCTCCCGGATTTTCTCGGAAAACATAGGAACGACACCCAAAGATTTCATGCGTATAGTCAGGTTGCAACGTACCTTATCTATCATGCAGCATAATCAGGGAATAGGTTTTGCGCAGCTGTCATACGAATGTGGGTACACCGACCAATCCCACATGATTAAAGAATTCAAGCTATTCTCCGGCTACACACCGAAAGAGTATATTGCTCGATACTCTCCTGTTTCTGACTATTTTACATTCTGAAAAAATAGCGTTTATACAGCCTTGTATTTGGTTGTCACCGATTATTTTTATAACTTTGTCACCACTTAGTGACGTTATATAAGATGGAATTGAAAGAAACAGAAAAAAGGCTTCTTGAAGCCGTGAGCCATATCGTAGAGAACGACGGTTTTACCAAAATCGGAGTTAATCGCATAGCTAATCAAGCCGGATGCGATAAGGTTTTGATTTATCGCTATTTCGGTGGATTGGATGGTTTGCTCGTGGAATGGGCAAAACGGAATGATTATTATTCGTTTGCCTATTCAGCGTTTATTGATACCATTAAACGTACCGAAGATGGCGACATAAGGCAGATTGTTAAGGATGTACTTATGTGTCAGCTTAACTATCTAAAAGATAATGTGCTCATGCAGGAACTTCTTGTATGGGAACTTTCAGGTCATACTTCTTTCAAAGGTATCATCGAAGAACGTGAGCGTATCGGTTATAAATTGCAGGAGGAACTGAATAAGTTTTTGGATAAAGGCGGCGACAACAATATGTCTATTGCCATAATCATATCCGCAATCAACTACATAGTTCTTTTCACAAGGCAATATCACAAAATCAATGGCATAGATTTCAGCAAACCGGAAGTATGGGAAAGAATGGAAGCTATGATTTCCAAGTATGTAGACTTTATCTTTGACAACAACTGTCTATGAAATATATCATTACAATAGCACTTACGCTGTTTCTTACAGCTTTTGCAATGGCGCAGGAAAGAAATTACATTTCCATCTGCGGCAAGACCAAAACATCCATCAAATGGACGGAAGAACGCAAGAATGGAAAGATATACCTGCATACGGTTCAAGGTGGTGAGAAGCATGAGTATATCTTAGGAAGCGGATATAAAACCGAGAGTTGGAAGATAGTAAATACTTCTTCTAACACTAATCTGTCAATCAGTCTGAATAATGGGATATACTCCATATCCGGCAAATTCAATGGAAAACAGATTTCAAAAAAGGTGAAAAGTAAAGGCAAGCCGTGGTATCAGAACATCGCCTATAATGCGGGACTGACTTTGAAAAACAGTAAGTCTGTGGAATATGAGTGTTTTCGCCCCGACAACATGAAGCTCTATACCATGTCGGCAGCAAAGAAAGGAAATGAGAAATTAGACGGAAAGAATGCCGTAAGAATCGAAGTCAGTCTTACCGGCTTTATGTCTGCTTTCTGGAGCTGTGATTATTACTTTGACACGAGTTCTCTGATGTTTGTGGGGTATAAGGGCGTAAACGGTGGCCCCGGAACACCTGAAACAAAAATATCAGTCGCAAGATGAAGACAATAATATTCTATCGTTCCTCATATAGAGGAAACACGTTGAAGATTGCGGAAAGCATGAAGGATGCCCTATTTGCCGAATTGGTATCTATCGACAGCAATCCGTCAATCGACCTGTCGGATTATGACCTTATTGGCTTTGGCTCCGCGATAAACTTTGCCGCTCACGATATACGACTTCAAAGATTTGTTTCAGGTCAATATCTTAAAGGTAAAAACGTGTTCGTATTTTCCACCCGTTGCAGACCTTTCTTGGGAGCATATCATAAGCACCTCAAAAAAATCATAGAGGCGAAAGGAGGAATTATAGTCGGAGAGTTTTCCTGTCAAGGATTTGACCGCACCGGGCCGTGGGTTCTGATGGACGGCTACAATAAAGCCAGACCGAATGAGCGGGATATGTTCAAGGCAAGACTGTTCTCGGAAAAGCTTCGGTGGAAATTGCATCCTTTGGCATTTGTTTGTAAAAATCCGATTGCAGGATATTCTGAAAGCATACCGATACGCCGCAAGGGTTCATATATAGTAGCCGGTAACAAGGTGGTGTTTCTCAATACCTCTACCTGTATAAAGTGTGGAAAATGTATCAATATTTGTCCGATGCACATATTCTCACTAAAAGATACGGCTTTGCCGATGGACGAGAAAAATTGTATCCAGTGCCGATTATGCGCCGACAACTGTCCGACATCCTCAATATATATCCAAGAATCTTTCTTGAATGGATTGCGGATAGCTCTCAGGGAATCATTCAGTAACAAATTGCAGAATAGTTATAACGCTGAGGATAATCATCATTAGGTCTTTTAACCTAACACGGATGTCCGCTTTTTACTATCACAGGCTATTACATCGCTGTAACTTTGCAGCGTACTAATCAAATAATAAAAAGTATGATTGCATTTTTTGAAATCCCCACCAATGACTTTGACAAGTCGGTGGCGTTCTATCAGGCTCTCTTTGGCGAAAAGCTGGAGGTGTCGCAGTTCGGCGATGAGAAAATGGCCTGTCTTATGAAAGAAGGTAAGAGTGTATGCTCAATCTCCTCGGCCCCCTCGTTCCCCGGTTTCTCACCCTCTAACGGAGGCGTGTTGGTGTATCTCCAGACAAAAGATTTGGATGCCAGCGTGAAAACTGCATTGGATAACGGCGCGACGCTCGTAACTCCCAAGACCAAGATTCAGGTTGACGGTTGGGGTTACTTCGCCATCATCGCCGATCCTGTCGGCAACCGCATCGGGCTTTATGGCGACAAGTAAAGAGCCGAAAACGTAGGTTACAGTGGAGAGAACTACTCGGTTTTCTCCACTATCCGTATCTATAATCAATTTTTTCTGCCCGATTATTTTGTTGTCTAAAATAATTAGACTACTTTTGCATTATCAAATAGTCTAATTTAATTAGACTATATAAAATGGAAGATATGAGGCCATTAACAGAAAGAGAAGAAGAAGTGATGAACTTCTTTTGGGAAAGCGGGGCACTCTCGGTTCGGGATGTCGTTGCCCTTCACAATGAGCCGCGTCCAAGCCGGACTACGGTAGCCACATTCGTGAAATTTCTTGAACAGAAAGGCTATCTCGACCACAAGGCTGAAAGCACAGGCTTCATATATTTCCCAATAATAGAGCGGGAAGATTATTGTGGACAAAATCTGAAGAGTGTCATTAGGCGGTATTTCGACAATTCCATTCAGAATGTTGTGAACTTCCTGATTAAAAGCGAGGAATATAGCGATGAAGAGGCTAAGGAAATAATATTGCAAATATCTAACAGAGGAAAGGAATAACAATGGCAGGCATATTCTTGGCATATTCATTATTGGCAAGCACCCTCCTGATTGTAGTCTGGGCGGTGTACAAATGCGTTCTTGCCAATACCGGATGTTTCCGGTTCAACAGGATATTGTTGTTGTCCTGTATAACGCTTGCTTTCGTTTTTCCTATCTTCATACTTAATTCCTTTTGGGTAGCGGATATTATGGAGAATAATATTGAAATCGCTTTTAATCCGGTCGAGATTGCCTATATAGCCAATACGGTATCAGAGCAAATCACTCCGATATGGGATTATATAGTCACACTTTTCCTTATAGGGGTTATTGTCATGATTCTCTATTTCCTCGTTTCACTGGTACGGTTGGCACTGTTCATTCTCAAAGGTGAGCACATAAAACAGGATGACTGCCGCATTATACTTCATCGCCATAACAGCGTCGCCCCGTTTGCATGGTGCGGATATATCATGATGCCAAGACGTGACTGGTACGAGTTCGGGCAGATGATAGTATGCCATGAAAAAGCGCATATAGAATGTCGCCATTGGATTGACTTGCTTTTTATGCAGGCAGCGATTATTATCACTTGGTATTGTCCTGCTATATGGCTTCTGCGCAATGAACTTCATACCCTCCATGAGTATGAAGCCGACAGCCGTGTGCTTGCATCGGGCGTAAAACGAGAGGAGTATCAGATGTTTCTAATAAAAAAGACAGTTGGAGCAAGGTTCGCAACTCTTTCCAACTGTCTCAATCACAGTTCACTTAAAAAACGTATAACTATGATGTTATCAAGCAAACCGACAGGCAAAGCCCGTGTGCGTGTCTTTGTCATGGTGCCTGCAATGGCACTCGCGTTAATCGGTCTGGCCACCCCTGCGGTGTCAGCAGTAATCAACGAGGTATCTGCCGCTACGCCGGTGGAGAATCTGCGTTACAAAATTAGCGAAAAATCCGATTCCACCATTCGAGTGACAGAAAGAAATTCCGATGTGGTGGTCACGGAGAAAGCGGACGCGGCCGATGCCGTGCCATTCATCAGGACAGAAACCGCCCCCAACTTCCCCGGCGGTAAGGACAAACTGAGAGCCTTTATCAATAAAAACATCTCCTTCCCTGCAACCGCATACAAAGACGGTGTTCTTAACATGGATGCCGTCGTGCAGCTTACCATCGCCAAAGACGGAGTTGTAAAGGATGCCCACATAGTCAAAAGTTCAGGCAAGACACTTGACACTGAAGCCCTACGCGTGGCTCGTATGCTTCCAAAGTTCCATCCCGGACTAAACGGCGGACTCCCCGCCGAATCAAGCTATACACTGGCTTTCAATTATTCTATCAACAAACAGTAATAGAGCAGCCGAAACAAGCATATAAATCTGATACTTGGAGTATGCCGTATTTTTCAGTACGGCATCTCCTGTATCGGAATAAATTAGTAAAAATGCAGGAAACATCACAAGAAAAATATCGTCAGTTACAAGCAGCACCAATCGGAAAGTTGTTGCTTCAATATTCTATACCGGCCATAATCAATATGGCGGTCGTTTCTCTATATAATCTTATAGATAGCATTTTTATCGGGAATGGAGTCGGGGCATTGGCGATTTCTGGCCTTGCTGTCACTTTCCCGATTATGAATTGTATCATAGCATTCAATACGCTCATCGGAATTGGCGGAACAACGCTGACCTCTATCAGTTTAGGACGCGGACAATATGAAAAAGCAACTGACATTTTGCATAATGTAGTGATTTTAGGAATTGTAATCAGTTTTCTGACCGGTTGGATTATATTTCTCAATCTGGATGTCATACTTTACTTTTTCGGAGCAAGCAAATCAATACTCCCTTATGCGCGAGAATACATTGTAATAATGCTATTCGCCAATCCGATAACATTTCTGTTTTTAAGCCTTAATAACTTGCTTCGAGGTAATGGATTTCCTCGCAAATCGCTGGAGTCAACCTTAATGACAGTTGGATTAAACCTGATATTGACACCAATATTCATATTTGTGTTGAGACTGGGTATCAAAGGAGCTTCTATATCCACCGTGTTATCGCAAATTGTGGGACTTTTATGGGTAGTAAGGCTCTTTTGCCTTAAATTCAACAAGGTACATTTTCAACGTAAATACTTCAAATTCAACTTCCAATTATCAGGAGAAATCATGAAGCTGGGGACACCTCCGTTCATACTGAATCTTTGCACGGCATCCATAACTATTGCGCTTATAAATAGAATGGTATTTTATGGCGGGGATTTTGCCGTGGGCTCATACGGTATTGTTAGCCGCATCTATATGCTTTTCTCAATGGTGATTATCGGTTTATCTATCGGGATGCAGCCCATAATTGGATACAACTTCGGAGCCGGTCTGACAGAACGGGTTGACAAAGCTATGAACACCGGGGTGACAATAGCTTTTGCTTTCATGTTCTCCATGTTTTTACTGTGTGAAATAGCAGCCGACCCAATAATACGGTTGTTCTCCAACGAAATTGCATTGAAAGATATTGCAATAACAGGTCTTCGTGTCTGTGCATGGACTTTTCCTGTTATGTCCATGCAAACCACGATAACGAACTTTTTCCAGTCTATTGGCAAGCCGAAAACATGTATTATCTTGTCGTTCATACGCCAAATAGTATTTCTAATTCCCCTCATATTTCTGCTGCCTGAGATATTTGGTTTGGGGCTTGACGGAGTCTGGCTAAGTATTCCTTTGGCTGATTTTATAGCCTGCATTTTAACGGTTGCAGTATATATGCGGTATAAACGTCAGCAAGAGTTAACGATAAAAATGATTTGAACGAATAGAATTAAGACAATGGATAAATCATTAGAACAACGGATGGCCCAAGTGCTTGAACGGTGCGAGGATCTTGTTCTCGCATCTGTTGATGGTGACGGATTTCCCCGGCCCGTGCCTATGTGCAAAATCCATTCTGCCGGAATCAACGAGATATGGGTCTCAACAGGTGCAGATTCAGTCAAATTCGCCCAGTTCATGAATAACCCGAAAGCGGGGCTATGCTATTTTGAAAAAGGTCGGTCGATGGTAATGACCGGTTTGGTGAAAATAGTTACTGACGATAAGAAACGTAAAGAACTTTGGGAGGAATGGATGTATCGTCATTATCCACAAGGTCCGACAGACCCCAACTTTGTGCTGCTACGTTTTATAGGCGAATCCGTTACCGTCTGGTATGAAGGAGAGTTTGTGCATGAAATCATTTAGAAAACTTTGAATATGAAAAGTATAACAGCAGATAGAAACAAGATTGCCCCATGCGGGCTGAACTGTGCTGTGTGCAGCGAAGCACTGCGAAAAGAAAGTCCTTGCGTTGGTTGCCGGAATGAGGGTTACAAAGGTGAGTATTGCGCCAATATATGTACGATTGTAAAGTGCGAAATACGGAAAACACTGCCGGACGGATTCTGTGACGAATGTCCTCAATATCCGTGCAGGGAGATTGTTGATAAGGAGTGCTGGTATGCCAACGCCTATCCGATGATAGAATCGCTTATGGGCAATCTTGCCTTTATCAGAGAAAATGGTATTGAAAAATTCCTGCAAAGGGAGAAAGAGCGTTGGACTTGTTCTGATTGCGGAAGGATCATATCAGGTCATGACGGTATATGTTATGGCTGTGGTAAAAACTATACAGATAGAAAACATTGAATATGAAAAGTATAACAGCAAGTAAAGACAATATAGCCGCCTGTGGGCTGTATTGTGGAGCGTGCCGCAAATTCTGGTCCGGTAAATGCCTCGGATGCAAGAACAACGAGAAAGCATCGTGGTGTAAAATCCGCCAATGCTGCATAAGCAAAGGCTATCATACCTGTGCCGAGTGCGAGCGTGACGTAAGGGAGTGTAAAATCTATTCCAACTTTATAAGCAAAGTGTTCGCGTTGCTCTTTAACTCCGACCGCCCGGCTTGTATCAGCTATATTCGGGAACACGGAGAAATAGCGTATGCAGAGGAAATGAGCAAGCGAAAATGCCAGACCATAAAACGCAAATGATATGAAAACAAACATTCTTACAGCGATAATGCTTGCATTAGCCATATTGGTTGGCTCATGCAATGCACCGTCAGATAATGCCCTATACAGGGAATGGCGACTTGAGAAATACAACTGTATCGCCACTTCTTCATACGGGCTGACACAGGTAAATGAGAATTGTAATTATGTATTGCAGATGGATAAAACCGGAGTATTCTATTGTACCACCGATTGCAATACCATCTCCGGCTGTTTTGAAAAAAGCAAAAACGCTTTGAAATTCTCCGATATATCCTTTACCGAACTGGCTTGCGATAACATGATAGTGGAAAGGAGTATCGTGTATAATCTACCTTGTATCAAATCATACGAAATCACAGACGATTCTATCTTAGTGCTGAAAGATGATAAAGGTCATATCCTGATGGAACTAATCAGGTATGATTTACCGGATGAAAGTTTGTGTGGGAAATGGCAACTTGAAAAATACAACAGCATCGTTATAACTTCAAACGAACTAACTGACATAAACGAGGAATCGGACTGCGTTTTACAGTTGAATAACACCGGATTTGTCTGCACCACTGACTGTAACATAATATCAGGCAATTTTGTCGAGGATAATAATATTTTGGGCTTCTCCAACATATCCATGACTGAAAAGGCAGTAGAGGGTATAGTATCTTGTGATGATATGGAATTGGAAAGAAGTATAGAGGCAAATCTACACTGTGTCAAGTCATACGAGCTAAAAAACAACACCGTTCTGTATCTGAAAGATACGTATGGTCATATATTAATGGAGCTAATAAAGCAATAGTTTTACAATGATGAAAAGAATAATAATTGCAACTATTTTAGCCACCTGTTCCATATTAAACATTATGGCTTCCGAGGATAATATTTCGGGTGCATGGCATGGTACGCTGAAGATAACTCCGCAAGTGGCATTAAAGATTGTGTTCAAATTCAAGATAGAAGAAGATGGCAAACCGTCAGTCACGCTTGATTCTCCGGATCAAGGAGCATACGGAATAGCCGGAGAAGTGAATTTCATTTCGGCTGATTCTGTAAATGTGACAGTTCGACGCATCGGATTGACGTTTACAGGACGGAAACAAGATGGGAAACTCATTGGGAAATGCACACAAGGAGCAATGAGTGCCGCCCTTGAATTATCGCCGGGCATTGTGGAATTAAAGCGACCTCAAACACCTAAGCCACCATATCCATACACTACAAAGGAGGTTCGTTTCAATAACTTATCAGATAGTGTTACTCTTGCGGGAACACTTACCTTGCCTGAAAGTTTTAATGAGGCAAATCCGGCTATTGTAATGATAACAGGTAGCGGACTGCAAAACCGCGATGAAGAAATATGCGGACATAAACCGTTTGCTGTCATCGCAGATTACCTTGCCCGAAACGGCATTGCGACTTTACGATATGATGACCGAGGATATGGAGAATCTACCGGCGACGGCAAAAATGCCACTACAGAAGATTTTGCACGGGATGCGAAAACAGCAATGGAATACCTGCGCAAAGAAATGAAATTCAAGAACGTTGGAATACTGGGGCATAGTGAGGGAACGGCAGTGGCGTTCATGTTGGGAGCTGATAACAATTCGGGATTATTCTCAAATCCGAATTTCATTATTGCCATTGGCGCACAGGTGGTTCGAGGTGACTCGCTTTTGATAGACCAAAGCGCAACGATGTTGGAACAGGGCAACATGCCAGCGGATATTGTATCGGATTATGTTGAGGCATTGCACAAGATGTATGAACTGAAAATAAGTGAGGGTAACAATATGGCAGTTGAAAATATTGAGGCTATATGTGCAAATTGGGTGAATACTCCCGTTCACACATCTTTGAAAGCCAATCTGAAAAAGATTGCGGCTGACAATAATCCGTGGCTAAATTACTATATCTGTTTTTCACCGGCGGAAAGCATTGCTGATACGGATTGCCCGGTATTCGTACTATACGGAGAAAAAGATATACAAGTTCGTCCGGAACTGAATATGCCTCAAATGCAACGAGTCGCCCCGAAAGCGACCGTGAAACTTTATCCCAAACTTAATCACCTTTTCCAACACGCCCATACAGGAGCGGTACAGGAATACGGTACAATCGAGCAAACAATCTCCCCCGAAGTCCTTCAGGACATTGTTGATTTTATCTCCTTCAAACCTCATTAAATTTATGATTTCAATCCGCAAGCTAATATCATGTGGCTATATTCTAATATTCATACTAATAGGAATGATTATATATTGCTATCAGTATGAATGGAAAAAGCTTGAAATATTAGAGAAGGAGAACCGAACCACTGATGAGTTGCGCCGACATGTTAATGAATTAAACTTTCGCTTAACAGGATTTTCTCTGTTAGGAGAAACAATATTGGAATGGGAAGATAAAGATATTGCAAATTATCATTTGCAGCGTATGGCTTTGGATAGTATGCTTTATTATTTCACGTCTATCTACCCGTCTGAACGCATTGACAGTGTACGCTATCTTTTAGAGGATAAAGAAAAACAAATGCGACGAATTGTACAGATACTTGATGAACAGAAAAACTTCAAAGAAAAGATAGCCCGTCAAGTGCCTGAAATCGTATATAAAAGTACGCAAGAACAACCCAAGAAGCCGAAGCGAAAGGGCTTCTTGGGTATCTTTGGTAAAAAGGAGGAAGCAAAGCCCACCGTGACTACCACGATGCTCCATTCTCTTAACCGGAATATGATAGCCGAACAACAAGCACAAAGCCGCCGTTTATCGGAACACGCTGACAGTCTTGCTGCACGGAATGCCGAACTTAACCGTCAGTTACAAAGTTTGATTCGCCAAATAGATGGAAAAATACAAGCTGACCTGCAAAAGAGAGAGGACGAGATAGCCACCATGCGTGAAAAATCGTTTATTCAGATAGGTGGCTTGACAGGATTCGTCCTTCTTCTGTTAATCATTTCATATATCATAATTCACCGGAATACTAACCGTATCAAGCGGTACAAACGGGAAACGACGAATTTAATCAAACAGCTACAACAAGCGGTAGAGAAAAACGAGGCACTGATAAATTCTCGCAAGAAAGCGGTACATACTATCACCCATGAGCTGCGCACACCTTTAACTGCAATAATCGGTTATACCGCGTTGATGGAAAAAGGGAATGATGCGGATAAAAAAGAGCAATATGTCCGTAATATCCGGCAATCTTCCGACCGTATGCGCGAAATGCTTAACACCCTGCTGAGTTTCTTCCGTCTGGGCAACGGCAAGGAGCAGCCGAATTTCTCTCCTTGCCGGATTTCGGCAATCACGCACATTCTTGAAACGGAGTTTATGCCAATCGCCATGAATAAGGGGCTGGCTCTTATCATAACCAATCAAACGGATACTATTGTCCTGACCGATAAGGAACGTATCCTGCAAATCGGCAACAACCTGCTGTCCAACGCCATCAAGTTCACAGAGAACGGTGGCGTTTCTCTGACAACGGACTACGATAACGGTGTCCTGAAACTTATCGTTGAAGATACGGGTACAGGTATGACCGAAGAGGAACAGCAACGCGTGTTCGGTGCGTTTGAGCGTCTGTCAAACGCCGCCGCAAAAGACGGCTTCGGACTGGGACTTTCCATCGTTCAGCGTATCGTGTCAATGCTTGGCGGTACGATACAGCTGGAGAGCGAGAAAGGCAGAGGCAGCCGTTTCAAGGTAGGAATACCCATGCAGACAACCGGAGAACTGCCGGAAAGGATAAATCAGACACGGATTCATCATGACCGTACATTCCATGATGTGATAGCCATCGACAATGACGAGGTGCTACTACTGATGCTGAAAGAAATGTATGCTCAGGAAGGAATACACTGCGACACCTGCACTAATGCAGCGGAACTGATGGAAATGATACGCCGGAAAGAATACAGCCTGCTTCTGACGGATCTGAACATGCCGGAAATCAACGGCTTCGAGCTGTTGGAGCTGCTGCGTTCGTCCAACGTGGGCAATTCAAAGACTATCCCGGTAGTCGTGACAACCGCTTCGGGCAGTTGCAGCAGGGAGGAACTTATGGAACGTGGTTTCTCCGGTTGCCTGCTCAAACCGTTCTCCATATTGGAACTTATGGAGGTTTCAGACAAATGCGCCATGCAAGGCAACCGGAATGAAAAGCCGGATTTCACCTCCCTGTTATCCTACGGCAATGAATCCGTCATGCTGGAGAAACTGATAGCGGAAACCGAAAAGGAAATACAGGCGGTCAAAGATGCGGAACGGCGGAAAGACCTTCAAGGGCTGGATGCCCTTATACACCACTTGCGCAGCTCGTGGGAGATATTACGTGCAGACCAGCCGTTAAGGGAACTTTATAAACTGCTTCATTGTAAGGATACACCCGATTGGGAGGCGATACATAACATATTGACAGTCGTGCAGGATAAAGGTTTGAAGATTATCCGGCTGGCAAAAGAAGAAAGGAAGAAATATAATAATGGATAAAACAAAAATTATCGTGGTGGAGGACAACATCGTGTATTGCGAGTTTGTCTGCAACCTGTTGGCACGGGAAGGATTCCGTACCGTGCAGGCTTTCCACCTCTCGACAGCGAGGAAACTTCTGCAACAAGCCGCTGACGGGGACATAGTGGTTTCCGACCTGCGCCTGCCAGACGGCAACGGTATCGATCTGTTGCGTTGGATGCGCAAGGAGGGTATGACGCAGCCGTTCATCATCATGACCGACTATGCCGAAGTGCATACGGCAGTGGAAAGCATGAAACTCGGTTCGCTGGACTATATCCCCAAGCAGCTTGTGGAGGACAAACTCGTCCCTCTGCTCCGTACCATATTAAAAGAACGGAATATCGGACGAAACCGTATGCCGGTGTTCTCCCGTGACGGCTCTGCGTTCAAAGACATCATGAAGCGGATAAGGCTGGTGGCTCCTACTGACATGAGTGTACTGATTTTCGGGGAGAACGGCACTGGTAAGGAGCATATCGCCCACCTGCTGCACGATAAGGGCAAGCGGGCAGGAAAGCCGTTTGTGGCTGTGGACTGCGGTTCGCTCACCAAAGAACTTGCGCCATCGGCATTCTTCGGACACGTCAGAGGCGCATTCACGGGTGCGGACAGTGCCAAGAAAGGTTATTTCCATGAGGCGGAAGGCGGCACGTTGTTCTTGGACGAGGTGGGCAACCTCGCACCGGAAACACAACAGATGCTACTCCGCGCCATACAGGAACGGAGATACCGTCCCATTGGTGATAAGACGGATAGAAGTTTCAATGTCCGCATCATCGCCGCCACCAACGAGGATTTGGAAAAAGCGGTCAATGAAAAGCGTTTCCGGCAGGACTTGTTGTACCGTCTGCACGATTTCGAGATAACCGTTCCGCCGTTGCGCGACTGTCAGGAGGACGTCATGCCGCTGGCTGAGTTCTTCCGTGAAATTGCGAATCAGGAACTGGAATGCGATGTCATCGGCTTTGATGGAGAAGCCCGCAAGACATTGCTGACCCATGCGTGGCCGGGCAATGTCCGTGAGCTTCGTCAGAAAATCATGGGCGCGGTGTTGCAGGCACAGACGGGTCTTGTCACGAAAGAGCATCTGGAACTTGCCGTGACGAGGGCGACCTCACCCGTCAGCTTCGCCCTGCGCAGCGATGCGGAAGACAAGGAGCGTGTCTTACGCGCGTTGAAGCAGGCGAACGGTAACCGCAAGGTTGCCGCAGAACTGCTCGGGATAGGACGTACGACGCTGTACAACAAACTGGAAGAATATGGATTGAAGTATAAATTTCAGCAACCATAGCCGGTAATTCGCTGAAATTCGCTATATTTGCAGAAAAATAAATATAATGGATTCTATAGATGTTCAAAATATATCATCTTCTGACACAGAGGAGTTAAAAAAAAGACATGATGCAGAGGAGTTTCTTCAATCATATAAGGTTGAGGAAGAATCGTTAGCATCTGTCAACGACTCTGATATTCCTATTGAAAGACCTTTTAATCCCAAGGAAATCAATATAAAAAGTAAAACAATGTCTCTTGATAACATTATCAAAAGAATACGTGAATCAGAAATAGATATGGCTCCTGATTTCCAACGTAAAGGAGATTTGTGGACACCTGATAAGCAAAGCCGACTGATAGAATCTATGCTTATTAAACTCCCGTTACCAGCATTCTATTTTGATGGGACAGAAGATGAAAAATGGCTTGTTGTTGATGGTTTGCAACGTCTTTCTGCCATAAAAAATTTTGTAGTTGATGAAAACTTGCGACTGCAAGGATTAGAATTCTTGGAAAATATCAATGGAAAAACCTTTTCAGAGCTTCCGCGTAACTATCGTAGAATGATTGAAGAGACTGAGATTGTTGCATACATCATTAACCCAGGTACACCTGCTGATGTTAAGTTTAATATCTTCAAACGTATTAATACAGGAGGGCTTGTATTGGAGCCACAGGAAATTCGACATGCATTGAATCAAGGTATCCCCTCTAAGTTTGTCGCCAATTTAGCGCAACTAAATTCCTTTAAAGAAGCTACGCAAAATGTTATAGCCACAGATCGAATGCTTGACCGAGAATTTGTTACTCGTTTTCTCGCTTTTTATTTGAACGGACCTAAAGAGTATAAGCCAGATCTTGATACTTTTATGACTTCGTCAATGGGGCAACTTAACACCAAAACTAATGATGAACTTGAAAAAATACAATTAGCTTTCGATAAGGCTATGAAATTGTCAAAAATCATATTTGGCAAATGGGCTTTCCGAAAGGTGTATTCGATAGATGAAAGAAGAAAGCCTATAAATAAAGCGCTTTTTGAAGTATGGAGTGTTGAGTTGGCCAATCTTACCTTGGAAGAGCAAAAACGTGCTGTTTCACGTAAAAAAAGTATTTTTCAAGAGTTTACCAAACTTATGAATACCGATGATACATTTGTGGCTGCTATAACATCGGCAACAGGTGATAAAGGAAGGGTGAATTATCGTTACAATAGGATTCACGAAATTTTGTATAAATGCTTATCTGATGATTACAAAAATTAATATTAACAATTTCAAGGCCATCAAGTCGTTAATGCTTGTTCCAACCTCTTTAAATTTATTTATGGGATTGAACGGAATGGGGAAATCAACAGTTATCCAATCATTGTTGCTCCTTCGTCAAAGTTTGAAGTCCGGTTTGAAACAGTTGAGTCTTAATGGAAGTATGGTTGAAATCGGGCGTGGTAAAGATGCTCTATATAACTTTGCGGAAACTGAAAAAATTCACTTTGACCTTGATTTTGTTCAAGACGAGGAAGAAAAAGAATCTTTTTTGAATGTAAGTTACGAATATTCAGCAAAAAGCGATGTCCTTAATCTGCTTGAGGGTCATGTGGATCCTGAGATTTTCAGTCAGCCATTATTTACTACTGATTTTGTTTTTTTGAATGCTGAACGAATGTCTCCAGCGACCACATATGAAATGTCGTATGACGAGGTGACGAATAACTACACCATAGGTATTCATGGAGAACTTGCAGCTCATTTTTTGTCAATGTATGGTGATTCTCTTATTGTTCCAAAATCAATGTGTCTCGAAACCGCCTCTTCAAACAAGTTGTTGGATCAGGTACAAGAATGGATGAAGGTGATAAGTCCCGGAGTCAATATCACGACAGAAGAATTACCTCAAATAGATAAAGTAGTCGTATCTTATGGTTTTCAAACGGACACGATATCGACTAACAGATTTCGCCCTACAAATGTTGGTTTCGGTATCTCCTATATATTGCCTGTCATTATCGCGTGCTTAAGTGGTATTCATAAACTGATTATTATAGAAAACCCTGAAGCGCATCTTCATCCCAAGGGACAAGCTAAAATGGGAGAGTTGATTGCGAGGTGTGCTACAGCTGGTACTCAACTGTTTATTGAAACTCATAGTGACCATATTGTAAATGGATTACGTGTGGCAGTAAAAGAAAAAGTAATACACTCGAAACAAGTATGTATCAACTATTTCACCAAAAGGGTTGAGGAAGGTCAGAATTACACGATAAACAATCCTATCAAGATAGGACTTAATGGAGAGTTAAGCGATTATCCGCAAGACTTCATTGACGAATGGGAAAATCAATTGATGAAGTTAATATAAATTATGTCTTATGGATTCTTTCAATCGGCAAGCCTGTTTCAATGAATTGAGTTTTCTTGATAAAGACGATAATGAAGATTTGTTCCTGATATTTTCAAATTATGCCAAAACTATAAAGGCATTGAAGACAAAAGGTTTTAATGGAGTTAGATATGAACAAGGCATTACATCTTTGGTTAAGGAAAATCTGCGAAGTATATTTGATCTTCGAAGTAATCCAAATGGTAGAACCTTGTATGCTTTTATTCTAGCCACAGCTAGAAATCCTTATATAGATTCGGATACTCAGGCAGAAGAAAGATATATAAATGAAGACTTTGAAGTAAAGATTGATAATGTGTGGTGCGTGGGACAAGGATTTACCGCAGCCCATTTGCTTGATACGGTAGTAATATCTCTTCGAACCCATTCTAAATGGGAAGAGTTGTCTTATGTAATCAGAAATATCCAAGATAAACGAAAAACAGAACAAGTGTTGAATGTTGTCATGCCAGAATCATCAGAGACTGATGCCATCAATTTATTTATAGAACAGCGAACGCCTTTAGTACTTGAAAAATGTAATATACTACCTCAAAACAAATCGTGCAAATTTAGAGATGACCACGGTAGTGATAAGTTGATATCATTATGGAATCGATTACGTAATTGTGATTTTGTCATATCTGCTATCAACTCTCTAGAATTTAATCCGAATGGAAAAGAGTTTATAGAAAAATGTTTTGATGATGGTAAAATGCATATAAGATTGGTAGGGTCAGATGCGGGATATGGAATGGTAATTCAAACAACGGGAAAAAATAAGCGTGAAACTATGGCTATAGGAGAAAGAATAATGCAGAAATATTTATAACCATATATAATGTATTCACTTTAACCTAATTTCGAATGTTTTTCACGAGAATCCATTGAATCTTTGCTATTGTATATTTAGAAACATACACACAATCTTAGTTTTGCAAGTGAGCTAACGGTGGCTCAATGTGAGGAGAATTATTTTTGTACCATTTCCTTAAAGAAATTTTCAATAATAATATTACCTTTGCATTTAAGAAAAGCGTTCTTTTAAAATACTGCAAAGCGATGTGAAATGCAAAAAATTACTGGTTTCTAAATCGTTACCTGTTAAACTGCAAGATTTTGTAATGTGCTGTATCTTAGTAAGAAAGAGAAATCGCTATGTCTTCCGCAGTGGAAGGTCAGATTCTTATTGATATTGGCAGCCA
>ULUA01013591.1_pt1 | contig 42976 bp, 36 predicted proteins | sample 1958081 | NCBI WGS metagenome assembly ULUA01 (sample SAMEA4835748, study PRJEB28245) | human gut metagenome | biome: gut microbiome; material: fecal sample | place: Denmark | collected 2008
AGCTGCTGGCGCAGTCTGACGTGCTGTCCCTGCACTGCCCGCTGACGCAGGAGACGCACCGACTGCTTGACCGTTCTGCGCTGGCGCGGATGAAGCAGGGGAGCATCCTCATCAACACGGCGCGCGGGGCGATTGTGGACTGTGACGCACTGGCGGATGCGCTGGAATCGGGACATCTGCGCGGCGCAGGGCTGGACGTGTACCCGGATGAACCGCACATTCCGCCGCGGCTGATCGCGCTGCCGCAGGTTGTGCTGACCCCGCACATCGGCACGAACACGCAGGAGACAAGGCAGCGGATGGCGGAGGAGTGCGCACGGCAGATTGCGGATGCACTGGCGGGAAAACGGCCGGAGCATGTGGTGAATGGGATAGAATAATGCCGAAATTAAAACAGCAGTAGGGGCGACAAACGTCTCTGCTGCTGTTTTTGTAAAGTCAAAATGGCGTGTTCAGGCGATAGCACGTTATTTCGTCCATGCGTCAAACTCTTCATCCGTCGCAAGCACGGTGTGTGTGCCGCCGACGGAATGTTCCGTTCCTTTGGCGCAATCAATGCCACTGGTGGCGTAGTTGTAGGTTAGCGCAACGCGGTGCTTTTCCACCACGGGATTGGGGTGGGGGATGGCGGACAGCAGGCTCTTGGTGTACGGATGAACCGGATGGGAGAAAATCTCCTCCTTCGTACCGGATTCCACCATGTAGCCCAAATGCAGCACGCCGATGCGGTCGGATATGTACTTCACCATGCTCAAATCATGTGCGATAAACAAGTAGGCGCACTGCGTTTCCTCCTGAATGTCCTTCATCAGGTTGACCACCTGCGCCTGAATCGACACATCCAATGCGGAAATGCACTCGTCAGCGATAATCAGCTTGGGGTTCATAATCAGGGCGCGGGCAATGCCGACGCGCTGACGCTGACCGCCGGAAAACTGGTGCGGATAGCGGGCAGCGTGCTCCGGCGAAAGTCCGACTTTCTTAAGCATTTCGCTGATTTTCTCCTCGCGCTCCTGCCGATTGGCGAAGCGGTGGTGGATGTCCATGCCTTCGCTGATGATGTCGCCGACCTTCTTGCGCGGATTCAGACTCGCCATCGGGTCTTGGAAAATCATCTGCATATCCGAGCGGAGCATACTGCGCGTGTCGCGGTCAAGCGCGCCGGAAATCACCTTGCCGTTGAAGGTGATGCGACCGTCCGTCGGGTTGTACAGGCGGATGATGCTGCGCCCGATGGTCGTCTTGCCGGAGCCGGATTCGCCGACCAGCCCGTAGGTTTCGCCCGGATAGATGTTGAAGGACACGCCGTTGACGGCCTTGACCGTATAGGTGCGGGAGACAGGAAAGTGCTGAACAAGATTTTCTACTTTCAATAGCGGCTCGCTCATAGATACTTGGCAGCCTCCTTCTTCGCCCGTTCAAGGCGCTCCTTCAATTCCTTCGGCATCTCAAAGGCGGGTGCGTCCGGGTGGAGCAGCCATGTGGCGGCGTAATGGGTTTCGGAAACTTTGAACAGCGGCGGTTCTGCCTTCTTGTCGATGACCATGGCGAAGCGGTTGCGTGCGGCAAAGGCATCGCCGACCGGTTCATGCAGGAGGTTGGGCGGACTGCCCGGAATGGAGTACAAGCGGTCATCAGCCGTCTCCAAATCCGGCATGGCGGACAAAAGACCCCATGTGTAGGGATGGCATGGCTCGTAGAAGATTTCCTCCACATTGCCCACTTCGACGATTTTCCCAGCGTACATCACATTCACATAATCCGCCACCTTCGCGACGACGCCAAGGTCATGCGTGATGTAAATGACGGACAGGTGCATTTTCTGCTGAATCTGTTTGATGAGGTCGAGAATTTTGCTTTGGATTGTCACGTCCAGTGCGGTGGTGGGTTCGTCGCAGATAAGAATGTCCGGTTCGGCGGAGAGCGCAATGGCGATAACGACGCGCTGCCGCATACCGCCGGAAAGCTGGTGCGGATAGTTGCGGAAGCGCTTTTCGGCATCGGTGATGCCCACCAGTTCCAGCAGCTGCAGGGCTTTCGTGCGCGCCTCGTCCTTCGGCATGTGCTTGTGCAGCAGCATGCCCTCCATAATCTGCTTGCCGATGGTCATCGTGGGGTCAAGGCTCGTCATGGGGTCTTGGAATACCATCGCGAGGCGCTGACCGTTGTATTCCGTGCGCAGCTGCTTTTTGCTCAATTTCAGCAAATCAACGGTTTTGTCCTGTCCGTGCCCGTCATCGTATGTATACAGGATTTCGCCGCTGTTGATGGTGGCGTTGCTGTCCAGCAAGCCGACGGCGGCTTTCATCGTTACGGATTTTCCCGAACCGGATTCGCCCACGATGGCGACGGTTTCGCCCTTTTGCAAATCCAGATTGATGCCGCGGATGGCATGTACCACGCCGGCGTCCGTGCCGAAGAGAAACGTTTTATCGGCATAAATGTCGTCGTAAGGTTCGCCCGTCACCATCTCGTGGATGGCAGGTACACGCGGGCTGATGCCGACGGCGGCCTTCTTGCGTCCCTTGGCATTGAGCGCTGTGACGATTTCGTCATACGCATATCCGCTGAAAAGCGGCGCGACGAACGCCAGAAAAATCATCAGCAGTACCAGAATCAGCCCAATTATGGCGCGCTTGTTGCGGACAAAGTGCGTTGCGACACCCTTCCAGTAGCCTTGGGAAGCATAGTTGGTGTCGGTCGCAATGTCTGCCTGCTCCAACTGCGCAAAGTCCCCGGCAACCGGGACGTATTCCGCTGCCTGCACCGGCGGGCAGGTTTCTAACTGTTTCATTCGTTTGTTTCCAGATGCAAGAGGCAGAGCGGTCTGCCTGAAGAGAACCGCTCTGCCTGAAGATTTCGATACGATTTTAGATTGGCTCAGCCTCTTCTAAAAGCGCACACGACTGATTACTTGATGACGGCACTCTTATACACGCGGTTCAGCGCGACAGGATGGAAATCAATCCCCTCAACGCCATCAGTAATCAGGTTTGCATTTGCCTTGGTGAACAGCGGCGCAATGACAGCTTCCTGCATGACGAGGGTTTCCGCCTTGAACAGCGCCTCCCAGCCACTTTTTCATCCGGGTTTCACCCTTTCTATATTTTGAAATGCAGGAACGATACACGAAACTTGCATTTCATGGACGAATCACACCATCAAGAAAAAGTAAAGGGGCGATGAACGAAAAAACATGAAATGTGCAAAGTGGAGTGCACAGAGGGAAAATAAGAACAAGAGAAAAACAAAGGAATGTCCCAAATGGTGCGGAGAAAAGCAAACGCCGAAAAGTTCGAGAAGCCGTTTGAATACCATATACCTGAATCGGCAGTGAAAAATCTGGTATCACATGGTTCCTAAATGCTTGACTTTTCTTGCTGCCTGTGTTATCTTCCTATTGTAGCGTTTGCTTTTTCTGCAGCCCCTTGCCGACGACTTGCATCTCCGCAAAGGGACGGTTATGCCACACTCCCTACCACCGTTAGGAGGTATCACAATGGATGACATTCTGTTTACCTGTGCAGGAACGAGCGACCCCGTTCGCGGCAATCGCGACGGCGGCATTCTGCATATCATGCGCTATTACCACCCGAAGCGAGTATATCTCTTCCTCAGCCAGCAAATCGCCGACTTGGAAGCACAAGATCACCGCTTTGAAAAGACTTTCCAGCACATGCAGGAAGTCTGTGCAGCGCAAGGCATCGTTTATCAGCCCAGTCTTTTTATGCATAATAGCCAGCTGTGTGACGCCTCCAAGATAGACCTCGTCGAAAAGCCGCTGCTGGAGTATTTCACCTCTGTTGCCGCAGAAAATCCGAATTGCCGCATTCTGCTGAACCTGAGTTCTGGCACGCCTCAAATGAAAACGCTGATGCAGTTCCTTGCGGTTGATTCTCCTTACCATGTGTTAGGGGTTCAGGTTGATGGCCCGCAGCAAAACAAAAAAGATCAGTCGCGCACGGACAACGAAACATATAACGTTGACTACGAATTGGCAACAAACTTTGATGATGAGCCGGATTGCCTGCCGGAAGGCGAACGGCGCAACAGAACGTCTGAGCCGGAAATGTTTGCCATCAAGCATCAGCGCCATCGCCATCAGCTGCTGAAGCTGCTGGAGCGGCAGGACTATGACGCCATGCTGGACATGTCGCAGAATTTACCCAGACAGCTGCGAACGCTGCTCCAGCATTTGAACGCAAGAAACAACTTGCAAAGCGAGGAAGCCTACAAGCTGTCAAAGGAGCTGCCGGATTTAGGCTTTCCGCTGTATCCAGCGATGAAAAGTGATTCGCATTACCGCGATTTAAGCGAGTACTACCTGCTGCTGCGCAATCTGCAAAAACTGGGGCGGTATTCGGAATTTGTGCTGCGGCTGAATCCGTTTTTGACGGAGCTGCTATATACCCTGCTTGTGCAGACGGAATTTGCTGGCTATCTGAAAAAGAGCAACGGTCGAATTGATGTCGCGACGGATGTGCTGAACAGCAAGCAACCGGAACTGATGAAAAGGCTTCAAGCCGAAGCGCAGAGAACGCTGCTTGATTACAAAAATTTTAGCATCTTTCTTGGCATTTCTATGCTGCTTGTCACAGATACACTCTCCGACGCGCATCGGAATTTCCTTCGTGCCTGCAATGCGCTCAACACAGCGCAGCGCAACACAGCCGCGCATCAGCTTCATGCTGTGCTGGAAGAGGACATCAAGCACGATTGCTTCTTCGGCATCAAGCACTATGGTTCTGCTGAAATTGTGCAGAAATTAGGCGAACTGCTGGCACAGGCATACCCGGATGTGTGCGACAAGTCGCTTTTCAGAATTTACGACCGCTGCAACGACTACATCAAGGCGCATTTGCAGCTGGGCGCTGCGAACCTCTAATTTTTGTGCGCCAAATCGGCAGCTTTTTCAGAGGTTTGCACCGCTTTGGGGATTGTTTTGACCAGTTTGGGGTGTTGTTTTGTCGAACTTTCGCTTGACTTTTTCTGCTGTTTGTGCTATTCTTCCATTATCAGCACAGCTTCTTTTGTGGGGTTTTGCTGATGCAGCTTAGCCCCGCAAGGGGACGGTTACCCGTGCTGCATCTTCCGGACTATCTCCTGCGTCGAGATGCAACTTAGCCCCGCAAGGGGACGGTTACATTGGATATTTTTGGTTTAACATTACATCGGGAGATGCAGCTTAGCCCCGCGAGGGGACGGTTACTGAGCATAGACGTATTCACCGAAATTCTGCTTGGATGCAGCTTAGCCCCGCGAGGGGACGGTTACGCACGGATATGCGGCATAAAATAGTGATAAGGGATGCAGCTTAGCCCCGCGAGGGGACGGTTACCTTTTGGCTATGAACGTGTTGAACCGCTTGCGAGATGCAGCTTAGCCCCGTGAGGGGACGGTTACCTTTCGCGGCGGCGCTTGTGCGTCGCCGTCCGTCGGATGCAGCTTAGCCCCGTGAGGGGACGGTTACCGTTGATGTATGCGTCCATCTTTAACTACTCCTAGATGCAGCTTAGCCCCGCGAGGGGACGGTTACAGGACACGCGAACGGCACTTATCAAAACCGTGTTCGATGCAGCTTAGCCCCGCGAGGGGACGGTTACTTCATTGCGCGGACGGAAATGTCACCTTGGTAATACGATGCAGCTTAGCCCCGCGAGGGGACGGTTACGAAGAACTCATTGAACCCCGGTGCATAGTAAATAGATACAGCTTAGCCCCGCGAGGGGACGGTTACCTCACATTTGTGAGATTGTACACGCCAACATTGGGATGCAACTTAGCCCCGCGAGGGGACGGTTACTTGATGATGAACTTCGGATAGATTTCGACCGTCCCGATGCAGCTTAGCCCCGCGAGGGGACGGTTACAATTTTTCACCTTTCGAGAATCGCCTATATGGAGAAGATGCAGCTCATCCCCGCGAGGGGACGGTTACTATTCGCCGAAATTCTGCTTGCAGATGTTCTGCGGATACAGCTTATCCCCGCGAGGGGACGGTTACGCGCTTGCGCCGTCTTTTCGACCTGTCACTCCCCGATGCAGCTTATCCCCGCGAGGGGACGGTTACGTCTTATTCTTGAACAGGTTCCCGAAGATGGACGATGCAGCTTAGCCCCGCGAGGGGACTCCGTCCATATGTTTCCTCCGGCAAATTTCCGCCATTTTATTGACAATTCGCACATTCTCTGCTATACTTCATGGTGAACTTTTCCTTCTTGTTAACGGAGGTGGTTTTTTGAACGAATTAACTTTACAGGCAACGTTCGCCGGTCTGCTGCATGACATCGGCAAACTTGTCTGGCGCGCTGGACTGGGGAAACGCACGCACGCGTTCGCAGGCGCGGAATACTTGAAAGCACATTTTGCCGATACCAAAGCGCAGAATTTTCTCGCCTGCGTGCAGTATCATCACGAGAAGGAGCTGCGTGCGGCTTCCTTGCCGGCGAATCATCCCGCCTATATCACCTGTGCAGCCGACTCGATTGCTGCCTCCATCGACCGCCGCGGCATCGAATCGGGCAATCAGGATTATGATGCTTCACAGCCGCTGCTGTCCATTTTCTCGCATCTTAATGGCGAACATCCCAAACAGTTTGTCGCTTCTATTCAGCCAAGCGGCAGAGTTCCGTTCCCCGTTTCCGCCGCATCCGTCGCAAAGGCTGACTACGAGCAGCTCTTCCGCCATTTTGAGCAGGGCTTATCGCACATCGGCTATGGCGCGGAATGGCTGAATGCGCTGCTTGCCTTGCTGGAAGAATGCACGTCCACCGTGCCTGCCAGTACCTATTGCGCGCAAAGTGAGGATGTTTCGCTGTATGACCATCTGAAAGTTACCGCTGCCGTCAGCGCCTGCATCAGCGAATATCTGCTGGCACAGGGGATTGACAATTGGCGGGACTATTTGCAGTCTCCCACCTCTGATTTCCGCAAAACCAACGTTTTTCTTTTGTACACCGCTGATATTTCCGGCATTCAAAAATTCATTTACACCGTCGCCACCCGCGGCGCACAGCGCGCACTCCGCAGCCGTTCCTTCTTTCTGGAGCTGTTCATGGAGAATTACATCGACCTTGTGCTGGATGCGTGCGGTCTCAGCCGTGCGAATCTGCTTTACAGCGGCGGCGGGCATTGTTATCTGCTGCTGCCCAACACGGATGCCGTCAGAGCCACAGTGCGTGAAGTCAACCGAAAGACAAATGACTGGCTGATTGCGCAGTTTGGTATCCAGCTTTTCCTTGCCAACGGATGGTGTCCGTGCAGTGCTGATGCGCTGTGCAATCGCCCCGCGGAAGAATCCCCCTACAAGGAGATTTTCGCCAAGGCTTCCGCTGTCCTCAGTCAGCATAAGCTGCAGCGTTATTCCGTTGCGCAAATCAAGCGCTTGAATCAGTTTGCCGATGCGCTTTCCGGGCGCGAATGCACCGTCTGCGGGCGCGTGGACAATTTGCAGGAGAATCGCTGCCCGTGGTGCCGCGCATTCGAGAACATTTCGCGGAAATTGCAGAATCCGCAGTATACCGCTTTCTGCATCACCCGCGATTCATCCGCATACGACTTGACCCTGCCTGACCGCAATGGTCAGGATGTTTCCCTGCTTTTGCTGACGGAGGACGAAGCCGCCAAGCAAATTGCGCAAGACCGGCAGATGATTCGCTTGTATGGCAAAAATCGCACCATTCTCGGCGCGCAGATCTGCACACGGCTCGACTTGTGCGATTATTATGCCAGCAATCTGAACACATCGTTGGCGGCGCAGTCCGAGGGGATTCGCCGCCTTGCCATCTGCCGCATGGATGTGGACAATCTGGGCGAAGCGTTCATTTCCGGCTTTGAGCAGAAGGACAAGCCGCTGCCGAAGGAACGGTATCATTTCGTCACACTCTCCCGAACGACCGCGTTTTCTCGGCAAATGTCGCTCTTCTTCAAGCGCTATATGAACCTTGTGCTAACGCAGAATGAACAAAAGCCGCTGCAAATTGCCGTCATTTATTCCGGCGGCGACGATGTGTTTCTGCTGGGCGCGTGGAATGACGTCATCACCGCGGCAACGCGGATTACGGATGCTTTCCATGCTTATACATCCGGCGCATTGACCATCAGCGCAGGCATTGGGATGTACGATGCGAAATATCCCATCCGCATGGCTGCTGAAGAAACGGCCGCCTTGGAGCAGCACGCCAAAAACGAGCCCGGCAAAAATGCGATTGCCTTGTTTGATCCGCAGGAACATCACACCTATTCGTGGCCTGTCTTTACCAGCGCCGTCTTGGGCGAAAAATATCAGGCGCTGAAAACCTTTTTCGATGGGCAGGATGAGCGCAGGATGGCTTTCCTGTACAACATCACGCATCTGCTTCGTCTCGCATCCACAGACAAGCTGAATCTGGCACGGTTAGCCTATCTGCTGGCACGCCTGAAGCCAAGCAGCTTTGATAAGGAAAAAAGCGCACAGTACGACGCATTCTCCAAGGCGGTGTACCGCTGGGCAGCCATTCCGCAAGAGCGCGACCAGCTCATCACTGCCATCTACCTATATGTCTACTTGAACAGAAAGGTGGAAGATTCAAATGGCTTACAACAATAACTACAATAGCTATAACAATCAGCGGCAGCCATCCAGAGGCGGCTTCACCCCTGCGCCTGCCGCTCCGGTTGAACCCAAGGCAATCCCGGCAAACTATGTTGATCTTGCAGAAACGCTGATGAGCGCAAATTCAAAAAGCATCACAACATCCAAGCTGCGCAACTGGTTCAGCATTGCCAACGATATCTATAATGTAGAAAGCCGCAGCAGCGAAATCGGCCTGAAGCCGGAAAGCTGCACAAAACTGCTGAATTTGCGCGTGCGCATTGTCTACGATGCCGGCAAGGATTCCAAGATTAAGGATTTTGTCACCAGCGCGAATTTGCTTTCGTATATCAAAGGCATCGGCAGCAGCCGCGAGCAGATGATTCGTTTTGCACAGTACATGGAGGCCTTGGTCGCCTATCACAAATTCTTCGGCGGGAGGGAAGCATAACAATGTACGGAAAAATCATCATCCACTGCGTTTTGACCGTCAAAACAGGATTGCATATTGGGGATTCCTCTGCCTTTTCTGCCATTGGCGCAGTGGACAGCCCGGTTGTTCGCGACCCTTACACCAATCGGCCCATTATTCCCGGCAGCAGTTTGAAGGGAAAAATCCGCACACTGCTTGTTCGCAGCAAATGCAAGGATATTGAGCATATGCCCGACCACAAGGAGGACGACTCCGCCATTCTGCGGCTTTTCGGTTCCGCTGCGCCTGTCAAACGTTCCCGGCTTCAGTTCGCTGACTGCTTTGTATCCAATGCCAGCGATTTTGCAAGCATTGGTTTGACGGAAGTAAAGGCGGAAAACACCATTAACCGTCAAACCAGCCAAGCTAATCCGCGGCAAATTGAACGCGTTACAGCAGGCGTTCAGTTTGGCTGCACCATTGTCTACGATATTGAAAATTCCAGTGAGCTGACCCCCGATTTGCAGCTGCTGGCGCTTGGCATGAAGCTGCTTCAGATGGACTATCTGGGCGGTCATGGTTCGCGCGGCAGCGGGCGGGTTGGCTTTTCCGATTTTTCTTTCCAGCATTTTCAGGATGAAACCTCCGACCAAACGTTGATGGACATTTTCAAGGAGGCCGAGAACTATGAATTATTCCCTAATTCGTCTGCGATTTGATGGCCTTGCTCACTTCGGCACTTCCGATTCTGCGCTTTCCTTATTCACATCAGAAGATCATTTCTATGCCGATACGCTCTTTTCCGCACTTTGCCACACTGCATTGTCTCTCCACGGCATTGATGGACTCCATTCGCTCCTTCAGCAGGCTGCGGATGGTTCATTGCTGCTCAGTGACAGTATGCCGTGGCATCGTACCGCGTACGGTGTTGATTACTACCTGCCCAAGCCTTGCAGGACTTTTTCTCGTCTCCCGCAGAAACAGGACATGCCGCAGGGCAGCCGCAAAGCAATGAAAAAGCTTGCATGGATTCCCGCTCGCAGCTTTTCTGATTTCTGGCGTTCTATTGCCGGAGAAGCCTCTTATCAGCCGCAGCCGGATGCTTTCGGGACACTTGCAGGCAGAACGCAGGCCGCCGTGTCCGACGAAACGGATGCCGTTCCCTATCAGGTGGGCGCATATCGCTTCTTTCCCGATTGCGGTTTGTATGTGCTGATTGGCTGCAAGGAGCAGCGTCAGCTGGATTATTGCGCCGAATTGTTTACGGTCCTTGGTTTGTCCGGCATTGGCGGAAAGACCAGCGTCGGCTACGGGCGTTTTACCGTCGAAGAGCAGATTCGTTTGGACGATTCTGATGATTCCCAGCTGGTATTCCTCCAACATGCACTGGCGGACGCATCTGCGCCCTATCAATTGCTGCTGACAACCAGTTTGCCGCGCGATGATGAGCTGGAACAAACCATGCAGCACGCGCAGTATCGGCTGATTCGCCGGAGTGGTTTCATCCAATCAAACACATTTAATGCAGAGCCATTCAAAAAGCAAACGCAGTATTACCTTGCCGCCGGCGCAACTTGTACGCAGCGTTATCACGGGGATTTGTACACCGTTGCCGAATCGGGCAATCACCCCGTTTACCGCTATTCCAAGCCGATGTTTCTGGGGGTGAAGGCATGATTGAATCAGGAACGCTCCAATGCTTTGACTTGACGCTGACAACGCAAGGGCTGCTCCACGTTGGGGACGGCAAAATCATCCCGAAAAAATTTTACATGCTGAACGGCAATACCATCTCCTACATTGATGAAGAACGGCTGTTTGCCATCCTTCTCCGCCGAAATCAGTTGGAGCGTTTTGAAGCCTATTGCCTTGGTGCGGACACAGATTTAGGACGCTTCTTCAAGAGCATTGCGCTTTCTCCCGCTGAGCAGCATGCGCTTGTGCGCTGCACCTTCCGCAGTGCCGATGCACTTGATGAAAACCATTCGTGCAAGGAAATTCGTCCGTTTATCCGCAACACGGCCAATCAGGTTTACGTTCCCGGCAGCAGTATCAAAGGCGCGCTGCGCACAGCCCTGCTTTTTTCCATGATTCAGCAGGATGGCAGCAAAAAAGCCCCTCTTGATTGGCAGAAGCCAAGGGGCGCTTTTGAAGCACGTTATCTCCATCAATTGTATCCGCAGATTGAGCGCGATACACCGCAGAAAGACATTCTACGCGGACTTTCTGTTTCCGACAGTCAAGTCATCGCAGACAGTGCCATGTGTTTAAGCTGCAAGTGCGATGCCAGCGTCAGCGGCGCTGTCCGCAAACTGCCCCTCTGCCGTGAGTGCATTGCGCCGGGGCAGCTGATTCATACTACGCTGACGTTGGACCAGTCCATCCTGCGCGGCAGAATTACCAAGGAATCCTTGCTGCGTGCCATCCAAACCTTTGCCGCATACCATCAAAAAACGTACGCTGAACATTTTACCGTGCCTGACCATGCGCATTATCAGCTTGCAGCGTCAACGCTCTTTCTTGGCGGCGGCGCCGGCTTTTTCAGCAAAACGCTGTCGTACCCCTATGAGGGAAAGCAGCTTGCTTTGCAGCATGTTTCTGCGTTCATGAGCAAGTCTTTCCGTGCGCATCATCATGAAAACGACCCTGCACTGGGCATCTCCCCGCATACTATGAAATATGGACTGTATCATCAGGAGTTATTCCCGTTCGGTCCATGCAAGGTGGATATTCTATGATAAAACAATACCGAATCAGCTTGGAAAGCAAGCAAGCTGGGCTCAATGCGTCGATTGCCTATCCGCTTTACGCATGGCTGTTGTCACAAGTGCCGACTGAAGTTGGTACGGCGCTTCACGAGCAAGCCACCCGTCCAATCAATCAGTATATTCTTTGGAATGCTGCTGCCAATCGCGGCGAATGGGTGGTTAACCTCATGACCGACGAGATGGTCGAAATATTTTCGCCTGTCTTGAATGCGCTCTCCGTCATTGCTCTGCGAAGCGGCACATTGCTTGCCACCGCAGGAAGCACCGTGGAAGTCCCAAATTTCCAGCATCTGTTGAAGTGCGGCGAATCGCTGTCAAACGTTCAGCTTTTTCCAATCCACTTTCTAACGCCCACAACGTTCAAGCAGGATAAGCGTTATGTGATTTTCCCTCAGGAATCGTTGATTTTACAGTCCCTGATCTCCCGCTGGAATGTTAGTTTTCCTGAAGCTGCGATGGATGATGAAGATGCGTTTCAGGCACTTCTGCGCGGCATTCACATTGTGGATTACAATTTGCACACCACACGCTATCCAATGAAGCAAGTGCGGCTTCCTGCATTTCAGGGACGGATTAGCATTGAAACGCGCCTGCCTGCGCCCATGATGGCGCTGTGGACAACGCTGTACAGCTTTGCCCCTTATGCCGGGATTGGTGTCAAGACGACGCTGGGGATGGGCGGCGTGTCAATGATGAAGGCATCCAATCTGCCTGTGTGACCCCTCTATTTAATGATATATTTCGGATGCCCACACATGAACGACAGGCGTTCCCGATGGAAAGCTCCTACGAGTTAGCAACGTCTCCGCTCCTCTCCGGCGAGGACGCAGTGGACGGATTCACGAGCATCTCCCGCGCACTTGCGTCGCGTAGTAGAATTATTTGGAATAACATAGCACCAAGACGACGAACACGGCAAAAGAGGAAATGTCTTTTAGTTGACCCAACCACCTCCTATGCGAGTAGAAGAATCGCATGGGAGGATTTTTGGTGCGCCCCCGCATAATACTATTTCCAGATTCACCTGCGCCATCGGCTTGCGCCTTTTCCGCTCTGTCGTCCGGTCGTTCCACTTAGCGTATATTGATTTTTCTTTGGTGATTTTTGAGACGCTGCGCCAAATGGAAAGCAATCCGCAAATCAAGGCGCGTCTTTCGCAGATTCAGTATTTGGTTGTAGATGAGTATCAGGATATCAACAATCTTCAGGAAAATTCTGTGTGAATTTTGCGAGAAAATCAACTTCTTGGATGATGCGGCGAAAGACCTTGATGCGTGCAGAATGAGTTTGGATGGAATCAAAAGAATTTTAGATGACTTTGATGAAATCTATGGCGATTATCAGCTATCAGCGCGCGTCGATATGCTGCTGAAATTTCTTGCGAAACGAGCGGCACAGGAATATCGGTACATCAGCTTTCAAGAGAAGGCCCCCGACAATGATGCCGTGCAAATCATGACGGTTCACAAGGCAAAAGGGCTGGAATTTCACACGGTTTTTTTGCCTGAACTTACGAAAAATGAGTTTCCCGCGCGTACGCTGGGCGGGAAGCAATACTATCATGTGCTGGGCGGCACATTTGCGGAAAACAAAGACAAATATCAAAGTACGCTTGATGATGAGCGGAAACTCTTCTATGTTGCTGTCACCCGCGCAAAACAAAACCTGTACATGTCCTATGTATCGGCAACGCAGCCGGTGTCATGCTTCGTACAGGAAGCGGCACAGTCACCGTATTTGCAGATAAACGACCGCGATTTGATCTGCAATCCGAAAGCCTCCGCTGATTCCGACAAGGCAGAACTCGCCCAGTATGCACGCAGTCAGCTGCAAGATTACTACACGGAAGCGTGCCGCATTCTTCCGGAGGCAGATGCGGACTTAAAGCGCATCGAAGGACTATCGCCCGACGAGATGATTGCGGAAGCAGAAAGAAACAGCTTGCTGTAACGAGGTTTATTTCTCGTGCGAACAATGCGCTTGAATTGCACTTTTTCTCGGAATTTTTGCCCGGCAGGGATGACGCAGCTGGGTTGGACTCAATTATGAGGGGTATCCCTAATCCTCCACGGCGTTTTCCGACACTTCGAGGTGAAGCCGAGCGTGCTGCAGCCGCTGTGGAATTTAGCGTGCGACATGGCGGTGGAGGGGGTCATCAACGACTTGAATCTGCCGATGCTCACGAACGCGCAGACGGCGGGGCAGGTGCAAGTCCTCCAGCAGATTGCGCCGAGGGTCAACAACCTGCTGACGGCGGAGAAGCTCTATACGTATCTGCGGATGAATCCGCCGAGCGAAACGGAATTTGCCCGCCTGAAGCGCCTGTTTTCGCCGGATAATCACGCACTTTGGTATGCACCGACTGCGCGCGTTGCTATGGCGGAGGAGCAAGCAGCGGGGGATAACGGTGGCGGTACATCAGGTACATCACAGCGCGGTCAGCCGAACGACGGTCAGCAGGGGGATGCCAGCACGGCGCAGGCACAAGCGGCGCTATCCGCCCTCTTGCAGGACTGGCAGCACATTGCCGAGCAGATGCAGACCGACTTGGAGACGTTCCACAAGCAGCGCGGCGACGAGGCAGGCGGCATGATGCAGAATCTCCGCGCCGTCAACCGGGAAAAGTACGACTACACGGCGTTCCTGAAGAAATTCGCCGTGATGGGCGAGGCCATGCGCATCAATGACGATGAGTTCGACTATGTGTTTTACAGCTACGGGATGCAGCTTTTCCCCGAAAAGCGGATGCCGCTCATTGAGCCGCTGGAATACAAGGACGTGAAGCGCATCCGCGAGTTCGTCATCGCGATTGACACGTCTGGGTCGGTGATGGGAGAACAGGTGCAGGCGTTTTTGCAGAAGACGTACAACATTCTGCAAAGCACGGAGAGCTTTTTCAGCCGCATCAACGTCCACCTCATCCAGTGCGACGAGGACATTCAGGAGGACATCAAAATCACCTCGCGGGAGGAGTTTGACCGCTATCTGCAAACGATGATTATCAAGGGGCTTGGCGGAACGGACTTCCGCCCGGTATTCCAGCGGGTGGATGAGATGATTCGGGACGGGAAATTTGCCAACCTGAAAGGGCTGATTTACTTCACGGATGGCTACGGCTTATTCCCGGAGCGGATGCCCGCCTATAATACCGCGTTTGTGTTTGTGGAGGATGGCTGCGAGATTCCCGAAGTGCCGGTGTGGGCGATGAAGCTGGTGCTGACGAGGGAAGAGGTGGAGGAGATGGCTGAAAGCACCAATAAATGACGCGGAGGAAAAGCAGATGGATACAGCCTTATCCGTTGCCGCGCTTGTAGTATCCTTGTTTTCGGCGGGGTTCACGCTGTATACGTTCATCTGGACGAAAGTCCGAGACCGGAAACAGGCGACACTGGAAGCATACAATCGGCTGCAAGAGCAGGTGCTGGATCATTTGAACGTGTACATGCCCAAGCAAATTGCGGAGATTGCGAAGAACACACGTTCCGAAGAGTACAAGCAGATAAGCGCCTATGTTGCGCGAATCGAGCATTTCTGCGTCGGTGTCAACCAGAAGATTTATGATCGAAACGTGGTTTACGAACTGGTGCAGGGCTACTTGGACGGCACGATAAAGAGCCGAATTGAGCCGATGATTGAGAAGAAGAGCCGTTTTGGACACGATTATTACGCCAACATTCATCAATTTTCGATTGGATGGAGAAGGCACGAAAAGAAAAGGAGCGCAAAGGAAAATGAGCGACTTTCAGATTGAAAATGGTGAGCTGGTGGAGTATACGGGGAAGGGTGGGGATGTGATGATCCCGGATTCGGTTACATCCATCGGGGATAGGGCGTTCTATGATTGCCACAGACTGACGAGTATAAGCATTCCGGACAGCGTTACGTCCATCGGGAAAGAGGTGTTCAGTAACTGCAGCAGCCCGACGAGCATAAGCATTCCGGACAGCGTCACGTCCATCGGGGAAGAGGCGTTCAGTGGCTGCAGCAGACTGACGAGCATAAGCGTTCCTGATTCCGTTACTTCCATCGAAGCACCAGCATTCACGGAATGTGAAAATCTGCAAGACTTCACCTGCCCTTCTTCTTTCGCGAAGCAGCTGCAAACCATACTGCCTAAAACGAAGACAACCATCATCCTTCACATCCCCGATATTTCAGGCATGAGCACCAAATTTCTTCTCAGTGTTGTAATCGGATTTGTTGAGGACAAACGAGACTGGTCCGACGAAAACGGCAAAGTGTATGCGAAATACATCAAAACAAAAGCACTGAAGCTGGCAGGTATGGCGATTGAGCACCCCGATTTGTTCTACCTGATGCTTCGTGAAAAGCTGATTTTCGCCAAGGATTTGGACGCATTCACAAAAGCCGTGCAGGACAGCGGCAATACGGAGCTGATTGCGGCAGTGCTGGACTATGCCAACAGCAGCGTTTCCGAAAAGGACAAGGCAAAAGTTCAGCAGAAGAAAGAAACGCTCGACACGAATGTGACGAATTTCCTGTTTGATGCGGAACAAGTTGAGCAAATCAGCGGGATAACGTTCGCTGTCACAGGCAGGCTCAAGACGTTCGCCAACCGCAACGAGCTGCAAGCCTGCTTGGAAGCGTGCGGTGCAACGCTGACGGAGAGGCTTTCGCGCGACGTGAATTACCTCATCACGAACACGCCGGATTCGGGCACGGCGAAGAATCGGGAGGCCGAATCGCTGGGAATTTCGCGCATCACCGAGGCGCAATTCAACGAAATGGTTGGCAGAAAAGTGTAAAAAATGCCATCCGCCGGTTACTCACAACCGCGGAGGGCATTTCTATATCCTCATTTCGTCCTCTAAAAAGTGCGAATTTGATATTTTGATACACAAAAGGTGGAAACCTGTTGAGGAGATTAGCACCTTCACCTCTTGAACCCCATGAAAAGCATTCGACGACCCGCAAACCCTTGCACCACAAGGCTTTGCGACGCTTCCACAAGTGCCTAATAACCCCGAAATAACCCCGTCAACATGAACGGAACAATTTTAGCCCCTGTGCTGTGTATGCGGTTCAATGTCAAGGCGACAATAAGCACAGGAGGTTTGCTTTCCACCATCAATGAGTACATCAAAAAGATATATGCAGGCGGAGAACTGACCGAAGCGGCAACTATCCGGAAATTACGAATAGTTCAAGCAGAAGGTTCGCGGCAGGTCAACCGCGAGGTGGCTCACTTTGCCCGTTCTTCGGTGATTTGATTCTGGACAACCTGAACCGCACGGAAAACGCGATGACGCAGGCGTGCGCCTTCAAGGCGGCGGAACTGTGCCTGATTGCGCAGAAGCAGGCGGAAATGGTGTATCAAGCGAAATAATGCAAGAAAGCAAGCCCATCGGCTGCCTGTGATTTGTACAGGCGGTCAGTGGGCTTGCTTGGTTGTATACAATTTGCGCTTACGCTCGAATGCCGCTTCCGCCTCGGCTTTACGGATTTCCTCTTCGCGCGTTTCCAGGTTCCAAATGAGAATGCGCTAAGACACGAGCAGATGTGCAGGTGAATTTGGAAATAGTATTATGCCCGGATGCAAAAAAAATGCGGCGGCTTCCGGGGGAAAGTCGCCGTGAGAAAGTATGCAGTTTTCATCAATTGCTCATCTGCTGTTTCTTGATGCCGTAATGTGCAGCCCTATTTGCTCCAGCTCATCAGAAGTGGTCACAAGCACCGTTGCAGAAAGCCACTTGATCTTCTTCTCAAGTTCCTCCCGCAGCCGTCGTCTGATGGTATGCTCATCGCGGCTCGCACAGGCAAACTTCCCGTCAAGCACCAGTACCACCACGATTTTTCGCTGACCGTTTGCAATCTCTTGACTGCATAATGCTCGTGCGAACGCATCACACGATGCATGCTTCGTCGCGGGCATTGGATTGCTGAATGCACCCACCATTCCCGCCAGCGTCATCGCCGTTTTCTGGGCAACTTCAATATCAAGGCTGTCTCTTGTGGATACGTCGCGTCCATCAGCGCCCGCCGTGTCGCGCTTCTGATTATTCGGAGCAATCCGCCAGCGGTTGCCCGACTCATCACCAATGCAGTTTTTCACCTCAATCAGCACATAGTGCTTGTCCGATACCGCAATAAAATCCACAGCTTTCGCGCCGGGCTGTGCGTTGAACCGCTCGGTATAATACGGCGTATCATCATACTTCAGCACCAAATTGCCATATTGCTCGCCGAACGTAAATTCGATATCACTCTCTGATACGATCATAGATGAATCCCTGCTCTCTGTTGTATATCGCATCAAATTCTTCCATGATGCTGTTGTGCTGAAGTTCGCTGATGGTATCCGCCATTTCCGCCTTTATTGCGCCATCCTCAAAGAAAAGGGAGAAGAAACGGATGTCAATCTGGTCGGTATTGGATTCCGGGAATGCCATATACATGTTCAGATACTGCTGGAGGAAATAATCATGTGTTGTGATGAAAATCTGCACCTTGAGTTTTGCAAGCTGCATCATAGCATCCACCAGCGGGCGAATCATGCCGGGATTCATGTTCGTCTCCGGCTCATCCCAGAACAGCACCGAATTGGCATTCAGGCAGCCGTTCCGAATGAGATAGGTGATGGTCGCCAGCTTGCGATAGCCCTCGGAGACAAGCCCCATTTCAAATTCTCCGCCATTTTCTGCATTGAGATAAAATTTTTTATCATGCTGCACCGTTGTCCCGTGGAGAATTTCATCCAAACTGGCTAACACCTGATTCTGCTCATCGGAATTTTTCCCGCGCTTCAACGGACGATCCAGCAGCTTTGCAAGGTCATAATACGTTTCCTCAAACGCAATATGGTATTCCTCATACAGCGACGTGAAATTCTCCGTGGCCGAAATGATTTCCTTCGGCGGAAAATACACCGCCGTATGGTCAGGCGATGCCGTATGCTCCATCTTCGGCAAGGCAAGTGTGGAAATTTTGCTTGCTCGATTCCCGAAATTTACATCAATGCTCGTGCCGTTTTCATAGCCCATCGAGGCTGTCATTTGGGCGCTGCCCTGCTTTCGGCGCACGAGTCTGCCCACTTTCCCGTTGTCCGGGCGAAATACGCCGCACAGCTTTTCGGAAAACCTGTTCAACGCCGCTTCCTTCGTCTCTGTGGAGTTCCACTGTTCATAGGACTTATGCAGGCTGTACATCAGCTTTATCAGCGCCGTTTTGCCCGTGCTGTTTGTGCCACAAATCACATTGATTCCCGGCGACCACTGAAAATCGGCTTGCTGAAACAGCATAAAATCAGACAGATGCAATTGGCTGATTTTCACACTCATCCATTCCTTTCCCAAAGCAGTTTCATGTCTGCTTTGCGCAAGAAGCACAGCTTCTCTCCGATATTGTTGCAGGTATGAAACAGATTATCCGCTGCGTCGGATTGCGATTTGCTTCCGCACAACTCGGCGCACGTTGCTTGTACGTCAATCACTATAACATTGATTCCTGCTATTGTCAACGGTTATTGTCAGAATTTCCGTGCAATTGCAAAAACGTGGCAATGGCTTCTTCACATTGTCCATTTTCGCGCAGCATCACTGCTTGTTGGTATTTTAATTCCATTATGCCCGCAATCTGCGCCTTCGCGCCGCTCTAATCTCCCAACTCCGCAAACGCTGCAATTGCCTCGTCATATAGTAGTAGAACCATCTGGAATGACATGGTTCCAAAACCACGGACGCTGGTATGCCGTCAGCTTGATAGTAGTAGAACCATCTGGAATGACATAGTTCCAAAACAGGATTCGGCAAACGCTGCATTGACTGGCAGTAGTAGAACCATCTGGAATGACATAGTTCCAAAACTATATCAACGGTACAAAGGCTGGACTTGCAGTAGTAGAACCATCTGGAATGACATAGTTCCAAAACCAAACGACGGCTCAGGAAGCCGCACAGAAGTAGTAGAACCATCTGGAATGACATAGTTCCAAAACCGGCAGCCTTGCCATTATCGGCGCAAACAGGTAGTAGAACCATCTGGAATGACATAGTTCCAAAACCCAGCTTGCGCAGCTTCGAGCAGCACAGCAGTAGTAGAACCATCTGGAATGACATAGTTCCAAAACCCTATCCTGTGTTGGTAGCGCTGGAGGACGGTAGTAGAACCATCTGGAATGACATAGTTCCAAAACTACACGTCTACAAGGGGCGGGAGCGGCAGGTAGTAGAACCATCTGGAATGACATAGTTCCAAAACTCAGCACATAATGATTTCCCTTGTGCGTTTGTAGTAGAACCATCTGGAATGACATAGTTCCAAAACACGGTGGAGATGATGGATGGTTCTCAAATCGTAGTAGAACCATCTGGAATGACATAGTTCCAAAACCTTTAAGCCGTTCTTTATATCGCGCCCTTGTAGTAGAACCATCTGGAATGACATAGTTCCAAAACACGGAACAGTGCATTATATGGGCGTTGCAGGTAGTAGAACCATCTGGAATGACATAGTTCCAAAACCCAGACTTACTCTTGACGGACACAACCTTAGTAGTAGAACCATCTGGAATGACATAGTTCCAAAACCCTGACGAGCGCCGGTCGCGGAACCGGCCGGTAGTAGAACCATCTGGAATGACATAGTTCCAAAACGCTGGCTTGCTTGCCCTTTTTGCGCTCCTTGTAGTAGAACCATCTGGAATGACATAGTTCCAAAACCGGAGGGCTTCCTACTGCTCCGGCGGTGTGGTAGTAGAACCATCTGGAATGACATAGTTCCAAAACTGTACACCTCCGTGTACATGCCGAAGATGGGTAGTAGAACCATCTGGAATGACATAGTTCCAAAACACGTCGCCCATCGCCTTGCGGAGTGCCCAGGTAGTAGAACCATCTGGAATGACATAGTTCCAAAACGACGACGGAACGGTAGTCGTCGAAAAGACGGTAGTAGAACCATCTGGAATGACATAGTTCCAAAACTAATGCTCCAATGCCATCTGCATTGGCTTTGTAGTAGAACCATCTGGAATGACATAGTTCCAAAACGCGTTCTTGACTTCCAGCGCTCGGCACACAGTAGTAGAACCATCTGGAATGACATAGTTCCAAAACTGATATTCACGATATACTTCCCCGCGTTCAGTAGTAGAACCATCTGGAATGACATAGTTCCAAAACCTGAAGTTTGAGCGTATCTACGACACCCGCGTAGTAGAACCATCTGGAATGACATAGTTCCAAAACTAATGGCGCTCATACTGTTTAATGCTTTCGGTAGTAGAACCATCTGGAATGACATAGTTCCAAAACCGTTTTTGATGGTAAACACCCATTCGCCCGGTAGTAGAACCATCTGGAATGACATAGTTCCAAAACTGTGTGCATAAGTAGCAACCACGGTCGGAAGTAGTAGAACCATCTGGAATGACATAGTTCCAAAACCTCAAATCCATGAGGTAGGAACCTTTCAGTCGTGAGCCGCTGCCACGCCGGATGGTTCTTTTCTTTTTCAGTATATCACAGCTTGATGATTTTGTCATCATAATTCTGATCAATTTGCCAACGAATTTCCTGCTCATGCATCGGAATCGCCTGATTTTGAAAAATCAGCAGCGTCTTTACTTTCGTGTAGGCTGCATACTTGATGACTTCCTGCCAATCCGCGTCCGAAAAGTAGTTGTCAAGATTGCAGAGAACCAGCAGTTTTTTCGGCATCCACTCCGCAAGAACATCCAGCAGCTTGCAAATCCGCACCAGCGGTGACGTATTCAGCGGGCAATCCAGCTGCACACCGAACGCTTTGCAAACATCCTGTACCGTCATTTCGTCCGGCGCGATGATTTCCAGCGGGATTTCGCGTGTCACGTCCTGAATGAAATCTGACAGCTCCACCATCTGCTTTTCCCAGCGGACCTGTCGCAGCGGATTTTTGCGAATGAGCTGATTAATTTCCCCGTAAAGTGCCGTCATGATTTTCTTGTTCGCAAAATCAATGTGGAACGGGTCGGTAACAACGTACAGCAGCTTTGCTGCATCCAGAAGGTCATCGTCCTGCAAGAATAAGAAGGGCTCCAAGGATTCTTCGCCCGCTTCCAGCGCAAGGAAACTCTGCACAACCCGCGCGTACAGGTGCGGAGAGGCAATCTGCATCGAAGCCGCATGGTCATCGACGATTGGCAAATCATGCTCGAAGCTGATGTTTCTCAGTATCAAAAGAACCACAACCTCTCTGTCGTATCCAGCTGTTTTTCCTGCGGGCCGCCCAGCAGATAATCAATCTGGCTGTACTGCTTTTCCGTGATAATCATCAGCTGGATTACGCCTTTTGCTGGCTTGATGCGATTAACGCGCTGTTTAATCAGGTCAGCCGACACCGCATTGACTGCCAATTTGCAGTATACCGATTCCTGCATCATCAGAAAGCCATCCTTGATGAGATCTTTGCGGAATCGCCCGTACGCGGCGCGCTCTTCCGACGTTGTCACCGGCAAATCAAACATCACGATGACTCTCATGGCTCGCATCCTCATAGTGCATCATCATTCCTTCTGTCCACTCCGTCTGACCGTCAAGGTAATCCGTTGTATTGCGCACAAAGCGGGCGATGGCAGTGCTGACATACATCTTTTGCTGCTGATAGCAAATTTCTGTATTCAGGATGTCCAGCAGTTCGTACTTATATTCCTTGTCAAACGTGCGCTCTCCCTGATGCAGCACGACCTCATCCACCAGAAAGCGGAATGGTTCCATCAAATCACAGGAAAGATTGAAACTGTTGTACGAATTCCGATGGTGAATCCCCAGCTGCGTCGCGTAGCCGCGTGCCGTAACTTCCTTATTAAAGCAGGAAAGTAGCAGCGAATAGCCATAGTTCAATGCTGCATTACGGTCGCTTTTCAAATCGCGCGAAAAATCCTTGCCGAAAATGCGGTTGAAATAGACCTTCGCTGCGTGTCCCTCGCGATTCGTCGCGTCGCCAGGCGTGACGGTCTCCGCGAAGGCTGCAATTTGTCTTGCAGCCTCCACGGAAACTTCCTGCATCACGCCCGCCTGATTAAGAATCTTCTGCTGGATGATTTGCTGCCACAGCGCCGCTTTCCGCGCATCACTCCAGTTTGCCTGCGACATCATCCTTGCCGCTGTATCATGGCTTCCGGCATAGGGGAGTACCTGCCCGCATGGATTCCGCTTTTCATCACAGAAGATGACGTTCACCTTTTCGTGCATCAGTTCGCAGATAAGGTAGCCCGTCAGTGTGACCATCGTCGTGGCCAGAATCAGCGTGTGCAGTTCCGAAATGTGAACCGTCCGCACCTCATCGCCGCGAATGATGAGAAAACCGTCCTTATACGTCAGCTTGCACGGGCTTTGAATCACGACGGTTCGGAATCCGGCCATAGCTTCGTCCTCTTCTCGCGCAGTCCTGTGATGGACTGGTCAATCAGGTCAACGTCCTTTGTCGGTATGCCTCGGATTCTCCAATCTTCGCAGGTAATCCATTCTTTTGAAACTTTTCGCTGCTTGCCCATCGCATTCAGCAGCTCGCTCACCATGGCTGTCCAATCGGCATCTGTAAGCTGCTCAGGGGTCTCAAGGTTTTTCAAAATACGGTTGATATCGTCAGCCTTGCACTTTTGATAAAATACGGCATATTGCGTTTTGAATTTTTCAAGTAAATGAAGCACTGTTTCTTTAAGCTGTTCCGGGTTCAAATCATCCTTTTTCCCACGGAACAGCAAAGCAATGGTTGTCATGTCCTTTCCCGATACAAACAGCTGCTTTCCGTTGGTAATCGTTACTCTTGCAGCATTTTTCTTGCTCGTAAGAATATCAATCGTCTGCCCGCCGCGAAGCACAAAAATGCCGCCATCCCATTCTAACATTTGGTTCATCAGAAGCCGCGGACGCACCACGGTTACGCCGGGAATCTTATCAGCTGCAAAAGCACGAATCAATTCGTCTGCCTTTTCTACGGGAACATTTGCGTAAATTGGGATACCTACAACCCTGTGGTAGACCTTTTTCCCTTGCGTATACTGAATTGCAGTCATAAATGCCGGATTGATGCTGTCAAATCCACCATAGCGCTGGCAAGGTAGTCCCTTTTTCAGCGGCATTTTCGCACTTTTGTTTCCTGCACGGTATCGTGAATCTTCTGTAATTTTCCCCGATTTCTGCCGTTTCAGAAACACCACATGCCCATCATGGTATCCCCAGACTGCCTTCAAGTAGCAAATTTCCTGCTGGGCATTTCGGATGATTTCCCTGGTATCCGCATCCACCTGATCCCGGCTGAATCTCGCCAGTATCATGCCGTGCTTCGAGCTTAAATCAACCTTGTCATCGGCCTTCTTTGCTCCCTGCGCCTTTCTGAATCGAATCGCCGCGGACGACTCATTGTCGAGCCACGGCATAAAGCGCTCCACGAAGTTTCCCATTGTTGCCGCAAGGAAGGCATCATACGCATGGTGCATGTCGTTTAGCTCACGAATCTTGTAAAGTCCGTACTGCTCCCGCAGCTCCGAGGACAGCCCCGCCTTGATGCCGCGCACATGCACATCCGGATAATAGCGCTTGAACAGCTCCGTCACGCACTGCACCATCTGTCCCGTTTCCACCAGCTGCCGTGCGGCAAACTTTTGTTTGTCATCGGCGCTTACCATACTGCGCGTCAGATTCTTGAACTTCTTTTCGCCCATGAGTCCCTTCTGGCGCAGATAGTTCCACCACGGGCGCTGTGAATCCCGAATGCTATCCGCCAGCAGAAGGTTGTCTGCCTTGCGCTGATTTTCACCCGACAGCACCAGTGCACGGTTTTCAATCGAGTTGTCCACAATATAGCATTGCGGCAAGATATGGTCAATCTGCGTTGTTGCCGAAAGCTGGTCAAAATCAAGCGGCTTGCCGCTGTAAAGCGATTTTCCCAGCTGCAGCAGATACAGGTACTGCTGATCATCCAGTTTCTTTTTATCCCTGCAGTTTTTCAATACTTCCCAGCACTCTGACGGCACTTTCTCCGCTGCCTTATCTTCCGCCAGTTCTTTATACATCTGCTCCACTTGGTTCAGGCGTGACTGCGTGCGTTGTTTCTTTTCATCCGGCGTTTCTTCGCGCGTGTTTTCCAGATAAATGGCGTGCGGATGGCAGCCCTGATGCTCAATCAGTTCCTTCACAATGCGCACTGCCGTCCAAATTCCGCGTTTCAGTGCCGGAGAAACCTGCAATTTCCGAATCTCGTCGTATTCGATTTCCTCTTTCGGTTCGCCCAGTTCCATCAGCCGCTCTTTTGCAATCTTCTCTTGAAAATGGTATTGCGGATTGTTCAGCACCTGCATGAAGTTTTCATTCGTCGCGCGCAGAACTTCCATGATTGTTGCCGGCTGATTCTCATATTCACCCAGCACACCAGTCAGCAGCTTTTCGCTCAGTCGCCCCCAGCCAGTATAGCGCCGCTGCACCAGAAAACTCAGCTGCGTATCCGTTACGTCCGGATATTTTTCTTGAATCAGTTTTTTCAGTATGCTGCGATCCTCAAAGATGGTACTCCAGCGCACCAGCGTTTCCAGCTGCTCCGTCGTCTGGTCGTTCACGGTGAATCCGTGCTTCTCCAAGTCATACCGTGTGCGCAGACTCGCCGTGAATTTCCCCAGCTCCTGTGTGCCGGAAATATCATTCTCTGTAACATCCACATACGGACTGTTCAGCTGAAGCCACTTCGCGAATGTTTTGTAGGAAACCGATTTATTCTTTGCAAACAGTTCATCCAGCATCCGCTGTTTCAGCTGAACATCACGAATCAGATTGCCCTTTACGCGGACGCGGTTCAGCTCATTCAGCATGAGGTACTCTTCATACAGCAGGGAATGCAGCGGCAGCACGTCCTCTATCGGCAGATAGGTGCACTTGTTTGTCAAGTTTGCTATGAACCCTTCCGCCGTTGCCGTCTGATTCACCACATCAAAGAAATTCCACGGATAGGCGGGCTGGGTCATGTCACGCACAATCCACTTCTGGAACGGGCTGTTTTTATCTTGATACAGCGGACCGACATAATACGGCAGACGGAACGTGCAGATGCTGAGGATTTTCTCCCGATTTTCCCGCAGTGTCGGATAATACTTTCCTTGCGCATCGAGAATTTTCACCAGTTCTTCCGCCTGAATCTGGTTCGGGATTTGACCGTTCAGATTGATGCGCTGCAGCGGCAAAAAGCCGTTCGGCTCATCTATCGCTTCAAGCATCGGCTGTGCGGCTGCCGCTGCTTCGGCATCCTTATTGCCTGTCAGCATAGCTTTGAGCACCTTGTAAAACTCATCTTGTGTGCAGCGTTGCAACTTCTCTTTTTTGAATTTTTTCGGTTTGCGCAGGTGATCCGTATATGCCGCATAGCCTTTTGCGTTTTCATCATCACGAAACAGTGCATAAAACTTATCCGGCTGATAGGCTTTCACCCATGCTTTCAGTTTCTCCAAGTCACGCCCGTGCTTCTCATAACGCGCTACCATCGTGTCGGAAATCGTCTGCCCGTTTTGACGAATTTCCGCAAACAGCTGCCAGCGATACAATTCCAGCATCAGAGCAAACACTTCCGCCTGCGCTTCCGTCATCCCAGCAAGATATGTTTCTTCCGTTTCGCCCTCAATGGCGCCTAAGGAGGTTTTTTCTGGTGCATCCGTCTGACTTTCATAGTCAATCAGCGCTTTCAAAGAACCTTTATAGCCCAAAAGAAGCGATGCGAGCGATTGCGCAGCCTCTTTGCTTTCTTTTTTCTTGCCTGCGTACAGCAGCTTCTGGATCTGCTCCCTGCGCGCCAAACCACGGAGTGAGTGATTTTCCATCGTGTGACAGACTTCCTTTGCCGCATTTTCTGCCGGCGCAAGCCCGCAGACAAAACTTTCGGGGTCTGTCAGCAATTCCAGCAGCTCCTGCATCTTTTGCGGTGCTTCCGCACCGATGTCAGACAGCGTTTGCCCTTCCATCAGGAAATGCCCGCGATATTTGATGATGTGGTGCATCGCCAGATAGACATAGCGGATGTCCGCCTGCTTTGTGCTTTTCACCAGCTCATTGCGAATATGGTAAATCGTCGGCAGCGTCTCGACGGATACTGTTCCATCCACAAACAGTGCTTTGGGCAGCTTCGCATAAAGCTTCTCGTACTTGCTATCCTCTGCCCATAAGAACGATTCATTCATCCGAAGAAAAAACGCTGGGTCTGCCGCACACACATCCGGCGCAACCAGTGCTTGCAGCAATTTGATACGCTTGTGCCGACGTGCCAGCCGACGCCGCGCTGAACGCTTCTGGCGACGTTCTTTCGCCGTCTGCGCTTCCTCAAACAGAACCGAACCGTATGTCGGCCGCTTGTGGAAGCGCAGCAACCGTCCTTTTTCGTCCGTCATTGCGTAGCCAACAGAACTTGTGCCAATATCCAGCCCGATATTGTAGGCTTCTTTCATGGTGGTGCGCCTCTTTCCTTTGCTTTGTCGCTCTATGAATCGCTTTTGCAAACGCTTGAAGTGTTTCCCACACGATATGCGCACTTATGAAAAAAGCCGCTTTCGCGGCGGAGCCTCTAAAAGCTCGCAATCGATTAGGGAGTGGGGAAATCCTCGGCGAACCTCGGAATCCTTGGTTTTGACTCACTATACCATTCCAGATGGTTCATTGTCATTATATAGTACTTTGTGCATTCTGTCAAGTGGTTTTTTGAGTTTTTTACTTGCTACTTTTTTTCTACTGCCTGCGTTATGGGGGATGCTCCGCTCCTTTTTTCAAGTGCAATGAGCGGAAGGCAGAGGAGAAAAGGTGCGAACAGATGGCGCAGTTTAATCCGGAAATAGTATAATCTGTTCCAAATACATCCGCTTTAATTGCAGTATGCCTTTTGCGCCCAATCCTATCGCGAAACGCAAAAAGCCGTCTTTCATCCGTCCAGATCCCGCATATTGTGACAGCCCTGAAACCGCAGAAAGTCATAGAGCAAAAAAACACAGGCGGAGAGAAGCCCCTCTGCCTGCCATTCGATCAGGACATGTATTCTCCGTTGTAGCTGACCAAGGTCGCATGGCGCACACCGTCCAGCCTTTGCAGCTCGTTCAGGAATTTCATTTTCGAACCAGTCAGTTTGACTTCGATGGTCGCTTCAATGCCCTTCGCGTCTCCGGGATTGGATTTAAGCACATACTTTTTCAGCTGTTCGTTCAGCTTGCGCATGGCTGCGTCCTCGGCGGATTCATCCTCGCATTGCAGCACCCAAACATGCGGCGCGGCGCTTTCCTTTTGCCGGGAGAACACCAGCAGCACAATGACCGCCAGCAGCTTTGCGGCATCCTCCTGCGCAAAAGGCGCCCGACACCTTTCAGCGCCGGACGCCCCTTCTTTGCTTATTCTTTCGGGTACTCAGGATTCAGCACGGATTCTTTGAGCGCCACGCTCTTATCCCGACCCTGATACATGACGTAGTACGGCGGAATCTGGTTGACCTTGTACAGCAGCTCCTGCTCCATCGCCTTGAACTTCAGCGGATTGATTTTCGGCAGGTCTTTCGCCGTGAAGTCGCCTTTGATGGCGTTGAACTTCATAATATGCTGCTTGAAGTAGCGCATGTCGTACTGCGCCGGGTTGACCTCGATGATTTCCTTGTCCAGCCCGGTCAGTTGATAGACAGCTTCCAGCGGTGTGCGGACGGACGTTTCCACCGTGAACACCACGTCGCCCGGCACTTCGACAAACTGCCCGATGAAGCCGAAATTCGTGCAGCCGTCCGGCACGACCTTCGGGTGGTCGGTGCAGGTGCGCGGCATGAACTGGCTGGTGATGTAGGGCATCATGCAGGTGGAGATGTGCGCGTGCGCCAGCACCTCGTCGTTCATGTCCATGAGGTTGAAGTGGTAGAGAATTTCGGTCAGGATTTCCTCGCCCGTGCATTCCGCCATAGGCTTCTTGAGGTAGTTGCCGATGCGCTCGCCGAACAGCCCGTCGCCCCAGAGGCATTCCTCGTTGTTCGCCCGCTGATTCGGGAAGTAATCGCAGTCGTAGAGCATCAAGCTCATTTCCCAGCCGGAATCCTTCACCGTAATGCAGCCGCCCGTTCCCGGCTTGCTGCCCGTCAGCTTTTCGAGGCGCTCGAAAAATTCGGGATAGTCCTTGATGGTCACGAAGTGGCTCATCCACTTCGTCTTGTCAATCGGGCCGATGAACTTTTCGGGATGACCGAACTTCTCATGCTTCTTCGCGAGATTCTGCCAGATGGTGAACAGACCCAGATTGTCCGTATTGCGGTTGGTCGGCGCGACGTGCGTGTTGTCGCCGAAAGTGCTGTTCGTCATCAGCGAGCCGTTCGTCACGAGGACATAATCCTCCGGGCGCACGTCCACGCGGACTTCTTCGCCATCGACGCGCATCCGAATGCCCTGCGCCGTATTGCATTCCGCATCCATATCCACGTCGTACACCGTGCAGCCGGTCTTGATGGTTACGCCCTTTTCTTTCAGCTACAGAGTCAGCGGCTTGATGATGGCGTCATTCTCGTTGCGCTTGGTGTGCAGGATGCCTTCCGGATAGTCAATGCCAGCCCAGCCCGAAGCGGGACAGATAGCGCTTGGCTTTCAGCGCGTTGTGATAGGGCTTGAACGCCAGCATCGGGTGGAAGCACCACCACATGGCGGACTGGAAGAACGGGCTGTCCTTGCCGAAATACTCCTCAATCGTCATGTTTTCGAGGCCTTTTTCCGGCTCGGTGATGAATTTTTGCAGCTTTTCGGTCGTTTCGGCATCCATGCAGTAATCGTGAATACCCTCCCAGCTGTGTCCGCGGTTCTGAATCACGCGGCACTCGGAGTGAATCGGCAGGTCGCGGTTCACGTCCACCGTTTCATCCAGCACCGTCCGGGTCGGGTCGTCCAGCGACGGAATCTTCGAGCAGAGGTACCACAGGCATTCCATGTGCGGCTCCAATTCGCGCTCGCCGGGGCAGATGTACGCGCCCTCATTGCTCACGACGCCGCAGCAGCCGCCTACATCCTGCCGCTTTTCGTAGATGGTGATGTTCTTGCCGGGCATTCCTGCGTCATCAGCGAGGAACGCCGCAGCCGCCAGACCGGCGATGCCGCCGCCGACAATGTGCGCCCTGCGGTTCTCAATGCCATCGGGCTTGCGAGGATGATACAGAAAATCATACAGCTTCATCAATTTCCCTCCTGTTCATCAGAAAATCTGATGACTACTTTGACATTACCCTTATCGGCTCTGAAGGTCTGGCCGTATCCGGCAGAGGCAATAATGCTTGGAATGCGTATGTGGCTGCTTTGAACATTCTAAATGCTAAAATCCTGTTTTCAAAGAGTAATCTGCTCCTCTGCAAGCTGTTCGAGCCCGGTACCGACGGCAAGCGAAAGTCATTGGAGAAGCATCATTTGTTCCCGAAGGCCCACCTGAAGACGTTGGGATATAACGACGCTAAGATAAATCAAATGGCAAACTATGCCTTCATCGATTGGAAAGATAATATGGAGATACTTGATGAGGCTCCTTCGGTTTATTATCCTGTCGTCTGCGAAGGCCGTAACCCGAAAGATATTCAGAAAATGGAAGAAGAAAACGCACTTCTGCATGGCTGGGAGCACATGCACTATGAGGACTTTCTAATTGAACGGAGAAAGCTGATGGCAGCAAAGATAAAACAGGCCTTTGAAATTTTGAAGAACAATGCAGAGTGAAACGCGAGGGTAAGAATATAAGAGATGAACGGCAGCAGGGACACGGGGGAGACCTGCTGCCGTTTTGTCTGCATCATAATCATCGCTATGGAAAAGCGAACAAATTCAGCAATAATCCATTGGAAAAACGGACAACCGGTGCAGATAGACTGTTGAAAAATCAGGCAACACATGATATAATTATCATGGGAAAGAGGGCAAGGAGGCTGTTGCTGTGCTTGCAGGAAGGATCGAAATGGAATTACATTGCTTCCATGATGCGCACATCAGGTTGGCAAGAATTGCGAATCTTTTGCAGAAATCAATTTTTATAAAAACAACTCTGCGTAAGCCCTGTTTGAAAACGCCCAGAGCTCTGCTGCGCCTGTCCGCGGTCACCACTGCACCGCTGATTTCCTGAAAGTCACTGACATTTATGAACATAGAAAGTCGGACAATGCAGCTTTGCAGATGAGCAACTACTTTGGAGGTGCGCGATGGCATTGGAAAATAAATTAGGGCTGGAAAGTTCTGCTGATCTAGCCCGTGAAGAAGAACGCATCAGCAAGAAAAAAGCGGTCGAACTGTTTGAAAACGGTCTGTTGGATACGCTCCCAGCAGGAAAATTCTCGACCTTGCAGGCGATTCATCGGTATCTGTTTGAAGATATTTATGACTTTGCTGGTAATCTGCGCACAGTAAATCTGGCGAAAAGCAATTTTCGCTTTGCGCCACTGATGTATCTGGAAGCGGCGCTGACCAACATTGATAAAATGCCGCAATCCACGTTTGATGAAATTATCGAAAAATATGTGGAAATGAACATAGCCCATCCCTTTCGAGAAGGCAACGGCCGCAGCACCCGCATTTGGCTTGACCATATCCTGCGAACCGAAATTGGCAAGGTGGTGGACTGGAGCAAGGTAGACAAAGAGGATTATCTTCTTGCTATGGAGCGTAGCCCCATCAAGGATGTGGAGATTAAGGTGTTGCTGAAAGCGGCGCTGGTTGACGACATCAACAGCCGAGAGGTTTATATGAAAGGGCTTGACCATAGTTACTATTACGAGGGGTATGTGACTTTCAAGACAGAGAATTTGTAAAGTATTGCGCGGCAGTTCCAAATTACCGGAATTAGCGGCATTATTGATGGAGGAAATTCGGTTATGGAGCTTATAAACAATACGACTAAGACGCTTAAAGACGATTTGTCCTCAGAAATCAAGCAAGGCAGCAAAGTATCTATCGCGGCAGCATGCTTTTCTATTTATGCTTTTCAAGAACTGAAAAAGCAGCTCTCGCAGATTGATGAACTTCGCTTTATTTTTACATCTCCAACTTTCGTGACTGAAAAGGCTGATAAGGAACGGCGCGAATTCTATATTCCTCGCCTGAATCGTGAAAGAAGCCTTTACGGAACAGAATTTGAAATCAAGCTCAGAAATGAGCTGACCCAGAAAGCTATTGCACGTGAGTGCGCAGAGTGGATCAAACGAAAAGTCACTTTTAAGTCGAATGTCAGTGACAAGTCTATTCAGGGGCAAATCGTAGTAGACGATGTCGGCTATACCCCCATCAATAACTTCACGACAGTTGAACTGGGCTGTGAAAAGGGCAATGTGATCAGCACCACAATCGTAAAAGATGAGTCTCTTGCCCGTACCTTGCTTGCCGACTTTAATGAGATTTGGAATGACAGCAAGGTGCTTCAGGCTGTTACCGATGAGGTGATAGACAGCATTACAGCCGCATACAGCGAGAACGCTCCTGATTTTATCTACTTCATCACGCTTTATAACATCTTCAATGAGTTTCTGGAAGATGTATCCGAAGATGTTTTGCCCAACGAAGCAACTGGTTTTAAGGAAAGCAAGATTTGGGGGATGCTCTATAACTTCCAGCGGGATGCTGCCCTCGCTATTATCAACAAGCTCGAAAAATACAATGGCTGCATCCTCGCGGACAGCGTAGGTCTTGGTAAAACATTTACCGCTCTTGCTGTTATTAAATACTACGAAAATCGCAACAAGTCTGTCCTTGTACTCTGCCCAAAGAAACTGACGAACAACTGGAACACCTATAAGGATAACTATGTCAATAACCCCATTGCCGCCGACCGGCTTCGATACGATGTGCTGTATCACACTGACTTAAACCGAACTCACGGCACTTCAAACGGACTTGACCTTGGCAGACTGAATTGGGGCAACTATGACCTCGTAGTGATTGACGAATCTCACAACTTCCGCAACGGCGGCAAGTTGGTCGAGAACCCTGACGAGGAGACCAAAGACAATCGCTATGTCACCTTAATGAAGAAGGTCATTCGGGCTGGCGTAAAAACGAAAGTGCTGATGCTTTCTGCCACGCCGGTCAACAACCGTTTTAACGACCTGAAAAATCAGCTTGCCCTCGCATATGAAGGGCACACCGACTACATAGACGAAAAGCTCAACACTACCCGCTCCATCGATGAAATATTCAGGAATGCGCAAAGGGCGTTCAACACATGGAGTAAATGGGAACCGCACGAACGCACGACCGAAAACCTGCTCAAAATGTTAGACTTTGATTTCTTTGAGGTGCTGGACAGCGTGACTATCGCCCGTTCCAGAAAGCACATACAAAAGTATTACGATATGGCGGACATCGGTACCTTCCCAACAAGATTAAAGCCTATCTCGCTTCGTCCGCATCTTACTGATCTGAAGAAGGCAATCAGTTATAACGAGATTTTTGAGCAATTAATGCTCTTGTCACTGACAATTTATACGCCGACGCACTATATTCTGTCGAGCAAGATGGAGAAGTATGCCGATCTCTACGGCGATAACAAGGTCAATGTCGGCTTTACGCAGGCCAACCGTGAGCAGGGCATTCGTCGCCTGACCGCTATCAACCTGATGAAGCGTATGGAAAGCTCCGTCTATTCTTTCAATCTGACGCTGACTCGCATAAAGGGGTTGATAAACAGCACAATTGAAACGATTGACCGTTTTGATAAGCACGCTGGTGCTTCCCTCGAACTGACGGATATTTCAAATGTGGACGAGTTTGATGCTGAGGATCAGGACTCGGATGAATTGTTCTCTTTCGGTCGGAAAGTCAAAATTGACCTTGCCGATATGGATTATATGTCGTGGCGAGACAGTTTGGCAAAAGATGCCGAGGTGCTTGAACTGCTGACTCTATTTGTCGGAGACATTACGCCGGAACACGACGCAAAGATGCAAGAACTTTTCCGTGTGATTGACAATAAGATCACGCATCCCATCAACGAGGGCAATAAAAAGCTGATTATCTTCACCGCTTTTGCAGATACAGCCGGTTATCTCTATGACAATGTCAGCAGCTATGTCAAGAAACGATATGGGCTGAATACAGCAATGGTATCCGGCATTGTTGATGGACGAACAACTTGTCCCAAACTTCGTGCCGACCTGAACACGGTGCTGACCTGCTTCTCGCCTGTCTCAAAGGACAAAGAGCTGCTGATGCCGGACGATAAGACGGAAATCGACGTGCTGATTGCAACCGACTGTATTTCCGAGGGTCAGAACTTGCAGGACTGCGACTACCTTATCAACTACGACATTCACTGGAACCCTGTTCGCATCATTCAGCGTTTCGGGCGCATTGACCGTATCGGAAGCCGAAATAAGGTCATTCAGCTTGTGAATTTCTGGCCTGACGTGACGCTGGATGATTACATCAATCTGAAAGCGAAAGTTGAAACCCGTATGAAAATTGTAGACATGACCGCTACGGGTGATGACAACCTGCTCAGCGACGAGGAAAAGACCGATCTTGAATATCGAAAAGCCCAGCTCAAACGTTTGCAGGATGAAGTTGTGGATATTGAGGATATGACAACGGGCATTTCCATTATGGACTTGGGGCTCAACGAATTTCGGCTCGACTTGCTTGATTACATCAAGCACCATCCCGACATCGAAAAGACGCCTTTCGGTCTGCACGCAGTTGTTCCTGCCAACGAAGATGCCCCTGCCGGTGTAATCTATGTTCTGAAGAATCGGTCTAACAGCGTGAACATTGATAATCAGAACCGGCTGCATCCCTTCTATATGGTGTATATCGCCAATGACGGAGAAGTAATCTGTGACCACCTTTCTCCGAAACAGATGCTCGACAAGATGCGCCTTCTCTGCAAGGGAAAATCGGAGCCGATTCCTGCGGTGTACAAGCCATTCAACAAAGAGACCCGCGACGGAAAAGACATGTCCAGACTTTCCTCTCTGCTTGGTGATGCCATTGCTTCCATTATTGAAGTCAAGGAGGAAAGCGACATTGACAGCTTCCTGAGCGGGGCTCAGATGAGCTTCCTGTCAAATGAAATCAAGGGACTGGATGACTTTGAGCTGATATGCTTCTTAGTCGTGCGATGAGGTGATCATATGCTTGGACTTCCAAAGTCAACTGAAATGAGCAAGCAGCTTCCGAAGAAGGCTGTCTACGCAAAGTTTCAAATGAATACGGCGGCAAAGGAGAAAATCGACGCCGATATATCGAGAATCACCATTGTCAACGAGATCACACCGGCGAAAATCAACATTCCGGCTGGTGATGAAGTCGGAAGCTTCTTTGTTCTGCTTGTGGCGATGAAGAAGAAGGACTTTGATGAGAAAACAGTTGCCACACTGTCAAAGCTCATTCCGCAGAACATCCTGTTTGTGCTCGAATTTGAGGGGAAAAGCAAGCTGGCGATCTACCATACCAAGCTGATGCAGACGGATTGGAAGCCCACCGAAAGCTGTATCATTGAACTGCGGGGCTTGAACCTCGATAAAGTATGGGAAAACATTGTGGTGGAGATCGGCGGCGTGAGCATCGCAGACGGCAATACCCTTGATGAGCAGATCGCAGCCGATGAGCGACGACAGAAAATTGAAAAAGAGATTGCCAAGCTGGAAAAGCAGGCGCGGACGGAGAAACAGCCGAAGAAAAAGTTTGAGCTGGTACAACAAATAAAAAAATTGCAATATGAAATAAATTAAAGGAAGGATGGCGCGGTGTCTTGCTCTTATATAAAATGCTACTTACGCTAAATGCTACCTCTTGGATGGCGATTATATATGCGATAAAAGAAGGATGGACAGTCGGGAAAATACCGAGCCATTTGTTTGGAATAATTCTCTTAATCGTTCCGGTCTTCCTGTCATGGCTTTCGCTCGCTCTGTCTCGTTTCTTGGGGACAGAGTCTCCTGTCGTTAATTGCAAAGAGTTTAATCTTGCAGACGGAGAATTTCTTCCGATATACATGGCTTACTTCTTTGTTTCGGTTGGAGTATCGGAGCATTTTACAATGGCAGTCGTGTATCTGATAGTATTTGTTTTTACGTTTCTATCGCAGACGCAATACTATAACCCGATATATCTGCTTTTTGGCTACCACTACTACCATGTTTCCACAGAAAGCGGAACAAAGATTTTTGTTATCCGAAAAGGACCGGTCATCCGCAATATTAGAGATTTGAGATTTGATCACCTGCACCGATTGAACAATTCTACTTTTATAGAGAGGTAAGATAGAATGAAGAATATATGCGTGAAGCTTAGCCAGCGAGAAAACAAGAAATACCGAAAGATGCTTTCGTCCGAAGAAACGATTTTTCCGGAATTTGACCCCGAAAGTGCTTCTACTTCGCCGTACACTCCGGGGGCAACACTCCAAGATGACGATTGGTTTTGCATTACAAACGCAAAGGGACAAGAATACAGTATTGATTTGCTATCGGATACCGTTTCGACAGCAGACTTGGACTCCCTTACCCGTGCAGAGTTTAACAAAATCGACTATCTGTTCGTTATTGATGGCAGGTTTATCTTTTTCCAGAATGTTTCCAAATCAAAATTGGTCTCACAAAAACGGATTGTGCATTTTGGAGAGGAATTTACATATAAAACAGACTGTGCGGAAATTGTCATAAGAGATTTACCGGATGCCATTTATGACAAAAACACCGATAACCTATACTTCCGCAGGCTCGAATCTATTACCAGCATATTTAGAGGAATAGATTTGCTTTATCGTGAAGCGACGCAAGAAGAAACCAATTCTTTCCTTGCGAATGACTTTATCAGCTTAAAAGATGATTATTCTGGCAGTAAGGTCAAAACGGCAAACCGGAAAAGAATCGCCCTTGCCGCAAAGACATTATCGGAGCTTGATGAGCCGGACAGAAGGAACATTTTCAAATATATCGGAGACTATTGCCCAGATTTGAAAGTGTCCGAAAATTCCTTTGAAGTCGGTTCTGAAAACGACTTAAAAATGCTGCTGTACGGCATTGAACAAAGATTTTACACAACTCCGGTAGGCAGTGAAAAGCGTCTTGCCAATTCGGTTATTACATTAAATCAAGGAGGACAAGCCTAATGGATAAACTGAAAATGCAAACAGCGAACAAAGCCGATGAGAATTTCAAGAAGTTAGCGGCGCTGTTTCCCAACGCCGTGACGGAAACGATCAACGAAAACGGTGAGGTTGTCCGGGCCATCGACAAGGATGTGCTGATGCAGGAGATTTCCTGCACCGTGGTGGACGGCAAAGAGGAACGCTATCAGTTCACTTGGCCTGACAAGAAGAAGTCTGTTCTTCTTGCCAATGCCCCGATCAATAAGACGCTGCGCCCCTGCCGTGAGGAGAGCGTAGATTTTGATACCACCGAAAACCTTTATATTGAGGGCGATAATCTCGAAGTGCTGAAACTGTTGCAGGAAACCTATCTTGGCAAGGTCAAGATGATCTACATTGATCCTCCGTATAATACGGGTAATGACTTTGTATATGAGGACGACTTTGCTCAGAGCACGGATGAATACCTTGCCAACAGTGGACAATTCGATGAGGACGGCAACCGTATGGTGCAGAATACCGAGAGCAACGGTCGCTTCCATACAGATTGGCTGAATATGATTTATCCTCGTCTAAAATTAGCAAAAGATTTGCTGACCGATGACGGCGTGATATTTATTAGTATCGATGATAATGAGCAAGAAAACCTGAAAAAATGCTGCGATGAAGTGTTCGGCGCAGATAACTTTGTTTCAGAATTTGTATGGAAGAGCAGACAAAATAAAGACAATCGCAACATAACGGGTGTGTCCATCGACCACGAATATATTGTGTGTTACCAAAGGACATCCGGAATGAGAGCATTAAAAGGAGGAGAACGAAAAACAGAGCAGTATTCTAATCCGGACAATGACCCCAGAGGACCTTGGGCAAGCGCCAATATGGTCGGGCTTTTACCCGCCGATCAAAGACCAAATTGTCACTACGACTTAATAAATCCGAAAACGGGCATAAATTATGGAAAACCAGCCATGGGTTGGCGATACGATAGAAAAACTATGGCAAGACTCATTGCTGAAGAAAGAATTCTATGGCCAGATTCTCCAAATGGTCGTCCACGAAAGAAATCATTTCTTTCAGAAATATCTGAGGTTTTGCCAGGATACTCATCCATAGTTGGTACAGATCTCTATACACGAACCGCTACTGCCGAGCTAAATAGTTTGTTTGAAAACAAAAGTTTTGATTTTCCAAAACCAATTGAGCTTGTAAAAGACTTTATTGCACAAGCCTCTAAAAGTGATTCTATCATTCTCGACTTTTTCTCCGGCTCTGCCACCACTGCGCACGCCGTCATGCAGCTCAATGCCGAAGATGGCGGACATCGCAAATTCATTATGGTTCAGCTCCCCGAAGTGACGATAAAAAGAGTGAAGCATACAAAGCTGGATACAAGAATATCTGCGAAATCGGCAAGGAGCGCATCCGACGTGCCGGGAAGAAAATCAAAGAGGATAACCCTTTGATAGCACAAAATCTTGACATAGGTTTCCGTGTTTTGAAATGCGATACTACCAATATGAAAGATGTCTACTACAATCCCGCCGACTACAAGTTCTCCATGTTCTCCGCCTTTGAGGATAACATCAAAGAGGACAGAACGCCGGAAGATTTGCTGTTCCAAGTGATGCTGGATTTGGGCGTGCTGCTTTCCAGCAAAATCGAGGAAACTACAATTGCCGGCAAGAAAGTGTTCAATGTGGAGGACAACTATCTGATTGCCTGCTTCGACAGCAATGTGACCGACGAAACCATCAAGGCGATTGCCATGCAGAAGCCTTACTACTTTGTCATGCGGGACAGCTCTATGGCAAACGACAGCGTGGCCACTAACTTCGATCAGATCTTTGCTACATATAGCCCGGATACCGTAAGGAAGGTGCTGTGATGAATAGGCAATACGCAGAAAAAATCATTTCGGCATTAAAAGATGACTTGGAGAGCGACTATAAAGACTGTAAACTTTTCGATAATATGAGTCGTGCGGAAAAGTTATTTGGTAAAGAGATTCCTGCAATCGGAGATTGTATGGAAGAAGTAAACAACTACGACGGCACGATTTATAGAAATGCTAAAATAGTCATCGATTTGCTTGAAATGAAATTGACAGAACAGGCTACGTTATCATTTGATTTAACGGCATTCCGAATCAACGATGCCGAGTTCTGCAAACTTGTTGAGCAATCTTTTCAGCTTTATAAAGAAGCGAGAATCAGTATGGCAACAGAGAAGATTTGGGATGCGTTTGAACGAATCAAGACATATTATCAGCGATGTGATAAAAAAGCCTCCGCTGACAGACTGCTTGATGTAATAAGCAAAGGCAATACTGATTACAGAGCAATGCTGCAAGAAGAATTCGCTACGCTTACCAAACTGGGAAACGCTTTTAGAATCCGCCATCACGAAACGGATAAGAAAGACATCTGCTGCGATGAACACTATGACTACTTGTTTCACAGATGCCTTTCCGTTCTGAAGCTGGCGACGAGTGTATTAAACGAGGTGTGCCCTGATGAAATTTAGCTTCAAAATACAACAATACCAAACCGATGCGGTCGATGCCGTTGCGCGCGTCTTTCAGGGGCAGGGTTTCCACGGCAAGGTCAACTATATCCGTGACTTGGGGACGCAAAAAACAACTACTCCATTCTCGCCCCGTACGAAGCAAATGTCGTTTATCCGCACAGATGAGCAACTCACTGTTGCTGATGTGGATGATGGTGACAATGACGATACCGGTTACAAAAATGAGATCGTCCAGCTTTCCGATGAGCAGCTGCTGCACAATATCCAGACGTTACAGATTCAGAATAATATCAAGCTCTCCACTTCCCTTGTCAAAGACCTTGGGCATTGCAGCCTTGATATTGAAATGGAAACCGGCACGGGCAAGACGTATGTCTACATCAAAACGATGTTCGAGCTGAACAAAAAATACGGCTGGAGCAAGTTTATCGTGGTCGTCCCGTCCGTTGCGATTCGTGAGGGCGTGAAGAAGTCCTTTGAAATCACCACAGACCATTTTATGGAGTATTACGGGAAGAAAGCGCGATTCTTCATCTACAACAGTTCCAATCTGAACCAGCTCGATAGCTTTTCAAGCAGCCCCGACATCAACGTGATGATTATCAACACGCAGGCGTTTGCGTCCTCGCTGAAAGAGGACGGCAAGAGCAAAGAGGCTCGTATCATTTACTCAAAGCGTGACGATTTTGCTTCCCGCCGCCCAATTGATGTCATCAAGGCCAACCGCCCAATCATCATTTTGGACGAGCCGCAGAAAATGGGCGGCGATGTAACACAGAAAGCACTGCAAAACTTCAACCCGCTGTTCGCCCTCAACTACTCGGCTACCCATGCCAAGCATCACAATCTTGTCTATGCGCTGGATGCGCTGGACGCTTTCAACAAACGGCTGGTCAAGAAAATTGAGGTTAAGGGCTTTGAGGTCAAGAATCTCCGTGGTACGGACAGCTATCTCTACCTTGAACAGATTGTCCTTTCCGGCAAGAAGCCGCCGATGGCAAAAATCGAGCTGGAGATTCGCTACAAGAAATCAATTAACCGTGAGCTTCGTACTGTGGGTGTCGGCGACGACCTTTACTTCATTTCGCAGGAAATGGGGCAGTACAAAGGCTATACCATTTCCGAAATCGATCCGCTGCGTGGCACTGTGACTTTTACCAACGGCGTAGTCATCAAAGCCGGTGACGTAGTAGGCGATGTGTCCGAAAAGGATATTCGCCGCATTCAGATTCGCGAGACCATCCTTTCCCACTTCGAGAAAGAGGAGAAGCTCTTTAACATGGGCATCAAGTGCCTGTCCTTGTTCTTCATTGACGAGGTGGCAAAATATCGCCAGTACGATGAAAATGGCGACGAGGTACTTGGCGAATACGGCATGATGTTTGAAGAGGAGTATATTTCCATTCTGAATGAGCACATTACACTGCTTGATGCGCCGTATCAGAAGTATTTGAAGTCCACCGGCAGCGATGTTCATCGGGTACATAAGGGCTATTTCAGCATCGACAAGAGAACCGGGCGCAGCGTGGACAGCCAGCTCAAGCGTGGCAGCGAGTTCTCCGACGATATTTCTGCTTACGACCTGATATTGAAGAACAAGGAACGGCTGCTTTCCTTTGACGAACCGACACGGTTTATCTTCTCCCACTCCGCGTTGCGTGAGGGCTGGGATAACCCAAACGTGTTCCAAATCTGCACTTTGAAACACTCCGACAGCAATACGGGTAAGCGGCAGGAGGTCGGCCGTGGTCTACGCCTTTGCGTCAATCAGAACGGTACCCGTATGGACGTGCAGAGCTGCGGTGACAGCGTCCACGAAATCAATGTGTTGACAGTAATTGCCAGCGAAAGCTACAAGAACTTTGTTTCGGAATTGCAGTCGGATATCAAGGCTGTGCTTTATGACAGACCTACGGTGGCGACAAACGAATGCTTCAAGGGCAAATATGTCAAAGTGGACGATACGCTGACGCTTATCGACGACGAGAAAGCGAATGCTATCGAGTTCTACCTCATTCAGAACGGCTATGTGGATATGAAGCGCAAGGTGACAGACAAATATCGGCAGGCTGTTAAGAACGGAAGCATTGCAGAACTGCCCGAAGAACTCAAACCGATGGCTGACGGCATCCATAGGCTCATTCAGGCAGTCTATGATGACAGCGCTCTGGATGATATAGTTTCTGACGCTCACAACCCAAAGATCAAGGAAAATCCGCTCAATGAGAATTTTGCCAAGCGGGAGTTTCAGGCGCTGTGGCGTGAGATTAACCATAAGTATGCCTATACCGTTGATTTCGACAGCACTGAGCTGATCCGTAACGCTATCGCTCATATTGACGAAAGGCTCTTTGTTTCCGAATTGCAGTACACCACCACCATCGGGCGCCAGAAAGCAGAAATGAACGAATATGAGATTGAACGTGGAGAAACTTTTACCGATGAAAAAACTCGGACAAGGACGCTCAAACATGCTGAAACCAGTCAGATTAAGTACGATCTCATCGGGAAAATCGCAGAGGGTACCGTTCTGACACGGCGCACGATTTCTGCGATTCTGCAAGGCATTCGCATGGAGAAGTTCTATATGTTCCAGAACAACCCGGAGGAGTTCATTACAAAGGTCATCCGGCTTATCAATGAGCAAAAAGCCACAATGATCGTGGAGCATATTTCCTACGACACCATTGAGGGCGAATACGACAGCTCCATCTTCACGGCTGAAAAAGCGACTCAGAGCTTCGATAAGGCGTTCCTCGCAAAGAAAGCTATTCAAGACTATGTATTTACGGACGGTTCTGCTGACAAGAGCATTGAGAGACGGTTTGCAGAAGATTTGGATGCTGCGGAGGAAGTGTGCGTATATGCCAAACTGCCGAGAAGCTTTCAAATTCCTACGCCGGTGGGCAATTATTCACCGGACTGGGCAATCGCTTTCTATGAAGGTAAGGTCAAGCATATTTTCTTCATAGCTGAAACGAAAGGCACCATGGAGACCCTTGAACTTCGTCCAATCGAGCGGGCAAAAATATCTTGTGCAAGGAAGCTGTTCAATGAGATGTCTACGAGCAATGTGGTGTACCACGATGTAGATACCTATCAAAACCTGCTGAACATAATGAACTCGATATAAGGAATGGGTGTGCATAAATTCAACTTGAAAAGCTATCCTTCGTCGCTTTGCAGATAGCAATATTGCTTTGACACGATACAATCTTTTCGACAACTATAATAGTTTGAATGGCAAAGCAAAAAGTTGAGAAGCTTTGAGAACGTTTGAGAAGGAATGAGAAGCTTTGAGAAAAAAATCTGTGCTATACTATATCGTGTTATCAAGCACTCCCACCACCAGCCCACCTACTTGATAACACATCACCCCCGCTGCACCCACAACCAGCAGCGCATAGCACCCAACAGGACAAATTAGCAGCAAACAGGACAAAACAGGACGAAACAGCACAAAATAGCACGCTTTAGCAAATAAACCTGTGCTATGATAGTATCGTCGGAAGAACGCAGTCCCCGACAGAGGCAATCAGCGTCATGCTGACTGCCTTTTTCTAGTGCGCCCGGCAAGAGCAACAACTAAGTGGTGAGAGACCACAACGCGCTCGGCGGTAGGAAGCGTTAGCCGAAGGCAAGGGTGTCCATCGTGAGG
>ULUA01027142.1_pt1 | contig 42841 bp, 32 predicted proteins | sample 1958081 | NCBI WGS metagenome assembly ULUA01 (sample SAMEA4835748, study PRJEB28245) | human gut metagenome | biome: gut microbiome; material: fecal sample | place: Denmark | collected 2008
GAAACAAATCAGAATATCAGGACAGCGACGTCATCTGATCTGGACTGTGTTGCGGCGGTGGAGGCGGAATGCTTCCCGGCGGCGGAGGCGGCTTCGAAGGAAGAATTTGCAGAGCGGATCGCAGCATATGGCAATCATTTCTGGCTGCTGTTTAAAAACGGAAAGCTGGTGTCCTTTGTGGACGGTATGGTGACGGATACGCCGGATCTGGCGGATGAAATGTATGAAAATGCAGCACTGCACGACGAAAACGGTGCGTGGCAGATGATTTTTGGCGTCAATACGATTCCCGAATGCCGCAAAAAAGGCTACGCGGGACAGTTGATTCGCTGCGCTATTGAGCAGGCAAAAAAAGAAGGGCGCAAAGGGCTTGTCCTGACCTGTAAGGACAAACTGCTCCATTATTATGAGAACTTTGGCTTTGTCAACGAGGGCGTTTCGAAATCGGTACACGGAAATGTCGTTTGGTATCAGATGCGCCTGACGTTATAAAAAATTAACAAATTCTTTCCCAAAACTCATGATTTTTTGACAAAATTGTTGTATACTGGTGATTGTGGAACGCAGAAAAACAGATCACTCAGAAATGAGGAGTTTTATGAACGACGAAGAATACTACAATTTTGTGAGGCCTTATGCGGATGCGATGCAGATGCTCCTGACCCGGCTGGATGTGCTTAACCACAACCTTTACGGTAAGTCAGACAGCCGCCCGATTCATTACATCCAGAACCGGATCAAGAAGAAAAAGAGCCTGGAAGAAAAGTTGATCCGGCGCGGAAAAGAACCGACCGTAGACAACGCTAAGGACTATCTGCAGGATATCGCCGGTGTCCGTATTATTTGTTACTTTGTGGACGATATTTATAACCTTGCCAAAAGCTTAAAGCGGCAGGCTGACCTGATCGTGATCCGCGAACAGGACTACATCAAAGCGCCGAAACCAAATGGATATCGCAGCTATCATCTGATTGTCGGCGTTCCGGTCTATTGCATGGATGGGATGGAATATTTTCCGGTAGAAGTACAGCTGCGGACATTATCGATGGATTTCTGGGCAAGTATGGAACACCGCATTTCTTATAAAAAAGAACGGGCGGATAAGGAGGAGCTGACAACAGAGCTGTTAGGCTACGCAAACCAGCTGCAGGAGATCGAAAAGAGCTTCGAGAGTCATAATGAAATCGGTAAATTAAAAGAACCGGAGAAGATGGAAAAAGATGTGGCAGAGCCGAAGAATACGGACAGTCCAATCATTTCATAATGAAAAGGAGAACAGACATGGAAAAGAGAAAATTTGAAAAGCTTGGAATCGAAACATCACTGCTTGGCTTTGGCTGTATGCGTTTTCCGGCCACACCGGACGGCAAAATTGATGAGCCGAGAGCAGAGAAGCTTTTGGATCGTGCCATCGCGGCAGGCGTTAATTACATCGACACCGCGTATCCGTACCATAATGGTGACAGTGAACCGTTTGTTGGTAAAGTGCTGCAGAAATATGACCGCAATTCCTTTTATCTGGCAACAAAGCTGCCTGTCTGGGCAATTGAGAGTGTAGACGATGCAAAACGCGTTTTTGCAGAACAGCTGGAGCGCCTGCGCACAGATCATATCGATTTTTATCTGATGCACGCAATGAGCAAAGAGAGATGGGATAAAGTGAAAGAACTCGGAATTGTGGAGTTCTGCGAGCAGTTAAAGGCAGAGGGCAAAATCCGTTATCTGGGCTTTTCCTTCCACGATACCTACGAGGCATTTGAAGAAGTGCTGCGCGGCCGTGACTGGGATTTCTGCCAGATTCAGTATAACTACATGGACACCGAGGAGCAGGCAGGGGATAAAGGCTACGCTTTGGCAGAAGAGCTTGGAATTCCTCTGGTGATCATGGAGCCTGTAAAGGGCGGCAGCCTTGCAAACTTCTCTGATGATATCAATGCAAAGTTCAAAGCGATGGATAAAGATGCCAGCATCGCATCCTGGGCATTTCGCTGGGTTGGCAGCCATTCCAATGCAAAGGTGATCCTGAGCGGTATGTCGAGTGAAGAGCAGGTTGAGGATAACCTGAAGACCTTCTCGAACTTTAAGCCGCTGGATGAAGCAGAAGAAAAGATGATTTCTGAAATCGTATCAGATCTGCAGAGCAGAGTACAGAACGGCTGTACCGGCTGTCGGTATTGTATGCCGTGCCCGGCTGGCGTAAACATTCCGCAGAACTTCGCACTGTGGAACAAATACCACATTTACGGAACCTACGACCATGTAAAAAATGCATGGGAAAAGGATTTGAAGGACGAAGAAAAGGCGAAATGCTGCGTGAAGTGCGGCAAGTGTGAAAAAGTCTGTCCTCAGCATCTCTCCATCCGCAGGGATCTGGAGCTTGCACAGAAGGATCTGGACAGCGCGGCAGCGGCACAGGAGTAAGCGGACTGCAGTAGCTGCGGCACAGAAATGGGCGCACAGAGTTACGAATAAAGAGCGGTATCGTTTTTTATAGACAAAATGGAAAGCAGGCGAATTGCACAGCTATAGAAATGTAGCGATGCAGTCCGTCTGTTTTTGTTTTTCGGAACACTATTGTTGTGCATGTTTCAATTTTGCAATGTATAAGGCTGATTTTGAACTTTGGAAATGAAGAGGAATCTTATATAATGATGTCAGAGGCAAAAGCCCCGGCCTTGATGCCTGCGGATTGTTCCGTGCGGCACACGCTAGTTAGGGGTAGAATTCTACTGACAGTATAGCATAACGGAGGAAAAAGAAAAGAATACAAAGGGAGGAAAAGAAAATGAGAGGTGCAAAATATCGTGCGCTTACTGCGCAGCAGATCAAACCGGAGGGCTGGCTTTTGCGGCAGCTGGAAATTCAGGCGGAGGGGCTGAGCGGACATCTGGATCTGGTATGGCCGGATGTACGGGAGAGTAAATGGATCGGCGGAGACAAGGAAGGCTGGGAGCGCGTACCGTACTGGCTGGACGGTTTTATTCCGCTGGCATATCTTCTGGACGATGAAGATCTGAAAAAGCGTGCAAAAAGATATATCGATGCGATTCTGGCAGCCCAGAAGGAAGACGGTTGGATCTGCCCCTGTGAGCCGGAAAAGCGCGACCGCTATGACCTCTGGGCGGCATTTTTGATCTGTAAGGTTCTGGTGCTGTACCAGGACTGCAGTGGGGATGAAAGGATTGAGGAAGCGGTATACCGCGCGTTAAAGCAGCTTCTTCCTCATATTGCAAGAAATACGCTGTTTAACTGGTCGGCAGCACGGTGGTATGAATGTCTGATCCCGATACTGTGGATGTATGAGCGCAGACCGGAGCCCTGGCTTTTGCAGCTGATGGAGCTGCTGGATGCAGATGGTATCGATTACGAAAAGCTTTATACCTATTTTGATTTCCAAAAGCCTGCTTCGAAGAAATACTGGACGCAGACAAACCATGTGGTAAATACCGCCATGGCATTTAAGTGCCGCGCACTGATGTCCTGTCTGACAGAGGAAGATCCGGATGAGTTCGCTCTTTCCATGTATCAAAAGGTGATGAAATACAACAGTATGGCGACCGGACATTTTACCGGTGATGAGTGCCTGTCCGGTGATGCGCCGATCCAGGGCAGCGAGTGCTGCAGCGTTGCGGAGATGATGTATTCCTGTGAAACCCTGCTTTCTATTGGAGGGAATCCCTTCTGGGGGGATTTACTGGAGCGTGAGGCATTCAATTCCATGCCTGCAACGACGACGCCGGATATGTGGGCGCATCAGTACCTTCAGATGACAAACCAGATTTCAGCAGCGCGAATCCCGGATGCAGAGAATCCGTATAATTCCAATAATAACGAAGCGAACATGTTCGGGCTGGAGCCTCACTTTGGCTGCTGTACCGCAAACTTTAATCAGGCGTGGCCGAAATTTGCAATTTCCGCAGTGATGAAAAATGAACGCGGTCCGGTTGTACAGAGCCTCGTGCCCTGCTGTGCACAGGTGGAAACACCCAACGGAACTGTTCAGGTACATATTGTTTCTATGTACCCGTTCCGTGACAATGCAGTGATTGAACTGAGCTCGGACAAGCCTGCCGAAACCTGTCTGCAGATCCGTATTCCCGGCTTTGCAAAGAAAGTGACAGTCAACGGAAAAGAAGCCTGCCCCGGCACTTATTTCGAGCAGAACATTTTGGTTGACGGCGTAACATGCGTTACGGTGGAGCTGACCTTTGAAGCTATTTTACAGGACCGCCCTTACGATGCAAAGGTGCTGGTTCGGGGACCGCTCCTGTTCTCCCTGCCGGTAAAGGCAAAGGTGAACCGTATCGAATATGTGCGCGACGGCGTAGAGCGCAGGTTCCCGTACTGTGATTATGAGATGTTCCCGGATTCTGAGTGGAATTATGGCTTTTACAGTGAAGAGTTTGAAGTGATGTTTGAGCCTGTCACAGACACTCCGTTTTCTATTGAGAACCCACCTATCAGGATCAAAGCGAAGATGGTTCCGGTTCCGTGGGAAGAAAAAGGCGGCATTTGCGCTATTTCCCCGACTAAGCGCAAGGCGCTCAGCGAAGCGAAAGACGTGCTGCTGCAGCCCTACGGATGCACGAACCTGCGCATGACGGAAATGCCGTATATCAAACAATAGAATGCACGCTCTGCAAGCATTCTATTGTCATGAATAAAAAGAAACAGAACAGACCGCCCCTTCTGCAGTAATGGGAAAATTGCTGCGGGAGGGGCGAGTTCATGTTGAGTGATCTTATGAAAGAAGATTTGATCAAAGGGCTGTTGGATATTTTTTCTGGAGATATTGAGGCAATTATACTTTATGGTTCAGTTGCCAGAAATGAAAGTACGCCGGAGAGTGATATTGATATTGCGGTTATTATAAAACGAGAAATGGATGATGAAAAACGGGAACGTTTTATCGGTCTGCTTCGGATTAATAGAAACATGAGATGTATTGAAATCCTCCAGTATTTTGAGGTATCATATTTAAATAAAAAGCAATATTTTAAAATTTTACATCAAAGGCTCTACGGGATATCAAAAATCTAGTATGGTAAAAAGAGAGGACAAGAAATGCTGAACATTTTTTATGGAGATATGAAAGAAGCTGTTTACAATACGGCAGGTTATTTTAAATATGATTATGAAGATGAATGGATTGTAGATCCTTTTGTAAAGAAAATGATTCTGGACGTGGACAAATCGACCGTAATGGACAGCGGGGTAATAGACAGTCCCGTTTCTGGAAAGATACCGCCGGTTGGATTATCGGGTGGGGTAAAGACTTTGATTCTTGTTAAATTCGAAAAAGATAAGGTGTTCAATGCGTCTACCTGCGGCGACAACTGCGCAAAGTGGCTGTTAGAAATAGCAAAAGAGGAGGATCGAACGATTAATCTGCGTCATTTGATGAATTTTGGAAAGAAACCATTTAAGATTCGCATTTTAAATACAGATCAGATCGTTCATTCGATGGAAGAGCTGGTACCGATAGCAGGAGAATTTGTATAACGGAGAGTTAGGGTATGAAGGGAAAGCATAGGATTGTCGTTTCAACGAAGCGACAGAAATATGAATTTGAATTACGGCGTAATTTGACGATACTTCGTGGAGACAGTGCGACTGGGAAAACGACATTGATTGAGATGATACAGGATCATGAAAATGATCCGTTAGGAAGCCCGGTAGAGTTGATCAGTGATAAAAAGTGTTATGTGCTGGAGGGCGCTTTATGGAAAGAACAATTGGCTGGAATCACTGACAGTATTGTTTTTATCGATGAAGGAAATAGCTTTGTAAAAGCAGAAGAATTTGCAGGTGTCATTCAAAATACGGATAATTATTATGTTATTGTGTCGAGAGAGTCTCTTCCGGCGTTGCCCTATAGTGTGGAAGAAATTTATGGAATCCGGACTTCTGGAAAATATGGAACACTGAAGCAGATCTATCACGAGTTTTACAGAATATATAACTTAGATGAAACGAAAGGTGAGATAGAGCCGGAGGCTGTTGTTACAGAAGACAGTAATTCGGGATATCAGTTTTTTGACGCAGTGTGCAGAGAAAACGGTTTGACGTGTGAAACCCTGAATGGGAAATCCAATATTTTCCGTTATTTGAAAGTGCATAAGAATAAAAAGATTCTTGTCATTGCAGATGGTGCTGCGTTTGGTTCTGAAATGGATCGGGTTATGCGATTGATGGAGAGCAGAAAAAATATCGTATTATACTTGCCGGAATCATTTGAATGGTTGATTTTATCAGCAGGAGTATTAAAAAATGCTGCGATGGAGAAGATTTTGAAGAATCCATCTGAATATGTGGAAAGCAGGAACTATTTTAGCTGGGAGCGTTTTTTTACAGCGCTTTTGATAGAAGAAACAAAAGGAACTTATTTGGCTTATTTCAAACGAAACCTGAACCCGGTATATTTAAATGAGAGCATAAAAACAGCAATTTTATCCCAAATGAAAAAGATAAAGATAGATAGAAAAAAATAATGTTTCCCCAAAAAACATCCCCAGCGTTACCGCGATTATCATATAAACCGCGACGCGCTGGGGAATATTTTTCCAATAACAGGTATTCAAGCATTTAGCCGTCTTGCGCAGGCACAGACACCTGCAATGTCGAATTTAGCGACCAGCACTCATTACTCACATCAGCGATGCATACTGGGACATATAGAGCTTGTAATATTCTCCTTTTTGGGCCATCAGCTCATCATGTGTGCCTTTTTCCAGGATCGTTCCCTTGTCCACATACATGATGCAGGAAGAATTTTTAATTGTGGAAAGACGATGTGCGATGATGAAGGAGGTACGTCCCTTCAGCAGTTCATTTAAGCCCTTCTGCAGGATGATCTCTGTTTCGGTATCGATACTGGAGGTTGCCTCATCCAGGATCAGGATCTTCGGGTCAGCCAGAAGTGCGCGGGCAAAGGAGATCAGCTGGCGCTGTCCGGCGGACAGACGGCTTCCCCGTTCATTTACCTGTGTCTGATAACCGTTTTCCATTTCCATGATGAAGTCATGGGCGCAGACCGTTTTTGCAGCCCGGATGACCTCTTCATCTGTAGCGCTGAAGTTGCCGTAGCGGATGTTATCCATGATTGTGCCGGAGAAAATGAAACTGTCCTGCATCATGACACCCATCTGTTTGCGGAGAGAACGGATGGTAACGCCTGCGATATCGACGCCATCGATTAAAATCCGCCCGGAATCTACGTTATAGAAGCGGCTCAACAGATTCACCAGGGTTGTTTTGCCGGCACCGGTGGGGCCTACCACTGCAAACGACTGCCCCTGGTTTGCGTGGAAGGAAACATCCTTTAAGATCGGAACGCCAGGCTCATAGCTGAAGGTAACGTGGTCGAAGGCAACATCTCCGTGGATCGGAGGCATTTCAACCGCATCCTCCCGGTCTTTGACCACAACCGGCTCGTCGATAGTTTCAAAAATACGCTCCAGATAGGAGATCGCGGTCAGCAGAGAGTTGTAAAAGCCAGCCAGCGTGTTGATCGGTGCCCAGAAACGTCCGATATAAGCAGTAAAAGCGACCAGCACACCGACGGTAATGCCGGTTTCGCCGTTGATCATCCAGCTGACACCGAGCACATAGATCGCTGCAGTTGTAATTATTGAAATGATATCGATGCTGGGACCCATCGTAAAGTTGAACATAACGGCGCGCATCCAGGATTTCCGGTAGCTGCCGCTTAAGTTGTTGAAAATACCGCTGTTCACGTCTTCCCGGACGAAGGATTGGGTAACACGGATCCCGTTGATACTTTCAGCAATGTACGCGTTTAAGTTGGACTGCTTATTGCTTTGAACCTGCCATGCGGTACGCTGTTTTTTCTTGATGACAACGATAACGATCGCGAGGATCGGAAGACCGCAGAGACATACAAGCGTCAGCCGGACATTTAAGATCAGCATGAAAACGATGATAAACACCAGGTTGCACAGGTCGGTGATGGTATTTAAGATACCGTTGGAAAGCAGGTCGCTGATGCTGTTGACATAGTTTACAACACGCACCTGAATTTTACCGTGGGGGCGGTCATCATAGTAGGAGAACGGAAGCTCCTGCAGATGCTCAAAGATGTCATAGCGCATGTCGTGAATGATCTGCTGTCCGATCTGGTTGGTGTATTTGATCTTGTAGCGAAGGCTGAAGGCACTGTAAAATGCGGCAAGCAGTGTCAAAAAGCTGTAAAATGCGATTCCCTTCATGTCCTTGTTCGGGATGCAGACGTCCATGACCTTCTGAAAAAATTGCGGAATCAGCATGGTAAAAGCGGAAGCGGAGAGCATCATGAAGCCGACACTGACAAACCGTTTCCGGTAAGGAATCAGATAAGCGAGCAGACGTTTTAACTGATTGAGGTCAAATTTATCTTCCAGGACTTCGTCCACATCATATTTATTTCGTGCCATGAGTTCTCACTTCCTTTCGTTGGCTGTAACCTGACGGTATTCTTCCTGTTCTTCTCTGGAAGGAAGCTCACCGTATTGATGATGGAACGCGCTTGCATAGTAGCCGTCATTTGCAAGCAGCTCCTGATGCGTTCCGTGTTCGATAATCCGGCCGTTATCCATAACCAGGATCTGATCAGCGTCTTTAATGGAAGAAATACGGTAGGCGATGACGAAGATCGTGCACTGGCCGTTTAACTTGCCGAGCTGCTGCTGGATATAGCTTTCTGTTTCCATATCAACTGCGGAAGTAGTATCGTCCAGAATCAGGATGGACGGTTTCTTTAACAGGGCGCGTGCAAGGGAAATACGCTGCTTCTGACCGCCGGAGAGTCCGACACCGCGCTCGCCGACGATGGTATCATAGCCTTCTGGCATAGCCTTGATGAAATGGTTGGCATCTGCCATGACAGCAGCTTCGTGAATTTCCTCAAATGTACAGTTTGGACGACCGTATGCAATATTCCCTTCAATTGTATCAGAAAAAAGAAAGATATCCTGCATTGCCATGCCGATGTTGTCACGCAGATCGTAAAGGTTCCAGTCCTTGACGTTTACACCATCTACCAGAACCTCACCGGAGGTCGCGTCGACAAAACGGCACAGCAGGTTCATGATGGTGGATTTGCCGGCACCGGTGGAACCGAGAATGCCGACTGTCTGTCCTTTTTTCACAGAAAAGCTGATATCCTTTACGATATCCTCATCATCTGCCGTATAGGAAACATCTTTAAATTCAACATTTCCTTCCATATGTTTGCGGGAAACCGGCACAGGAGGCATTTTTACAAGAGGCTCTTCCACATAGGTTGTGTAAATTTTTTCTACGGAGGTGATAAAACGGTGGGTATCATTGACCCACCAGCCTGCCATACGCAGCGGAGCGTTTAACATCCACAGATAACCGTTGACGGTTACGAGGTTACCGATTGTCATTTCTCCGGTAATTACCATCCAGCCGCCGTAGAGCATCAGGACAACGTTTAAGACATATGCCAGAACTTCGAAGATCGGAAGGTATTTCATCCAGACCTTTGAGGAGTTCAACTGTGCGTCCATGTAGGCATCGTTTTCCTTATTAAATTTTTCAATTTCAAAGTCTTCCTTGGCAAAGGCTTTTACGACACGGTTGCCGCTGACATTTTCCTGAACGAAGGCATTCAGGGAAGAAAAGCAGTCGCGGATGCGCTGGAATGTCGGTCGAACCTCTTTGGACTGTTTTGCTGTGGTGATGGCTGTAAAGGGCAGAACGATCAGCATGCAGAGCGCCAGCTTCACATTTACCGTAAAGATCATGAAGAGCGCAAAGCAGAACAGCAGGATATTTTCGTAAACCTGATAGATAATGTAAGCAACGAAGTGGCGGATTGCTTCCATGTCGCCGGTCTGACGGCTCATCAGGTCGCCTGTTTTTTTCTTGCTGTAAAAGGCGAAGTCCTCTGTCAGAAGGCGGCGGTAAACAACGTCCCGCATGTCGTAGAGCACGCCCTGCGAGCATACCTCGAAAATAACCTGATAAAAGAAACGCAGGGCACCGCGGACCAGCGTAACTAAAAGCAGGATGAGAACAAGCTTCCAAAGCAGGTCATACTGACCGCCCTGAATGACATCATCTACGATCATACCGGAAACGTAAGGGTTTACGATGGCGAGAACGGAAATGAAAGTCGTCAGGATCAGGCCGCCCAGAAGCTTGAAGCGGTACTTTCTGAGAAATCCCCAGAACCATTTCATTGGTGTCATATTTCCTTTTTTCCTCCCTTAAAAAAGTATCCATGGGCTTTGATAGATCATGGATAAAAAAAGTGTATCGCAAAATATTTTATTTGGAATGTACAATCTTGCAGGTTTCATGTAAAATGTTGTTAAATGGTAACTGTGAGGATACTGAACAGTTACGTTAAATGTTTTTGTGGGATGTTGCAGGAAAATAAAAGATAAATTTCAGGCATCCGGGAAGGAAGCTGGTGGATATGGAACGGGAAAACACGGTATTTCAGGATGAGTTAAATCCGACCTTCTTGTTTATGTGGAAGGGAACACGTGTTGAGGATGAGCCGAACTATCACTGCCATGAGCATCTGGAGCTGTGTTATATTCAATCCGGGACAGGAAAGCACAGAATCGGCGATACTATATATGAAGTAAAAGAGGGTGACCTGCTGGTCATCAATGAAGGAGTTTATCATCAAAGCCTGGCGGGAGAGCATAAAACGCCGGTTGCGGAATTTTACGTGGGGCTGACAGATTTAAATCTGGCGGGGCTTGGGCGCAACCACTTTCCACTACCGGGGAATTGCCCGGTATTTCGTACGGAGGGAGAGCTGCAGCGTAAGCTTTCCAAGCTCTGTATGGCAATGGAGGCAGAGCAGGAGCTTTGCCGGATCGGGCGCTATTATATGATGAAGACGTATGCCATGCAAATGCTTCTTTTGCTGCTGCGGGAAGAAGAAGAGACCGGTAAGCCGCAGAAGGCAGGTGGATGCTCCTTTGAATCCGCGAACCGGAAATATCTCGTGGAGAAGATCACGGATTACTTTGAGGATCATTATGCAGAGAAAATCTCTCTTGACCGGATCGCCGGCAATATGTATCTGAGCACCTTTTATGTGTCCAGGATTTTCAAGGCGGAAACCGGAAACACACCGATTCATTATCTGATTGATATTCGTCTGACCAAGGCCTATAACCTGCTGACGCAGAATCCGGAAATGAGCATTCAGGAAATCGCGGCGCAGGTCGGCTATGAGGATGCCTATCATTTCAGCAAGCTGTTCAAGAAAAAATATGGGGTGGCTCCGTCTGCAGTGCGGCGCAGGATACTATAAAGCAGCAGAATACGCCCATTCGGCTGAATACGGCCTGCCATAATTCATGACAATAGAATGCTCACAGAGCGTGCATTCTATTGTATTAACAAAAAAGGAACTGGGGACAGGAGAACATGGAAAATCCGATTATTTTTACGGCGGAGATCATCGGGACGATCGCTTTTGCATCGTCCGGGGCAATGCTGGGTATCCGCAAAAATCTGGATCTGTTCGGGGTACTGGTGCTGGGACTGTGTGTTGCAGTCGGAGGCGGCATTGTCCGGGATATTATCCTGGGGCGGACGCCGCCGGGAGCATTCCGGGATCCGGTTTATGCGCTGGTGGCGCTGGGAACCTCCGCTCTTTTATTTTTACTTGTCTATGGAAAGCAGGAGATCATGACGAGCCGCTATCTGACGATTTATGAGCAGGTTATGAATTACTGTGATGCGGTTGGACTTGGGATTTTTACAGTCCTCGGCGTATATACCGCGCACAGCGAGGGTTATCACGGAATCTTCTTTTTAGTGTTTTTGGGCATGATGACAGGTATCGGCGGCGGTCTGATCCGGGATATTTTAGCGGATACGATGCCGTTTATCCTGTATAAGCATATCTATGCGATGGCGGCTTTTGCGGGCGCACTGGTGTGTGTGCTTTTGATCCATATCCATCTGTATCTGGCGCTGGCAGCAGGAACTGCGGTGGTGATTGTGATCCGGGTGCTTGCGACACATTACTGTTGGGATCTGCCGCGGCCGCTGCATGAAAAAGATGCACACACGAAAACAAAAATTCTGTCCGAAAATAGTAATGCCGACGATACTTGAGCAGAATCGACACTTTTGCTACCATGAAAAGAAATTTTGTGATAGAATTGGTAAGACTGAGCTGGAAACGTAAAATGCCGCCTGTGCGGCAAAAGGAGGACAAATGGAAAACGTAAGACGGATCTATGTGGAAAAGAAGACCGGTTACGCGGTTAAGGCACAGGAACTGAAGGAGGATCTGATCGGTTATCTGAATATGTCAGGGATCGAAGATGTCCGGATGTTCATTCGTTATGATGTGGAAAATATCAGTGATGAGGTTTTTGAACAGGCATGCCGTACTGTTTTTTCCGAGCCGCCCGTGGATATTCTGTATCGCGAGACGATCGAAATCCCTGCAAACGGACGCGTATTCAGCGTTGAATATCTGCCGGGACAGTTTGACCAGCGTGCAGATTCTGCCGTACAGTGCGTTCAGTTTTTAAAAGCGGAGGAGCAGCCGATTATCCGTACCGCAGTTACTTATTTGATTACAGGCGATTTGACAGACGAAGAATTTGACAAGATCAAGGCTTACTGCATTAACCCGGTGGATTCCAGAGAGACCGGTATGGAAAAGCCAAAGACGCTCGTAACCGAGTTTGCAGAGCCCGCAGATGTCAGAATTTTAGACGGCTTTACTACGCTGGATGCAGACGGATTAAAGCAGCTGTACGATTCTCTTGGTCTTGCGATGACCCTGCAGGATTTCAAGCATATCCAGAAGTATTTTGCAGGCGAGGAAAAGAGAGATCCTTCCATGACGGAGATCCGTGTGCTGGATACCTACTGGTCTGACCACTGCCGTCATACGACGTTTTCCACCGAACTGAAAAATGTCGCATTCGGAGATGGTTTTTACCGGGAACCGATGGAAAAAACCTACCAGAGCTATCTGGATGCGCGTGCAGAGATCTTTAAAGACCGTCCGGATAAGTTTGTCTGCCTGATGGATCTTGCACTGATGGCAATGCGTAAGCTCAAAAAAGAAGGCAAGCTGGAGGATATGGAGCAGTCCGATGAAATCAACGCCTGTTCCGTTATTGTTCCCGTTGAAATGGACTACGGCGATGGTCCTGTCACCGAGGAATGGCTCGTATTTTTCAAAAATGAAACCCACAACCACCCGACCGAAATCGAACCCTTCGGCGGTGCGGCAACCTGTCTGGGCGGCGCAATCCGCGACCCGCTTTCCGGCAGAGGTTATGTATATCAGGCAATGCGCGTGACCGGTGCAGCGGATCCTACCGTTCCGGTTGCGGACACCTTAAAGGGAAAGCTTTCCCAGAAAAAGCTGGTGCGCGGTGCAGCATCCGGTTACTCTTCCTACGGCAACCAGATCGGCCTTGCGACCGGTTATGTAAAAGAAATTTATCATCCCGATTATGTTGCAAAGCGTATGGAGATCGGCGCGGTTATGGGTGCGGCTCCGAGACGCAACGTCATCCGTGAAAACTCCGATCCGGACGATATCATCATCCTGCTGGGCGGACGTACCGGACGCGATGGCTGCGGCGGCGCAACCGGTTCTTCCAAGGTGCATACGGAAAAGAGTATCGAAACCTGCGGTGCTGAGGTGCAGAAGGGTAACGCTCCGACCGAAAGAAAGATTCAGAGACTGTTCCGCAGAGAAGAAGTTTCCCGTCTGATTAAAAAGTGTAACGACTTCGGCGCAGGCGGCGTTTCTGTTGCCATCGGCGAGCTGGCAGATGGTCTGACCGTTGATTTGGATAAGGTTCCCAAGAAATATGCCGGTCTGGATGGCACAGAGCTTGCAATCTCTGAATCTCAGGAGAGAATGGCAGTCGTTGTTTCTCCGAAAGACGTTGATACCTTCTTAGGCTATGCGGCAGAAGAGAACCTGGAGGCAGTTCCGGTTGCGGTTGTAACCAAAGAACCCCGTCTGGTTTTAAACTGGCGCGGCAAGAGCATTGTAAACCTGTCCAGAGCATTTCTGGATACCAACGGAGCACACCAGGAAACCGATGTTTTTGTAGATGTTCCGTCGAAAGAAGATAACTATTTTGAGCAGTATGCAGTTCCTGCTGTAAAGGAAGCCGTAAAAGCCGGCGATCTGAAAAAGGCATGGAAAGCGCTGCTGTCGGATTTAAATGTCTGCTCCCAGAAGGGTTTTGTGGAAATGTTCGACTCCTCCATCGGCGCAGGCAGCGTGCTGATGCCTTACGGCGGTAAGTATCAGCTGACCGAGACCCAGGCGATGGTTGCCAAGCTTCCGGTTCTGAAAGGAAAGACCGATACGGTAACGATGATGGCATACGGCTTTGATCCGTATCTGTCCTCCTGGAGCCCTTACCACGGCGCAATTTACGCGGTTGTGGAATCCATGGCAAGAATCGTAGCGGCAGGCGGCGATTTCTCCGGAATCCGCTTTACCTTCCAGGAATATTTCCGCCGCATGACCCAGGATCCCGAACGTTGGAGCCAGCCTTTTGCGGCGCTGCTGGGCGCTTATGACGCGCAGATGGGATTCGGACTTCCGTCCATCGGCGGTAAGGATTCCATGTCCGGAACCTTTAACGATATCGACGTACCTCCGACGCTGGTTTCTTTCGCTGTGGATGTTGCAAAGGAAAAAGATGTTATCAGCCCGGAATTAAAACAGGCTGGAAACCGTCTGGTTCGTTTCTCCATTCAGAAGGATGCTTACGATCTGCCGGATTATGAGCAGGTAATGGCACTGTATGCAAAGATTACCGAGCTGATGGGCAAGGGCGTGATCGTTTCCGCATACGCACTGGACAGCTATGGTGTGGCAGCAGCCCTGTCCCGCATGGCATTCGGTAACGGACTTGGCGTTGCGATTGAGGAAACGGTTTCTGCAGAGGAGCTGTTTACAAACGGCCTTGGCGATCTGGTGGCAGAAGTTCCGGCAGACCGTCTGGCGGATATGGATGTTGCTTATACGCTGCTCGGCACGGTAACGGCAGAGCCGGTATTTACCTATGGAAACATGACCCTTTCCGAAAAAGAGGCGCTGGATGCGTGGAAGAAGCCTCTGGAAAAGGTATTCCCTACAAAGGCAGTCAAGGACACGGACGCAGTAGAAACCGGTCTGTATGAGACGAATCACATTTATGTATGCAAGAATAAAGTAGCGAAGCCTACCGTATTCATCCCGGTATTCCCCGGAACGAACTGTGAATACGACAGCACAAAAGCATTTGAACGCGCAGGTGCACAGGTTGTAACCCATGTATTCAGAAACCTGAGCGCAGAGGACATCCGTTCTTCCGTCGATGCGTTTGCAAAAGAGATCAGCCAGGCTCAGATCATCATGTTTCCCGGCGGCTTCTCCGCAGGCGACGAGCCGGATGGCTCCGCAAAGTTCTTCGCAACTGCATTCCAGAACGAGAAGATCAAAGAAGAGGTTATGAAGCTTCTGAAGGAAAGAGATGGCTTATGTCTTGGTATCTGTAATGGATTCCAGGCGTTAATTAAGCTCGGTCTGGTTCCTTACGGCGAAATCGTCGGACAGAAGGACGATTCTCCGACCCTGACCTTTAATACGATCAACCGTCACATTTCCAAGATGGTATACACCAAGGTGGTTTCCAACAAGTCTCCCTGGCTGCAGGGCGCTGAGCTTGGAAAAGTATATGTCAATCCGGCATCCCACGGTGAGGGACGTTTCGTAGCTCCGAAGGAGTGGATTGACAAGCTGTTTGCAAACGGACAGGTAGCAACCCAGTATTCCGATCCGGAAGGAAGGATTTCCATGGATGAAGAATGGAATATCAATGGCTCCTACAGCGCGATCGAAGGCATCACCTCTCCGGATGGACGTATCCTGGGCAAGATGGCGCACTCCGAGCGCCGCGACAGAAGCGTTGCACAGAATATCTACGGCGAACAGGATCTGAAGATCTTCGAGTCCGGTGTGGCATACTTTAAGTAAAAGGCTGTAAACAACAATAGAATGCACGCTCTGCGAGCATTCTATTGTCATGAATAATTCCGAAGACCTCACAGAAGGGAGAAATCTCTTCTGTGGGGTCTTCGTGGTTATGGGGTAGTACCTTTTAAGGTAGTACGAAGATAGGACTATTATGGAACAATGCGATTTTGTGGGAGAATTTTATTCATGACAATAGAATGCTCGCAGAGCGTGCATTCTATTGTTGATAAAGGAGACACTGTATGGGAAAAGAAAAGCAGGCATTAAAACCGGATATTATCGTAAAGAATTATTGGCGCAATAAAGAACAGTTTGCTGATTTTTTCAACGCAGTGCTGTTTGATGGAAAGCAGGTCATCAAACCGAAAGAACTGGAGGATTTGGATACGGAAGAATCCTCCGTTTTTGAGCATAAAGAATATGCGGAAAGCATCGGAGCGTCGAGAGATACGGTCAAAATTCGAAAAAAGTCTACCGTATATGGCGTGGAATTTGTTATACTGGGAATGGAAGGACAGGAGCATATTCATTATGCGATGCCCATGCGGGTAATGGGGTATGATTATGCAGCTTATCAGAAGCAATATGTGGACAATGCGGCAAAGTATAAAACAGCAAAGAGCTTGACAGAAGAGGAATATCTGTCAAAAATGAAAAAGGATGATCGGCTGGTTCCTGTTATAACAGTTGTTGTTTATTATGGGGAAAAGCCGTGGGACGGTGCGGTGTCTCTGCATGGGATGCTGCATATTTCAGAGGAAATGAAGCCATTTGTCAATGATTACCGGATGCACCTCGTGGAAGCGAGAAAAAATGATCTGAAGCTGCATAATATCAACAACCGGGATCTGTTTAATCTGCTCGGTATTCTGTTGGATCGGAATGGAAAGCTTCAGGAAACAAGAGACCGGGCGATAAACTACGCCAGAGAGCATCGAGTGGAAAAGACAGTGATTATGACTGCTGCGGGCGCGGCAAACTGTAAAATAGATTATAATAAAATTGCTAGGAAAGGAGATGCTGATATGTGCACCGTGTTTGAAGAGACGAGGCGTGAGGGGATAGCAGAAGGAGAAGCAAAAGGAGAAGCCAAAGGAATTATTGAGACTGGATATGAATTTGGGATTTCAGAAGAAGAGATTCTTGCAAGATTACAGAAAAAGCTGAACATTTCTCTGGCAGAAGCGCAGGAGTATGTAAAAAAGTTCGGCAGGAAAAACGAGGAAAAGTAAATCAGAAGATCCCGATGCAGAAGAAAATGGTTAAAATATAAAATTTTTTTGCATGTGAATAAGAGGAGAAATGAACAAAATTAACTATCAAAAAGAACTGGAACACCTGATCGATAAGCTTCCGGATCATCACCGGCGGCTGTTTTTGCACAGCTGCTGTGCGCCGTGCTCTAGCTACTGTCTGGAATATTTGCGGCAGTATTTCGACGTGACGGTATTTTATTACAATCCAAACATCAGCTTTTTGGAGGAATACCGGCATCGGGTGGAGGAATTAAAACGTCTGGTGAGCACGCTGAATGAAGAGGCGAAAGGGTCTGAAATGCTGAACCAGATCGCACTTTTGGAGGGCGCTTACGAGCCGGAAAAATTTTTCGAGGCGACGAAAGGGCTGGAGGACTGTCCGGAGGGCGGAGAGCGCTGCTTTATCTGCTACGAGCTGCGGCTGCGGGAAGCGGCGAGGTTGGCGGCAGAGGGCGGTTATGATTTTTTTACAACAACGCTGACGATCAGTCCGCTGAAAAATGCGCAGAAACTCAACGAAATCGGCAGCCGACTGGCGGAGGAATATCATGTGGCGTGCCTGCCGTCGGATTTTAAGAAAAAGGGCGGCTATTTAAGGTCCATCGAGTTAAGCCGCCAGTACGACCTGTACCGTCAGGATTATTGCGGTTGCGTTTTTTCAAAGCGGGAACGCGATAAAAGGATTGTACAGGAAAGCTGAAACAGATGATATACTAAAAAGCAAAGTACGAAACATGGGCTTTCGAAACGCAAGACGATCAGAAACGGTCGATGAGTCCTAAAACAGGGCGCGGATGTCTGTCAGTGCGTTGTCGATGACATCGAACTGCCAGACGCTGTGTCCGGGAATCCTGTGCTCCGTCAGATAATAATGTCCGTCAAAGGAAGAGATATAATAAGGCGTTCCGCCTCCGGCAAAGTTGTCATAAATATCCTCCCAGCTGCCGGAAGAAAGATCGTTTAAATCCTGCACGCGCAGGATCGTCGCATAATCCTGATTGCCGGTAAGGTCGGTGGAAACGGTGATGTAAAACCAGTCCTGAATGTGCGTCAGCTGGATCATGCCGGAGATTTCGGCAGGAACCGGGAACCGTTCCAGGATCTTCAGGTCTTTTTTGCGGGTGCGCAGAATCGACTGATTGCCGGAAACAAAGTACAGGTCGTCGCCGTCGATTGTAAAGGAGCGGACATAAATCTGATCCAGCTCTGGCACAGAGAGGATTTTTTCGAGGGCGACAGATGAGCTGTCCGGATCGGGACGGTAAAAGACGTACAATTGTCCGGTCATGGAACTGAGTACATAAAAACGTTTTCCCGTTTCATCATAGACGACGTAATGCGGGCGAGTGCCGATTTCGTTGAAAAGCTGGGTAAGGTAAAACTGTCCGTCCTGTTTTTCAAAGATGAGGACGCGGTTGTTTTCGGTGTCATCTGCAAGATAAACGGTGCCGTCCCCTGCGATGGTGTGCCCGCGGTTGATCTGATCGGTCATCACATACCAGTCGGTAAGTGGAGCATCCGGTGTTTTCGAGGTCAGAATCTGATTGTGATAGCAGTCCACCAGAAAATAATCGTCACCGATTTTGGTAATCTGCGTGGGGACGCTTAAGGATGGCTGCACATTTTTGACAGGTTCTGAGGAAACGGCTTCAACAGCTTCCGACCAGGAGAGCACCTGAGTGGAAGCGTTTTTTACGATTTTCAGGATCAGGGCTGCCGCTGCAAAAATCAGGACAGCGAGCAGGATCAAAAAGATTGTAAGTTTTAAATGGGATAAATTTCTTCGTTTCATGTCCCAAAGTATAACATAACAAAAGAAAGGATACCACTATGAAAAAACTGTTGCAGGAATTTAAGGAATTTGCGCTGAGAGGAAATGTCATGGATCTGGCAGTCGGCGTTATCATTGGTGCTGCGTTTCAGGCGATCATCAATTCGCTGGTAAACGATGTGATTTCACCGCTGATCGGTCTGTTTGCAAACACAGATCTGACGTATCTGTCTGTGATGGTCGGGGATGTGGAAATCCGCTATGGTGCATTTTTGACCGCAGTGATCAATTTCATTATTATGGCAGTGATTATTTTCCTGATGGTAAAAGGGATGAACGCGCTGGCTGGTCTTGGCAAAAAGAAGGAGCCGGAAAAACCTGCTGTGAAAATGTGCCCTTATTGCAGAAGCAAGGTTGCGGCAGAGGCAACCCGCTGTCCGTACTGTACGTCTATGCTGGAAGTGAAAAAAGAAGAAAAGAAACAATAGAATGCACGCTCTGCGATAAAACCGTGCAGCAGAGCTTGTGTATACAAAGACCGGGAAGAATGCAGTGGATGCGTTCTTCCCGGTCTTTGTATCGCAGGATTCCATTTTACGGTTCCGTCTTCGGAATCTGTACGCCGTCAGCATCCATATAATAGGAGTGCTTCCAGATCAGCTCGGAGATGGGAACTGGCTGATAGCCCTGATCCTCCAGATTGTCGATCAGGTCGGGAAGCGCCTGTGCGGTATAAACAGTTCCGGCATGGAACAGGAGGATAGAGCCGTTTTGGAGTTGGCGACTGTTTAAAATCCGATGGAGGATGTCCTGTGCCCCGTAGTCTTTCCAGTCCATGGAATTGATGTTCCACTGCACCGGATAACCGCCGGATTCTTGGATGAGCCGGATAGCAGAGTTGTCATAGTTTCCATCTTCAAAACGAAACAACGTCGTTTCAGAATCGGTAAGGCGATCAATTCGCTGTGTGAGATTTTCCAGTGTGAGCGTCTGTTCCCGGATGGAAAGGGATGCCTGCGTTGTCCACAGACCGCCGATATCATGTCCGGCGTTGTGAATCGTACAGAGCAGCTCCGGATAGCTTTTTGCCCAGGCGTCGGAAACGAAAAAGGTGGCGTGCACATTTTTTTCTTTCAGAATTTCCAAAAGCTGCTGCATGTCTTGTGCACTGTAGGTACAGTTGAAGGTCAGCGCGACTTTTTTCTGGTCGGTTTCGACACGGCAAATAGGCATAAACGTGCCGTTTACAGAGGCGGACGCCAGTGTTGTTACAGACGGAGGGGCGAGAAAAATGCACGCGCGGGCAAAGGCGAGGACGCCGAGCAAAAACAGGGCGGTCTGGAATGCAGACGAGCGGGAGAGGCTGTGCAGGGAGGGAAAAACGGCATAGTGGCGCAGTTTATTTTGAATCAGATGAACGAAATCTCGGATCATGAAGGCTCCTGCCGAATTTTTGTTACAACTTATGAATGCAGGAAACGGAAAATTCTATTTCACAAAAATTTCATAACCTTTTCGTGCGCTTTCTGGTACACTATAAGGAAAGACTGCAGGCGTTTGTCTGCAGAACAGAAGAGAAATGAAAGGAGACTGTTATGTTTTCCTGTATTTTATTTGACCTGGACGGAACGATCAGCGATCCGAAACAGGGAATTTGCGGTTGTGTGCAGTATGCGCTCAGAAGCTTTGGGATTGAAGAACCGGAGCTGGATCGGCTGGAGCCGTTTATCGGACCGCCGCTTGCAGAGAGCTTTATGAAATATTATAACTTTACGGCGGAGCAGGCGCAGGAGGCAGTTGAGAAGTACCGGGAGCGGTTTTCTGTAACCGGCAAATACGAAAATGTGCTGTATCCCGGAATGGGAGCGCTTTTGCATGATCTGAAGGCATCCGGGGCGACGCTGGCGATTGCATCGAGCAAACCGACCGTTTATGTGGAGGATATTCTGGTGCATTTCGGAATCCGGGAATATTTCGACATCGTGGTCGGAAGCGAGCTGGACGGAAGAAGAGTGCACAAAGAAGAAGTGGTTGCAGAGGTGCTGTCCCAGCTTGCAGCGCGGGGCGAAAGCGATCCGGATAAGATGGTGATGATCGGCGACCGCAGCTTCGATGTGGAGGGTGCGAAAGCGATCGGTGCACACTGCATCGCGGTGTCATATGGGTATGCACAGCCGGGAGAGCTGGAAAATGCCGGTGCGGAGATCATTGTCCGGGATGTGGAAGGACTGCGAAGCGTACTGCTGGGCGGCACACAGGCAGGAAGCAGTGCGCAGGCAGGAAGTGGCACGCAGGCAGGAAGAGATACGCAGGCAGGAAACAGCACGGCGACTGGATCGAATACCCTTTCAGAGCGCTACCGCGGCAGCGCTGCCAAAACGAAGACCAAATCCGGGCAGTTCTGGAGTGCAGTTGGAACCAGCGCGCTGGCGATGTTTGCCTATTATGTAATCAGTCTCCTAATCAGCAGCGTAATTTTGACGGCGGTATCGATTGTGTATGCCATCGGGCTGCAGGAGCTGGAGGGCTCTTCCTACAATTTCTGGCTGAATGTGGCGAGCGCACTCTCGACGTTCGGTGCATTTATAATCTGTTACGGAATCTGGCACAAAAAGATCCGGTTCCATTCAACAAAAGAAATCGATAAACTGTCCATCGTTCCGATGGTGATTTTGGCGGCGGCAATTGCAATCGGCATGAACGGCGTTCTGACATTGACAGAATTGTATCGGTTTTCTCCGACCTTTCAGAGGGTTTCGGAGATGCAGTTCGATACGCCGGTGTGGCTGGGAATCATTTCCTACGGCATTCTTGCGCCGCTGGGCGAAGAGATCGTTTTCCGCGGCGTGGTCTATGGACAGCTGCGCAAGGTGTTGAAAGTGCCGTATGCGGTGGTGCTTTCCGGACTGGCGTTCGGTCTGTTCCATGGAAATCTTGTTCAGGCGGTCTATGCGACCGTAATCGGCTGCCTGCTGGCGCTGGTGTATGAATGGTATGGAACGATTGCAGCGCCGATGCTGTTCCACAGCGTTGCGAACCTGTTTGTGTATGTGATGTTAGAGCTGTTGCCCTTTGGCGGCGTATTTTTAAGCGTTCCGTCCTGTGTGCTGTTTTTGGTGCTGTCAGCAGGAAGCCTGTTTTTATTGTGGATGCTGCAGGGAAAGGCGGCATCGCGGCAAAAAGGATGAGCAGAGAAGAAGTTAAGATTAGCTGGTGACAGCGCCTGCATTGCGACGAGAAGAAGATCCTTTGTGTGATGTGCTGACCAAAAAGAGCGAGGAAGCTGTACGATACAGCTTCCTCGCTCTTTTATGACAATGGAAGGTTCACGGAGCGTGCATTCTATTGTTTACAGCAGCTGGATTCCGTGGGCTTCCGCTTCTTTGCGGATTTCCTCTGGCCAGATGGAGCACTGTACTTCTCCGATGTGCGCCTTGCGCAGGAAGAACATACAGATACGGGACTGACCGATACCGCCGCCGATGGTGTAAGGCAGCTCTTCGTTGAGGACTGCTTTCTGGAACGGAAGTTCTGCGCGCTCGGGACAGCCGGCTTTTTCCAGCTGGGACAGCAGAGCCTCTTTGTCTACGCGGATACCCATAGAGGACAGCTCCAGGGCGATGTCCAGAACAGGATAGTAAACGAGGATGTCGGCGTTCAATGCCCAGTCATCGTAGTCGGGTGCACGGCCGTCGTGGGGCTCGCCGTTTTCGAGCTTATCGCCGATCTGCATGATGCAGACAGCGCCCTTTGCTTTGGTGATGAAATATTCACGCTCCTTGGGCGTGTTGTCCGGGAACATGTCTGCAAGCTCCTGGGTGGTGATGAAGAAAATCTCACGGGGCAGAATCTCTTCGATGTAATCATACTGGATCGCCATGTACATTTCCGTTTTGCGCAGCGCCTTGTAAACGTCGCGGACGGTTGCTTTTAAGGTTTCCAGGTTGCGGTCCTTTTTGTCGATGACCTTTTCCCAGTCCCACTGATCGACGAAAATGGAATGGATGTTGTCAGTCGTTTCGTCGCGGCGGATGGCGTTCATATCCGTGTAAAGACCTTCGCCGAGAGAAAATCCGTATTCCTTGAGCGCGTAGCGTTTCCATTTTGCAAGGGACTGTACAACCTCTGCGCGGTAATCGTTCTGCTCGAGAATGCCGAAGGAAACCGGGCGCTCATAACCGTTTAAGTTATCGTTCATGCCGGAAGCGGGATCGACGAATAACGGAGCAGAGACACGCAGAAGGTTTAAATGACGGACCAGAAGACTCTGGAAAAAGTCTTTCACCGTCTTAATACCGATCTGGGTATCGTGCAGGTTCAGGGCGGAGGAATAATTCCCCGGGATGATTAAGTGTTCCATATTACCTCTTTTCTGCCGCAGGGCGGCATATTTCAATAATCTTAGGAAGCTGTAAAAAAGTGCAGCGGACGTTGGCTTCTGACAGAAGCTCAGGGAATCAGGAATCAAACGTCTTATCGTGCAGGTACAGACAGCTGTAGCTGTTCGTACCTCCGGTTCCAACGCTGCACCAGTTAAAAATTATAGCATAAAATCAGCCGGGTGTCAGGATTTTTTTCCCAAACGCTTCTGAGCAACTCCGATTCCGATAAACACAAGCAGGCAGATCAGGCTGACGATCAGACCGGCAGTCAGACCTGCAGGGCGGTAGGAAAGCTCAATCGTGTGGCTGCCTTCCGTCAGCGGAACGGATAGAAATACACCATCATACACGTCGTAGTCTGCGGCTTCTCCGTCCACCTTCATTGTCCAGCCGGGTTCGTTTGCGATGGATAAAATCAGCCGACCGGCTTTGGTGACGTCGACATGTCCGGTCACATGGCTGGAATCATAAGAATCTACCGTAAAGGGCTGCTCAGAGAGCGTCTGCAGTGTGCGGGACAAAACTGCTTCATCCAGGCGCACAACAACGGCATTCAGCACGCTATCTTCGTCGTTGGTCAGTGTTACATGGTCGCCGGTTTCGTGACGACCGAGATCGAGGATATAGTCATATTTGACTTTTTTATACGTTTTGTTGACGCTGGCGGAAGAGATCGAAACGGTATCGATCTTGGAGCTTTTACAGTAAGCGTAGTAATGCCCCTCCGTGTATACATCAAAGAAAACCTGATTGCCGGATTCCTCTGATTCGATGGAAACAAAGAGCGGATCAGAGGTCGAAACAGAAGCCGCCATCTGATTTTGTACCTCGAACGGGTCGGAGGTCTCTTCAGAAAACTCAGCGGAAGAAAGATTCTGTCCATCCTGCAGGATAAATCCGGCGGGCAGCGTCTTGTTGTTTTTGTACAGGTAAACGCCGTCCTGCTCGTCGATCAGCGTGTAGAGGCTGGAATCCTCTGCATCGGAGCGGGAAAACAGGTAGCGGACATTTAGAAGTGCTGCAGAAAGCGGCGTCTGACCGTCAAAGCAGTAAAATACCTTGCTTTCACTCATGCCCATGCGGTCGTACCAGTCCTGAACCGCCGCGTTGGAGGTGGAAGAAAACAGCGACGCTGTCGGATAGCCTGCCAGCGCACCGTCATTTTTGGTGACGCGGCTGAGCTTTTCGTAGCGGTAAAAATCGGAATCTTTTTCTTCATTACGAGCAACTAACTCCCGGTAGGCGGGAATGCTTTCCAGATAGCTGCTGCGGCTGGTGGTGGAAACGCTCGTCAGCGCCATGTTGTAGGTGGATTCAAAAGCGACCAGCGCCAGCACGGCGATTGCAATCGCGCGCTGATACGGAAGGCTGTCTGCAGGCTGTTTTTCTTTCCCTTTTTTCCAGGCATAGAGCAGCAGCGCATAGGCAGCAAGCAGGCAGGCGCTCAGCACAAAGGTGCCCTGGGTAAAGGCGTCGTCCTCCACGAGCTTTCCTGCCAGCAAAAGATAACCGAGCCCGCAGGCGAGGGAGACAAACAGCTCGCGCATGGTAAAGCCGTCGAGCTTTGAAAACGCCTCATAGCACATCAGCAGCACGAGCAGGATGTACAAAAAGGACTGACGTGCCGGAAGCGAATCCGGGTAGTTGAAACCGTGCCAGATGAAATTCAGGGTATTGACCGAGAAGCTGACGATGAAAAAGGTGCATAATACCAGTCTGCCGAGCTTTTCCTTCAGAGGGATTTTTCGGTTGACGATATAGAGCGGAATCAGGAAAAAGACTGCGCTGGAGCAGAAAATATTCGGCCAGTGATCCAGACCGGTTTCCCGGGATACACCGGTCGCATGCCGCGCGATTACGTCGAAGAAGGAAAAGTACCAGTTGATCTTTTCCGGAAAGTTGAATTCGGAAAATTCAGTCGCATGCAGGGCAGCGATTTCCGGGATCAGCAGCACAGCGGCGAGACCGCCAGCCAACAGGGAAAATAAAGCAAAACGTCCGATTGCGCCAAGCAGCCTTGCGCGGAACGCTTTCCAGCCATCAGAGCCAAACAGGTTCGGCACGAGCACGAGAAAGTACAGGCACAGGAAGATGCAGACCATGATGGAAAGGTAATAGTTCGATAAAATGCACAGCCCGAGGGTGATACAGTAGAGGCTGTATTTTTTTTCGAAGACCAGCTTTTCCAGACCGAGAACGATCAGCGGAGCGAGGACGAGGGTATCCATCCACATGACGTTCCAGTTATATGCGGCAACGAAGCCGGACATCGCATAAAATGTGGAAAAGAACAGGACAGAAAGGTCGTTTGTGTGGAATTTTTCTGTCAAAAGCCAGGAAAAGGTGAAGCCGCACAGACCGATTTTGAAAACGACCATGTAGCTCATAAATTCGATTAAATATTTTTCGGGCAAAAGGAGCATCAGCCAGTTGAATGGGCTTGCGCTGTAGTAGCCGTAAAGCGACAGGTAATTGGAGCCCATACCGATGCGCCAGGAGTAGTAGAGCGGTTCGCCGTCGCGCACTTTCCGGACAAATTCTTCCAGAAAGGGGACGTACTGATGGTACATGTCGGAGTGCATGAAGCTCTGATCTCCGAAGGGATAAATGCCGTTGCCGATAAAAATCGCCATCATGGAAAGAAACGGCAGCAGGAAGGAAAAGAAACAGATCTTTTTTTTCATAAAAAAGGAAATCCTCCGCGGTTTAGTCAAAAAGCAGGTAATACTGCAGGGTCTGATAATCATAAAGCAGATCTTTTTGCTTGGATGCAGTGGTAAAAGTTCCGTCGGACAGCGTTACATGGTTGGCTGAAATGACGGGTACTTCCGTGCGCAGCTGCGACAGGAAGTTATCGTAAGCAGGTTTTGGAAGCCCGGCGGCGTCCAGCGTCTTTGCCGCAAGATAGTTTGCGCTGATTTCCAGATCTTTTTCCGTTTCGATATTGAAGTTTGCCCAGATAAAGAACGGAACCTTGTAGCGCAGGGCCTCTTCCTCGTCGGTTAAGTCCGCGTCATCTTTGCCGTTTAGCTTCCAGACCGGACGTACGACGGAATCGGCAGGCTGATGATCTCCGAAAAAGACGATCATGGTAGGTTCCTCCTGTGCTTCAAAGTAGGAAACCAGGTTCTGGATGGCGCTGTCAGACAGCCTGATCAAGGACAGGTACGCCGGAAGCAGCTTGGAATCCGAGCCTTCTACCGTGATATCGGGAGAAAAGTTGTCGTAATCCGCCCAGTCGCTGTAGGAGGAATGGTTCTGCATCGTCACGTTGAATAAAAACAGCGGCGTGTCCGCATCTTTTTCCTCGTAGAGCTTTATGATCTTTTCATAGTTACCCTCGTCACTGACATATTTGCGCACGAGGGGGGAATCTGTGAAAAACTCCTGAAAGTGCATCTCGTCGAAGCCGAGTTTGGGATAAACGAGATTTCTGTCCCAGCCGGCGGCGCGGTAGGGATGCATCGCAATCGTGTAATAGCCGAGGGAGGAAAGATAGGAGGCCATCGAAGGCGTCTCTTTTTTCACATACTGCTGATACGGAATGCTTCCATAAGGAAGGAACGCCATCGAAGCGCCGGTCAGGTATTCAAATTCTGTGTTGGCAGTGTTGCCGCCCTTGACGGAGACATTTAAGTGACCGGAAATCGTGTTATCCGCGCCGTCGAGCAGGCTGTGCACGAAGGGCATATAATCCTCGTTCGTTGTAAAATCGCCGAGCACGGAGGGATCGGAAAACGCCTCGTTCATGATGACGATAATGTTCGGCTTTTGTGCATTGTCCGAAGGTGTTCCATCGAATTCCTGAGAGCCGGTATCATAGGATGCCAGCAGCTCCTTGGCGTTTTCTGCGCTGTAACCGGAGGGCTTATCGACAGAAATGTACTGAAGCTCCATTAAAAACGCAGTTACAGTACCATTTTTAAATTGAATCGTCGTCGGAGTGAAAAGCTTGTTGTAAAGGTGAAGCTTCTGCTCGACGATGTCCTCGCTGTGCAGCATTTTCGTGTAGCCAAAGCATAAAAGACCGCAGGAAAGCGCGAGGCAGACGCGGGCAATCCGGGCTTTTTTATTTTTTTTCGGAAAGCCTTTTTTCAGGAAAAATTCCAGAACCAGAAGCAGGACAAAACAGATCAGCACGATTACTGCGGTGCGGTTCAATTTGTATTCGTAGTTGTCCGCGACGCTGGCAGCGGTCGAGATCGAAAGAATGTCCCACGGCTGGATGGGCGCGCCGCGAAATTCCAGGACGAAATAGTTTGCAAGACCGTAAACGGCGCAGAAGGCGGTTTCGATGCCGAGTGCGCGGCTGATCCTGCCGGTCAGTGCAAATAAAAACAGTGCTGCAAATTCAAACAGTGCCAGATTCATCCCCTGTATATACGGTTTCATGGTCTGGAACGGATTATGCGTGTACCATTCCAGCAGATAAAAATTCAGAACAGGGCCGATCAGCAGAAAAATCCAGGGACTGCTTTTTTTCAGCCAGACAATCCATTTTTTCATAAAACTCCTCTTTTCGTGTAAGGTAAATTCGTTTTCTGTTCCATAATAGTCAGGACTTTGAGGGATGTCAAGGGAGGAAAACGCATATATATAAGAAACAGAAAAAGCTTTCGTTTTTCTTAATAAAGTTTAAATAGGAAAAAAAGAAAGCCTATGTTACAATAAACCAACTGGAGGAAATGCGGACATGGACGATAAAAAAAGGGATCTGATCCCGGTGGCGGCGATTGCTCTTTTTCTGGTAATTATCATCGCGCTGTGCGCAGTACGGCTGCATCAGCGCAGGGAGACACGGGCAGAGATCGCAGAAACGGAAAGCACGCAGATATGGTACAGCGAGGAACAGGCAGAGTCTGCAGAATCAGAGACGAAGAACGCAGCGGATCAGACGGAAGAAACAACGGCGGGGAAAAAGCAGACGGCGGAAAGGGGACAGCAGGAGGATGAGACGCTGACAGAGCATCCGGACAGCAAACTTCCCGCAGGCAAAGGGAAGGAAAGTCAGGGTGCCAAGCAGGAGGGCAACCTCCGGACGGTGAGCGGAAACGATCCGTTATCCGGCGCGGAGAGTGCGAACAAGACAAACGAAGAGATGCTTCTGGAGATGTCCGGTTACTGGGAACAGGATAATATGGACGCGGTGGAGGATCTGGCGATGCTTCCCTGGTATATGAGGATGTCGTCGGATATTTCGGATGCAAACAGCTTTTATTATTATGGCGAGCGCAGCAGCGCAGGACAGCCGGACGGAACCGGAATCGCCTGCTATGCGGATAACGCCTATTACTACGGCGAGTGGTCGAATGGCAAACGCGAAGGCAACGGCAAGTGGGTGCGCTTTTACGTTTATTATGACGATGACACCACGTCGGACCGCGCGTACCGCGAGCATATGTATGCCGGAGAATGGAAAAACGACCTGCCGGACGGTGAAGGACAGGAGCATTACGAGCTGGATATGAGCAAGGCTGCCAAAAAGGAGCGCTACATCCAGAATGTGATCGGAACGTTTCGCAGCGGCTTCTACAGCGGAGAAATGTACCTGACGACGTTAAATTGGGACGGCAATCAGGAAGAGTGGAACGGCTTTGCGGACGCGGGAATCTGGAGCCCCTACGGAGCCGGTTCGAACCGCAAGGAGGTACCGGTCTGTCAGGATGTGGACGATGATAACAATTACCTTTGGCTGTCTGTGCGCGACAACAAGAATCGTGGAATCTATGAGCTGATGCCGTAGTTCACTCGTACCTTTCTGGGAGCAGATTTCGTGCTTGCAGGAAAATCTGCTCCCGGGAAGGTACGAAGGGAGCGCCGTTTCATGAGCAAAAATGAGCTGCGAAGCAGCGGAAAGCATCGAAGATGCGATTTTGCGAATGGCGCGGGTGAACTTTCACAGTGCACGGGTGAATGGTACGAAAACGGCGCCATAGAATGCCGTAAAACCCTTGACAGAAGTTTCAAAAGTTCGATATAATAATTAAGTTATACGAAAGAGAAGCGTTCGGCAGCCGAAACAACCGGCTGCCGGAGCGGTGAGCGGTCATGGCGGAATTGGCAGACGCGTTGGTTTTAGGTGCCAATGGGCAACCGTGTGGGTTCGAGTCCCACTGACCGCATGTAAAGAAAAGGATGCCGCCCGGTAATCAGAGCCTTTGAGCTGATTGATCGGGCGGCATCCTTTTTTGGCAACGAAAGGAGTAAATATCATGGAGGGGACTTTAGATTACAGATGTGGAGCTTGCGGTGCCGCAAAACATGTATTCGGTCTGACGCAAACATTTCTTTGATAGAACGATATATCGACAGGGTGTTGACAAAATATAAAAAAGTGCTATAATTTATTTCAACAATAAAAGGGAGTAGCCAGCACCGAGAGGTGGTTTGAAACCGTCACCCCGACAAGCAGCCAGATGATAATCGATTTGCTGCAGATGTCCGTATTAAATGAAACGCGCGAGACTTTTATTGCAGCTGTCAGGCTGTAATAGAGGCCTCGTTTTTTTGTTTCGTTGGAAAGGGTGTCCATAGGAAACAAAACCCTCCGGGGGAAAAGCACTTTTCCGGAAAAGTCGCCTGGCAGCGACCGAAGCTATTTACTTTACGAGTCCACCAGACCGGTGGAGAAAAGGAGAATGAGTATGTTTACAGGAATTAGTTTAGGAGCTGTTGTTGCCATAATCGCAGTGATCGCGCTGCTTGGAATTATCGCTTCCGGGTATGTGAAAGCACCTCCGGACACGGCGTATATTATTTCCGGCCTGCGCAAAAAGATCATTATCGGGAAATCGAGTATCAAGATCCCGTTTCTGGAACGTCTTGACAAGCTGAGCTTAAAGCTGATCCCGATCGATGTGAAGACAGAAGCAGCGGTGCCGACGGCGGATTACATCAACATTCAGGTGGACGCAGCAGTTAACGTCAAGGTTTCCAGCGAGCCCGAAAAATTAAAGCAGGCAGCAGAAAACTTCCTGAATCAGAACACCCAGTACATTGCGCAGGTAGCGAGAGAGGTTCTGGAAGGCAACATGCGTGAGATCGTAGGCCGCATGCGTCTGGAGGAAATGGTCAGCGACCGCCAGAAATTCGCGGACCTGGTAAAGGAAAATGCCGAGCCTGACCTGGCTGCCATGGGTCTGGACGTTGTCAGCTTCAATGTGCAGAACTTTACGGATTCCAACGGTGTCATTGATGACCTTGGTATCGACAACATTTCCCAGATCAAGAAAAAGGCAGCGATTGCAAAGGCTGAGGCAGAAAAAGAAATCGCGGTAGCAAAGGCAGAAGCGGATCGTCAGTCCAACGACGCGCGGATCAATTCCGAAAGAGAGATCGCCATCAAGAACAACGAGCTGGATATGCAGAAGGCAGAGCTTCAGAAAAACGCGGACAGCAAGCGGGCGGAAGCAGATGCGGCATATGAGATCCAGAAAGAGGAACAGCGAAAGACCATCGAAGTAACTGCGGCAAATGCCAACATTGCAAAAGAGGAACGTCTGGTGCTCTTAAAACAGCGTGAAGCAGAGACGATGGAAAAATCGCTGGATGCACAGGTTAAGAAAAAGGCGGAAGCGGAGAAATTCGAACGTCAGCAGAAAGCGGAAGCAGAGCTGTTTGAACGCCAGAAAGAAGCGGAAGCAAAGAAATTTGAAACGGAAAAGGCTGCAGAGGCGCAGCGTGCGAAGGCGGAAGCAGATCTGTTCTCTAAAGAACAGGAAGCCAAAGGTATCCGCATGGTCGGCGAAGCCGAAGCAGAAGCGATTCGCGCCAAAGGTGTTGCGGAGGCGGAAGCGATGGAAAAACGTGCGCAGGCTTATCAGAAATACAACAACGCGGCAATGGCGGAAATGCTGATCAAGGTGCTGCCCGATATCGCAGGCAAGATCGCAGAGCCTCTGACCCAGATCGACAAGATCACGATCATCGGCGGTTCGGACGGATCAAACGGTGTGGACCAGGTAGCAGGAAACGTACCGGCAGTGATGACAAAACTGTTTGAAACCATGAAAGAAACCGTGGGCATCGACCTTGCGGAAGTTGTAAAAGCAGGAACCTATGATGCAAAAGTGAACCGCAATATCACGATCAACGCAGACGGAGCAAAGCAGGCAGCGGAAGTGTTGAAGCAGGAAACTGCTGCAGAAGCATCGGCGGAAATCGCAGAGTAAACAGCTTGGATTGTATTGAAAAAATGTTTTAAACGCATATAATAGAGATATGATAATTGGATGCGGCATACTATAAGGGGAGGTGTTAAATATAGCAACTTCGAGTATTAAAAAGAACTTTTTGGTTTCTGGAGAAAAACAGGCAGAATTGTTTGCGGATGCGATTGAAAGTTCCTATATGGAATCTCTCTGCAGAAAGACGGAAAATGAGTTGAGAATTACCCATCTGCGCGGAGCAGAAGACATCAGAAAGTTTATGGCGAAGAGAAAAGAGGTAAATGCTTAACGAGGTTACAGTGTTAAACATTCGTGAGTATTTGGCTGCAACAGAAAATGGAAGATTTGGAGAGGAGGAATTGAAAGAACTTCTCTCCGAATTTTCCTGCAGTAAAAACGCCGATGTTGAACGATTTTTAAAGGAACAGGCGATAGAATTTACAAAGAAGAATCAGTCAGTAACGTATTTGGTATTCCACAGTCAGGATGCTTCGCTGGTAGGCTACTTTACGCTGGCGATTAAACCGATTTGCGTCAGTGCGGAGAAGTTCAGTAACACGACGAAACGTAAAATAGCCAGAGTCAGTGAGCAACGGGAAAATGAACTTACATATACACTTTCTGCGTATCTGATTGCTCAGCTGGGAAAAAATTTTAGAAATGGGGCAAATCGGAAAATTACAGGAAAGCAGTTGCTTCAGGCAGCTGTTGATACCATTCTGAAATTACAGTATATGACCGGAGGCATGGTATTTTTTCTGGAGGCAGAAAATGAAGAGCATCTGATGCAGTTTTATGAAGTGGAAAATGGATTTAAAAGATTTGCAGTAAAAGAAACGAATCATAGAGCGAAGAAATCGCAAAACTGATTCAGTTGCTAAAAGTTCTATAACAGAAACTCCCGGCAAAGCCCCTAAAAAAGGCTCTGCCGGGAGTTTTTTACGTCCGATCCCAGGAGACAAAAGTGCCGCGACATATTCTTTTTTACGGAAGTGCTTACGCGTCCTTTCCCTGCCCCTGGGGTGCATTGCGCAGGGTATCCTTCTGCATCCATTTTCCACGCTTATAATAGAGGATAAACAAGATCGATGTAATAGTCCAGGTCAGTGGATAGGAAAATGTCACTGTTGCGACCTCGTGTCTGAGGGGAACGGCAATCGTGATCCAGAGGATTCTCAGGACACAGACCCCAAAGCAGGTCAGCAGCATCGGAAAAAAGGAATCCCCGCAGCCGCGGCAGGTACCGGAAAGGATTTCGATGCAGATGTAAGTGATGTAGGCGGGAGAAACGACACGCATCATGCCGATGCAGATGTTGATGACATTGGTATCGCGTGTGAATAAAAGCAGGATCGTTCCGCCGAAATTCAAAACGATAAAGCTGAGGAAAAGGCTGGTCACGGCAGCAAGACCGAGACAGATGCGGACACTTTTTTTGATACGGTCGTATTTTCCGGCGCCGAAATTCTGTCCGGCGAAGGTCGTGATGGAAACGCCGTAAGCACCCATAATCATCCAGAAAATACTGTCCACTTTTCCATAAGCGGTCCAGGCGGCGATCGTGTCGGTTCCGAAGGAGTTGATGGAGGACTGGATCAACAGGTTGGAAATCGAATACATTGCGGACTGCAGACCGGCAGGCAGACCGATTTTGATGATATCAAATAAAAGATCGCGGTGAAACCGGATTTTGGAAACGATCAGGCGATAGGAATCCTGGGTGCGCAGCAGGGCGATCAGGGTCAGAATCGCGGAGAAAAACTGGGACGCAATCGTCGCAATCGCAGCTCCGGCAACGCCCATGTCGAGCACGGCGACAAATAAAAGGTCGAGCACAATGTTGACCAGACAGGAAGCGATCAGGAAATAGAGCGGCCGTTTGGAATCGCCGACAGCGCGCAGAATACCGGAGCCCATGTTGTAGATCATGGACGGAATCGTGCCGAGATAATAAATTTTCATATAAGTCAGGGAAAGGGAAAGGATGTCGTCCGGCGTTCCCATCGCGGTCAGGGCAAAGCGTGCGGAAACAAGACCGATCAGCATAATTACAACGCCGCCTGCAATCGCCAGTGCAATAGCGGTATGAACGGAATCACTGACCCTGCGCCGGTTGTCTGCGCCGTAATACTGGGAAATGATAACAGTTGCACCGGAAGAAAGACCGACGAAAAATCCGACGAGCAGGTTGATAATCGTGGAAGCAGAGCCCCCGACAGAGGCAAGCGCTTCCTTACCGACAAAGTTGCCGACGATGATCGCATCCGCAGTGTTATAGAGCTGCTGAAAAAATGTTCCAAATAAAATAGGGAAAAAGAAAATCAGAAGCTGCTTCCAGATGACTCCTTCAGTGATCTGATTTGTTGTGTTTTGTGCTGCCTGCTTACTCATAAAGAAAAATAATCCTCCGTTTTTAATACTACACAAGGTCAGTATAGACTTGTCTGCAAAGAAACACAAGACACTATGTAAAACATCGAAAAAATGCTATACTTAGTGTACAGTTCACGAAGGGAGCGCCGCTTTATGAGTAAAAATAGAAATCGGACCAGACGGATTTACGGAATCATTCTGACATCGTTTATTATCATATGGATAGGAAGCGTTTCTCTTCAGATGCTGAGCAATCGGCATAATGCCTGGAACGCCAGCGAGATGATCCTGCAGCAGCTGGAGGATGTGATCGAAGAAAATAAAGAAAGCTATCAGACGCTTCTGGAAACCCTGAAGGAAGAATATACGCTGCGGGCAGAGACGGTGGCAAATCTCCTTGAAATGGAAGGAAGACTATATCAGACCACAGTGGAGTACCGTAAGATCGCAAAACAGCTGCGTGTGGACGAAATCCACATTTTCAATACGAGCGGCTGTATCGTTGCAGGAACCAATCCGGAGTATTTTGGCTACAGCTTTTCTTCCGGCGAGCAAATGGGATATTTTAAGCCCATGCTGACAGATAAAAAGCTTTCCATGTGTCAGGATATGGTGCCGAATACTGCAGAAGGGAAAATGATGATGTATGCCATCGTCTGGAATTCTTCCGGCACGGCCATGATCCAGATTGGCATTACCCCCAGCCGACTGCTTGCAAAAATGAACAGTGCCAGCGTGGAAAATCTGGTTCGGCAGATGCCGATCACCTCCGGAATGAATATTTTTCTGCTAAATGCCACCACAGGAAAAATGCTAGCAACCACGCGGCAGGATGTATTGCTCTATGAGCTGCAGGATTCCGATCGGCTGGAAGGAGGAAAACTGCAGGAAGGAAAGCGGTATCGGACCAGTGCGAAAATCAGTGGCAGAAAGCAGTATCTGGTCTATGAAAAATATGGGGAATATAATCTTGCAGTTTCCTACGGTATTTTAGAGGCGAACCAAAATCTGATCTATGTTGCAGCAACCATGTTTCTGGTACTGGTGCTTTCTTTTTTGATCATTTTTTATATTACGGAGCGCTCGGTCGCTGCGATTGATAAAAATGAAGAGGAGTTAAAGCAGGCAAAGGAGGCGGCAGAGCGTGCAAATGCAGCAAAAACCGGATTTTTGTCCCGAATGTCACATGATATCCGGACACCGTTAAACGGCATTATCGGAATGATCGAAATCAGCGACCGCCACAGGGAGGACAGAGCGCTGGTGGATGCAAACCGTGTAAAGGAAAAGGTTGCGGCAAATCATCTGCTGGAGCTGATCAACGATGTACTGGAGTTTAACAAGCTGGATGAAGAAAACCTTCAGCTTACAAAAGAACCCTTTTGCTTAAAAGAGCTCTGGCGGGAAATTATCACGATCGTGGAACCCCGGGCAGCAGATAAGGGAGTCCGTTTAACGTATGAGGAACAGACAGAAGGTAAAGCAACCGGCTGTGTGCTTGGAAGCCCTCTGCATGTCAGACAGATCTTTATCAATATTTTGGGGAATGCGATCAAATATACGGATGCCGGCGGACATGTCCTGTGTCAGGTGACTATAAAGGCGATCGGGGAAAGCCGGATATCCTGCCGAACCGTAATTTCGGATAACGGAATCGGCATGAGCACAGCATTTCTTCCCCACCTGTATGAACCCTTTTCACGGGAAAATACCGATGAGAAAAGTGTAACCCAGGGAACCGGACTGGGAATGTCCATCGTCAGACATCTGGTCGACAAGATGGGCGGAACGATTACGGTGGAGAGCGAGAAGGGAGCTGGAACCACATTTACGGTCACGCTCCTGTTTGAAGGACCCAAAGAACAGGAATGTAAGAAGATCGAAGAAGGGGATCAGAGTGCGGATATTACCGGAATGCGTGTGCTTCTTGCAGAGGACAATGAGCTGAATATGGAGATCGCGGAAACCTTTCTGACAGATGCAGGTGTACAGATCACAAAGGCATACAATGGAAAAGAAGAGGTGGAGCGCTATCTGGAGCAGCCGGCAGGTACCTTTGATGCGATCCTGACCGATCTGATGATGCCGGTAATGGACGGCTACGAAGCGGCGCGGGCGATCCGCAGCAGCGGCCGTGCAGATGCCGAAAGTATCCCCATCATTGCTTTGACGGCCAACGCCTTTTTGGAGGATGCAGAACGGGTGAAGCGGGAAGGAATGAATGAGCATCTGCCCAAACCGCTGGACGTTGGGAAAATGCTTTCCGTATTGGCAAAATACAGGAAATAGGGGCTGTGACGGAAGCATTTTTGGAAAGCTTTCCGGCTTGTCAAATACCCGGTTCTGACATACAATACTGATATGCGGCAGGAAATGGGGCCTTTTCGAATATGGAAAAGGAGATGGTGTGAAAAATAAGCGTGATCGCTTATTTTTCACACAGCTCTTTGTGCCGCAGGCGTCACAAAGTAGCCAGGATCGCAGCGCAGAACTGGAAGTTCTGCTCGCGGTTCCTTCGGCGCAAAGCGCCTGCGGAATGGAGGATAAAATGCCGATATTTCAAACAGTTGCTGCGGCATGCCGCGCCGCAGGAGAAAAATTGAGATCCTGGAAACAGAAAAAAAGAACAGACCGGCTTTGGAGAGTGGTTTTATGGGGAATTCTGTGGGCAACGCTATGCCCGACGCTAGGGGCCTGTGGGGCACAGCGGGAAGAGCTCTTTTTGTCGGAAAAGGAAAGCATAGCCTATGGGGATGGAAACCGCAAAGTAGAATCAAAGGTCGAAGACACGGACCAAAACCGCGAGGCTGAACCAAATGCCGGGAATACAGACCAAAACCGCGAGGCTGAGTCAAATGCCGGGGACACGGATCAAAACCGCAAGGCTGAGCCAAGTGCCGGAAGCACAGATCGGACAGAGCTCTCCGATGCTTCCTTAGAGGAAGCAAAAACCCTTGTGGTGCATATCTGTGGAGCAGTATCCGCTCCGGGGGTATATGAGCTTCCGGCAGGCAGCAGAATTATAGACGCCGTGGAGGCAGGAGGCGGTTTTTTGCCGGAAGCGGATGAAGCATGCTGCAACCTGGCGGAAGAAATCGTGGACGGTTGTCAGATTTATATCATGACAAAATCGGAAAGCTGCGCTGACGGACAGACAGAAAAGAAAGCCGGGATCCAGACTTCGCCGGACAGCGATATGCAAACGACAGACAGAAATGTGCGAAGCAACAGCGCTCCGGCCTTGGAGAACGGTCTGGTCAACCTCAACACAGCGGACGTTGCTGCACTCATGACGCTGCCTGGAATCGGGGAAAGCCGGGCAAAGGCGATCATAAGCTATCGGGAGCAGCATGGAGCGTTTGCGCAGATTGAGGATATCATGAAAATCAGCGGAATCAAGCAGGCTGCATTTTCAAAAATCAAAGACAAAATTACAGTTTAATCATAGACAGAAAGAATCCGGACAAACAGCGAGAAACGGATTGTCCGGTCGGGAAAAGGGAGAAACATGGCAAAGAAAGTTTTGGTTGTGGACGATGAAAAGCTGATTGTAAAAGGAATCCGGTTCAGTCTGGAGCAGGACGGAATGGAAGTGACCTGCGCATATGACGGAGAAGAGGCACTGCTGTGTGCGAAAGAGCAGAAATTTGATATGATTCTGCTCGACATTATGCTGCCAAAACTGAGCGGAACCGAAGTATGCCAGCAGATTCGGGAGTTTTCGGATGTTCCGATCGTAATGCTCACAGCCAAAAACGACGACATGGACAAAATCATGGGACTGGAATACGGCGCAGACGACTATATCACAAAGCCCTTTAACATCCTCGAGGTAAAGGCGCGCATCAAGGCGATCATGCGCCGCACCTCCGCGAGAGGACAGATTGCAAAGCCGGAAAGCATTCTGGAAAGCGGAGATATGTGCGTGGACTGCGAAAGCCGTCGCGTCAGCATTTCCGGCAGAGAGGTCAATCTCACTGCAAAAGAATTCGACCTGCTGGAGCTTCTGATCCGCAATCCGAGTAAAGTCTACAGCCGTGAAAAACTGCTGAACCTCGTCTGGGGCGCAGACTATCCCGGGGATGTCCGCACCGTAGATGTCCACATCCGCCGCCTCCGCGAAAAAATTGAAACCAACCCCAGCGAACCCCGCTACGTCCACACCAAATGGGGAGTGGGATATTATTTCCGCGTTTAGGTGGAGGAACCCATGAACACAAGCAGCAAAACCCCCGGATTATTCCGGCGGCTCACGTATAAAATCCCGATCTTCCGCAGCCTGAAGGCCTACATTTTCCTCCTGATGCTGATCATCGGAATCGTGCCCAGCGACATCATGCGGCTGGGCATTCTGAATAATTACGAAGAACGTGCGGTGAATCTGCGCGGCTCGGACGTCGCGTCCCAGTACCGGATTATCGCAAACCACCTGGTCAATTACAACTACCTGCAAAATCCAACCTCCGATGTTGTCAATGCCGAGCTGGAGCAGATGTCCAATCTGTATGATGGCCGTGTGCTGATTATCAACAGCAATTTCCGCATTGTGAAAGACACCTACGCCATGAGCGAGGGAAAAACGATGATTTCCGAGGAGGTGATCAAGTGCTTCCGCGGGGAAAGTACGACCCGCTACGACAAGACGAACGGCTATATCGAGATGACGGTTCCGATTACGGAGACGGTAGACGGGGAAAAAGGGCAGACGAGCATCGTGCGCGGCGTGATTCTGGCCAGTGCATCGACAGACAGCATTGCGACGACGCTGGACATTCTGAGCCGGAAAGCCCTGATTCTGGAAATCGTGATGGGAATTATCATTATCGGCATCGTCTTTTTCTTCTCGCACATCCTGATTATGCCCTTTAAGCGCGTAACCCAGGCGATCAGTGAGGTCAAGGACGGTTTCACGGACGAGCCGATTTCCGTACCGGATTATCTGGAAACCGAGCATATCGTGGATGCCTTCAACCAGCTGCTGGGCAGAATGAAGGTCATCAACGATTCCAGGCAGGAATTCGTATCAAATGTCTCTCACGAGCTGAAAACGCCCATGACCTCGATCAAGGTGCTGGCGGATTCCCTGAATCAGCAGCCGGACGTGCCGGTGGAGCTGTACCAGGAGTTTATGCAGGACATTACGGAGGAAATCGAGCGGGAAAATAAAATTATCAACGACCTGCTTTCCCTTGTAAAAATGGACAAAACCGAAGGCTCAATGGACATTTCCGCAGTGGATATCAACGAGCTGTTGGAAACGACGCTAAAGCGCCTGCGTCCCATCGCCCGCAAACGGGACATCGAGGTGGTTCTGGAAAGCTTGCGCCCGGTTACGGCAGAGGTGGACGAGGTCAAAATATCTCAGATTTTCACGAACCTTGTGGAAAATGCGATTAAATACAATAAAGAACACGGCTGGGTCAAGGTGCTTCTGGACGCGGATCATCAGTTTTTTACAGTAGAGGTTTCCGACTCCGGCATCGGTATCCCGGAGCAGGATTACGAGCATATTTATGAACGTTTTTACAGAGTAGATAAATCGCATTCCCGTGAAATCGGCGGCACCGGCCTTGGACTTGCGATTACCAGAAATGCGATTCTGCTGCACCGTGGTTCGATCAAAGTGAGCAGCGTGGAAGGACAGGGCACGACCTTTACGGTGAAAATCCCCTTGTCCTACATCAAGTGATTTCAGAAAATTTGGAGAAAACTATGTCAGGAATCAAAAAAATGCGGGCGGTTGCGCTGCTTTTGGGTTGTCTGCTGTTGACCGGAATGTTTGCCGGGTGCGGAAAGAAAGAAGAGACGCCTGCAAATATGGTCAGCGTTTATTATATTAATAAAGAAGAAACGAAAATCACGGCAGTGGAAAAAGAGCCGGAGGGCGACACGCTTTCCGAACAGGCGGAATGGGGTATTTCTCAACTGAAGGAAAATCCGGTAGAGCTGTCTTTGCGCTCACCGATCAGCGGTTTTACGATCAACAGCTGGAATGTCAAAGACGATCAGCTGGTGCTGGACATGAGTGTGGAATATAAAAAACTGTCTCCATCCTCAGAAGTGCTGGTTCGGGCGGCAATCGTGCGCACGATGACGCAGCTGGAGGGAATTTCCTATGTTTCGGTGACGGTCGGTGGAGAAGCACTGACGGACAGCCTCGGCAACGTGGTCGGCCCTATGACGGCAGATCTGTTTATCGACAACGCCGGAAATGAAATCAATGCATACGAAAAAACACGTCTGCTTCTTTACTTTACCAATGAAAGCGGCGAGCGCCTGATCGGCGTCCAGACAAAACCGGTTGTATACAGCAGCAACATTTCCATGGAAAAGCTGGTGGTAGAGCGGCTGATTGCCGGACCGGATGCAGAAAACGAAGAGCTTTACCCGGTCATCAACCCTGCGACAAAGGTGCTGGGCGTGACGGTAAAGGATGGGACATGTTATGTAAACCTGGATAACGGTTTCCTGACACAGACCTACAATGTTTCCGCAGAGGTTCAGATCTATTCCATTGTCAACTCTCTGGTAGAATTGTCGAACATCAACAAGGTGCAGATTGCGGTAAACGGGAATACAGATATGATTTTCCGGGAAAAAATTTCACTGTCTAACGTGTTTGACCGGAACCTTGATCTGGTTTACGAAACGGAGGAATTACAATCATAAAAAATTGCAGAAGACCGCTGTGCGCGGCAATCCTGATTTTCCTGACCCTCTATCTGGCAGCGCGTCTGCTGCCGGAGTGGGTGGGAACGGACGCTGGCACAGACACGTCAGAGAAAGCACCCATTGGCGGACGCACCTCGCTTACACAGCTTGACACCTGGCTGGAAGCCATGGATGGCGAAACCCTGTGCCTGACGGGCAAAGTCACAGACTGCTGGCAGCCTGTAGATGGAGCGCTGGAAAACGCCAGCTTTCTTTTAAAAGACCTTTCTATCGAGGCAGATGCCTCATCTTTTGTTTTTTCAGGGGATTCGGCGGAAACGACCGATAACCTGTCACAGATATCCGGTTCGGCAGATGCGGACCAGATGTCAATTCTTATTTCTTCTCAGAAAACAACCTCACAAATCAATGAAATGCAGGAAATATTCGGGAAAAACGCGAGTGCGTTGTGCTATTTGGAGAAAGACACAGCGCTTCCAAAGGCAGGCAGCTATGTTCGGGTTTTCGGCGAAGTGTCGCCATTTTTGCAGGCAACGAATCCTGGAGAATTCGACACAGCAGCCTATTATCGGAGAAAAGACTGCCTGTTTGCGCTGAGAAAAACAAAAATTACCGCTCAGACAAAAAACTATGGACGGCTGGAAGAATTTCTTTCACAGCTGCGCTATGAATCGGAGGTATTGTTCCGGAAGCTGCTGGGGGAAAAGAACGGTGCGACCGCATCCGCCATGGTGCTCGGACGGAAAAAAGGAATGGACAGCGAAGTAAAAGCGTTATACCAGGGCGCAGGAATCAGCCATCTGCTGGCAATTTCCGGACTGCACCTGTCCCTGATCGGCGCAGGACTGTTCGGACTTTTGAAAAAAGTACGGCTTCCGGTTGCTTTGAGCGCCGGAATTTCCACATGGATTCTGATTGTATACGCGCAGCTGACCGGAATGGGCATTTCTACCCGGCGCGCCCTTGTCATGTTTTTGCTGTTTTTGGCGGCGGGACTGTTAAGGCGCACGCCTGATCTGCCAACCTCCCTTGCGGTTGCGGCGTTGCTTCTGCTTGTGCCCAAGCCACAGCGGATTCTGGATGCAGGCTTCCAGCTTTCTTTTTCGGCAGTGCTCGGGATTGCAGGGATGATTCCGGTTTTGCAGGATGGCTGGGAGGACGCAGCACCTTCGCTGCGAGTCACCGATGGAGTTGCCGGATGGAATATTGCCTGGGCTGTCATCGCCCGGGCCTGCCGCTTCCTCCGTCAAAATATCCTTGCCGGTCTGGGCATTACCATGACGATGCTGCCGTTTCTGCTGATTCATTTTTATGAATGGAGTCCGTGGTCGGTGCTGCTGAATCTGGCAGTCATTCCGCTGATGGGAATCTTGCTGCCGTGCCTGATCGGACTGCAGCTGGTCGCCCGTCTGACTGCGCTTGCCCACTGCCTGGAGCTTCCCCAGCACCTTCTTTGCACCGCCATCGAAGCGATTTTTTCCTGCTATGAGCAGCTGTGCCGGTTTACAACGGCGCTTCCGGGCAGTATCCTGCACACCGGATATCCGACCTGGCAGGCGCTGGTCGCGTATACAATCGGACTGATCGCTTTGGCTGTGTCAGGCAAAAAACTCCGTCCGCACCTCCGGCTTGCAGCAGCTGTGTGTCTGATGGGGATTTTTCTGATCCGCCTGCCGGGTGAACTGAACGTCACGATGCTGGACGTCGGGCAGGGAGAGTGTGTTGGAATCGAAACCCGGGAGCATCATGTATATCTGGTGGATGCCGGAAGTACGTCGAAGAAAAAGACCGGACAGTACCAGATTATTCCATGGCTGAAATATATCGGGACGCGGAGCGTGGAAGGAATTTTCATCACGCACTGGGACGAAGACCACATCAGCGCGGTAGGGGAGCTGTTGGAGTGGTCGAAAAGCAGCCGGGTCAAAATCCGGCGCATTTTTCTGCCGGATGTGGCGTTGAAGGATGAAGTGCTGGAAACGCTGCTGCAGCAGATCGAAGAGGCGAACGTCTCCGTGGAATATCTTTCTGCGGGAGAGCACATGACCGATGGCGCGCTGCAGATCTCCTGCCTGCACCCCTATGCGAAAAAAGTGCCGGAGGATCGCAACGATGCGTCGCTGGTGCTGCGCCTGTCACAGGGCGATTTTCAGATGCTGCTGACCGGAGATCTGGAAAAGAGCGGCGAAGACTGGCTGGTGGAGCAGGCGCGA
>ULUA01022676.1_pt1 | contig 40684 bp, 35 predicted proteins | sample 1958081 | NCBI WGS metagenome assembly ULUA01 (sample SAMEA4835748, study PRJEB28245) | human gut metagenome | biome: gut microbiome; material: fecal sample | place: Denmark | collected 2008
AAATTGAGTTAATGTTTTAAGTCGAGGCTTTTGAAAAGCGTTGAGATTGTAATAGATGGTTGTGTTTTGATTGAATGTATTTAAGTTTGTCATTTTAGTGAATCCTCAATGTGGTTGTTTGCTTGCTTAATTGAATATTACTATTAAAGGTTGTAGCTTAAAGCAAGAAAAGAGGGGCTTTAGTCGCCCCTCTAATTTTGCCGTAAAGCTTAGATGTCCAGGTCATTCTCGTCAATGCTTGTTTCCACTTTACGGTCAACTGCTTTTGCCGCAAGCGCAACAGCGTATCCGATATAGTCATCAGGCGTAAAGGTAACACCGTGCGCAAAATTCACCGCATTAGGTGACGGCTTTTCACAATGCCACTTAATTAAAGCCCGGATATAATCCGCAACGGCAACACTTTTTCCCTTTACTTGAGTTTGGCCGAGGATTAGGTTAGCTGTTTGCAAATCAGCTAAAAAGGTTTTAATTGTCTTTTCATTGATAAGGGAAGCTTTCGCCGGCATATTCGCCTTGAGGCTAACCACCAGAGCCTTAACAAGTGCATTGAAAGGCTTGCTAAGCGGGTTTGCCTGAGCATTCCCGCCGTTTTGGGGCGTGAGTATGTCGACAATGTTATTGAGGTTAGGCAGGGTCAGCAACTTCCGAATGTAGTTTGAAAGAAAGTACTTTTCCACAAACTCACGGCAAATGTCGCTGAGTCCAGCTACTTCCATAACGTCCGGTATGTTAGTGTATAAGACGTCGTATTTGCCTTGCTTGTCTTTAATCAGACGGCAAGATAAGTTACGATTTGAGAAGCCGTCAATTACCCGGACGGACACGCTTTTCGCTTTTTCACCGGCAACAGTAGCAGTCAAGTTGCCGTTGTCATCGGTGTCAACGTGTACGGCGTCACCAGCGCTGATTCTGTTTAATTCGTTCAAAATTTCTTCTTTTTCCATTTTTCAATATCCTTTAATTAAAGTTTACGTTAAGTGGCTTTTGCCACTGGTTCAATTTTAGAGGCGCACCTAATCGGCGCAATATGTAAATCACGCGGCTTTATCCGTGGTTACGCAACCACTCCCGCAAGTCGCGCCACAAATATGCCGGAATATCAGCGGGATTATTCTGATATTGCAATAATCTAGCGACAATCTCGATTAAGTTGCTTGTCGCATCGTCGACAGATTCAACACTTTTTGTGTCGGTGTCAATCTGTAATGCCGAGAAATCGGCATAAAGCAAGATTACTTTGTCGTTGCGGTTAAATTTATGCACCGCCGCCGATTCGACAAAATCGGCAAAAGCTTTTGGCAAATAACAGCTAGTTTTACGAGCTTCGAGAAACGCCGCGGCGATTGTGTGACTCTTAATAGGCATCTTCTTTTCCTTTCTTATCTGTTTAACATAAGGGTATTATACCAGTGTTCACTTTTATTGTCAAACAAAAGTTAAGCAAAATACCAAAAATTTTTGCTTTGGCAAAAGGGGCTATTGCACCCAAAGACAAGTGAAGGGCTCCGGCGTATATAAATGTACCCTCAGCAAATTCGCAAGAATTTTAGCAGCACCTGATAACTATGACTCAATTAAATTCGCAAAGTAAATTGGCTTGGCAACCCGAGGCCGCTAATTGGTTTTGTAACTTAATTAACTCCGAAGCAGCCAGAGCGGCTAATCTGGACTTTCGGATCCGAGCCGCACAATCCGAGGTCGTTTTTGATGGGAAAGTTAATTAACTTTAGTCAGCCGCTGCTTGCCAGCGGCCTCGAATTACCAGAAGCAACTAAGCTTGGTTGCTAATAGTATATTGACTGTAGGAATTGCGCCAGCACCCCCTGTTGACATCTGCCGAATTATTTGGTAAGCTAACTAAAATAGGAGGAATCAAGCAATGACTTTAATCAATGAAGAACCTACGGGGCGCAAAACCACTAGGGTGTTACTGGCCAAAATGAGCGCTGGGGCGCTAATGGCCTTTTGTGAGTTACTTGAGCGAGGCGACCTGGGGCAGAGCGATGAACTTGTCTATGTCAATTTGGGCTTTGAATGGCCAGAACAGGAGCAGGCCGCTGAAGCGCTCAAGGCAATTTGTAAGGAGAAGTTAATTAAGTTCACCGAGCTGCAAGGTCACCTTGAGTATGAGATGCTGCATAAGTCAATTGAAAAACTCTACAGACCCAGAGATGCTTCGCGGAATCTTCAGTGGCAGGGCTTCGTGCAGCGGTTGCAGCGGGGCCGCGGCTGGTGTGGAGGTAAATTGAGATGGGGCGAATCAATTAAGTGGCTCCTCATAAACCGGTACCTCAAAGAGCAGTACTTGAAGAAAGTTACTCAAGAGCAGCTAGAACTGCACTTAATTTTCGGCTGTACATCGGAGCGCTCGGCTGAGTTGACTCGAAGCCGACTTTCAGTGCCGGTGCTTAGGAATTTCAAGTTAATTAACCCCAACATCGCCGAGGGCCGCAGTAAGGCTTATTGCGTAGAGTGGTTAAGTAGGCGCGGTTGGGCAATAGGGCGGCTTTACACGGCGGGCTTAATTAAGCCGGGGTGCTGGTGCTGCCGCAGTAGGAACATCAAGGAGCTTAAGTTGATTAAACAAGAGTGGCCCGAAATTTGGCAGAAGCTCCATCAACTTGAGAAGTTAATTAAGGAACCTTATTACAGGACGCCTCGGGGCTGGGCGCTGCTTCAAGATGTTAATTACAAGGCCACAAAATTCACCTCAAGCAACATAAGCAACAAGGGCAATAGTAGAAAGGGCAAGAAAGATGGAAAGTAATGAAAACAGTAATGTTGAAAATGCTAATGTGAACGAAGTGAACACCGGCGGAAGCATTTGGCCATCACTTAACTCAGGGGCGCGAAGCAAGTTGGTGCAGTTAATTAACTCTGGAATGCCCACCGCAATGATGGCCGACTTTTTGAACCTCGAACCTAATCAACTAGCTGAACTCTTGGAAGTTCCTGAGCTGAAGCAGTTAATTGCCCAGCAGGAAGCAATGGAGCGCCTGAACTCGGCAGACGCTTCAAGTAAGTGGGACGAAGTAGAAGTGCTAGCTTTGAAGAATGTCCTCGGTGAACTTAATTCACGGCCAGACCCGGTTTTCGCCCTCAAGGCTGCGGCGGTTGCAAATAAGGCAATTAGGTCGCATAAAGGCAAGCAGCAGGCTATGCAGCAGCTGGTCGAGGGAGCTAAGACCATAACGTTGCAGCTTAATCAGCAGGTCGTCAATGCCCTTGTCAATGCAGGGCCAGTGGCGGGGCCGGTTTCTGGGCAGGTAACTTCATTAGCCTCAGCTGTGCCAAGCACCTTGGGCACCTCAGGTGCCGCCAGTAAAGTCCTCGATGTATTCACCGCTAAGGATATGGAGCGACTTGCTCGAGGCGGTTCTGAGATAGAAGCTTACTTTGAACCTGTGCAGCAAGCGGAGGCAACGAGCCCGGCCGGCATTGAGATGCTCAAGCAAGTTGACGACTTAATTGACTTGCCATCAAGCGCCACCGGAACAGCTGGAACAGCTGGAGAATCCAGAGAAGTCAGAGAAGCTAAATTTAATAGTACAACAATTAAAGCAGCCGGAGGCGAATATGTTATACGAAGTTAATGCACAAGAATTGCGGCAGACGCTGCTTGGCAGCGAAGCCGCCTACATTCAATTTGCTTTAGGAGCTCAAGCAGGTGATGACCTCTTGCCCACGCCGGAGTTCCATTTGCAGATGTTCCGGCTTTTTATTGATGAGTCAATTAAGAGGGTCTGTGTTGCTTGCCCGCGGTCGCACGCCAAGACCACGATTGCCAAGATAGCTGTTAGCCGGTTAATTCACGGCGCCACCTCAGATATGAACATTGGGTACTTGAGCCACAGTAGCCCGCTTGCCACAAAGGCGCTAATGGACATTCGGAACTTAATTTGCTCTGAATCTATGATGGCGGCTTTTGGAGTACCCAAGTTCATTAAGGAGCAGCTTGACCGTGGCGAATACAGCTTTGAACTTAATGGCCACACATTTAATATGAGCAGCTTTGGTGCAAACAGCCAGATTCGAGGCTACAATGTTAATAACCGCCGAATTGACGTGCTGTTAGTTGACGACCTCGAAGACCGCCAAGAGAATGAATCCGAAGTCCTCTTTGACAAGCTCAAGCGCTGGTTCTTCTCCGACTGCATTAAGGCGCTGAGCCCACAGGGGCGGTTAATTATGTTGGGCAACATCGTCAACAGAAACAGCATCGTCAACGAGAATTGTGCGAGCCCAAAATGGGCGTCAATTAAGTTGAGTGCTCTCAAGCAAGACGGAACCCCATTGTGGCCAGAGCTTAACAGCTTCGCTGACCTCATAGCTGAATATAATGAGTATGCCAGTAAGGGCTTAGCTGGGCAGTGGTGTGCCGAAATGCTCAATGACCCCGTGGCTGCAAATACGCTGTCAATTGACTTGCAACGAATCACCAGGAGCCCCAAAGTTGACCCAGAGTCAAGTGAGCACGAATATGGATTCATCACAATTGACCCTGCAATCAGCCAAGCGGCCTGGGGCCATGCTCAGACAATGGCAGTTCATTGCTACTACGAAACTCCAGCTCCCCATTGGCAGATAGTCGACTCAAGGGTAGCTTATGGAGAATCGCCAGTTGCTTTGTACGCCGCGATGCAGGATATGTGCAGTAAGTGGAATGTCTCAATTGTGGGCTTCGAGGCCGAAGCGTACCAAGCATCTTTGAAATCGATGTTCGAGTACATGGACTCAGTGAATGATAGTAGCGGTTTAATTGATTACGTCCCACTAAAAACGCTCAAGAAGAGTAAAGCCTCTAGGATAAAATCTTTTGTTGACTTACTTTACCAAGGCGTATATCATTTAAGTGATAATGATAATTTAACCATTACTCAGCTACTTGCCTTTGACCCGACGCGCAAAGACAATTCAGATGACTTAATTGACGTAGAGGCCTATGGCTGTCAGATGCTTGAGATGCACCTTGAGAAAATCAAACAGGCCAAAAATCGGAAGTTAAGTAAGTCCGGATACTCAAGTGAGTTGTTACAGCGAATCGCGGCAGCAAGTAGTTTATAAACAGAAAGGTACCTAATATGTTTACACCAGTAGAAAACTTTAAGGCTTATAGCGAGTCAAGGGAGTTGCGAAGTTACTGTAGCCACTTCGTCGGAATGTGCAGCGACTCGACCAACGACCTAGTGCACCTTTGCGACAGAGTGTTAATTGACTTGTATGGCCGAAGCGGGGTAATTGACCGCTATGACGGAGTAACTCGGAGTGGCTCTTTGGGCCTCGGCAACATACAAGAGCTTGTAAGCCGGATTACTCGATATGCGTTAAGCAAGATGAAAAATCGCAATGAAATTAAGCTGCCGCTTGCTGCAACCCAACTTAATGAGGCCGCTTCTGACCTCGTCAATTTACTTATAAGTTCCAATGATAGCTACACAGCTTTTGGCAACCCGAACAACCAGAAGTATGTAGCAGCGGTGGCCGAACGCATGAGCCAGGACTTCACGAGGTTCGACCATTTCAACGTGTTACTTCAGGCGTTCAAGTGCATACTTCATTATGGCATTGCAGCTGTGGAAGCTCGTTGGGATAAGGACTCAATTAACCAGTTCAACGTCGAGGGCATCACGGAGAATCCGGCGTTCGGCGTGAATCTAAAGTTAATTAACCCCGGCTGCCTGTATTTCAGTAAATTAACTGATATGCGCTCTTTCGGTGAATGTGGCGACTTTTGCGCCTACGTCGAGAGCATCGCCAAAACAGACATACTCAATCAAGCGCTGCATCCTGAAGTCGGGGACAAGGAACTTTCCGAGTTACTTGAGTGCAGTAGGACAGCCGGCTACCGCGCCGTTTTTTCGATGAACAACCCAAGGGACTTCAAATACATACTTGACTTCAACCCCTTGCCGCACGACACTGAACGTGATAGCGACATTACAAGAGAGAACTTCATTAACAAGACAACTGTCTATGTACGAGTCTGCCCTGAGTTACTTGGCTTTGAACTCCCTGGGCTCGAGCCGCTTACTAAGACGCTGCTTAAATTGACTTACATCGGACAGACGCTGGTTAATGCAGAAGTCAGTTCCAATGGAGTCATTCCCGTAGTTGTGGCCCCGATATTCCCTGGAGTTGCTCCGGCCGAAAATCTTACTCCGGTTCAATGCTTCATAAACTTCTTAATTAACACGAAGCAAAAAGGCGACCGGAAGAAAGTTTACGGCCTCAATTTCTATGACCGCAATCGCATATCGCTCAATGAAATCACCAAAGCTAAGGAAATTGATGATGAGTGCCCGTGGATTCCGGTGTCGTCCGAGCCCAACGAGTCGCTTGGGTCTGCCATAATGCACTTCAATGATGCGCCGGATACGCAGCACATTTTAAGTGACATCAACCAGATGAAGAACATAATGCAGATTATTATGCCGACTGACCAAGCTAGCTTAATGAGCAGCCTCGACAGAGCAACTGAGTGGCAGGCCAAAAAGGCACTTGAAACGTCTGGGAAAGCTACGAAGTTAATGGCGCGCCAAATTCAGGCGATATTAATTACGCCCTTGAAGTCAATTCACATCCAGACGATTTTCGACCACGAAGCTACCCTGATGGTCAAAGACGCTCAAGGCAACGACGTTCCAACCGCCGTAGGCGAGTTCAGCGGCCGCGGCGTTATGTACTCAATTACCACTGCTATGACTGGCGTCGATAGAGATATAAAAGCTCAGCAGATGGATACTTTCATTAACAAGTTAATCCAGTTGCCGCAAGTTGCCCAGGAATACGACTTAACTAAGTTGTTCGATTACCAGAGCAGCTTGACAGGGCACCAAATTGACTTCAGTATGTTCAAGAAAGAGTCGCCGATTGACTCACTGCCAATCCAGCAGAGGAACTTAGCTTATCAGTTACTTCAGCAGGCTATGGCACAACAGCAACAGCAGCAGGAAATACCTGTTGACCAAAACAGTCAAAACATTTAGAATAAAGGAGTAAAATAAATGGAAACTGAAAACGAACAAGTAAACGATGATGCCGGGTTTTTGGCCAGACTCAAGCAAGTCTTTACGTCAAATCAACCCGAAGCGCCGGAAGAACTTAATCCGTTCAAGCAGGTGCCGTCGGCTCAAGCAAGTCAGCAAGCGGCACAGCAGAGTGCACAGAGTGCACAGAGTGCACAGCAGGGCCAGCAGCAAGCGAACTCGAGTGATGTATTCAAGCAGTATGTAGCGAAGCAGAACTTCCTTGACGGCGTTGAATACGATGCCGCCGAGCTGATGCAAGACCCAAGTAAGTTGGGAAACTTCATTAACTCTGTTGCACAGCGCGCCTACGGTAAAGCCCTGTATGATGCGACTAGTGTAATTGACAAAGCTATTGAAAACCGCCTCAATGCTTACGACAGCAATGTCAGCAATAAGATTCAGGCGGCCGTTTCAAGTAGGAGTCAATTAGACAAGGCCACTCGGGAGATTCCATTGATGAAAGACCCAAGTGCCGCTCCGATTATTACCCAGGTAATGAAAGGGTTTTTGCAGCAGGGTAAGTCGCTTGACGAAGCAACTGAAGCAACTAAGACATTTTTGCAGGACTTCAGTAACAAGCTCTCAAGTAAGAGCGCCGATGAAAAAGCGGCTGACAAGCATCGTAAAGACCTTGACGGCCTCTTCGGTAACTTGTTGATTAGTGAGTAAATTTAACAAAGGAGTAAATAGATGATTCCAGGAATCTTTTCATCTCAAGGAGGTATCAATGCCGAGCGGCTTGATAGCTTCAATAGTAAATTGTTCCGATCTCAGCTGGCCGGTACTGCCCCGATATTCGCATTGAGTTCGGGTTCCGCTCAGTTTCAGCTGACTTCCAAAATCCACTACTGGTTCATGAAGCAGCCGTATAGCTCGAAGTTAATTGCCTCGGCTAAGGCTGAGGCAAACGACACAGCAACTTCCATCACTGTTGATAAAGGTGCTGTGGTTGAACCGTCTTCGGTGATTATGAACACTAAGACTAATGAATATATGTTTGTTAGTGCCGTGTCCGGTAACACCTTGACTGTCGTCCGTGGCTTTGCTGAATCGACGGCCGCCGTAGTAACTCAGAATGACGAACTGCTTTACTTGGGTACCGCCAAAAAAGAGGGCTCGTTGGCGCCGAATCCTAAGTACCGCCGTGGCGTTCCCCGTATGAATTACAGCCAGATTTTCCGCAATGGCTGGGGCACGACTCGTACTGCCGAGTACATTAAGTTCATCACTGGAAACAAGGCAACGGAGAACAAAGAAGATGCCGTGTCAATGCACGCACAGGACATCGAAATGGCTTTGTTGCTTGGTCGTAAATCTCTTAATCAGGTTGACGGCTCTGAAGTGTTGAGCACGATGGACGGCTTGATGAGCATTGTTAAGAATAACACTACATTGGCCACGGCCGCAACTTTGGACTCCATTCAGGAATGGCTGTACAGTAACTTCGCGACCTGCCCTGAGGGCGTACCTAATGAGCGCGTTGTTATGACTTCTCTCAATGTACTTTATATACTCAATAAACTCATTAGAGATGCAGGCAGTTCGTATTACCCGATTGGGACTGCGACTAAAGTATATGGCCTCGACGTGTATGCACTTCAGTTGCCGGGAATGCAGGAAGTTAAGATTCTTGCTCACCCGCTGTTCAGCCAGACTGAGTCGCTTAGCAAATCGATGCTGATTTACCACCCGGGCTTGATTAAGATTGGTTATATGACCGACGCCGAAATCAAGGATGCGACTCCGGTAGGTATGGACGGTCAGGCCAACGTAATTACCTCTGAGCTCACTCTTGAGTATGCAGATGAAAATACCGGAGGCGTTCTCAGTAACATCTGTCTGGAGTAACGATTATGCAGTGTGTAATTAGAGTCTATAATAAGAACCTGCGTAGCCTCATTACTTCCAAAGGCCACATTAAGTTGGCGAACGGCGTCGGCTTCATTGAGCTGGATTCGGCCGATGAAGTCGGGCCGTTTTCCAAGGAGCTGTCTAAATTTGCTGTTGTTGAGGTAATTAAGTCTGATGCCGAAAAGCAGCAGGCAAATGACGAAGCGGCCAAGGGACAGGATGAAGGCAATGAACTTGGCACTGGCAATGTGGGCTCGGCGCAGTCGTTTAACTTTAATAACTTAGTTAAGGGCTCGAATCCGTTGCCGTCTGTTAAGTAACAAAGGTAATTGAAAGCCCTGAGGCAGAAACGCCTTGGGGCTTTTTCGTATGAAAGGTAATTGAGATGTTTAGTCAAATTGTAGATGATGTTTGCGAGCTGTCAAATAGAATTGATATGCGCGACATTGTTGTTAAGTTGGCTCAGGGCATTATCTCAAGGATTCACAGTAAGCAGTATTTCCAAAGTGATTTGAAGCAACTTGAATTGACACCTGACACGCCTAACTTGAAACTTCAAAGTGCCTCAAAGTGGGTGTGGAGGCGTAATCCAGATGTAAGGTTAATTAACTCTGTCTGCTACAAGCCGCTTGGATTATACCCGCCAAACAATCAGCCTAGTGTTGGGCAGAACTTACTTAACAACTACTGGTACAAAGTGGGCGAGAAGTATGTCTTTGTCTTCGGTGGTGGGCAGAATGTCCTTGCCGAAATTTACGGCTTACCTGTTAATGAAGAGCCTACGTCAATTGAGATAACATATTACAGCTTCCCAAAGAAGTTTGAATATATACCAGAAGCTGAGCGACTTATCAAATACGACTGGTCATCTAATGAGTGGCTAGTCAGAGAAGATGCCCAAAGCGACGAATGGAAGGCGCTTGACTTGGAAGAAGTTAATGAACGAGAGGAAGAATTGGCGGCTTACGGAAACTGGCTGCTCAGGGATTACAAGGACGTGGTAATTTCTGGGGTGTTAAGTAAGTTGTATGGCTTGCTTGACGACTCCGAGCGCTTTAAGCGTGAATTTGCCGAGTTCAATCAGCTGTTTGCTGTACTTGTTCAAAACGAGCGCTACGCTAACTTTGGGTATTAGAGGAGGTAATTGAGATGGCTGATGCGAAAACGCTTCAATTACCCCTCTATGAGGAAGAGAGCAATGATTTAATAGAGCAACTTAATTATAACTTGCAGATAATCGAAGAGCGGCTTCGGGCCCTCGAAGAAGCTGCGGGCGTTAATCAGAATGGAGGTTAATTGAGATGGAATTTTCAGCGGAGAAAAGTAAGTGTGGCAGCAAGAAAGGCGGCCGTAAGAAACTATTCGGAGGCACTTATGTTTTTGAGGGTGCCACAGCACCTAATATGGTAAGTGGCACACTCGAAGAAGAAGTGCTTAAAGCTATGTTTAAGGGACAGCGGACTATTACAGCTGTTACAATTAAGTTAGGTCAAATATCCGAGGCCTTTGATAAGACCACGGAGTTAAGTGACATTGTCGAGTCAACTAACTACACCCCAGTAACCCTTACAGTACCTTCCACCACAGATTGGGACGTGCTTCAAGATGAGTCGCTGGCGTGGTCCATAAAGACCTGTCAATTAACTTTCGCAGTTTCCGGCGGCGACTGCCAGTACAACTGTTACTATATGGTTGACCAAGCAGGCAACTTGCTTAGTGTCAGTGCTAAATTAGCTAATGTAATCACAAAGACGGTAGACTTTACAGGATACTATAAGTTCTACTGCTTGTAACTTGAGGAGGCCGCAAAATGGTTTCAATAGTTAATAAGAACTTATTGATATTCAATCCTAATATAACCTATGATAGAGTCGAAGGCAATCAACTTAACATAACAGACGGCTCGAACATTATTCCAACATACAATGGCTACTCGACCGGCCTTGGCTATAAGCCGCTGTTTTTCATGCCTTACTCAAGGAACGTTGAGCTGAAAAAGGTAGTCGATTTGCAGGACGATGCTGGGAAGTTAATTGTAACAAACAAGTACATTTACAGGTACTCAGCCGCCACAGGCGATGGAACAGTGCTTCTGATGCTCAGCAGCGATGCCGAAAATGTCAGTGTGGACTACATTGGCGCTTATTACTACATCTTGTGCGACCAAGTGCTGTTTAAGTATGACCACTTAATTAACTCTATCACCCAAATTAACCCCACGGGTTTCCCTCAGAGTGCCAAGTTCATTTGCGCGACGAATAACAGGTTAATTGCCTTAAGTGATGACGTCATAGCTTGGAGTGCTGTTGGCAATGGAGATGACTTCCAGCCGAGCACAACTACCGGAGCCGGTTTTCAGAGTCTGGACTCACTTAGCACTGGTAAGGGAATTGCCTTGGCTAAAAAGAAAAACGGCTTTTTGGTGTTCACATCTGACAACGTAATTAGTGCCACTGAGCTAAACACGGCTTTGGTTTACAATTTCAAGGAAGTTAGTAAGCACCGGATTCTCAATCGAGATTGCTGCTTAACTAGCACCTTTGGCGTTGTATACTTCATTGACTCAGACAAGAACCTTTACAGCTATGAAGATTTGGGCTCTCTAGGCTCAGGTGGGTTCAAGATCGTAAATGAGATGTTAATTGACTATTTCAACTCAATCGACATCGACATCGAATACCTCGACCTGCTGGAAACTCGCTACCTTATTGTCAACTATTATGGCAACATACTTGGCATCGACTTGTTGCTTGGGCGCGTTTTCAAGGTACAGCACGCATTAACTGCTGTTCGTGGTTTCAACTTCATTAACTTCCAGCACTTCTGGAACTTCGAGTACCGCAGTGCTTATAATACAGAATTTAATGAAATAAGCTACTACGGCAACAGGCTGCACGTTGAGTCAATTGGAAGCTTGTCGACTGACAGCCCTGATACGATGTGTGCGTCAATTAATCTCTATTCAGAATTGCCACTCGCCGATGTCGTCATAACGCATTTAGTCAACAAACTCGAACCTAAGTTCAGTGAGCTGGAGCCACCATTACCTCTTATATTCGATGAAGACCTAAATGACAGCTTGCTTAATGAAGACTTAAATAACAGCGCTTTTGATGTTGACTTGAATGATTATGATAATACATGGAGCAGCGGATTTGAATTAAGTTGCGGTTTTGACACAGATGTGTCTCAACAGGCAAAGCGCACTGATAAAGTGGACGCGTTTTTTGAGTTCAACTCAATTAGCTTCGCACCAGAAATCCCCATCGAGTGCACTACTGTGATAACCCGAGTGGACACTAATATGTCAAGTAACAGGAAGGAGTTCATTTGGGACTGTCAGCTTCAAGCGCCTCAGCTTGACTGCGCTGTTACCCAGAAACCTGATTTCGAGTGGAACCAGAATATCTCAATGGGGTATGATGTGTCAATTACCTTGATATCTTCAACTGACGCCTACGGAAACTTGCCGCATCATAAGGTCTTAATTGAGGACAAATACTTCGTTGGGCGCCGCCTCGTAGGTAACATCTACAACACTGGCGTTTATCATATGCTCAATTATGCTGTAAAAGGCTTTTGTGAGATAACAGGAATACAATTTAACTTATTTAAGGGAGGTCTTATTTATGACAGATAGATTACCTAGCAGTGATTACCAAGGCCGAATTTCACAGTTGGGCTCCGGTAACTTGGAAGAAATCAATGCAGTTTATAACCCTCGAGAGTTCTTCGTTGACACTCGAAACTGGACAGTGGCAATTCACGATGGGGCCACTCCAGGAGGCCATTGGCTTGCTCGGGCCGATTTTAGTAATGTAGCTTCATCTGATATTATCAACCAGCTTGAGAATATTCCTGTAACTAAGTTGGCCTTAAACACCTACGAAGGAACTTTCATTAGCGAGGGCGGCAACGATGTGCTGTCCGGGAATAACCCTCAATTAGCAAAGATGTCGCTTGGCGGCGCCGCTGCGGTTGACTCAAGTGGGTTCATTTTTTGCCAAGATGCTTCAAATGCTAACTTAAGCAGCTTCGCTGGAAAACGGGTCGAAGCACCTTATGCCACATTCAATATGGTCAGTAATGTTACGTTGTCAAATGGAGCCGTTTTGCACTGTTTCAACTTAATTGGCTCTAGTGCGTACACCTTGACAATTGAAGCTGGCTGTAAACTCATTGTCGATGGAACCGTTAGCGGCACTGACTTCATTACCGGAGCTGGCTCCGTCTACATAGGCAATTACACTGCCGCTTGCTTCAAAGATACTTTCCAGGGAGATTACTCAACCGGAAATTCTCAGCAGCCTATGTGGACTGCTTTCGAGTCGCTTAAGTACTTGGAAGGCAATGGAGTTGTAACCTGCGATGGCGGCACCACGACTTTGACGGCTATGATGAACCCACTTAAAGCCCAGATGCAGCTTTACTTAGATTCTGGCGGCACCAAGGGAGTGGCCACTAGGACTCGCAGTGCAACGGCCAATGGTACTATAAAAGGAAGTTACTTTATTTGGGATAAAGGAGCCTCAACTTGTGTTCGGCCGTTAATTAGGTCAACTTCATCAAATGGCGCCCCGAACTATTCCTCTGAATTGTACAACGGGTCGCTTTTTACGAGCAATAAGTCGTGGAGTCAGCCAGTCTTCATTAGTGCCACTGCCGCAGGGCCGGGTGGCTCGATAGCCCACATAATTATCTCTGACCCAAATGGCACTCAATTAGAGAACCACCTGTTTTACGGCCACTTCACTGGAAGCAGCTCGGGTTGCTCGAGCGGCCAATTCATTATTCCGGCTAATTACCACGTCCGGTTTAATAAGAATGGTTTGGCTTACAAAGATAATTGTGTGGTTTGGGGCTATGACCAGAGTAGCTTCAGCAACTTTATGCGCATGCGGATTTATTAAACTTAATTGACGAAAGGATAGAAAATGAGCAAAGGCGTTTTACGAATTGCTAATGTTACTGGAGAGGGTGTTGGCTACAACGACCGCGAAATCAGCACCGAAACCGGACAGACGCTTAGTGTTTATTTGAACAATGCCCGAATTGACTTGGCTCGTGCTGATATGAATAATGTAGAAGCTGATGCTGTTAGGAGTAAAGTAGCAGATGAACTTCAAGAACTTGAAGACCAGCTGTCAGCTGTTACTGCGGAATCCGGGGCAAATTCAGCTACGTTGCTGAAAAAGAAGGACTTGTTAATTGGGTTGACTAAACCCTATACAGCCGATATTGCCACGGTCAGCTCGACTAATACCATCTTGCTTAAGTCCTTCCAGTGGTTTAACGGCACTGACTTGGTGCAACATCAGGAAGAAACTGTTACGATTGGGCCTGAATATGCAGGCCAAGTTGTTTATGTTGGACTTAATGAAAGCGGCATTGGGGAAATAAGTACATCAGACTATGACATCTACTTAGCTCTGTGCAACATCTATGTTAATGCAGATGGCGACTTAACGGCCTCGGAGCTTTCAGTGCGGCCGTTTTTGGCTGATTCAAGTACATTTGGGCGCGACCACCCTATAATGGTAGTTAACTTTGCTGCTCAAGTAACTTCCACAGATTCGTCCAAGGGCTTGAGCTGTCAAAGTTTCGACTTAATTAAGGAAGGCATCAACTATGCGGGTAATTCACAGCGGCCTGACCGGAAGCTGTTTCCGGCTATGTCGTCAATTAACTTCAAATATTACTACCCTAATTATGACCACGATGGTGAAACGGCTCAACCTAACATTCAGCCTTACTACTACAATACAACAACGAGCGCGAAAACTCTGCTTGACTCAAGCTACGGCCCGAGTAAATTTGTGGTCTTTAGGTTGGTGTTAATTGAGACTGGGCAAATCCTCCTGTTGCTTCAGCAGGTTTCTGACGAAAGCCCGCTGTTTACCTCTGTGCAAGAAGCGGAGCTTGGATTGAAAGACCTTAATTGGAACCTAAGCCAGTTAAGCAGCCGCGCAATTTACCTCGACCAGTTCATTGTGTGCTCGGCTGACTTAACTATCTGCCAGATGGCCAATGTTGCTGAAGTCAGTAATTCGCAGAATATCACGATTAACCAACTTGTTTACGGTGTGCTTGATTCAGTGTCGCAAGTGCCAAACACAGTTAAGGAGTTTTCTGCAGTATTCTCTGGATTAACTCCGGTAGTTGGTGGGTGGTTTTTTGTGAAAGGTTCTCAAGTAATGCTCCCTCCAGGTACGTTAGCTAATGGTGGATTATATATGTATCGTATTAAGTCTATAATCTCACGTAATATACAGTACGATTCTTGGCAAATGGCTTCACGAGATTACGCTACTAATCAAGCTTACTATGTTTCTCAGTATTCAGCACCTTACATTGCTGTTGCTGATGGTTCAATCGGAATCGGAAGTACATTTATCGGTCAAGTTACAATAGAGCCTAAAGTTAATAACGTTTATGCTAAATATACTTTATCAAATTCATCTGGTTGGCCCTTGATTGACGATAATGGTTCTCTCGCTGTAGCATTAGCTGGCTGGACGGAGGGTATGCCATTTAATGCCAAGATGCTCTGTGCCGCAACCGAGAAAGTGATGTCAAGGAACTCTCAAATTAGTGCTGTTGATAGTGCTGCGGTTACGCTTGATAACCAGATTAAGCACTATACAATTCGAGTAACTCATATGAACAGCAGTGGTAAATTACCTGTTGCTATAACAGTTCCGGCCGGCATTCCGGATGATGCGGTAATTACCTTTGAGCTGCTAATTGACTGCTCTGACTCAAGCTACGGCCCGTTGGTAACCGGCGTCGAATTTACAATTAACGGCTCAGCTGTTACACTTTACTGGATTGACAGCTCTGATGGCACATTCCAAGAGTCGAGTGCTCCATATAAGTTAATTGCCTTGCGGCGTTCATTTAGGTATAATTCGACGGCGGCGCTTCAGGGCTACGAGCCTCAATGGATAGCTAATATTGAAGCCGAATATGACACCACGGCGTAAATTAGGAGGAATAAGTTAATGGTGATAAGAACTTCATTAAGGCCCCTTGGAAAATGGGCCTCGAATTTAGTCCCTCTTAAATGGTTCAATGGTCTTACTTTGACTTACCCAGATGAACCTCAGATGACAAGTGAATATAATGCTGACCACGCAGGGCGGTCAATTTACAACCCTTATATGCAAATGTATGAAGATAAGCTTCGTGGAAGATTTCTAAGTACTGGGCAAAATACATATAATTGCAGACAGAATTATTACTTGAGTGGTGCACTAAATGAAATATTGCCAGCTGGTCTGGTTCAATTTAGAAATATGATTAGATTCAAAGGTACTGGATTTACCGCTAATTCAAATAATGATGAAGAAGCTATTGACAGTGCTGAAATGATAAGTAACTTTAATTATCTTGATGGTCAATTAACTTTCGCTTCAAGCGATAGTCCCGTAACTATAAACGATAACACACCCCTGATGTTTGGTCCTGTTTATGAACCTAGCCAGCAGCATTGGTACGCATCTACTTATTATGCTGATTCAGGCTTAAAGCAAATTAACTTGAGAACCTCCAGAGACGCTTCAGCTAACCCTGAGAATTGGGTCTTAATGAAGCGAGCATACCTAAGTGGAATTTCTCGCTTTTCAGGCAGTAGTCAAATTTACGGCCCATTTAGAAACCACTCTACAATGTTGGCCGTGATTGCAAACAGAGTTAATGGGGTTCCCGGTTTCGCATCTCAATTAAGTGAGCATCATGGGCTTAAGTCAGGTGGTTCTTATTCAACTGGAACAGCTTGGGTATCTCGGGAAACGGCACTTAAGTTATATCTGCATAAAAACAGCGCGTCGAAATTTAGTAATGCAACTCCATGGAGTTGTTCTTATCATTATGTTAATGGCTTGCATGGTGCATTTTGTGTTATGGTTGATATGTTTACGTATAACCAAACAGCAAATTTTTACTCTGATTCATTTAGCTATGCTAAAGTAGCTTGGTCTGCCGGATCATCTGAGCAGAATATTGACGGGGTCATGTCAACTAATCAGACTTTTTGGGACTCGACTAATGGACAGGAAATCTCAATTTACGCCCCTTTGGCAATGAATAATACAACACCTACTGATAGGTTCTTAGCGGTGCTAAGAACTAACACCGATGCGCCACATACGTTACTTATCTTAGATTACAATTTTAAGCCTCAATCTGGAAAATCTATACCAAACAACAGGCTTAGCTTTACTAATACAGGCATAGCTGTAGCGTACAATGATAATAAAGTTATTTCATTGCATTCAATGGCTAATTACCTACTTGTCCAGAGAGCAGATTACTCAATTAGGTTGATTCAATTTACCGACTCTGGAATCCCTGATAGTAATGTATATGAGGAATTTAAGCCGATTTTTGGTGGTTCAAGTAAATGGGCTGTTATTGGCTTCTTCCGCTATTATGTTTACTTCGTGCAAATTAACAATCCTGATGAGCAGATGCACCAAGATATGGCCCAAAACAAGATTGTCTTAGGATCAAAAATTTGCCGAGTTAGCATGTATAATTTAATGAAAAAAGATTAGGAGGATTAAAGATGATTAACACTATATGCTCAATTATCATTCTAACCCTATATGGGGCTTTAGTTAACCGTATTCGGGGCGGCCTTGAGCTACCTGGGTTAGGCGAGTTGCCACTTAATAAACTCTGGCAGCCACTCACGTATGGCTTGACTATGGCGAATTTTGCCTCAAGCTACTGCCCCGAAGCTGTAAGCCCAATTACTTATGCAGTACTTAATTGCCTTACTATGTACCTAGGCCAGCAGATTTGCGGCTGGGGAACCTATATAGGTGAATTGACTACGGGGCAGCAAAGCTCTCGTGAAGAGTGTCCTGCTATAGACGAGTTAATTAAGAACATAAGTTCACCGAGAGTTTATGGATTTTGCGGCTTGTGCCTTCGTGGCCTTGTCTGGACATTCTTAATTGGCTTACCCTTATACTCCATACCCCTGATGCTGTCGGGGCTGCTAATGGGCCCGGCATACCTAATTGCCACTTTGATTTGCCAAGTGCTTAATTGTGATGCAGGCAAAAATGCTTGGAACTTAGGTGAGTGGGTCTGGGGCGGCTTGCTTTGGTTCTGCATCGCATTAACTGCCATAGTGTAGCTGAAGTGGCAAGTTGACATTTACACGAATTATTGGTACAATTATTATGAGAGAAGCTAATTAAGAAAGGAATTTACAATGCCGATAGACTTTGAAATAATGCCTTGCTTAGTATTGATAGCAATTATCTTGCTGAGTACATTCGTGCCGTTTATCACCTCGTGGTTACTTAAGATGCAATGCAACAAGCGAGAGCTGGCTTTTAGGTTCATCTCAAGGAAGTGGATAATTACAGTAATTCCGTGCGCCACTGTTGTGTACCTAGTTACTTTACACGAGTCACACATGGAAACTAAATTGATTGCCTATATCATAATTTGGGCCTCGTGCGTTTCTGGGCTCTTTCTGCTTGGTGAACATATAAGTCAGGTGCTTTCTAAGCTGTACTCAATTAAATACAAAGACGTAAGCATCTCGTTTGATGCCGACACTAACCACATTAAGGTATCAGAAAAGGACAAGTGCGATGGTAAACATTAAGCTCCTAGGCGCTTTTTTGGCCCTGCTGCTAATTGGCTTTATGGTGTCAATTTGGTATGCAGAACGCCGCGAAGCAATTGGGTATGCTAGGGCGAAAACTGAAGTTAATGAACTTATAAAAGTTAAGGAGCAAACAGATGATAAAATCGCTCAAGCTTCTATTGAAGTTAATAAGCGCTTTAATGAAGTTAATAGCAGCAGTAACACTTGTGCTGATTATTATAGCAGCCTTGTGCCTGCTGAGTGCTTGCTCGACTGAGCGGGTAATTGTGCAGAAAGTTCAATGTGCCCAGCTCGTTCGGCCGTCAATTAAGACCAATGGCGACCTTGTTCAATGGACAGCTTTTCTAGAACGCGCCTACGGGCTATGCAACGAGCGGCCAATTTTGAAGAAAGTTAATTAAGATGAAAGGAGATAATTAAATGTTTGGTATGACCGGATTAACCAGTAAGCTTTCTGGATCTTATTCTAAAAGTAAGTCTAAGACGCAGGAAAGTTCATACACTACGCAATTTAGGTCCGAGTTACTTGACGCTCTCAACGAAGCGGCCTTGGATAACCTTGACGCTTATAGCGACCTAATTAACACTGAAGACCCTCGAGCCACCGGAGCTTATGACACTTTGGGGCAACTTGCCGAAGATGGCAATATTGATGTAGATGCTATTATGGCGGCTGCTAAGCAACAGTCAGACGAAGCACTCGGCCAGAGCTATCAGGACTTAGCTAGGTCTGTTGGTGCCGCTGACAACTCGCTTGTGCAGGCTTTCTATGACGAGGCCGTTACCAATGCTGCGACTCAATTAGCTGGCAAACGTGCTGAACTCGAGGCCGAAGCCGGCGACCAGCAACTTAATGCGAGCCAGGTGTTACTTAACTCCTTGGCGCAAGATGATGCAATTAGCTTGGAAGCGCTAAACAGCCTGCTTGGCATCTTGAAAGGTGCTGAAACTAAATCGCAAGGAACTAGCTCCACCAGTAAAAGCGGCTACCAATTATCTAGTAGTATTAAGGGGACAGTTTAGTCCGAGCAGTCTTTTCTAATTTGAAGGAGATTAAGTTATGGCCGAAAATAGTAGTAAATTAAATCCATTGACGGAAGAAGCCTTGGTTAATTACATTGCTGAGCACGAGAAAGTTCCTTATTCGTGGAGTAGCTCCAAGCCGCAAAACACCTTTAAGGAACTTGATGCGGCTCAATCTCCAGTAGGGGCTGCTTTGGCCCAAGAGTACATTGACCAAGCTAACTCAATTAACAACACTCATCAAGAAGCACTTAATAGAGCCAAGCTCCAAGATGACATTGATACCAGCGAAACGGCTTTGCAGCTGCTTAACCGCAAAGATGAAATCCGCAAGGAGTATGACAACTCAATTAGCTCTAAAATTCCCGGAGCACTCAAGTTAATCTTGCCATTTTTGGGTACCGGCGACATCGCCTATCAGCAAGACCTTGCTCGGGTGGACAATCAGTTTAACGAGTTAAGTAAGCAGAAAGAGCAGAAAGACCTTAATTACACCGCCCGAATGATGTTGGCTACTGGAGCTAACCCCTTTGATGAGCAGCGGGCCGCAAATTTGCAGAAGCAGTTCCTGGGGCAGCGCGAGTCCGTTAGCTCTAGTGTTTCGACACCTAATACAGCCGACCTTTTGACTGATGTCTATAGAGCTGGGCAGAAAGCTATTGGTAGAGGAAGTGGTGGCGGCGGTGGAACTAAAGTAGCTGATGTTTGGCAACCGTACTATAATATTTATAAGGATTCTGTTAAGCCGACTGCTGACTTAGTAAGTGAATTTAATGGCGGTGAATATAAGACACAGCCTAACTTAGTAGCATCTAAAGCTGCCGCTAATGCTGGTGAAGAAGCCTTCAAAATTGGCGACTCTGTGATACTTAAAGAAAGCTACACTGTAGCTAATAAAGAAGGCAATGAAGGCTTAAAGGCAATTAGAAGCACAATGAGTCCAGCAGGCCAAAGATTATTCGACGCGGCAATTAACGGTAATGGCGTATTAAATCAGCAGAACAAACCCATAGCTTCTGATTACTTTCTCGAAACCGCAAATGAATCTGTGCCTTTCGAAGAAGCTGCTACGCTTGAGGGCCGAATTTTGCGTGATGCTAGATTAAGTTATCAAGGTAGAGTAATATCTGAATTTAACAAGTTACCGGGGCATATACGTAATACTGTAGCTGATGTGTTTGCTAAGCAGAATAAAAGGACATTTAACAGTGAAAGTCCTACTGATGTTCTGATGGCAGATATGTTAATTAGGAATAATACTGGCGGTTTTACTAAGGATATTCAGAATGCCTACCTCAACCAAATTAACTTCGACAAAATTTACGAAGATTCTGTGATTGCAGCTTCGAGCAAGAATAAATTTACTGAGGGCATTGAACAAGAGTTCATTGACTTCACGTTGAATCGCCTCGGTGAAGTGGCTGAAAAAGGACGCCCTGATTTGGGGAAGCTTCTTAATGGTGTTAGCTTATACCAACAGGAGGCAATTAACAGGCAGTTGAAAAATCCGCTTACGGGTCTTCAGGCCCTCAAGCTCTTAGCTGACAAGTATGTTAAAGCTAAGATAATCACGCCGCAAGCTTATGCTATAGTTAATGAAGCGCTGGAATCTCCTGAGGTTACCAATATGTTTATCGACTCTAAGCAAGTTCAATACACTTATGGTAGCTATGGGATTAAAAGCTTAACTGCTGTCAATGACCTTTCAACTATGGCAAGTCAAATTAACCAATTCCGTAATAGACAAATAGCGTCTATTCGAAACATTAACAATAGGAGTACATCTAATGGCAAACGTGAATGAAGCTCTGCCGCCTGAAGTGGAAGAGTTGCTCGAGCTGCAATTTGTCAAAGAAGAGATAATTGACGATGCGATGCCCAAGCAAGAGCGAGCCGCTAAGCAGGTTGGTGAAGTTAATGAAGTCCAACTTCAGGCTGAGCAGCAAGCAGCTATTGAAGACTTACTTGTGAATTACGAGTCGACACCTGATGGACTGGCACAAACTGTTATGCCTGATGAAGTTGAAATGGACGAGCTTCTTGCTCCGGTCATTGATGCTAAAGTTCAGGAAGATATTATTAAAAGTGAGCAAGCTTTGCAGCACGGGGATTCCGAGGGCGGCTTTATGGATAAGTTAATTAAGGGCGCCGGTTCCTTAGTTGATGCAATTAGCTTGCCAGCTCAATTAACTGCTAAAGCCGGAAAAGCGGTCGGAGAAGCTGTTGTTGATGCAACTAAAGCTACTTACTCTGTCGGTGAAGGCCTTGGTGAAACTGTCGCTGGTGTAAAGGTGGCAACTGAAAATATGAGCGCAATTGAAACTACTAAGTCAATTGCCGGAATCGGCTACTTGGCGGCCCTGAACACGCCCAAAGCAACTGCTAACATTGGCGACTTCTTAATTAACTCTGCCCGCAGAGCGGCCGGCGCATCGGGCGATTTCCATGGATTTCGCAACATAGTTGACCAAGCCTATGATTTCATCGGACTTAATGGCCGCGATGATGCTGAGAGTTACGCAGCTATAACCGAGGCAATTACCGGTCAGGCCGACGAGCCCAACGAGGCCCAACTTTTCGCCGGGCGGTTCCTTGGGAACCTTGCGTCAATTGGAGGTGCAATGGGAATTACCAATCGAGCTATGGGAATTAAAGCAGGTTGGTATGGGAATAAAAGCCAGTGGGCCGCTTACGAGAAAGCCAGTTCATTAGCTTCTATCGGCATTAAACCGATTGGTGAGGTGGCGACTCAATTAGCTATCCCACTTAGCCGCAATGTTGCTCAGGCCGCAACTAGAGCTGGAGTTGGTGAACTTGCATTCTTAGGTGCTTCTTATGAAGACTCTTATGGTAAAGCAGTTGATGAATACCTGAATGTATATAAGGAGTCGCCTAAGTGGTCTTGGGGATTGCTGCTTGGTGGAACCGCTTTTGAAACTATTGCGACGATGCGGCAGGCCAAAAACACTATTAATCAGCTTACACGTCAGGCTAACTCAGTGTTAAAGCAGCGCGCCTCAATTAACCCAACCACAAATTTCGCCTTTGGTGAACAGGTTACTAATAACTCTATTGCTTTTGTTGCGTCTAAGGAATCAGGTAAGCAGCTTTCCCAAGTTGAGCAGGTTATTACGGCCGACCTTTCTGATTTACTTGCTAAGGGAAAAATCGACTCGAAGCTGTTTTCTGATGCCAAGGCCGAATTGACTCAGATGAAGTCAATGAACGACCAGATGAGTAAACAGTTACTTGGGAAGCTCACGAAAAATCCGCGTGAAGCTTTGGTGCTGAGTAACTTAGCTGACCATAATCCAATGCTCTTAGCTGCTACTGATAGCATTAAGGACTACAAGACCTTGCTGAAAAATGAGCCGGTTAAAGCGGGCCAAAATTTGAAGTCAATTAGCTTGGACCAAGTTAATAGCCTTGCCAAGAAAAATCCGCAGAAGAGCTACTTTGTGGTTCATGAAGATGGCACTGTTACTCCAGCTTCGCAGATTAAACCGAGGTTTATTGACCACGCCAAGAAAAGTGATTTTACTCGTGATGCTTCTGGCTTCATACAGTACAGGGTTGGCGGGAAAGGTCTGCTTAATACGTTGACTGTTGACCCTCGAGTAACTGCACCGACTTTCGGCACCGCTGAAGCTTATGCTTACTTAATTAGGGTTAATGCTGAGAAGCTGGGTAAAGTGAGTAAAGAGGGTCAGCTTGTGAATAAGAGGGTAATTGAGGCTATGGACAAAATGGCGCCCGAAAATCCGTGGGTCGCTAATGCACTTGCACAGTTAATTGAGGACCAGCCGCAAATTGCCTCTAAGATGGTTTTGGCCACTCCGAAGTCTTACCGGACTATGGCTGATAGATTTACCAAGCATTATCTGCTACGTAAATTAGACTTAGGGTTGGCTGACGACTTAGTTGCTGAGGTGCAAAAATTCGGCTACGAAGTTACTGACCAGTCCAAGTTTGTGAGCCGGCTTTACAAGGGGCAACTTAGCCGAGATGTCAACTCAAGCGGCCTTAGGGATGCTGGCTGGAACAAGCTTGACTTGACTCCTCAGGATAAGTTGGTTATTGAGGTTGACTCGGCTAAACTTAATAAATACGAACAGATGCAAAATGCTCGGGCGATTTCGGAAGCTAATGCCGCAAACTTTAGCCAGCAGTTAATTGACATCGGACAGCAAAATCCGGCCCTGAGAGGCCTCGCTGATATGTTCACGAAGAATCCTCTGGTGGACCAAGTTCGGCAGGTTGATGACATTGTAGGCAGCCACTTGCCCGGCGCTTTGGGTAATCTGTTCAGTAAGATGTACAACTACATTGGCGATACTACTATGGCGGCCGTCAATCGGCTTACCGAGTTAAGTAACAACTCTATGTACAAGTATCTTACTGACCGGATGCAGCCTCTTAAGCAGGTGGGTGAAAAACTGGGCGAAATTGAGAAGGTGCAACTTAATAAGTTTGCCAAGTTAACTAAGATGGGCTTCGAAATTGGTGACGATTTCACCTTGATGACTACGGCTAAGGTGGTTAATGGGGAGGAAATTGAAATGCTTTCCACTAGGAATGCCATCGCCATAGACAGAGCTGAGCGACTTGGGTTGCTTACTCCAGACCAAGCTAATAGCTATCGTAACTTAGAGACAACAGCATTGCCAGACTTAGCTAACATTGCTGAGGGCAAAACTCTGGAGCTAAGCGAATCTACAGAAGAGTTCCTTAACTTGTATAAGTCAATTAACAATGAGCTATACAGCGGGCGCAAGCAGATTGTCAGGGCGTTTGGTGGCAATGCGCAATATACGCAGCCGTTTCACATTGCCAACAAATTGGGTTCTGAAGTTAATTTCATCTATGACGGCGACCAGTTAATTAGCACCGTAACTGCAAATTCGGCTAAGGAGCTAAAAGCGGCTACTGCTAAGGAACTTGAACTTCTCAATCAGTACTCGCCTATGTGGGCTGGCAAGGGTTCTAAGCTACAGGTGAAATCTCGGGCCGACGTTCAACGCGACCACTTAATTGACCCCGACGAAGAATGGCTCGGCTGGGTTAATGCCTCGGGTGAGTACAGTAAGTTGAAGTATAACAGCGGGCGTTTGGACAGAACGTCAATTGGCTTGGCCTTCGAATACGACCCGGACATTGCCTCGACTTTGTACAACGACTTAATTAAGCGCGGTCAAGGTTTGGGCAAGATGTACCAAGGGGCGTTCTTCAATCGAGAGGCTCAGTATGCCAAGATGCTTGGCGAGAATGCTGGCACTTCTCCTGAGGTTCGGACGGCGATTCACGAGTACATTAACTTACTGAACGGCCGTTCAGTAAATACCTCGCCGACGGTTCAGAAGTTCAATGAAGTTGTGGATAGCTTCTACAGTTCAATGTGCGATTTGCACTCAAGTAAGTTGAATGACCAAATTGCCAAGGACTTGAAGATTGCAGACGAGCAGAAGCTGATGTCTAATGTAATTGTGAAGCTGCCAAAAGCTAATGCCCTCGGTGTTACGCATAAACTTCAGCAACTTGTAAACTGGAGCTTGCTCCGCTTTGGGCGTATGAGCCAGGCTGTACTTAATGTACTCGGTGTTGTGCCAATGAGCCACTTTGCTACCATGTCACTTAACCCGACTAAATGGGAAGACGCCTCGAGCTATGCTGCTCGAGTTGGCTTCTACGGTCGCGAAGTTGATATGACTCAGCGTTGGGGTACCGTCGATTGGCTTGGTGCTTTCTTCGAGGCAATGAAGAAACAGTTCAGTAAGAAAGGCAGGGCGATTCTTCAGCTGGCCGAAAAACAGGGGTATGTTAGTAGAGATGCTAATATGCTTCGTGATATTGTATTCGAACCAACTAAAGTCGCGGCCGATTCTGGGCTGTTCAAGCAAGCTTTGAAGTTAATTAACAAGGGCGCTACAGCGGCCGCCGACCAGACGGAAGAGTTAAGTAGGTCTTTCAGCTTCCTTATGGGCCACGAACTTGCTGGGCGCGCTGGCTTGAAGACTCAGCAGATGAGGTTCATCTTTGCTAAGCAGTTCTCTGACAACGTTGTTGGTAATTACAGCGTGCTGAATAAACCTAATGTATATAGAGGTGCTGTGCCTGCGCTACTTGGAACCTTTAAGACGTACAAGCTCAATGTAATGCAACAGTTACTTGACGCCTACTCTCTGGGAAACGCCTCAGTGCTCAAAGCATTTGGGACGCAGTACTTGACTTTCGGGCTCAATTCGCTGCCCTTTAGTCAATTAGCGCAGAATGTGATTTTCCCAGTTGAGGGCGAAGAGGATACTTATAGTTACTTGAGAAATATCTTGGGAAGTGACTCCGCTGCTCGGGCCGCAATGTACACCCTAGGCTCACTTGTGGATACTGACTTAAGTAGCCGTGGCGACATCGACCCTGTTACTGGAGGCTTCTTGCCAATTAACGGTTCATTCACATTACAGGACATTAGCCCTGTTGTGTCAATGCTTGATGATTCTGTTAATTTGGTTAAGGATATGTATGGGGCAATGAAGAGCGAAGTTGGCCTGAGCGCCCATCGGCTTCAAGAGTTAATTAGCCAGTATTCGCCGGTGTCGTCAATTAGAGCTTTCGCTAAATTGGGCAACCAAATGTATGATGAGAACGGGAATGAGTTTACTTACTCAGTTGACCGCAATGGAAATATCCAGCGGATTAACAGCCTAGTTACTGCACTTGGTTTCAACTCAATTGAGCAAGCAGAAAATTGGCGCCTCGAATCCCGAATGCGGGCTAGGGACGCAATTAACCAAGAAAAACTTAATGACCTTCGAAAAGCCTTTAAGGCCGGCTTTAGGTTCTTGCGGTCAGGTAACGTGCAAATTGATACCGACTTAATTACCCAAGCATTCGAGGGCTACATTAAGTTTGGTGGCTCAATCGACGCCTTCATACCTTGGGCGCAGGCGCAGTATAATGCTGCTACTATGACTAAGGTTGATAGGCAGATTGAGTTGCTTGGCTCGCAAGACAGTATTGCGGCGTTTAATGATATGCAGAAGTTAATGAGCGCTTCTTCCTATGAAGCTTATAGGGACTTGTTCGAGCCACTTGAAGACTAGTGCACCGGGGTGCCTTGTGGGCACAAAAATAGGGTGGAATCTTAATTGATTCCACCCTTTCTTTTTGCTACCTTAACTTGCTTCGTTGATACGATTTAATTTAGGAGTGATGTTCTGGCAGGTTAAAGTAGCTTGGCTCTCGAAAAGTGGCCTCTCGAAGATTCGGGTGAATCTTCTCACCTTTGAAGTGGTAGTCTGCTTCATCGAGATAATTAGCTGTTACCTCACCCCTTAGCACATAATTCGAGATGATACGCAAAGCCCGAGGAACTTGCGTGGCCCATTTTGAGTCTGCGAGTTCATTGAGCATTTTAAGTGCATTAACATCTGTCATCATTTCCTGAAATTTACGGGCCGCAGCTCGGAAGTTAACGAACTTCGAAAATCCATAGTGCCCTAAGTTGAATATCAAGTAGCCGAAGACTGGCCTGATGACCTTGCTCTTGTACTCGGGCTGTGTTTCTGCCAAGTTAATTGACTTCACAATATCATTAGCGGCCCAGCAAACGAGCTGCTCTCTATCGAGCTTTAGGCCTTTTTCAAGCCGCAATTTGTCTTCAGCTGTTAATTTATGTCCCAACCCAATGGTCTGGTTTCCAGTGGTATCTGTATACAGTATGTCCGACCAGCCTTCAATTAAGTAGTACAAGTAAATTGTGCCCTGTGAAATTTTGAGCTCCGGCCAGTGGGTTTGGATTCGTTTGGTTATGGCGCTTATAATTAAGCGCCGCTTATCTATTCCCATAGTTAATTGCCTTTCCTAAGTTCATTGAAGATTCATCGAAGATTTGGCCGTCGAGTAGAAGCGCACATTGTTAGCCCCAACCCAAGTAAATACTTTCTTCTCATTGACGAAGCCCTGCAAAATGGCACTAAAGTCAGCGTCCCGCATATCCTTAGCTGCGAGGCGGCTAAGTTCTGTATAGGTAATTGGGGCCTCTGACTGCCTGATGTAATCAAGCAGCTTCTGCTTGGCTTCACTCAATTTACTCAAACCATATTCACCAAGTGCCTCAGGCATTAGTGCCTCCGTTGTGCTCAAAATCTCATCGGCATCTTCATAGATTTCTTTTGTTAATGTAGTGCTGTTTGATAAGATGGCGATTGACATTGCCGTCTTAATTAAGTGTATATGTCGCCGCGCGTTGTAATAAGTGAAGCGGAAATCTTTAACTTGCTTATTTAACATATAGAGGTTATCTAAAAATTCTGCTGCTTCTGGTGTTTCATCAAATGTCGTGTTGCGATATATGAACTCAATGTTCTTGAAAGCGTCAATTAACTCTGGCATTTTATCGGGCGTGAAGAATCTTGGTCGTGGAATCTGCTTTTCCTTAGCTCCGTATACAAAAATGCACCTACTTACGAAGCCCTGCTCCATTTGCTCAGGCGGCAAAATTTTGGCCAGAGTTGCTGGAGTTATAGCTGATAAGATGTTAATTAAGGGTTCTTTAATTTCTATTCCTTGTCTATTGTAAGCTGAACCGTCCCATAAGTGACTCAAGGTTGTGAATAACTTAAACGAGCCGGTTCCCGCAAATGTACTAAATTCACTATTCAATATCAATGGAGTGCTGAAATTCTTACTTCTTACTTTACATTCTATGTTACTTGTGTCTGAATTTAACAGGTCGCTTATATCATCTTCTGGTACTATGTGCTCATACTTAAGTAACTTCTTCTCGAGGCGCTTCTGCTGAACATTGGTGATACCGGCCATAAATTGAACCAAGCCGTTACTTCCTGCCTCAAGTTCATTAGGTGCTAAAGTAACATAGCTGGGAATTAGCGGCCTTATTGTATTTATCACCGTTGACTTTCTGACTCCGGCGTTGCCAACTAAGAGTATCATCTGATTGGGCCAAATTGTCGTGTCGCCTAATTGAAACGAAACTTCCCGAGCGGCACAAGCAGATGCTATCCCAAGTAAGCTCCATACAAGGAAAAGCTCCGGAGCTTCTGTATATTGGTTGAGTTCAATGAAGCGCTTAATTAACTTGTTGTGTATGCGCATTTTAATGATATTCCTTTCTTAATGGAGGGCGAACCACGAAGGCCGCCCTCGCACTTTACCGTACATTAACTTTAAGAGTTAAGCGACTTGCGGTTTAAGAGCTACCAGCTCAGCAGCCAGCAGCTTAGCTACGTGCGGCGGAATCTGGCACAGCTCCGGGGCGATAGTCTGGCTATCATAAGTGCCATCGCCAATGGACTCAAGCAACTCAACGAGGCTATCATAGTCCTCTGCCCACAGCGGAGCCGCAGTCTTAATTACTTCTTCTGCCATCTTAATTTCCTTTCTTATGTTAATTAAGTTAAAACAAATGTACCGGCTTGGCGGTACCATTACATAATAATTCATTTTCTTTAATTTGTCAAGTCAGGGCGCTTTTCTAAAAGTTCGCTAATTGCCTCGTCCAAATATTCGCGCTCCATTATCCAGTCGTGGCAAAGTATAGTGGTTTTATGAATAGCTTTTACTTCTTCGGGGAATTCGTAGAAGTCCATTAAGGTGACTGCTGGTGTTTGATTATCTTCCCCTGTACAGTAGCTTATGCTGCCACGCAGACCTCGTTGGCTAATGTACTGGCACATTTTAAGCATATCATCAGCGCTGGCAAAGCGGTAAACTTCCTTAACCAAGCCAAATTTTTCCGTCCACTCTAGCTGAAGTTTGTAGAAGTCAAGTAAGTTTGGAACTTCATCACCTGTGAATATGCGTTTGACTTCATATTCTGTAGTTGGGATTCCGAAAGTTAATTCGACGACCTCAAACATATGACCATCAATAACTCTGGCTTGCCAGGCCGGCTTTTTGCCATACTGGCTAATTAACTTCAACGAGTCAATTTCCGTCCCAAATAAATTTGGGTACTTGAGTATTGTGCTGATACAATCATCTAATCTTTCTTTCAATATGTTTGTCATTTTATAAAGTCCTTTCTTCTAAAGTGTGTAATTTGCTCAGGTCGAAATTTTCGAAGTCGCCTAACTTATATGTGCTCATTAACCGCTTCGACCAAAAGCGGCCTACTTCACATTCAACGGGTACATGGAACTGGTGGCCATTGTAGTTAATTGGCGCCATCATTTGCTTCATAACTGAGTCTAGTAATTGAATCCGAGTTTCTCGAATAAAGAAGACAATGGAGTCGTGCACCTGAACCACAGGTATGAAGTCGCCGGCTTTCAGAGCTTCCTTCATTAACTTGCCATATTCAGGATACTCCATTGAGTCAAATTCCTGAGAGCGGCCCTCGAAGTAAGTGTTGACTAAGAAGCGGTTCATTAAGCCGGCTGTTCCACCCTGCCCCTTGTAAGCAGCTATCTGGCGCAAAACTCCATCTACCTTTTCTTTATCCATCTTAATTGGGAACCACGTGGTAAATCCGAAGGCAGTTGAGATGAGCCCTTGGTTCGCCGTTTGCTCACCGTAGAGGGTATAGTGCCAGTGAAGTAACTTCGGATATTTCGCCCTGTATCTGTGAAGCGCAATTTCACATAACTTAATGAAGTCCTTTGTTACTTTAGGCTTCGGCAGGCCGAGCCGCTCGGCCATCTGCTGAAGTCCTGTGGTGCCGATTTCCGTTAACAACCTAGCGTACATAGTCCTCGCTGTCATAAAGTAGTTGCCGCCGTGGCTAATTGGCTTTACGAGTTTTCGGGCGCTGTGCTTATCTCCTTTGTGCGCCAGCACCTCTTCGTAGGGGATTCCAAATACCTGACTTGCGTGAACCGCGTGCGTATCTCTGTCATCAGTAACTACTTGAAACATCTTCTCGTCCGTTGAAGCGGCTACGAAATAAGTATCTGCTTGACTGTAGTCGATGTCGGCAATTAAGTAGCCTTGTGGCGCAACAAAAGCTTCTCGAATTTCGGCCGTGATGTTCTGCAAGTTGCGGCCTTTATTGAAGTCCGTTGCCTTGGCGTTGGCTCTCGAGGTAATTGTGCCTGTGGCGTTAAGCTTGCAGCTTATTGTTGTTGTGTTAAGTAACTTACCAAAGTCGCTCACGAACTTGTTATTCTCTTGGTATTCCTTGAGCTTGTTTGCGAACCACTCAATTAACGGGTGCTGCTTAGCCAGCTGGCTTAGAGTATCGGCGTCCGTGCTCAGGGCCCCGCCTACTGGTGTGGCTTTAAGTAAGTCGTAAAAGATTTTCCGCTTAGTTGCCACGCTGTTGATGTTGAAGTTAGGCAGGGCGTCGGCGAAGATATATTCGAAGAGAGCTTTTACCTTATTGGACTTAATTGACTTACCCTGGATAATCTGGGTTAAGTGCTCGCGGTCAACAGGGAAGCTGTGGAATTGCATTTCCATATAGATTAAGTTCAAGCGGTGAATCTGGCCGTAATTTCGGGGCGCCCACTTGTAATGGAAGTTAATTAACTGCAACATATAAAACAAGTTAGTTAGCGTCTGGAATGAATCGAGGGCACAGTAGCGTAGGTAGCGCTTGTATCCATCGACTGTATGTGGCATTCCGCTTTCCTTAACATCAAGGTCATCTTCCTCACCTCCTCGAATCTCCTCTTTCCAATACTTGTACATTGGGTTGACCGAGCTACTTACGTGCCATAGAGCTTTGCGGCTCAGTGAGTGCATTGAGTAGAAAAGGTACTGCGTGTCCCATCTATAGGCCCAGCTTGGGCAGCTATACTTAATTAAGTACGAATTGTCATAGGTGCCGTTGTGGAAAACGAACCTAATTGAGGTGTTGCTATGTAGCTGCCTAATTAGTGCAAGTTTCTCAAGGTACACCTGAATGTTGGATTCGCCGAGGCGGTTTCCTGAGGCATACTCAATTAAGTCCACGCAGAAACTCAGCGGGGCTTTTGGGTTTGCCAAGTTAATTAGGGTGTATGAGATACAGGTGATAAGTGAGTTGCTGGTTTCAATGTCACAGCCTATTAGCCACTTACAATTTGCTGAACTATTTGTAAGCCACTCAACGAAGGCCCGAAATTCGGCCGTGCTGTAAATTGGCTTGTAGATAAAATTGAATTGCGGGAGGAGGTGGTAGTTAAGTAACACAGCCTTTTCACAGATGTGCTCATAGTGAATGCGGCTAGCTGGGTTGAAGAAGCTACTTATCTCTTTGCAACTCAAGTAAATGACGAAACTGTTTTCGGCCTCGAGTGAAGTAACTTCTCCTTGGCAGAAGTGCGGCTTCTTGTGGTTGCTCGCATACTTAATGTCATCTGTTATAAAGATGGTTTCCTTGAGGCCCAAAAGTGCTTCTTTGTTAATGAACTTGGTAACCTGATTAGTGCCAGTTAGGATTTTGACGGCTGGCTTAGGGAGGCCGAATTTTGCGGCTGAGTTAATTAACATCTGCCCCAGCATCCGGTTAGCTGAATCGTGTGAGCTGATATTTAAGATAATCATCTTGCATTACCTGATTATGAGGTTGGAGTTAAGTGGGTGGGACAAGCCCACCCACCTGATTCGTTTTGTGAAATGCTTAATCTTTCGGTTTGTACTCAGTCCAGTCAATCTGGTTTCTGGTTATGCCATCTTTACCATTCTGCTCGAAAACCTTGTGCCAAGTAACCTGGCCGATTGCCGAGTTAATTAAGTCCATCAAAGTTCCTTGAGTTTCTTTGTTGGCCCCAGAGTTCAGGATAGCATATTTTACTTTGCCCAAACTTTCGGCGATGTCTTCAGGAGTCTGGTTGAAGATAGGCATGCTGTAAACCATTTTCTTGCCAATTATCTTGGAGATGTCCATTGAGCTGCTAACATCGGCGGCGTCTTCAATTACGAAGTAAAAGACAATTCGGCTGCTGGTTTCATTGTCAACCTGCTTAACTTCTTCCAACTTAAGTGCATAGGTGCCTTTCGGCCACACAAAGTTAGTGGATACTTCCTTAACTTCATTAGAGTTGACGTCCAGGAAATTGATTTCATTGCTCATAGTAAATTCCTTTCTTTACTTATAGGTTAATGTTAATATTAATGTTATTTGAGGTGCACTTAATTGAGTGCATAATTGCGGGGCTCACAGGAGCCCCTTAATTTACAAGGTTAGCTTGTTTGAAGTTAGTGCCACTGCTGGGCCGGTTTCTGACTCAATTAACTTGATGTCGTGAATCGGCGCTTCATCGAGTTGGTGGTTGTACTTCTGGAGGATTATGCTAGGAGTTAATTCACTCGACTGGTAAATTTTGGGCTCGAGCTGCCGCCCTCCGATGCCGCAAACTTCTGAAGTTGCTTGAGCTGAAACATAATACTTGCCCGCCCTTGAGTAGAAGTACAAGCATTCATCGAAGTACTTACTTAAAGCCTCTGATGCATTGATGGTAGTTGACAGTGGGTAAATTTTCCGCTCAATTACCTCCCCGGCCTTGTTCTTCCGCTCAACTGTCTTGGTGTGTGAAATCACGAATACCGAGGCCGCTAAGTTGCTGAGCCTGTCAAGGAACTCGAAGAACTCCGTTGAGAGTACCCCGTAGTACTGCTGTACTTGACCGTTGTACAGCTTATCCTTGTCAAAGCTACCCATTACATACAGCTGCTTCTCCCTTAACTTATTGAACATACTTTCCGCGAAGCTGGTAAGCGAGTCGAGGATTATGATTGTATGCTCATCAATGCGGCTTGCGTGAATACAAGTAAATTGACTTCTATTCTTGAGCAGCCGCGCATCGCTGACCACCTCTCCAGTATCTTGGTTGTAGTAGAAATCGCACTTGCTTATCAGGGCATTGACGAATGGCAAGATTGTGATGTGCTGCTCGTCCCTAAGCTGAAAGTAGTCGACTTTATCAAGATGCTTGAACTTGGCCGCTTGGTTGAAGATGATGTTCATTGACTTGTCGCAGTCAATGTAGATGATGTGATAACCTTTGTCAATTAGGTTGAACACATCAGTAACAAAGGTTGTTTTACCGGTCTTGCCCTCGCCAAAGCAAAGGACTTTTATGACTGGTTTCTTATTAAGATATTCACTCAATTTCATTTTAACTCACTTCGTTCGTTAAATTAATCCAATATACTTACGTATCATTCTATTGTGGCTTTGCCACTTGTTATACTCCAAGTACCTTATATATCTTCTTGGTGCTATAGGCTTTCCTCGGGTCTTCGGCTTGTTGAAGAGTTAATTGACATTCCGCACCTGATTGACACCACTCGAAAAACGGGCACCGGTTTCCGTAGGAAACACAATTGCCGCTTTTGTAATAAGCGGCGCTGCTTAGGCCGTTTGACTCAATTAACCTTACAACCTGTCGCAGCCCGTTCATCAGGTTGTCAACGCACTCCGGGGTCTTACTTAGGAACAAAGGATTAATTGCGCATTCGGTTCCTTTGAACCGGCAGATTAAGTAGAGAACTTTAATGCTCGAGATAAGCGAGGTCGACTCCTGCTGGTCGAACCCAAGTAAGTTCAATATGTTAGTTACGTATTCAACAGTTTGCGGGCTCAGGGCATACTTACTTAACTCTTCTTCCTCAGAGCTGGTAGTTGACGAAGTCTTAATGTCGCATACTATGATTTCGCCGGTTGAGCGGTCAATGAAGATAGCATCGATGAATCCAATGTAGTTGACTTTGCCAAGGGTAACCTTTCTAGGGGCTGGCGCCACGCCGTTTTTGCACTCGCTGGTATGTACAATTAAGTATGTTGTGTCAACCTTGAACTCAATGGCCGGTTTCTCGTTGATGTAAAGTAAGTCGTAGTTGCTGTTCTCGAACCAATTAACAAGCTCCCTCAAAATGCGGTAGGCTGTTAAGAAGTGGTAATTGCCTTGCATTGCTTTCTTCAACTTAATTGGGTACTTCAACATAAGCACCTTAACTGCTCCATCTAAGTTCCTTGTGATGAGGTAGAACTGGAATGCTTCGTGGACAGCGGTGCCAATTAGCGAAGCGGCTGAGCTGCGGCGTGGCACTTCGAAGTTACTGCACTTGGTCAGGACAAAGCGCATCGGGCAGCTCCCGAAGCTACCTAAGGAAGAGTAGCTAATTGAGATGGTATTTCTGCTCGCTTCGCTTGCTTTGCTTTCGCTTTCGTTGCTTTCATTTGCGTCGCTCATTCAGATGCCTCCATTATTTCAAGACAATTAAGGCAGATAGTCTTAGCCGGCCCGAACTCTTCCTGAGGTTTCAATTCGCCGCAAACTAAGCACTTGACCCAACGAACTCTTGGAGTCAATGAGAACTTGATTATGTGATTCTCCTTGATGAGCTGCAAGCGAGCATACTTCAGGGGCGTTTTTCTGACCGCTCGATTAAGTTCGGTTCTAAATTGACGCTCGAGCTTGGGCTGGGCCTCCTGAGCCGAGGGCCAAATTGCGGAGTCAATTAAGCAGGTGCAGTTAATTGCCACAAAGCCATCGGCATCGGCCTCGTTGACTGCTGTAAGAAGCTTGTGTTCCAAGGTGGCGAAGGAGCCATTGATGTTAATTACCTTGTTGCACCATCTCCAACAGGTAGCTTTGGGGCGCGCAACCCCGGGCTTGATGGCTTTATTGTACTCAGCTAATTGACTTCTTTCCTTGATTAAGTTTGTTTCTCCCTTTGAAGCTTGCTTGACTTCAACCGGCATAATTAACAGCGAGAGCAGAAAAGCGGCCTCGCGGTAGTCAATGGCTTTGATGCGCCAATCGACGGAGTGGCTTAGGTGCTTGTTGATATATTGCTTTAATGTGTCAATCGTGCTGAGTGCATAATAGTGGCTTAAAGCAACTTCGACGTAAAGGCGCTTGACGCTTGGGTTACTTGCTATGTGGTGCTCAATTACCGGAATCAGCGTGGCGCCACAATAGTCCATTAAGTTGTTTTCTCCTACTGCGCTTAGCTTGAGTGTCTGATTAGATGTCGAGTTCATTGTCTAGGTCCTCCAAAAATGCAAGTTGCTTAGCTTTGTTGCTCCGTTTTTCAGCCGCTTTTTCTTTACGTGCTGAACTAACTGCCGACTTCGTGGCGTACAAGCGGTCGAATGAGTTAATTAAGATGCGCATATCCTTAGGTTGAACGCAGTTCAGAACCTCGGGATTCTCCTGAAGCCGCTCCATTATAGCACTTACTGTGGTGTCAATTTGCTTCAAGTCAATGGACTCTTCTATCTTACCAAGTTCATTGTGAACCAAGGATAATAGTTCGTTTTGCTCACTGTTAAGTTGCAGGGCTGCGTCGGCCGCTTCCTTGGAGTAGAGGTCAATTAAGTCGGCCAATGGCGGCATCGCTTCAATGCGGTTCATATAGTCAATCGAGTCCTCGAAGTTGGCCAGCGCCGTGAGGTCGGTTGACCACACCTGAGCTGCTTGGACGGCACTAAGTGGTGCACTTAGTAAATTGACTTCTGATTCCTTTGGGGCTAATTGTGTTGGCTGTTCTTTGTGTTCAACATCTTGCTTAACTACAGTATTTAATGATGTGTTAGGCACTTGTGTGTTAAGTAATTCGTTTAAGCTAATCATCTCTATTTGTTTCCTCTATGTAAAGGTTTATTATTCCGTTGTTATTATACATCAAGTCAAAGTATAAGTAAACAAAATCTTTGACTGAATGAACTTCCTGCCGCGTTATAAGTCCATTGCGACTGAATGTTACAACTATCTTAAAGGGCTGCTCTTGGCGACGCTCAATTAACTTGATATGTCGCTTAACTTCTTTCAACTTAATTGGCATCGGCGGCCTCGCCTGCGGCTTCGCTGTATCTGGCTAGCTTTTGTTCAACCCAATTAACTTGAATACCCCAATCAGAGAATAAGCAAAGGTGGTAGCTATAGGGTTGCTGTGCAAGGCACTCGTGAATGTAGCCGCTAAGCTCCCTTCGAGTTAATTTGAGTTTCTCCGAGGCAATTAAGCTGTAGACAACTTTGTGGCGCCGCTGTTTCAGGTGAGAGTCAATTATCTTGAGGTTTCCGAAGCAGATTTTAGAGCCGTGCTCGAGCCGGAAGTTAATTAACTCTTTCGCTGGAATCAGCTTGAGCATTCCTTGAGTCCATCTAGCTGGGTACTTACTGAAACAAGCACCCTCTGGGCCGCTACCTGTGATAGCTGGGTGCACGGAGAAGCGAGTGATTTCATTGAGTTTCATAAGTTCCTTGAGTGCCTTGGCAAAATCGCCCATTGAAGCGTAAGCTCGAAAGGCCAGCTTAGCTTTCCTGTATGCTTTAACTTCTTCGGCTAGCCTGACGGAATTTGTGGCGGCTTTCCGCTGGGTGAACTTGCTTGACTTGGAAGCCGGCTTGGAATATCTAGTTATTGTTGTCATCTTAATTGTCCTTTCAGTGATGGTGGTTTTAGCCACGTTTGCTATTAATTGCGTTGCGTTGTAGGAGTTACTTTGTAGCAGGTCTGGATTCGTTATTCGTAACCACTTGCCTTAGCTTCAGCTAGATAAGTCTTGCTGGCGATTACAGGCTTAATTAAGTTGCCATCTCGATTAACATGTTCGCACTTAATTAAGAGCTCAACTCGAAAACCGGCTTCGAGCTTACTGCGCATTAAGTCGTCGATTCCAGAGCCGAGGATTACACGCTTCGAAGGCAATGTAGTCCCATCTGGCAGCACGGTTTCGGCAGTACAACAAGTTACTTGAGTTATGATTCGGCCCCTCGTTGTGTAGTTGTAGGCGAATGAAGTTACTCGAGCCGGAATGAACACAGGGAACTTCAGGGCGGCGACTCGGCTTGTGCGCTTGCTTGGGATGAAGGAGCTACTTGAGTCATAGAAGACAAAGCCCTCCCAGCGGCGCTGGCGCAAGACAGCTCGTAGGGTGGTTTCGCTGTATTCCAACATAATTAAGTCCAAAGTCCCAAGCGGGCTCGCTGCCTGCTGCTCGAAGCTCATTCCCGAATTCCACTTAATTAAGTTCTGATAAGAACCGTCAAGTGGGTTGCGGCGTGCTGCATTGAACATCGCGAAAGGCAGGAAGTCAAGCTGCTCTGTTATGACTTTGCGGCGCAGGGCACTGGAAGTTAATGGAAAGTTCTGATGTTCGCCGGCCACGGTGAGTTCACCCAAGACAATTATACCTTCGTAGCTGTTATTGCTGTTTGAAGTTCCTGTTGCGTTCATCGCTTTAATTGTGATGTCCTGTAAGGAGTAGCTAAGGAACTCTAGAACCTGATTGAGGTTCTTCAGCTGGGCGGCTTCGAAGATGTAGCTTAACTTGGCTCTTCCGGTAAAGGTTAATTGCTTTGGACTTTGCTGCAACTTAATTGAAGTGGAAGCGTCAAGTAAGTCAAGCAAGGGAATTGCGGCGTAGAAGCCGTTGGCTTTCTCCACGAGCCGGATTACATCTGCCTGCGCTAATCGAGAGTCTGACTTAATTAACTTCAAAAGTTCGGCCCCGCTTTCAACGTGGAGTACTTTCTGAGTGTGCGTTGCACACGGTGTTATGTTGTTCATCTTAATGTCCTTTCATTGTGTGCCTGCTGGCGCTTGTTTGTACTGTGTTACTTGATTGTGTTGTTTATATTTGCTGGCAAGCTGGCAAGCCACCTGTTAAGGAAATCCTCAATGTAAGCGGCAGTTTCTCTGTCACTGTTACTTGAGATAAGATTCTTAATTTTCTCCCTATCCGAAGAGCCGGGCAGCTGGCGGTTTTTGAGCTTGGCTAAGCCACTCTTGTTGTAAATTACCCAAGCAAAGTCAGAAGCCCGAGTCAAGGCGGTGTAGGCGTATTCGTTGTTAATTGAGTTGCCATTTTTCCAGTCAAGTAAGTTGATGATGCACCGCTTGTACGTTGAGCCTTGTGCTTTGTAGCAGGTGATGGCGTTGGCGAGGAGCAAGTTACTTATCTCGCCTATGGTGCTCAAGCTGATTTGACGTAAAGTGCCATAGATGTCAATGAACTCTATAGTTAAAGTATGACTAGCTTTCTTTGAGAAAAAGCCTCCATCATCGGCGCTGTTTTGTGAATCCCCTGACGAGGCGCTCTGTTGGGCTGACTGCTCAATTAAGTTGTCGAGTTCATCGGGGCTGAGCTGTGCTTCGCTTCGCAAAGTATCTTGCTGTTGTGTTGTGCCAAAGGCTCCTGTGCCACCAGGCACCACGTCTTCATTAAGTTGCATCTCAATTATGCGGCCCGTTGTCCCGTTGATGTAGCCGTCTTCGTAATTATTCTTCGTGAACATCACGTTGTCGCCGACGCCGAGTAACTTAATTGCCACGCCGCAAAGCACTGCTTGCTTAGTTACGCCGAGATATTTGTTGAGCCGCTGATTGAGAACCTCTTGTCCAGTAGCTCCAACGTTGGTCGGGGTGATGATGCAGTCCTCTTGTTCATTGAAGCGCAGGTGGTATTTCTCGTTAATTAACTCAATAATCCGATAGAGGTCAAGGTAGTTTTCGGCCTTGATGAACTTAACGTTCTTGAACTCCTTAGCTTTGATGGCCTGTTGCAGGGCAAGTAGATTGGCTGACTTGAAGAGGTGAGCTGCTTGGACGATGTCATTCCCATCAGCTTGCCGGTGCACAGTGGTAAGATAATTGAGTGAGCAGCCGGAGTGCGCCCCGAAGTAAGCCAAGCTTGTCTTGCCGATGACTGGCTGAAGCTGGTTGATATCGCCAACGAGAATTAACTTATGCAAGCTGTGCAGGTCGAGTGCGGCCAAAGTTTGGAGCATAAGTTCGTTAGATACCATTGAAACTTCGTCGATGATTAACACTTTGGTGTCAATTCGCTTGTTTGCTGCATTAAAGGTCGGAACGAATCGGCGGCTTAGGCGGTACCCGCAGGGCTTGCTTGGGTCTGGTATCTCAATTGACTCAGGCACAAATTGAAGCCACTTGTGCAGTGTAAGGCACTGAGGAATGAAGGGCGCTAGGGCCGGGTCTGACTTAATTGACTTGATGATGTTAAGCACCGCCTTGCCAGTAAACGCGCAGAGGAAGATGCTTGAGGCATCAAAGTTAAGCAACAATTGCTGCAAAACAGCCTTCAATGTGAACGTTTTCCCAGTGCCGGCCGCTCCGGTTAGGATACTTAATTGACTCGAACAGATGTTGCGCACCGCTGATTGCTGGCTTGAGTCAAGTGAGGTGCTGGGTGCTTCAGTGTCAATTAAGTTAGACGACAAAGCTGCCGGTGAAGTTGCCGATTGAAATGAGGCTGAGGCAATTAAGTCAGTTAGTGAAATGGGCATTTGGTTATCCTCTTTGTTTAAGTGGCCTTGCGGCCGATGTTAATTAAGTCGTTATGCCGAAGGCGAGTTGCTCGCCGAAGGCTGTCAAGAAAAAAGTGTTAATTGAGCTCAAAAAACCACTTCGTAGGAAAAATCGTAACGCGCGTCCAGTCGGTAATTAAGTTAAAAGTTGATTAATGTACTCGGATTTTGAATACCTTGAGCAAAAAATAACTTAATTACCAGCTGAACAGCCCCTATTAACTTCGAGTTTAGACAAAAATTTGCACCCATTCTAGACAAAAATTTTCCGTCTAAATTGAGTGCAAATCTTAGAGTTAATTAACTTGTTTGTGCTAAGTAAATGTTAGGTAAGCTTTAGATGTCCAGGTCGTTGTCAATTAAGTCTGCCATCTTAAGCACCTTCTGGGAAAAACTAGCTTCATCAGCTTCAACAGATAGCGCTTTAATGAACATCTTCAAGTTAGTTTTCTGTACTTGCACTTGCTTGACTCGCTGTTTGCGCCGCTCAATTAACTCTCTTTCTGCTAAGCTAGCTCGACGCTCGGCGCGCGCCTGTTGCTGCTTGCGGCGTTCTGCTTCAAACTGCTTGATTCGCAAGCTTTTGCTAGCCGTTTCGGTGGTTAGCTTGTCAATTAAGTTCGATAGAATAGCCGGGGCGGCTTGCGGATTTTCGCTTAATTGAGTATTGATTGCGCCAGCAACGGCAGAATCCGCAAGCAATTTAATATAGTCGATGATAGTCAATCGGGGCAAGTATTGTAAAACGGCGGTAAAGCCGGAGCGGATTTTGTCGGCGGCGTCAATTGTCTTGTCTGTTTGCATTGAATCAATTGAATTAAGTAAGTTAACTAGCGTTGTTTTTTCCGGCGGCAATTCTAGTAATGTTACTGTATGATAATCGGTTACAGTATAAGCGGCAACGGCGGAAAAATCGGTAAGGGTAAATTGAG
>ULUA01084642.1_pt1 | contig 39038 bp, 18 predicted proteins | sample 1958081 | NCBI WGS metagenome assembly ULUA01 (sample SAMEA4835748, study PRJEB28245) | human gut metagenome | biome: gut microbiome; material: fecal sample | place: Denmark | collected 2008
TTATGCTATAATCAAAGGAGGAAACATATGAAAAAGCAAATCTCTAATCTTGACAAGCTAACTCTTTCCAACGATTTTCTTTTCAAGCACGTCATGCTCAGAAAGCGCATCTGCAAGCATATTCTGGAAGAACTTTTCCACACCAAAATTGCAGATATCACCTATCTTGAAGCAGAACAAACGCTTGATGTTTATCCTGACAGCCACGGTATTCGTCTGGATGTCAGAATTGCTGACGACACCGACACGCATTATAATCTGGAAATGCAGGTAAAGAACCCTGTCAGCCATACCGGCGAATTTCAACTTCCCAAGCGTACTCGCTACTATCAGGCTATGTTGGATACCGATATGCTGCAAAAAGGCCAGGATTATGATGAACTTTCCCCTACCTATATAATCTTCTTCTGCCTGTTTGACTTCTTCGAGGATTCCCAGCGTATTTATACCTTTAAAAGACGTTGTTTGGAAAACATGGAGATTGAACTGGCAGATGAAGCTGCTATTATGTTTCTCAATACACTAGGCACTAAAGGCGATGTATCTCCGGATATTCAAAGCCTGTTTGACTACATCAACAGTAATACAGTTACCAGTAATTTCACGCGCGAGGTCGCCGATACGATTACGGAAATCAAGAATGATAAGAAAGTGAGGGATTCCTATATGACTTACGAAATGCGTATGAAGGATATTCGCGAAGAATCTCTTGCCGAAGGTGAAGCTAAACAAAAACTTAGAGTTGCTAAACTCATGCTGGCTAAGGGTTGCTATTCTCTGCAAGAAATAGTTGAACTTTCCGGGTTGTCTATTGATAACATAGAAAAGCTGAAGAATGATATGCATATAGAAAAGCAGGCTTGAGAATAAAGTGAGGCGAGAATTTATGCTTTTGGAAGCACGTTTGTTAGACGAAAGACGCGAGGGTAAAGCTGAGGGTAGAGTTGAAGGCAAAGCTGAAGAAAAAAATGCAATTGCTAAACTCATGCTGGCTAAGGGCTGTTATTCTCTGCAAGAAATCTCTGAACTTACCAAGTTATCCATAAAGGATATAGAAAAATTAGAAAAAGAAATGCACGCAACAGAATAAGCTTGATAAAATATCTCTGCACAAAAAAGCATCGTAAGCTACCTCAATAGCCTACGATGCTTTTGCTTTCAGCCTTATTTGCTGTGGTGGCAGTGACCGCTGGTCTCGCCATTCATGATTTTGCGGAAAACCTCATGCGCTTCGTCTGCGCTCTTACCGCTTTCCAGTGCTTTTTTCATATGCACCATGGCAGTGCGATACTTAGCATGTGCTTCATCCTGCGGAATGGACTCAATGTCCATCGGGTTGAACTCCATTACCTTTTTGAAGATAGCATGGATTTCGTCGCTGGATTTACCTGCCTTTTTAGCAGCCTCTACGTGCTTCATAGCGCTTTCATAACGATGCTTGCCGTGCGGATCAGTCGGAATTTCAAATTTCGGATGCATATTATTCACCTCGCTTCCTTTGATTACAACCATAATATACACTATATTGCCGCTATAAGGTCAAGTGTGTATTTATATTTTTCTCACCTGAAACTAGCTCTCTTTTGCAGTCTGATGCAAGCGTTGGGCGATAATTTTGTTGAACTGCTGCTGCCAGGAAGCCAGCATGACAGGTAAAGTGCCTTCATTTATAATCTCAGCTTCAACATTATATTGTTCTGCAATAGCCTGCAGCAGCTTCTGCCCTGCCAGCTGCATTTCCCCGGCGCTGATAAGCTCCCACAAATGCTGGTCCAGCAGGTGCGCATAGAGCGAAGTATATACCAGCATTATATCTTCCTTAGCCAGCTTTTCGGCTGCCAGCAGATATTCCGGCTTTACTACTGCAGCATCCTGTGCGCTGTATGCCTGCCACATATCGCCTGGCTTGATGTCAAAGCGTTTGAGGCGGCGGAACACGTCATGCTGCTTTGCGGGAGTGAGGCCGGATTGCTTGGCCAGCGCTTTTTTTACTGCGTTCTTCACGGTCTTGCCGATAAGCTCACCCAGCTTGGAGTGCTTGCCTGCTCCCTCCATGTACAGCTCGCTCGCACTGTTGGCGATGATAATCGTCTGGTCCGTGCCGGAGCCTGTAGCAATACCGTTGGAGTATTTGCTGCCCTCCAGCAGCTCCTGAATGGCAGCAGTCTTGGCCTCGGTGCAAGTCACCAGAGCGCGCGCCATTACTCCTTCCGGCATATCGCAGTCCAACAGCAACATAATGTTGATGGTACCATACTTCACAGGCTTGGGCTGCGGCTTGTAGTAATCCGCAGGGTCACCTGCGCGCCCACCGTTTGTTTCAATGCCGCCGGTTACGATGGCGGTTACATTAAGCTCCTTAAAGCTCATGGTTTCTACCACGGCGTTTTCCATGCTGGCCGCTGTGCCCATGCCGCTCACCTTGTCCGGGTCCAGCGCCAGGCGCTTGGATACAAGGCGCATGTGCTCCACATAGGTGTCCGCCAGCATTTCGCAGGGCATGCCTGCTCCCTGCTTGGCATCATAATTATATACGGCAGCGTAATCATCATGGTAGCCGCCGTTATAAAGCGAGGTGCTTAAGATTTTGCGCGCTCCTGCAAAATAGATAACAATGCTTTTATCGTAAAAATAAACCTTATCTCCTGTCGACAAGGTACATAAATGTTCCGACATAATCAGCCTCCTTTAATTTTTATTGTTATTATAAGCTATATAGTAATAGTATGGTCAAGAGAATTACAGGTGAAAACAGCTCCGAAATGCACCACGCATTCCGGAGCTGTTTTTTTATAAGTTTTTTGAGTTTGCCGCAGCGCTGCAAGTACAGCGCCGCAGCGGAGTATGAAAAATATGCGAGAGCTTAATCAGCCTATTAGAACTCGAAACGGAGACCAACGTTCATCTTCCACTTGCGTTCGAAGTTGCCGCTGAAGTCCTTAGCAATATCTGCATACAGATGTGCATTATTGCTGAAGTCATAAGTTCCGCCGAGCTTCATTTCCATCCAGGTTTCTTCACCGTCGAAGCTGGTGTGTTTTCTGTCACCATCGTTTGCAAAGTAGCTTGCGCTGATGTCGCCGTTAAACTCGTGTGCTGCGAACAGGCCTGCATATACGCGGCCTTTTTCGCTCTTCACGCCTGCTTCAAAGCCCAGTCTGCCAACGAAGCTGCTGTAACTGTCCTGAGAAATCTGCATGGTTGCGTTGTCGGTATGAGCAGTGTAATCCTTAGCACCTACCTGAGACCAGGTCAGCTGTGCTTTCGGAGTGAAGTATGCTTCTTCATCACCGAAGGTCTTGCCGTATTCCATGGTCAGGCCATAAGCATTGGCTTTGTAATCGCCGTTCAGCTTCAGGCTGCGGATTTCATTGTATACGTCATATTCGTTCTCAACACGGCCAACCTTCGCTGCAACGCGGAAGAAGGCATCGTTTTCGAAGTTCTTCACGCCGTATACGCCCAGGCTGTACATCTGGTTGTCACCCTTGCCGCCCAGCAGATAGTTGGAATCGCCGTTGCGGTAGTCGAATGCCACGCCGGTGTGCCAGCCGTTTGCTGCAGCCTTGTCGTAGCCAACCTGTACGCCATAGTATGTGTTGCTGTCCTTCAGGCCCTTAACATCGGAGCTGGTCTTGCCGCCCAATGCTTTTGCGAACATACCGTCTTCATCAGCCAAGTCTGCACCAGTGTAGGTGTCCTGCATGTTGTCACGCCAGGTGTGCAGGGAGGTGGTTGCTGCGCTTCTTACGCCCTTCATAACAAAGGTTTCATAATCGCCTTCGATGATCTGACTCCAATTTACACTGTCCAGATCATATTGGCCCTTGCCGTTTTCATCCCAGTGGATGGTGCCCAGGTTCTTGCTTACGCTGGAGGAGGTCAGTCCTTCGGCAATCTGTACCTTACCGCTCAGATTTTCGCCGTTTGCGGCATGATCCTTATAGGTAACCTTCTGTGCCAATGCCTTCAAGGTTGCTTCAACAGCTTTCTTATCGGTCATGGTAATGCCGCTGCCGTCGGTGGACAGAATTACGCCGGAGCCCTTGTCAGCCTTAGCAATAACGGTATCGCCGGACTTGTAGTCCTCAACCTTGTCACCTTTACCCTCATGGTCATAGATAACGGTTTCCCAACCGCTGTAATGAGCGATGTCCAGAGTTTTGGTTCTCTTGGTCATGTCAAGGAAGCCTTTTTCAGCCTCGGTCTTGCCGCCGTTGATGGTCAGGCCTGCATCAGCTGCACCCTTAGCCATTCTCAGCAGAGACATGCCTGCAGCTTCTTCGCCGTCAGTCAGCTTCCAGGTTGCACCGTTTGCCAGCCCCAGAGCAATGCTGCTGTCGCCGTCTACATTGTAGCCGCCGGTCAGCGTGGAGCCCTTTTCGGTCAGGTTGATTACTACGCTGCCGCCGTTTGCTGCATTGATATCGCCTTTAATAGTGCCGGTTGCTTTGCCGCTGTCTACGGTAATGTTGCCGCCGTCAGCATTGATGCTGCCGTTAACAGTCAGTGCGCTGTTGTTGCCGTTAACAACTATGTTAGCATCTGCACCTGCGTTGATTGCCGCATCGGTGCCGCTGATAACAGTGCTGCCGTTCAGGGTTACATTGCCGTTTGCTGCATTGATGCCGGTTGCACCGCTGATGCTGGTGTTACCATTAACAGTAACGTTTGCGCCTTCAGCATTGATGCCAGTTGCACCCTTCAGCTCCAGCTTAGCCTTGGTGGTGTCGATTACGATGTCTTTATCGGTTGCACCTACTGCTGCGCCTTCTTTAACCTCAATCTTGGTCGGGTTCTTGGTGAATACATAAGAACCGTCTTCCTTCAGAATGCCTTCTTCTTTGTATTTCTCGTCATTGCCGGAAATACCTTGGTCAAATTTATCAGCCTTCTGATCCTCAGGATAGGTCGGTGTCGGAGGTGTCGGAGGTTCAGGTTTAACATCTTCCTTATTCAGGCTGCCTTTACCGTCTTCAGTGCTGAAGGCGATGTTGCCGGTCTTCAGTGCAGCGGAAGAAGCAGTCAGGCCGTCGGCAATCTTCACGAAACCGGTCAGATTCTTCTCACCGTTTACGAAGTTGCTGTAGGTCAGCTTGCCTGCCAGTGCGTTCAGTACGTTGTTAACGCTGGCTTGGTTGTCCATTGCAATACCGGTGTTGTCGGTAATCATGGATACTACAGAGCCTGTTGCCGCATGCTTGATAACAGTGTCGCCTGCTGCGTAGTTTTCAGTTGCTTCACCGTTGCCGGTATGAGCGTAGAAAATGTTGGTGTTGCCACTGTAGTTGTCGATGGTCAGGCTGTTCGCATCCTTTTGGAAGATGTTGCCTGCTTTAGCTTCGCTTGCACCGCCAACGAAGTTAGCGATTTCACTGCCGGTGAATTTGTATTTCTCCCATTCGGAATCGCCGTATACATAACCATACTTCTCGTTATTCCAGGAAGCACCGTTTGCCACAGTCAGGTTCATGGAACCGCTCAGGCCTGCATCTTTTTCTGCATCGAAATGTTTGTATGCAACGCCGGTCCATGCGGAATCTTCGGTGGTCAGCTTCAGGTTGATAACAGATTCCTTGCTGTCGCTCGCAAATTTCTGGCCCTGTTTGCCGAAGAGACCTGCATTACCCTTAACGGTAACAGTCTTGCCCTCGCCGCCAACATTAACGGTACCCAGAGCTGCGCCCAAAGCATGGAAGCCATAACCATCCTCATTGCTGTTATTCTTGATTTCGATGTCAGCAGCACCCAGGTTAACGGTTGCACCATCTGCTGCTACTACACCGGAGCCATGAGCTGCGATAGTAGTCTTGCCGTCAACAGTTACGCTTGCACCTGCGCCGTTAGCGTTGATGCCGGCAATATTTCTCCAAGAGGATTCACCCAAGGTAGTAGTATTCTGTCCTTTGATAACGTTATCAAGAGCCCACTCTTCGCCGTCCTTAGCCATGGTCAGATCGCCATGCAGCTTAATTTCGGCATTGCCGTTAGCGTTAACGCCGTAAACATTGTTATAGCCATGAGCCTTAATAGCGGTATTGCCGGTAACCTCTACCACAGCCTTCTCGCCTGCGCTCTTAGCATAAATGCCGATTGCGCTGCCTTCGCCGATCAGCGGGTTGCCGCTGCTGGTCTTACGGCTGTAGGTATTATCAATGTTGATATCCAGAGTACCTGCAGTAATGCTTGTTTTGCTGCCTGCAATGCTGTTGTCAACACCGCGCAGCGGAATTCTGTTGTTCAGAATACCTGCATTCTTATCAGGCGGAACAGTCTTGCTGTCCAGAGCTACGTTCAGCTTCAGAGTCTTGTCTGCAGCATTGATTACCAGATTTTCAACGCCTGCAGCGTTCTGTACAGCCGCACCGCTGATGATGAAGGAGCCTTCCCAATCCGGATCCTTTTCCTTATGAGTCATCTGGTTGATATTAATGCTTGCGTCCTCAGCAAATACATAGGACAGGTCCTCCTGCTGTACTGCGCTGAATACGCCCTGCTTTTCACCGGTGATAGCATCGGTAAAGGTAGTCTTTTCACCACCGCCCGGATTTACGGTTTCTTCCGTGGTGTAGCCCTTACCGGTATCCTTATTGAATTTAATGGTATCAACCTTCATGATCTTGTCGCTTGCGGTCAGGCCGGCAGCGATCTTAACAGAACCGTTCAGGTTGTTTTCACCATTAACAAAATTGCTATAGGTCAGCTTGCCTGCCAGTGCGTTCAAGACGTTGGCAACGCTGGCATCATTTTCCATAGCAATGCCGGTGCTGTCGGTAATCAGGCTAACTGCGGAGCCTGCTGCCGCACTCTTGATAATGGTGTCGCCTGCTGCGTAGTTGCTTGCGTTTTCACCATTGCCGGTATGTGCATAGAAAATGTTAGTGTTGCCGCTATAGTTATCAATGTTCAGGTTATTGCTGTCCTTCTGGAAGATGTTGCCTGCAGCAGCTTCGCTTGCACCGCCTGCCAGCTTAGCTACATGGCTGCCGTCAAATGCTGCATTGGTTTTGCCCCATGCCTCATTGTTCCAGGTTGCGCCGTTAGCAAGATACAAGTTAACGATACCCTTGAACGGGAAGCCGCTGGTACCAAGATCCTTTGCAAAAGCTGTACCTGTCCAGGAAGATTGTTTGTCAGACAAACCGATATTGATAATGCTGTCGGTAACATCCATATCGAAAGCTTTATTAGCTTTTTCTCCATAAGCACTGATGTTGCCTTCAATTACGGTAGTAGCAGTGCCTGCTGCATTCTTATCTGCATTCATGTTGACATTCACAACGCCGCCATCAGATTGCAGAGCGTAGAATTCCTTGCTGTTGTTCTTCGCAATTTTAATATTGCCACCGCCGACAGAAACAGTAGAGCCGTTTCTGATAGCAGTAATCGCATTACCGTTATGAAGGTTGATGTCAGCCTTGCCGTCTACAGTAATAGCAGAAGTTTTGGCACCATAATCAACGGCATTTTCTACATACAAGCCGTTGATGCTGTCAAATTGTTCACTATCTGCTAATTTCAAATCACCGTGAACATCAACCTTGCTGCCGTTAGCTTTTACATAAACGCCATAAGCATTGGACAAGGAGGAGAGCTTCATATCAACGTCACCGGTGATATCAACACTGCCCTTGGTTACTTCCATACCTGTGCGTTCATTGAAGTCAGCCGTACCGTTCTTAATTACCAGCTTGCCGGCTTTAATGGATGTTGTGCCATCAACAGCCTGTTTAAACAGAGGAGTAGCACTGGTGTAATCACCCTGTTTAGCCATCAATACCAGCTGGTTGTTGCCTGCATCAATGGTCAGCGGTGCTTTTACCTCTACAGCATTTTTAGCTGCAGCGTTAATCGTAGTGTTAGCACCGAAAACGTACTTGCCGTCCTGAATGTTGCCTGCATATTCGGTATCTGCTGCAGTATCACCGGTCAGAGTAGTAGTAAACTCTGTCTTAGGCGGAACAACAGGAGTTTCGGTAGGATAGCTGCCTTTGCCGTCCTCTTTGCTGAAGGTAATGTCACCGGTCTTCAGTGCTGCGGAGGAAGCAGTCAGGCCGTCGGCAATCTTCACATAACCGGTCAGGTTGCTTTCGCCGTTTACGTAGTTGCTGTAGGTCAGCTTGCCTGCCAGTGCGTTAAGTACGTTGGCTACGCTGTCCTTGTTATCCATAGCAACACCAGTGTTATCGGTAATCAGGGAAACAACGGAATCCTTCTCTGCATGCTTGATAACGGTGTCGCCTGCTGCGTAGTTGCTTGCTGCTTCACCATTGCCGGTATGAGCATAGAAGATGTTGGTGTTGCCGCTGTAGTTATCAATAGTCAGGTTATTGCTGTCCTTTTGGAAGATGTTGCCTGCTTTTGCTTCGCTCTCACCGCCAACCAGTTTTGCTACATAGCTGCCGGACCATTTTTCGCCAACCTTAGGATTCTTAATAATCTTGTCAACAACCTCGTTGTTCCAGGTTGCGCCGTTTTGCAGCCACAGGTTTGCCGCACCGGTAAAGGTCAAGTCACCTTGAGCTACACCATCACCGAAGCTGTTTTGAACAACACCGGTCAGGCTGGATTTATCTGTGGTCAGGCCAAGGTTAATTTCGCTCTTGGTGCCATGAATATCAGAAACATTCACTGCGCCGGTAGTAACACCAATGTTACCCTTGATGGTTACATCATTCTTATCTGCGCCGGTAACATTGCCGTTTTCATCTTCAACGACGTTCATGTTAACTACGCCGTTTTCAGCTCTGATAGCAGAATAGCCAACAGTTTGTCCTTCCTTAACAACAATGCTGCCGCCCTTAACGGAAATCTTGCTGCCACCGGCATTAGCAAACAGGCCGTTGGCATTGCCTTGGAAGTCTACATTACCGTTAACGGTAATAGTGCCGCCCTGGGTTTTTCCCATGCTGCTAGTTGCGTACAGGCCGCTTGCACCGTAGTAATCATTGCCGCCATCGTTGCCTTCAATATCCAGCTTTACATCGCCGTTTACAACAACGTCGCCTTTGTTATAAATACCGATAGTATCAGCATCGCCGTTAGCAGTAATATCCAGCTTGCTGTCAATAGTCAGCTTAGCATTCTTATTGGTAACGTTGATACCCTTCAGGCCGCTGCCTGTAACAATATCCGTACCGGTAAGCTCCATCTTTAAGGTATCAGCCTTAATAACAGAATTATTTTTAATGTTGACTTTGATGCCTGAACCAATTTCTTCTACATCCTTAACAACCAGAGTCAAGGTTTTTCCTGCTGCGTCGATAGTTACATCTTCGCCCAGGTCAATAGCATATTGGTTAGTAATCTTGGTATCCTGAGTAAATTTGTATACTCCGTCCTTAATTACATCTTTATACGCCTCGTCCGCAAAATCCATACCGGTAAGGGTTTTGGTGTATTCTTTTACAGTCGGTACTTCGGGATTAACCGCACCGGCATTATAAGAACCCTTGCCATCTTCCTTATTGAAGCTGATATCACCGGTCTTCAGTGCTGCGGAGGAAGCAGTCAGGCCGTCGGCAATCTTCACATAACCGGTCAGGTTGCTTTCGCCGTTTACGTAGTTGCTGTAGGTCAGCTTGCCTGCCAATGCATTCAGCACGTTGGCTACGCTGTCCTTGTTATCCATTGCAACACCGGTGTTATCGGTAATCATGCTTACAACGGAGCCTGCTGCTGCACCCTTGATAACAGTGTTGCCTGCTGCGTAGTTTTCTGCTGCTTCACCGTTGCCGGTATGAGCGTAGAAAATATTGGTGTTTCCGCTGTAATTGCTGATAGTCAGGCTGTTATTATCCTTTTGGAAGATGTTGCCTGCTTTTGCTTCGCTCTCGCCGCCGGTAAAGTTGGTTACACGGCTGCCTGCCCATTTTTCGCCGCCCCAAGGATTCTTGATAATCGTATCAACTACTTCGTTGTTCCAGGTTGCGCCGTTCTGCAGCCACAGGTTTGCATCACCGGTAAAGGTCTTGTCACCGGCTTTCTTGCCTCCTTAGGCAAAGCTGTTTTGTACGACACCGGTCAGGCTGGATTCAGCAGTTGACAGGCCCAGATTGATTTCGCTCTTGGTACCGTGAACATCAGCAGAATTTACCGCACCGGTATCCAGGCTCAAGTTACCTTTAATGGTTACAGCATTGTCAGCTGCACCGGTAACATTGCCAGCCTCATCTTTAAGAACGTTCATGTTGACAGTGCCGTTTTCTGCTTTAATAGCAGCATAGCCCATGTCTTGGCCTGCTTTTACAACAATGCTGCCGCCGCCATTAACGTTTACAACTGCACCGCCGGCATTTGCCCAAAGACCGTTAGCATTGCCTTGGAAGTCTACATTACCGTTAACTGTAATTGTACCGCCCTTGCTGTTACCCATAGCGCTGGTTGCATACAGACCGGTTGCACCATAGTATTGATGGCCGCCGTTATTGCCTTCGATGTCCAGCTTTACATCACCATTAACAACAACGTCGCCTCTGTTATAAATACCAATAGTATTGTTATCGCCGTTTGCGGTAATATCCAGCTTGCCGTCAATAGTCAGCTTAGAATTAGCATTAAGAGTTCTTACACCCTGCAGACCTTCAGAGGTAATATCACTACCGGTCAAATCCATTTTTACGGTATTAGCTTTAATAGCTAAGCTATTAGCACCATCAATTTTAATACCCGCACCGGCCAGATCTTTAATATCCTTTACAACAAATGTCAAGCTTTTACCTTCAGCATTGATTTGCATATTTTCGCCAAGATCAACACCGTACTGACTTGTAATTCTGGTATCTTGAGTAAATTTATATACTCCGTCCGCACCAATTACATCTTCGTATGCAGGATCCCACATACCATTAAGAGTGGCTGTGTAATCAGCAGTTTCTGCTGCAAAAACAGAACCACCACCTAAAATACTTGCGGCAACGGCAAATGCCAGACAAGTATTTCTCTTCTTTTGACTAAGCTTCAGCATATAGTCCTCCTTATCAAAAAAATCAGGAAAAAGTAGAAACAATCATTGCTTCTGCTAACCCCTCTGCACGGAATCGGACTCCGCGCAGTTTATATAGAAACCGGCCAGGCTGCTTCTCATCAGCGCAGCCTGCGATTTCACAACAAAATTATTCAGCTTATCATAAACATGCTGCGTTCATTTCAGCGCTTTGATAACCTCGTCGGTAAGATCCTTGCCGCCTGCTACCATAGCATTCATATTTACAACGCTGTCAATATTGTTTGCTTTAGCTACGTCAAGAATAGTTTTGTTGATTTTTCTTTGTACAGGAGCCATCTTCTTCTGTTCAAAGTCTGCCAGCTGCTTGCTGAGCTTTTCAGCCAGAGCCTGCTTATCAGCATCGCTCATATTAGCAGATTGCTTGTTGAACTCTTCCTGCAGGCGAGTTTTTTCCTGTGCTACGGATTTGGCGATTTCGGTAATTCCCGGATAGCTGTTCAGAACAGCATTAACATTAACAACACCTACAGGTGCGGCAAACGCGCTGGCGCTGATACCCAAAGCCATAACAGCACTCATCAGCAAAGTCATAAGTTTCTTTTTCATTTCTGCCACTCTCCTTATTTAGCCCAAACAGCTTCCATAATGTTGCCGTATTGTGCTTCCATAAATTTAACTGCTTCACCCATGATAGCGTTTACCAGAGCCGGGTTAAAGGTGGTGTTTTCGGCGGTAATGCATGCGTTCAGCATGAAGTCGCCTCTCTCGGAAACGGTGAATTTGAACGGACGAACATTGTTGTTCATGTTGTTGATAGCACCGGCAAGTGCTTTCAGCTTTTCTTCATCGATTACCTGCGGAGCGATTTGCACCTGCAGCAGCATATAAACGCTGTCGTCCATCAGCAGAGCCATCGGCAGCAGCTGACCCTTAACTTCCATGCGGCTGCGGAAGATAGTGGTGTGGTGCTCGTCCTCCAGCTTTTGGATATCGAAGCATTCGATTTTATTGTCCGCCAGGAACTGAGTCATCTTCTCGATTTTGTTTTCCATTTCGGTTACTTTAGTTTCTTCTTTAGTAGCTTTTGCCATGATAAAAATCTCCTTTACGTTATCAAAAAAGTTTTTATATGATACGGAGCAGAGCTTGCTGCTCCGTATATAACATGATTAATACTCAGCTTAGAAGGTGTACTGCATGCCTACTACGAAGCTTCTGCCCGGCATTGCATACCATCTGTCCTCGCCACCGTTCCAGATAACGTCGGTGTGCTCAGCCCACAGCTTGTTGAAGATGTTGTCTACCTTGAAGTAGAACTTAGTCTGCTTATCAGCTGTGTAATTGAGAGCAAGATTGTAAACACCGTACTTATCACAAGGCCAGCCCTTAACGCCTTCCTTCATACCCTTCTTATCGCGGATGAAGTAGAAGCCGTCGAAGGCAGCACTGAATTTATCCTTGTCATAATATACACCGAAGGTTGCTTTGTCCTTAGGTGCATAGCCCATGGTAAAGTTATCAGCCTCATCAAATACAAGATGTGCCCAACCAAACTTCATGCTTACAGTATCGCTCAGACGAGCATCGTACTGCAGATTCCAGCCACGGGTAACACCGCCGCTGCTGTTTTCGAACTTGCCGTAGTTCGGATCATCCGGATCATTGGTGCTGTTCATGGTCATGCCTACATCAGACTTGGTTTCAAACCAGCTCAGCATCAAGTAATTATCCGGTGTGAATTCATGGTTATAACCGATAGAGGTTGTACGTCCTTCGGAAGCGCGCAGCTCGGAGTTGCCGTATTTATGATCATACAGCTGCTTCAGGCTCGGCAGGATATAGTAATCGCTGCGGCCTGCATACAGAGTATCCTTTTCGGTAATATCCCAGCCCAGCTTATAGCTGAAGGAATTATGGCTGTCGAAGCTGTCAGGTCTGTCGTGACGAATACCGCCGGATAAGGTTACATGCGGCACAATTTCCCAATCACCCTGTAAGAACATAGATGTATTGTTGGTTTCCTGATTTTCTTTATTATCTCTGCCCTTGGTATATTCAAGGCCGCCGACCATGGTATATCTGTCAGTCTGGTATTTTAAGTTATCGCTGTAAATCTTATATTCCAGATCAGTTAAAGACATCTGTCCTTTATCTTGGACACCATTGACAAACTTGAGCCAGGAGGATTGCTCTTTAGTTGTACGATACAACATAGAATTGCTCCATTGGTCATTAATCTGCCAATCATGCTTCAGGGTAACGCTGTTGCTGTCATACATACCGGAATATTCACCGGTATATACAAGATCGGTACCGCTGTAATGAGAACCAACAGATTCATAGTTCAAGGTCAGCTTATTATCGTCGTTAAATCTGTATTCAAACTTAGCACCGCTGCTCTTGGTATTGCTTTGGCCCGGCCATTCCTTGCCGCTGCCGTCTTTGGTAGTGCCGGAGATGGTTCTGTCATGGTAAATATTATAGCTTACCTTGCCTTTGGCAGCCTGGGTATTGAATTTATAGCCTTCCTTACCAAAGTTACCCTTTGAAATATCAATAACGGTTTTTGCACCTACAGGTCTTCTGGTGATGATGTTGATAACACCGCCCTTAGCGCCGCTGCCGTACATGGTAGCAGCACTGCCGCGCATAACCTCGACACGCTCGATGTTATCCATATTGTTCATGAGCGCTGCAAACATATAACCGCTGTCGCCTGCGCCCTTGAAGTCATTAATGCGTACGCCGTCAACCATGATAATTACGTCCTTGCTGCCGTTGATGCGGATACCGCTTACGTTAGCATTCAGACCGTTGGAGCCGTAATCCAGGAACTGTACGCCCGGAACTGTACGCAGAACCTCTTCCACGTTGTCCATGTGCATCTGCTCGATTTCTTCACGGCCGACAACGCTCATATCTGCCTTAGCCTTCAGGATGGATTCCTCCATGCGGGAAGCGGTAACCACGATAGGTGCCAGCTCAAAGCTCATTTCGTCAAAATCTGCTGCGGTCGGCTCCGGTGCATCGTAGCTGGTTACGGTTTCAACATATTTCGGCTCGGAATGCTCTGCAACAGCAGTAGTTTCTTCTGCTTCCTGCACTGCAGGCTGAGCATTAAGGGTCTGCTCCTGTGCAGCGATACCCGGCATAGCGTCGGTTTTTACGTTAGCAGCCGTATTTTCCTGTGCTGCTGCGGTTTCACCTGCGATGAACTGTTCAGCCTCTGCCTGACCGGCAATTTCCTGCTCATGCTTCGGCAAACGGTCAAGTGCAAAGCGCAGGCCGCCGCTGAACTTCCAGTCATGCTCATAATCTGCACCGTAGCTGCGGGAAACATCAAAATATGCGCTTGCGTTAGGCTTAATATTCAAGGTAGTGCCAAGGCTCATTTCAGCCCATGTTCCCTTAGTTTCTACAGAGGTAGTCTTGCTGCCGCCGTCCTCTGCGCTGTAGCTGCCGGTAATATCGCCGGAGAACTCATGCGCCAGGCCGAAGCGTGCATAGACAGAGCCCAGACGACCGGTCTTGCCAAGCTCTAAGCCCAGACGGCCAACCAAGCTGTTGTAGTTACCCTGATTAACATCCAGAACCTCACCGCCGTCGGTTACGGCCGCAAAGTTTCTGCCGCCCAAATGTGCCCAGGTCAGCTGTGCCTGAGGCTCCAGGTAGCTCTTATCTGTACCGATACGTTTTGCCAGACTTGCGGTAGCACTGTAGCCGCGGTTTCTGTAGGTACCGTTCAGCTCGGTGCCGATGCCGTTGTGTACGCTGAACTCGTTGCGTACGCTGCCGGCCTTAGCTACGAAGTCCAGATGAGCGCCGTCGCCCAGGTCCTTGGAAGCATACAGGCCGAAACTGTACAGCTTGTTGTCACCGGTATTGCCGCCGATATTGCCGAAATCGTCATCGGTATAGTTGTAGCTGGAGCTGCCCTTCTGATAATCAATAGCAGCGCCTGCAATCCAGCCGTGGTCATACATACGGTCAAAGCCAACCTGTGCACCCCAATAGCTGTTGCTCAGATCAACCGCATTTGCATTGTAGGTATCCTTGCCACCGTAGGTCTTAGCCCATATGCCGTCGCTCTCCATATGCGCACGCAGCAAATCGCCGCGATAAATTACGTTCGCAGCATTATCACGCCAGGAAAGCATTGCGCTGGTGGTTGCCGCTCTTGCGCCCTTCATCAGTGCGGTTTCGTAATCGCCGGTAATATTGATACCGCTGCCGCCGACAAAGCTGCCTACGCCACCGTTAGCACTGTCAAATTTCATATCGCCGATCCAACGGGAAATACTGGAAGCAGTTAAGCCGGAGGTAATCATAGTTTTACCGGTCAGGTTTTCGTCAACACCGGCATTGCCATAGTAAATCTTCTGGCTTAATGCTTTGAAGGCTGCTTCTACAGCGTCCTGATCATTAGTCTTGATGTTCTTGCTGCTTGTTGCCGCAATCAGCATAGAACCCTTATCTGCTTTTTCAACAGTGAAGTTGCCGCCCTTGTAATCGCTTACATCGGTACCTGCATTATCATGGTCATAGCTTACGATATGAGTACCGCCGAAGCTGCCTACGGTAACAGCACCGGCATCGGGAGCCATGCTGATAAAGCCGTTAACGGGAATTTCTACTTCCTCGTTATTGCCGCCGTTCGGATTGATATATTTAATAGTCTTAGCAACACCCTTGCCGCCCTTCAGGCTGTTTACATAGGTTGCGTCGGTGCCGTTATTATTCCATACACCGCCGGAAAGAGTCAGGTTCAGCTCGGCATCGGCATTTTTATGCGCGCCGGTCCATACCGCACCGTCAGCAACAGTCAGGTTAACAGTGCCGTCGTCACCGACAGCCGCTGCTGCCGCACCCGGCTTCACAATGCTGCCCAGGAATTTGCCATCAGCAACAGTCAGGTCGATTTTGCCGCCGTTAGCAACAGTAAGATTGCCCTCTAAAGAGCCCTCTTTATATTTGCCGTCGGCATCCATGTTATCCTTATTGATGTTAACTACGGAAGCGTCACTGATAATATTGCCCTTGATAACGCCATTGCCCAAGGTAACCTCAGCGCCGTTTGCTGCCTTAACAGCATTCTCTGCCGCAGGCTTATCGCTGGCAGCATCCTTGTTGATATTGGTAATACCCGTGCTGATAACCTTACCGCCGTCAGCAACGATAGCATCCTCTTTTGTGGTCAGATGCAAAGTGCGGGAAGTAATGTCTACAGTATTGCCGTTGGTAACAATGCCCTGTTTAGCATCCAGAGTCAAAGCAGTATCTGCTGCCTTAACAGTAATGTCGGCAGCTGCATCGATAGCAGTACCGTTCTCTACGTCAATTTTGGTAGATTGGGTAAATTTATAGGAGCCGTCCTCCTGACGGATATTGGCAGAGGTATAATCGCTGTCTGCAGAAGTACCGGTCATGCCGCTGGTGATTTCCGCAGTATTCTGCTCGCCCTCCTGCGGCTTGGTGTAACCGCCTTCACCGGTTGCCTCGTTAAATTTAATCATACCCTTAGCTTCAGCAGTAATGCTGGAGGCAGTCAGGCCGGAAGCAATCATAACAGTACCGGAAAGATCTCTTTCGTTATTCACATAACCGCTATAGGTCAGCTTGCTTGCCAAAGCATTGAGTACTGCTTCAACCTCATCACCGTTTTTAAGGTCGATATTTTTATTATCGGTTGCCAGGGTAACATTAGCACCGGCATTCGCATGCTGAATAGTCACATCACCGCCGATGAAGTCAGCCTTTTCCATGCCTTTATTATTGTGCTTATAAACGATGGTATTGTAGCCGCTGTAATTTGCAATATTCAGCTTTACATCACTGTTCTGGTAAATAAAGCCGCTGTTAGCAGACTTTTGGCCGCCGACAAGCTTATTAACATAAGATACGCCGTCAAAATTATCATAGCTCGGCTTACTGTATGCCGGCATGTGGCTGTAATCCAGACCGTCTACACGGGAGGTTGCTTCATGAGTCCACTGTGCGCCGTTGCTCAGCCAAACATTAACCTCGCCTGCATGGTCGGTGCCTGCGTTATCAATAACACCCTTCCAGGTAGACTCCTTAGTGGTCAAACCGATATTAACACGGCCATCCTGATATACGTCAGGCTTATCGGTACGCTCAGAACGCTTCAGAGCGATAACGTTGCCGATAATATTGGTTGTTTTGCCTTCGGCAGCTACGAGATTTTCGTTTTCAAGGGAATATTTATCCTTGCTGTTATTGGTATCAATAACGTTGATGTTAATGGTACCGCCGTAGCTGGCCATAGCATAATATGCTTCCTTAAAGCTGCCGTCCTCATTTCTTTCGTCAGACGGAGTTTCGATTTTGATAGAGTCGCCCAGCAGACTGATGGTTGACAGCTTGCAGCCAAGCATTTTGTCATCAGTTTTTAAATAGGTATTCGTCTGTACCGCAGTACCGCGTACAGCCACATCCACATTACCGTTTACAGTAATGCTTGCGTCATATCCGCCGACGCTGAAAGCGCTAGGCTGCCAACGTGCACCGGTATAGTTAACGTCCGTCGGGTCCATAGAGGTTACACCGCCGGGACCGATATTGCCGTGAACGTTTTTAGTAATAATACCCCAAGGACTGTTGGGGTCATCCTTGCGCATCTTCACGTTGCCGTTGATAGTCAGCTCAGTGCCGCCTGCTGCCAGGCCGGTTACACCTGCAAAATCATTTTTTCTGGTGTTGGTCTGGTATAAGTGCAGCGTACCCTTATTGCCATCACTGTCAACGTTATTCAAAACATAATCATAGCCATCATTATCCCTATCGGTCATAATGGCATCCTTATTTTTTACGGTAAAGGTGTGGTCCTTACCCTGAAAATCATAGGTAACGGTGTTGCCGTTTTGTACAACTGTATTACCGTCACCGCCGATAATTGCCATATCACTTTCAGCATTACCGGTAAGACCCTTGGTGTATTCCGCAGCCCAGACAGGTGATACGGTAAAGCATGATGTGCATACTGACATCAAAACGCCGGCAGCAAGCAGCTGCCATCTTTTTTGTTGATAACTCCTCATACTCTCACTCCTTGCAATATGATTGCTTAAAAATATTTTTTATCTATAAAAAACAAAAAAGATTAGCACACACTAATAACGAAAGGAAAATTTTGCAATCAAAATGCCCAAAAATTCCCTCTCATTAAGTGCGTCTAATCTCGTAGACCCTTAATATGTACAATCAGTCAGTACCCTGGCTTAAGATCATTGCCACTTTATCCCTTGGTAAGAGGTTTAAGCAACAGCTTAACGACAAAGCAGCTCTCTTTCACAGTTGCGGAACAGCGTCGAAATCACATCAGACTTCCCTGCTAAGAAGATATCCGGCAAAATATCCTCACCTGATCGTCTATAATTATATAATTTAATAACAAAGCAGTAGTAATTTTTTCCTTTTGTAAAGAATGTTTTTTCTCAGGGGTGTATTACTTACATTTTTCTGTTATTGGTATTTTTTATCATATAGAGTTTACCATAATCAATCTATTGCGTCAAGTGAAATTTGAAGATATTGTAAATTAAATCACTGCAAGAAGCATAACGCCATAAACATCAACTCACAGTAACACCTCAAGCAAATTATCTGTAAACTGCTTCTATTAATTATATTTAAAAGCAAAGCAGCCATCCGCCTTACAACGGATAACTGCTTCGCTTTTCTAATGATTTTTACTTTTGCCGCAGCGCTGCCTTGATAGCGCCGCAGCCGGTTTATAAAAGAAGGGGAAATAATCTGTTAAAAGATTAGAACTCGAAGCGCAGGCCTGCACTTGCCTTCCACTTACGCTCGAAGTCTCCGCCAAAGTCCTTAGCAAAGTCTGCATAGATATGGCAGTTGTCGCTCAGGTCATAGCTGCCGCCGATGCTCATTTCCATCCAGGTATCCTTGCCGTCGAAGCTGGTGTGCTTCATGCCGCCGTCCTTAGCGAAGTAGCTTGCGCTGATATCGCCGTTAAATTCATGCGCACCGTACAGACCAACGTATACACGGCCTTTTTCGCTCTTAGCGCCTGCTTCAACGCCGAAGCGTGCTACCAGGCTGCTGTAAGAATCCTGACCGATTCTCATGCTGTCGTTAGGAGTATGAGCAGTATAATCCTTGCTGCCTACCTGAGACCAGGTCAGCTGTGCTTTCGGAGTGAAGTAGCTTGCTTCGCTGCCAAAGGTCTTGCCATATTCCATGGTCAGGCCATATGCGTTAGCTTTGTAATCGCCATGCAGCTTCAGGCTGCGAATTTCGTTGTAAACGTCGTATTCGTTTTCAACACGGCCTGCTTTAGCTGCTACACGCAGGTAGGACTGATCTTCGAAATTCTTCACGCCGTATACGCCAAAGCTGTAGAGCTGGTTATCGCCCTTGCCGCCCAGCAGGTAGTTGGAATCGCCGTTGCGGTAGTCAAAGGCTGCGCCTGCATGCCAGCCGTTTGCCAGTGCCTTGTCAAAGCCAACCTGTACGCCGCGGTAGGTATTGTCATCCTTAACGCCCTTAACATCGGAGCTTGTCTTGCCGCCCAGTGCCTTAACAAAGATGCCGTCTGCATCTGCCAGGTCCGCACCTGTGTAGGTATCCTGCATGTTGTCGCGCCAACTGTGCATGGAGGTGGTTGCAGCGCTTCTTACGCCCTTCATTACCAGGGTTTCATAATCACCGTTGTAAATTTCCTTCCAGTTAACACTGTCCTTATCATACTGGCCTACGCCGTTTGCATCCCAGTGCAGCTTGCCGATATATTGGCTTGCGCTGGAGGATGTCAGGCCTTCTGCAATCTGTACCTTACCGGTCAGGTTAGCAGCGTTTGCTTCGTGGTCCTTGTAGGTAACCTTCTGTGCCAATGCTGCCAGTGCTGCTTCAACAGCCTTCTTATCATTCATGGCAATACCGCTGTTGTCGGTGGACAGGATTACGCCGGAATCCTTGTCTGCCTTGCTGATAATAGTATTGCCGGACTTATAGTCGGTAACCTTATCGCCTGCACCCTCATGGTTATAGATAATGGTTTCCCAACCGCTGTAATGAGCGATATCCAGAGTCTTGCTTCTATTGGTCATATTAAGGAAGCCGCTCTGCTTATCGGTTGCACCGCCCTTAACAATCAGGCCGGTTTCCGGAGCTGCTGCACCCTTGGCCATTCTCAGCAGGGATTTGCCCTCAGCCTTAGTTTCATCCTCACCATCGGTAAGATTCCAAGTTGCGCCTTCATCAATATATACTTTAACGCAACTGTTTTCGTCAGTCCTGTAAGCACCCCACAGAACATTTCCATCGCCGCTCAGATTAACATCAACTTCGCCGCCGTCGCTTGCTTCCAAATCGCCTTCAATATTGCTGCCGTTGCCGCCCTTCAGATAAATCTGGCCACTTCTAGCATAAATGAGGCCTCTGATGTACAGCGGGAGATTGCTGTCGATGCGTACCTTACCGCCGCCGAGTGCTGAAATTGCTTTACCGCCTCTGCCGATAATTTTGCTGCCGCCGGCCATAGTTACATTGCTGTTATTCGCAATAATACCGGTTTCACCGCTGATATTGGTATCGCCCTTGATATTTACGTTTGCGTCAACTGCATTGATGCCTGCATCTGCGCCCTTCATCTCCAGCAGAGCATTGGTGGTATCAATTTCAATATTTTTACCGTTTACATCTACTGCAGCACCTTCGCTAACTTCGATTGCAGAAGGATTCTGAGTAAAGATGTATTTACCGTCAGCCTTCAAAATACCATTTTTCTTATAGTTGTAATCAGCCTTGGCATCACCGGTAATAGCGTTGTTGAGCTTGCTGCTTTCAGGAGTCTGGGTTTCCGGATAGGTGATGCCCGGAGTAATAGAGCCATCCTTTAAGCTGCCCTTGCCGTCCTTGCTGCTGAAGGAGATATCGCCGGTCTGCATAGCCTTGCTGCTTGCAGTCAGGCCGTCGGCAATCTTTACATAACCTGTCAAGTTATTTTCGCCATTTACATAGTTGCTGTAGGTCAGCTTGCCTGCCAATGCGTTCAGTACGTTAGCTATGCTGTATTCGTTATCCATTGCAATGCCGCTGTTATCGGTAATCATGGATACTACAGAGCCTTCTGCCGCATGCTTGATAATGGTGTCGCCTGCTGCGTAGTTATCAGCTGCTTCGCCGTTGCCGCTGTGTGCATAGTAGATATTGGTGTTGCCGCTGTAGTTGTCGATGGTGATTTTCTTGGTGTCCTTCTGGAAGATGTTGCCTGCATGTGCTGCATCAGCACCGCCGGTAAAGTTGGTTACATGGCTGCCGGTAAAGCCGCTCGGAACCTCTTTGCCGTTCTTCTCGTTTGTCCAGGTTGCACCATCTGTCAGCCACAGGTTAAAGGTGCCATAGCTGGTGGAATCATCACCGGAAGTAACTTCGTAGAGGCTGCGGCCGTTCCAGCTGCTGTCTTTGCCCTGCAATGCTAGATTAACGGTAGAAGAGGTAGAAGTTGTTTCATCCTCCCAATAATCATAGGTTTCTGCAGACTTGGTGAAGACATCGCCATCAATCTTGACAATGCCTGCGCCAGCTTTGCCATTCTTAACATTGACGTTGATAATGCCGTTATCGTCAGAATTCAGCGCAATGTAATTAGCTGCCTTGCTATCCTTTTGAATATCCAGATTGCCGTTCATGGTAACAGTTCCGCCGCTTCCACTGTAAATACCATTGCTTTCTGTCTGCGCAGATGTAGTAATGGTGGTGTCTGCGTCAATGGTAATCTTACCGCCGGTTGCATAAACACCCTGGGCCCTGAAGCCGGTGGTATCAGTGCTGAGCTTCAGACTCTTAGCCTTAATAGTAATGTCTTTGGACTTTCCATAGCTGAGGCCGGTAGCTACCGCACGTGCAACATTGCTGCCCTTAAGAACATGGTAGGCTACGTCCAAACTGTGTCCGTCGGCATTAATCGTAATCGGTCCGCCGCTGGATTCAATAGCACTCAGGTTGGAGCTGTAATCACCCTTGGTTACATTAATAACTGTATCTTTAGTGAAGTTGTAAATTCCTTTTTCGGTTTCAATTCCCATATTTACATACTTCTTATCAAGATTACCAGTAATCGGATCAGTAATAACAGTATCGTCCATTTCGGTATATTCATAGAAGCCCTGACCAGGTGTCTTCGTGCCGGTTGCATCAGTAGAGAAGCTGACATCGCCGGTCTTCAAAGCTGCGGAAGAAGCGGTCAGGCCGGAAGCAATCTTGACAGTACCTGCCAGCTTACCATCATTAGCGGTGTAGAAGAGCTTCTGTGCCAGCTTGTTAAGAACTTCATTAACTGTATTCTGGTCTTCAGCCTTATCATAGGCGTTAAAGCCTTTGGTGATACCCTTATTATCAGTGATAAGCGTAATATTGGAGCCGTTATCAGCCTTACCGATGGTAAAGCTTCCACCGAGAATATTCGTCGGATTATCAGCATCATGGTTATAAATAACATTGGTATTGCCGCTGTACTCAGCTACACTGATGTTGCCTGCATTGTTTGCCACAATAATGCTGCCATTATTACCGGAGAAGGAAGCAAGCTTGCTTGCACCATTTACATTCCAGATAGAGTTATCCAGCTTCAGGTGCATAGCATTGCCGTTGCCGTAGCCGGTCCAGGTTGCATTATCCAGATTAGCGTTTACAGTGTTGCCGGAAAGGTTATTGCCGGTCCAGGATGCACCGTTGCCCATATAAAGGTTAACAATACCTGCACTGCTGCCGTTAGTATTGCTTACATCACCCTTCCAGAAGGATTCCTTAGTATTCAGGCCAATGCTTACATCTGCACTTGCACCGGCACTATCCATGCCGCCGCCGAGATTTACATTGCCTTCCATCTGTACATTATTGTTGCCCGCACCAATGATAGCGCCTTCGGCATCCTTCTTAACATTCACATTAACCTGTCCACGATTCTTGGAAGCGAATTCGCCATAGGCACTGATAGCATATTCAGCCCCATTAATAGCCTTGATGACGCCACCGCCAATCTCAACCTTGGAAGCAACTGCACTGATTGCTTCGTTGGCACCGGAAGCATTGCTCTTATCAGCCAAAATATCAACAAGACCGTCAACAGTAATAGCAGACATAACGCCGCTTACACCGTTCATGCTCTTGATAACTGCAGCATTTGCCGGAGCAGCGCTGTTAGCACGCAAGGTAAGTACATTATCAGCACCGGCATTGTGAATATTAATCGTACCTCCGGCATTAACGAACAGCGCACCTGTCTGCCCGTTCGTAGTGCTTGTAGCATTAATAGCCATTGCACCGGCATTATTGATATTTACTGCACCCTTACCGACAGCTGCGATACTGGTTGTATGGGTATCGGTTGTTGTATCTACAGTCAGCTTGTTGCCGTTCATATCAATGGTAACATTATGGTTTTCGTCGGAGCCGGAAATAGCTGCGCTAATCTGCGGGAGCCATGCACCACCGGCAATCAGATGCTTTTCAGGTGTGATGGTTGTGCTGCCTGCAGTAAATACATAGGTACCATCGTCCTTCAATACGCCTTTTTCTATGTAAACCGTATCAGCAGCTGCGTCGCCGGTAATTGCCGTAGTAAATTCTTTGGCTATCTGGCTGCCAGGCTTGTTGGTCTTATAATCATAATAGCCCTGGCCAGGTGTAAAGGTACCGGTTTCTTCGGTAGAGAAGGAAATATCGCCGGTTTTCAATGCTGCGGAAGAAGCTGTCAGGCCATCGGCAATCTTCACTACGCCGGCCAGATGACCATCAGTATAATTCTTGTAGAACAGCTTGCCTGCCAGGTTGTTCAGTACGTTGGCCACTTTATCCTTAGCATCGCCGGAATCGCCATCTGCAAAGCCGGAGGTAATGCCCTTATTATCTGTAATAAAGGTGATAGCAGAACCTTCTGCTGCATTGGTAATATTGAAGCTGCCACCAATAATCTTGCTCGGATCAGCAGCATCATGCTCATAGAATACATTGGTATGACCGCTGTAATTTACAACAGAAATAGGATTGTTATCATTTTGGTAAATCAGGCCTGCGTTATCCGCATCCTTGCCGCCATGCAGTGTTGCCAGCGTGCTTCCTGTCCATACAGGATTTTTGGACGCTATGGTAGTAGTTGTCACATGCGATTGCTGTTCGTTGGTCCAGGCTGCACCGTTTTGCAGATACAGGTTGAACTGGCCGATATCATGCGTAGTATTGCCGCCGCTGCCATAGTCGGAATTATACATATCATAGGCTGCAACACCCTTCCAGAAGGAATCCTTATCGGTCAAAGCAACATTGAGAATGCCTGCATCATTCCAGTTAATCAGCTCGCCACCAGTGTATTCCACAACCTTCTTGCCATATTGGCCGGTTGCGTACATATCACCGGTAATCTTGGTGGTCGTATCGCCTGCTGCGCCGTCCTTCATGTTGATGTCCAGCGTGCCTTTATCTACGCGGACTGCATAGAAATTATGCGATTTATCACTGTCTTCGGCTGCAGTAATAGTGCCGCCGCCGACAGACACCTTGGTATCCTTACCGGTCAGTCTGATGCCGCTGCCGCGTACACCGGAAATATCTACCGGACCACTGACAGTTACAGTGGAAGTGTCACCTGTTACCTGAATACCGGAAGCATTCATGCCTGCGCCACGTTCTCTAATGCCCTTGACATTGCTGATTGTCAGCGGGCCATCAATATTAATCTCGCTCTTCTGCCCCTGGATATTAATACCGGTTGCGGAATCACCCTTCGTAACAATATCGGTAATTTCTACCGGACCGGAAATATTCAGATGTGCATTACCGTCAGCGTAAACGCCATGAGAGCCTCTGGTATCCGTATTATTAGCTGTAATAGAAAGCTTTTGCTCTGCGGACGGATTAATAACCTTGATATAAGTATTAGCGCCTGCGTAAATAGCCGCTGCCTGTCCGCCGGTTTGTGCAACATTCAAAGCCAGACCTTTACCGGACATATTTATAGTCATCGGTTTAGACGGAGATGTTTCCTCACCTGCATAAATTGCGCTGGCAAATTTATTATTACCGGCATTCGATTCAGTTACATTAATATGTGCAACACCCTTATCGTCTACCTCGCGATTCAGGCTGATATTTTCCGATTTAGTGATAGCTCCTGTCTTGTAATCAGGCTTATCTTCTTCCGGAGTATAGTCATAGAAGCCCTGTCCTGCTTTTTTCGTTCCATTGCTTCCGTCAGAGAAAGTGATATCGCCGGAGGCTTTTACAATAGCACTTACACTAGACGCTGTCAGACCATCGGCAATCTTAACTACGCCGGCAAGATTTGCATCCTTGTAACCTGTGTAGAACAGCTTATTGGCCAGCTTATTCAGCACTTCCTTAACATTATTCTTTTCTGTTGCAGTATCACTAGCTTCAAAGCCGGCATTAATTCCCTGGCTATCGGTTACCAAAGTAATCTTCGAGCCGTCAGCTGCTGTCTTGACAGTGAAGTCACCCCCGGTGATGTTCTGCGGATTATCAGCATCATGGCCGTAAACAACAGTTGTGTCACCGCTATAATCATATACGGTAATACCCTTATCGGAATTTTGGTAGATTACACCGGAACCATCCAGCTTAGAAACATTGCTGCCGGCAAAAGTTGTCTTCAGCGTATCTACCGAACGACCGGTTTCATGATTCCATACAGAGCCCTCTGCCATTGTCAGATTAAACTGTCCGGCCGGTGCATTATAAGTGCTGCCTGGAATATTGCTTACCGCGCCTGTCCATTGAGAGCCCTTGGTCATGTTGACATTGATAACAGAAGCTTTATTGTCAGTTACCTTCATGTCACCGGTAACGTCCAGAATTCCGGCAGTAATGCCTTCTCCTGTATTCAGGTTAATGGTACCCTTGTTGGCCTGCAAAGCATAATATTGGCTATAATCCGTACCGTTAGACATATCCGCAGCTTTAATAGTTGCACCTGCAGTAGATACAGTTGAAGTATTCAATGCACGGATTGCACTGCCCAATACGTTTTCAATATTAAGGTTGCCCTTAACAGTTATATTAATAGGCGCATCTGCACTTGAAGAACTGTCTGCATAAATACCGGCAGTGTTCGGTCCAACCTTGTTGCCGGTCTGAACATTCTTGATGCTCAAGTCTTTTTCGAATACAACATTGCCTTTGGTACTTACATATACACCATAAGCACGCTGAGTAGAACCGGATTTTACTCCTTCTATCTCAACATCGGTATTTGCAGTAAGGTTGCCGCCCTCGCCTACGCGAATGCCATAGACATACTTAGCCTTAGTATCAGCATTGCCATCAGCACCAAGTCCGGCAGAAACCTTCAGCACACCATTGCCCTTGGAATCCTTAATCTCCATGCTCTTGTTTTCATCAACGTAAACCGTAGACACATAATTAGCAGTTTGATTGTTGGCATTGAGCTTCAAGGTGTGGCCCTGTAAATCAACAACAAGCGGCCCTTCTGCCTCGCCTGCTGCATACATAGCACTGGGAGCATTACCGGACACCCCATCCTGAGCTTCGGTAACATTAACGGAAACTACTCCGTTGATATCGCTTTCGCGTGTTTCACCGATGTTTTCGGATTTTACAATCGGTCCGGTTGCATAGGTCTTATCGTCCTTCTCAGGAGTATAGTCATAGAATCCCTGGCCACCCTCGGCAAAGGTAATGTTGCCGGTCTTCATAGTTACAGAGGAAGCTGTCAGGCCTTCGGCAATGGATACGCTGCCTGTAAGGTTGCTGTCGCCTGCCATATACCACAGCTTGTGTGCCAGGGAGTTCAATACTTCACTGACATGATTTTTCTCTGCAGCGGTATCACCTTCTGCAAAGCCCTTGGTAATACCGTTGTTGCCGGTATAAAGCATCATCTCGGTGCCGGTCTTAGCATTAAGAACCTTAACATCACCGCCGATAATAGTACCCGGTGCAGCATCATCATGCTCATACCATACCTTGGTGACGCCTTCGGCATTGGCAATATGAATAGGATCATTATCGTTTACTCTGATGATACCGGCAGATGCCTTATCCTTGCCGCCTACAAGGCTGCTCAGATGAGAAATTCCGTCATATTTTTCGTAGTACGGTCTGCTGTAATCAGCAAGGTTGCTTGCATCAAGGCCATCCTTACGGGAAGCATTTTCATAAATCCATTGCGCGCCGTTCTGAAGCCACAGATTTACTTCACCGGCCTTTTCAGTACCGGCATTGTCAATTACACCCTTCCAGAAGGAATCCTGCGTGGTCAGGCCGATGTTAAGGCGACCGTTTTGATAAACCATAGCATTTCCGGCCTCATCAGAGGACTTCATTGCCAACACGTTGCCGACCATTTCTACCTTGCCGTTTTGTGCTTCCTGATTCTTTACATTGACGTTAATCGTGCCGCCGTAGCTTGCCAGAGCATAGTACGGCTCGATAAATTTGCCGAAGCCTTCAACAAAGTTTTCTTCTCTGTACGGTGTGTCGATACGGATAGAATTACCCAGCAAAGAAATAGTTTCCAAATCATAAGCCGGTACATCACCGTCAGCCTGATAAGCATCGGTTCTTACAGCCGTACCGCGTACAGCAATATCCACATCACCGTTAATAGTGATATCACCGCGGCTATGGTCAACGGAAATACCTGCAGGCTGCCAACGGGCGCCTGTATAGTTGGCATCGCCACCCATGCTGGTTGCACCGCCGGGGCCTATATTGCCATGAACATTCTTGGTAATGATGCCCCAGGGATTTTCTGCATCATCCTTACGCATTTTTACATTACCGTTGATAATAAGGTTGCCCTTATTGGCTGCCGCAATACCAACAGAAGAATATGCCGAGGTGGCAGTGATATCCAGATTACTGTTGACGATTACGGTACCCTTGTTGGCAAGAAAGCCGTTTACACCATAATAAGCATTCGGCTTATCGTTTGTCTGATAAATATGTAGCGTGCCATAGCTGCCGTCTACGCCTACATTATTATAAACGCTGTCTTTGCGGGCAGTAATACCATCCTTATTGGTAATAGTAAAGGTATGGTCCTTTCCTTGGAAATCATAAATAAGTTTACCGTCATTTTCTGTTACGGTATTACCATCGGGACTCAGTATCTCGCTGTCCTTTTTAAGCGTGCCTATGAGAGGCTTGCTATAATCAGCGGCATAAACCGGTGCTATGAGAAAGCTCGATGCACTGGCTGCCAGAAGAATACCTGAGACAAGTGACTTCCACTTTTTTTGACTTAGCTTCATAATATATTCCCCCTTATCAAAAAGCAAGGAACGAACAGAAACACCCACTGTTTCTGCTGACTCCTTTGTACAGAGAAAAGCTCCGTACAAATATATATGAAAACCCCGCAAACTGCTACTCATCAATACAGTTTGTGACTTCATAACAAAAATATGCAGACGCTACCATCACGGCAATGATTTTGCGGCAGCACTGCCTGAAGAGCTTTTTGCTTATTCTTAACAGTTATAAAATAAAAAACACAGCTTAATTTTACTTAAGCTGTGCTATATCCGTTTCTGTTCAGCACAAGATCAAGCAACAAAGGACTCTTAATTTATTATTATAGTCAAACCACTACCAATAATTAATAAAGTCCGTTCTCGTAGACCTTTACTAAATACCAATCTGTCAGTACCCTGGCTTAAAGTCATCGTCTCTGCATTCCTTTGTAAGAGGTTAGTTTTTTTCCTAATAATGCATCGACTCTTTTTTACAGTTGCGGAACAGCGTTGAAATTTCATCAAACTTCCCTGCAAAGCATTCATCCGCATGGGATAAAGCCTCCAGACTAGGATTATATTCTATTGTAATCTAGATAGTCAGAAGTAAAAAATCACTTCATTTATCAAAAAAATGTATACTTTATTAAATATACTTCATTTGCACCATATCTTGTTTTAGTACTAATTTCAGTTTAGTACTGATATAAAATTTCGTCAAGAACCATTATCAGAAAACTTATTTTTTGCAAAACAATATATTTACTTTACTATTTTCCAGAATGTACGTCAAACAACAAAAACGCCGACATCCGCAACCTTCCGGGTTACAGCGTCGGCATTTTCATTTACGCCTTACGGCGATTTTATTTTGCTTTCTTCAGGAATTTTTCATACATTGCATGGTCTTCAGCCATCATCTTATCAGCATCGGCACCGATAATGCAGGTCGGGTCGATACCCTGTTTCATGAAATAATCCTTGAATTCCTTGGATTCGCAAACCTTTTTAGCAGCAGCGCGCAGAGCTTCCAGCTTTTCTTTCGGAGTATCCTTAGGAGCAACCAGTGCTGCCCAAGCGCGAACAGTCATATTGTGGCCCAGCTCTTTGAATGTCGGAACATCCGGATAGATTACGCTGCGGGTATCAGCCATAACAGCAAGAATCTTCAGGTTGCCTGCGTCTACCTGGCTCTTGAAAACAGACGGGTCAGCCAAAGTTGCATCGATATGCTTGCCTGCCAGAGCAGCGGCAATATCAGCGGATCCTTTCGGATACGGTACATGCTTGAATTGTACGCCGAATTCTTCTTCAAAGGAAAGTGCGGCAATATGCCAGATAGCGCCGATACCGGAGTTACCCATCTTCACCTTGCCGGGATTTGCCTTAGCAAAGGCTACGAATTCATCTACATTATTATAAGGAGCATCCTTCGGCACAATCAAAGCTGCCGGAGCTGCAATCGGAGCGCAGATAGCTGCGTAATCCTTATAGGTGTTTTTGCATTTGCCCTGATGCGGGAACATAGCCAGCTCAACAGTAACCATGCCCAGAGTATGGCCGTCGGGTTTAGCATTAGCCAGCTCTACCATGCCGGTTACACCGCCGCCATCGGGTTTGTTTACGGGAACAAATTTGCTGCCCTTCAGCTCTTTTTCCATGAACTGAATCAGACCTCTGGCAGAGATATCGGTACCGCCGCCCGGAGCCTTAGGAATAATTACGGAAATATCTCCGTCTGCAGGATAAGCTGCTTTTTTGCTGTCGCCGCCGCAGCCGGTAAGCATAACAGCCATGGTCAGCATAGCCATCAGCACAACTAAAATTTTCTTCATTGTCTTACATCTCCTTATATTTTAAATTTAAAGGGTAACAAGTTCATCCGCGCTCAATTTTACACAAGCAATATTACAACGCTTATAGGTATAGGTAAGCACAAGGCCCTCGCCGTCGGCAATAATCGCCGGATAGGAAAATTCCGCAGGCTCTGTTTCCAGGTCAAACAGCTTTTGCCAGCTCGCACCATCATCTGTAGATTGGAACAGACTTAAGGGAGAACGCTGACCCCAGTTGGCAGCCACCGGATTGCACACCAGATAGAGTACACCGCCGGCAGTCCGCACCAAGTCAAGACCGCTGTTATTGTTTGGCAGACTCAAAGCGTAGGCACTGCACCAGGTTTCGCCGTCATCCGCAGAATCGCTGCGATAGACAAAGCCCTCACTGCTGCGCAGCAGCATATGCACGCTGCCGTCCGCACTCTGCCAAAGGCTCGGCTGAATTACGCCGCGTCCGTAAAAGGACTGCTGGCTGACGGCAATATTACTGTCGGCAGTTTTTTCACCTGCCTGATACTGCAGGCCCTCAATCTGCACTGCAGAGGATTTATGCCAGCTTGCGCCATCATCATCGCTGATATCGGCAAAGGCCTTCCAGAGACCGTGTTCGGTAGAAGCACCGGCAAGAATACGTCCGCTCGCCAAGCGCAAAGGCTTGTTTCGTACAGGTCCGCGCCCGCCGCTCACATCGCCCGGCACCAGCTTCTGCGATCCGCTCCAGGTTACGCCGTTATCCGTCGACTGCAGCAGCCACGTCTGCCAGTCGGCAATCTGCTGGCCCTGCTTGTAAAACAGCAGCAATCTTCCGTCCGCGCCCGCAAAAAGCACCGGATTCCAATTCGCCGCCGCCCCGTTCACCAGCAGCTTTGGCTCACTCCAGCCTGCGTCCGTGCGTCTGCTTAGGTAGATACCCACGTCGCTTTCGCCCTCATGCGTACCGCCGAACCAACAGCAAAGCAGGCTGCCGTCTGGCAGCGCCAATACTGTTGAAGCATGGCAGAAGGCCGTCGGCAAACAGCGCATAATCAATTCCTTTTGCATTATATCAATCACATCCAAAAAAGTCGCATAATTCTATAACATAAATATTGTAACACATATACAAAAAAGCGTAAACTATTTTCTTCACATTTCTGACAAATTTTGTCTGTCGTTACGTTGCCTACTAAGCTATTAGCAGCGCTTTACAGGCCGCAAGCAAAAAAATGCGCAGGCTTTTTGCTTGCGCAGCTGCTTATTTGTCCGACACACACCTTTTCTACATTATATATAGCATGACATCAATATTTGACTTCTGTATCTTCCCTAAATCACTTAATTAAAAGGTCAGCCTCATCTGGTGCCAGACAGCATTTCCATGCGTAGATTTCTCGGACACACCCTCATCGGTAAAGCCGAATTTGGCATAATAATGAACAAGCCTATCCTTGCAGGTCAGTACCAGGCCCTTTCTCCCCTGCTTTCTGGCATCCTCAATCGCACGGCAAATCAGCTCGCCGGCATAGCCATGCTTGCGATAAGCAGGAACGGTATTGACACCGAAAATCATCTGCCACGCGCCGTTTTCATCGTGCAGCGTTGCCTTCTCGTACATTTCATCCGTCAAATCAGGCTCATCCGTCACAAAGCCGTCCACGAAGGCAATCAGCTTTTCAGCCTCATACATAAGCCAGAAATGATTACCGTAATATTTTACTCTGTCAATAAATTCCTTTTCTGTTGCAGCCTCAGCCGGCGGAAAACATTCTGCCTCCACTGCGGCAATCGCGGCAATATCTTCCGTAGTTGCATATTTTATAATCATAAGCTCTTTCTCCTCAATAAATTATTTATTCAAAGCACATGCATCACAATATTTTATTACGCTTTGAATTTATCCTCATAGCACTAGCAAAAATTGCAAATCATAATAAGTATATCACGAATCGTTATCCGGTTAAATAGAAAAAAGTAGAAGATATTCTTAGCATTTGCCTTTTTGGCAAAAACCTGGAGTGCTTTCATCTATAAGAACGTTTGTTTTATGAACTATTGTTTTTATTCTTTTTCTATGTTATAATAACCTTAGTTGCATGGGTAGCCGCAATTTTGCGGAGCTCTTGCCTGGTCGTGCGGATCAGTGGCGCCTGTCGAGCTTTCGGCAGGTGCCTTTTTTTACATCTGCTGTCTTATATATTTTTACCTTATTTTATGCTATAATCAAAGGAGGAAACATATGCAAAACTTGGCAACGAAATTTGAAAACTTGACGATTCAAAGTGACTTCATCTTTAAAAAAGTTATGTCACGCAAGCGCATCTGCATTCATCTTTTAGAGGAATTACTGCAGATTAAAATTGCTGACATCAGCTACTTCGAGGCTGAAAAATCTCTTGAGCCTGACTATGCAAGTCGTGGCATTCGTCTGGATATCATCGTGGCGGACGATAAGAATACACATTATAACTTGGAAATGCAGGTCAATAATATCAAAAATCCCGACACCAAACATTATGTGCTGCCCAAGCGTACACGCTATTATCAGGCGTTGATGGATATTGACTTACTGCAAAAGGGCCAGGAGTATGACCTGCTGCCGCCAACCTATATCATATTTATTTGTGTCTTTGATTTTTTTGCTAAAGGCAATTATGTTTATACCTTTAAAAAGCGTTGTCTGGAGGATTTGAACCTGGAGCTTTCTGATGAAGCAACTACCATGATTTTGAACACTAAGGGTACCAACGGCAATATCTCCAAGGATATCAAAAGTTTTTATGATTATGTTAATAACCATATTATAAATAGCGATTTCACCAGACAGATTGACGATGAAATCAGCTATCTTAAGCTTGATTCGAAAGTGAGGCGAGAATTTATGCTTTTGGAAGCACGTTTGTTAGACGAGAGGCGCGAAGGCAGAGTTGATGAAAAAGTTTCTATCGCTAAGCTTATGCTGGCTAAGGGTTGCTATTCTCTGCAAGAAATCATTGAGCTTACCGGTCTGTCTATTGATGATATAGAAAAGCTGAAGAATGATATGCATGTAGAGAAGCAAGCTTGATAAGAAAGTGAGGCGGTAAATTATGCTTTTAACTCCCCTTATGTCAGATGCAAGACGTGAAGGTAGAGCTGAAGGTAGAGCTGAAGCAAGAACTGAAATCGCTAAACACATGTTAAATATGGGATACTCTCTGAAGTTTATCTCTGAAGCTACTGTTCTTCCTGTTGAGCAGGTTGAAAAGATTAAGGCTGAATTAGCTTGATCATCTCCCCTACTCCCACCGCCGTGCGCTGCCGCGCACGGCTTTTTTACGCCCGCACAAAAAAATCTCCCGCACGCTGCCAAACGCAGCTCGGGAGATTTTCTACTATAATAATATAAGCCAGGCCTTAACGCCTGCTATCTGAAAGCAGCCTCTTATTTGCCGCTGTCAAACAGCGCTTCTACAAACTTATCCGGCTCAAAGGGGCGGAAGTCCATAATGCCTTCGCCTACGCCGATCCATTTAACCGGCAGTCCCAGCTCTTCCTTAATTGCCACAACAACGCCGCCCTTGGCAGTACCGTCGAGCTTTGTGAGTACAACGCCGGTAACCTTAGCGGTTTCCATGAACACTTTGGCCTGATTGATGGCATTCTGGCCGGTGGTAGCATCCAGAACCAGGAAGGTTTCGTGCGGAGCTTCTGGTATTTCGCGTTTGATAATACGGTGGATTTTTTCCAGCTCGTTCATCAGGTTAGCCTTGTTATGCAAACGACCTGCAGTATCAATAAAAAGAATATCTGCCTTGCGCGCAATAGCAGCCTTCATTGCATCAAAAACAACTGCCGCCGGGTCGGCACCCTCAGCATGACGGATAACGTCGCAATGCGCGCGTTCGCCCCAAATTTGCAGCTGCTCGCCTGCTGCGGCACGGAAGGTATCGCCTGCTGCCAGAACAACCTTGTATTTGAACAAAGTGAAGTAATTTGCCAGCTTGCCGATAGTAGTAGTCTTGCCTACGCCGTTAACTCCAACAACCAGAATAACCGTCGGCTTGGCACCGATACGTGTACGTTGGCCGCTGTCTGCCAGCATCTCTGCCATATATTTTTTCAGGAACGGAATAACATCCTCGGTACCGCTGATTTCCTTCTTCTTCGCTGCTTTTCGTACTGCGTCAATCAGCTTTTCGGTAGTTTTTACGCCCACGTCTGCAGAAAGCAGAATCATTTCCAGTTCATCGAGAAAATCATCGTCAATCGCTGCAGACAGGCCTACAAGCTCCTGAATGCGGTCAGTAAAATTGCGTCTTGTTTTAGAAAGGCCTTCCTTTAAACGCTCAAAAAATCCCATTATTCATTCTCCTTTGCATTTATTTTTACGGATAATAGTTTAGAAACACCGGATTCTTCCATAGTTACGCCATACATGATATCAGCGCATTCCATCGTTCCCTTGCGGTGCGTAATCACGATAAACTGCGTGTTTCCTGCATAATCCCGCAGGAAATCGGCAAAACGCTGAATGTTGGCATCATCCAAAGGCGCGTCAATTTCATCCAGGATGCAGAACGGCGATGGCTGATAGCTCAAAAGAGCAAAGAGCAATGCGATAACAGTCAGCGCTCTTTCGCCACCGCTCATCAGATACAGGCTCTGCAGTTTTTTTCCGGGTGGCTGGACGTCGATATCAATACCGGAATCCAGCAGATTATCCGGCTCGGTGAGCCGCAGCACTGCCGTACCGCCGCCAAATATCTTGACATAACATTGCGCAAAGTATTCGTTGATTTTGGCAAAGGCCTCCTTGAAGCGTTTGGTCATACCGCTGTTGATTTCTGCGATAACAGCCTCCAGATTTTCCTTCGCCGTACACAAATCGTTATATTGCTTACACAGGAATTCGCTGCGCTCCTTCACTGCGTTATATTCTTCAATCGCCGCCGCGTTAATCGGTCCCAAATCTGCAATCTGCAGTGTCAGACGGCTTTCCTGCTTTTGCAGCGCCGCAAGGTCCATTTCCTGCAGCTCGGCAAAATTCTGACTGCGTGCCGCCGCCTCATCCAGCTGATAATCCTGCTGCAGCTGCTCACGTATATGGCCGCAGTTGCTTTCGTGCCGTGCCAAGTCCAGCTCTGTCTGCTTCAGCTGTGCTTCACTTTCGTTCACCTGCTTGCGCAGTCCGGCAATATCTTTTTCGATCTCCTGCTGTTTATCCAACAGGCTGCCGCGCTCCTGAGCAAAGTCATCCTTGCCGCCCAGAATCTGCTGCAGCTGTGCCAGCAGCTCGTCGCTTTGCTGCTGCAGGCGTTGCTTTTGCACACCGCAGTCGGCAATTTCCTGCTGTCTGCGCTCCTGCTCTTTTTGGTTGGCAGCAATTTCTTCCTGCAGCCGCAGTGTATCCTGATCGAGGCTGTGCATAGCCTTGCTGATATCCTGCGTGCGTGCGGCCGAGGTCTGCAGCGTAATTTTGGCATCCTGCAGCTGGTTATCCAAGGCGGTAACCGCGCTGCCGTATTTAGCAATTTCCTTCTTCAGACTATCCAAAAGCTCCTTGGCTTCAGTGTCCTGTCCCTCGCGCTCGGCAACTGCCGTACGTAGCTCCTTAACCTTATCACGGTTTGCCATATAGGCCGCAGTGATATTGCTGCGATCATCCAAAAGCAGCAGCAGGCGTTCGTTGTCGCGCGTTTTCTGTTGCTGCACCTGCTCCAGATTGAGCTTAAGCCTGTCGGCCTTCAACTGCTGTTGACGCAGCTGTGCAGCAAGCTGCTGCAGCTGCTCCTTCTGATTTCCTTCGGTTGCTTCCAGCTCCTCCAGCTTTTCCTGCCAGCTGAGCATCTCGGCATGCAGCTGCTTCACCTGCGCTGCCGCCTGAGCAATTTCTACATTACGGCTCAAATAGCCTTCCTTATGCTTTTTGCTGCCGCCGCTCATACTGCCGCCGGCGTTTACCACATCGCCGTCCAGCGTAACTACGCGCAGACGATAGCGGCCAGCCTTAGCCGCAGCCAAGGCAGCATCAATGTTTTCGGCAATCAGCACTCTGCCCAGCAAGAAGCGGACAGCATTTTCCGCCTCAGGCTTATAGCCGATTAAATCTACCGCATAGCCAAGAATTCCCGGCAGCTTCGCCAGTTCTTCCTCCTCGCGGTTCGGCCCGCGACGCTGCACGGTATCCAATGGCAGGAAGGTTGCGCGTCCGCTACCAGTACGCTTTAAAAAGGCTATCGCTTCCTTCGCCGCATTGGCCGAGCGCATCACCAGGTTCTGCGCTCCCTCGCCCAACGCTGTTTCGATAGCAGCGACATATTTATCTTCTACCTGCAGCAGCTCCGCTGCCACGCCTACAACCTGCTCACGCCAGGGTTCCTGCGCCTTCAGCACCGCTTTGATGCCATAACTGAAGCCCTCGTAGCTCTGCTGCAGACGCTTTAAGCTCTGCTCGCGTGTTTCGGCCGCAGTCAGCTGACGCTGGCACTGCTGCTGACTGCTGCGTACAGCCTGCAGCTCCTTTTGACCTGCATCATAGGCACTGCGCAGCTCCTCGCCATTTTTGCGCACCAGCTCCATGCCGTGAGCGCACTGCGATTGCTGCTCCAGCAGGCTGTTGTACTGCTCCTGTGCCTGACGGTCTGCCGCTTCGGCTTCTTCTATACTTTTCTTCAGGGCCTCGCGGCGACGTGCGCGCTGCTCCTGCTCCTGTTCCAGATTGTGCAGCTCGTTGCGGAGATTAATCAGCTCCTGCATACCGCTGAAAAACTGCGATTGCGCCTGCTCATCATTGCGCTTCGCCTCTTCCAGCTTGGCGCTCTGCTCGTCACGCTGCGCCTGCAGCTGCTTTACAGCGCCATCGGCCACAGCATGTCTTTTTTCGACAGCATCAAACTCTGCTGCCAGCTCCTGCATTCTTGCTTCCTGCTCGCGCACCTGCTGCTCTAAACGTTCATTGCGCTGCACAAGGCGTTCGCTGGCCTTTTCGTTCTGGCTGACACGTTCATCCAAAACCTTTTGGTCGCCGCGCAGCTTTTCTAAAGCAGTCTCGCGGTTTTTGATATCATCCTGCAATTTATTATAAGCCTCGGCCAGCTTATCCAGCTCCTGCTGTACCTTTACAGCCTCGGCCTGCATGCTGCCGACCTTCGCTGCCTGCTCGGAATACGCACCTGCCGCCGCTTCCTTTTTCGTCTGCAGCTCTCTGCCTTTTTCCTCCAAAGCGTCCAAGCGACGCAAAAGTACAGATAAACGGCAACGGCGCAGCTCCTCGCTCAGCTCGTTGAACTGCTGCGTTTTGGCTGCTGCCTGCGCCAAAGGCTCTACCTGCGCATCTACCTCGCTGCGGATATCGTTAATACGCGTAAGGTTGTTGGCCGTATCGTCCAGCTTGCGTACCGCATCCTTCTTACGCAGACGATATTTAGCGATGCCTGCTGCTTCTTCGAACAAACTGCGTCTGTCCTCGGGACGGCTGTTTAAGACCTCATCAATTTTATTCTGGCCGATAATGGACATGGAGCCCTTACCAAGACCGGTATCTGCCATCAGGTCAATTATATCCTTCAGACGGCAGCTTTTCTTATTAATCGCATATTCGCTTTCACCGCTGCGGAAAATGCGGCGCGTCAGGCTTACCTGCTCAAAATCGAGCGGCAGTGTTCTGTCGCTGTTATCAAAATCAACGGTGACCTCTGCTACGCCCAACGCTCTGCGCTTGCCGCTGCCGGAGAAGATAACATCCTCCATTTTGCTGCCACGCAGATACTTGGCGCTCTGCTCGCCCAACACCCAACGGATGGCATCCGAAATATTGCTCTTGCCCGAACCGTTCGGTCCGACAACAGCAGTAATTCCCTTGTCAAAGGTCAATTCAGTTTTATCAGCAAAGGATTTAAAGCCATAGGTTGAAAAGGACTTTAAACGCACTAGAAATCACCCATTTTCTCTAAGTCAGTTATTATATCTTTTTATTGTATCATAAAACGGTGTTTTTTTACACCTTGCAGAACTTCACTTATGCTAAAAATTGCAAAATAACCTTCCAATGCTCTGCCAAATCCTCCAAACGCAGGCGCGCGTTGGCAGGACTTGTAGACGGCAGATAAAAAATTCGCACCTGCTCAGGCATTTTTTTTGCAAAATATTTTTTAAAGGCTGCTGCTGCCTTGCCGCCGTTGCAGACTACCGCCTGCAAATGCGGCAGCTTGCCTGCAAGCTCCACAACGGCATTCGGCGCTTCGTTTTTGATATTGCTGTCCAGGCTGCCCTCGCGCTCGCAATAGCCCAGCGTATCCCACAGCGCCAAGTGATGCTTATGCAGCAAGGCCTGCTTGGCAGCGTAATCCTGCGGCACGTCCTCATTTAAAAGCAACGCCAGCAAACGCCAGAAGCGGTTTTGCGGATGTGCGTAATATTCCTGCTGCTCCAGGGATTTTATTCCCGGCATAGAACCGAGAATCAATATTCTGCTATGCTCATCTACGATTGGTGCAAAGGATTTACATGTGGACATACTCTTATCTCATCTGCCTTATCTTGAATTATCTGCAGCTCAAGCCCCGGGAAGCACGCTTCCCAATAGCGCAGGTTGCAGCTTTTTTGCCCGCGCAGCTTTGATTCCAGGCGTGCAGGGCAATATATTGTAACAGCGCCGCAGTCAGCAAGCTTCTCTAATTGTGACGTCACTTCGGTGCGCAGCACCCTGCTTTTCACCAGCTCGCCCATCGCCGGGTGAAACGGTCCTGCAAGGATATTCCCCGGCGCGCACAGCTCCTCGTCAGGCTGCAGGCCGATGCGGATAACATTCACACCTGCTTCCGTCAGCTCACAATAAGCCCAGGCCGCCTGCGTCACGGCCTCCTCCAGCGTCAGAGGTACAAAACGCCCCGCCGCGTAGTCCGCAGCCAGCGGCGTACCCTTGATTACTAACAAAGGATAGATGCGTGCCACGTCAGGCTGCATTGCTATCGCCTTGCGCACCGTTTCCTGCACGCTGGCAAAGCTCTGCTCGGGCATGCCCACCATCAGCTGCAGGCC
>ULUA01031448.1_pt1 | contig 36388 bp, 17 predicted proteins | sample 1958081 | NCBI WGS metagenome assembly ULUA01 (sample SAMEA4835748, study PRJEB28245) | human gut metagenome | biome: gut microbiome; material: fecal sample | place: Denmark | collected 2008
GCAGCCTTTCATCACTATAGTCCACATTCCTATGAACATACCGCCTTCCTTTTCCGTCTTCCATCTTCCTATTTTCCGCGCAATACACCTTTTCTTTCCCACTATGTTTTTGGATTTTAATCCTATATTTGTAGAAACCGCTCAATTTCTTTCAGCCAAACGAAAAATCGTTTGGCTGAGAACGATTCTCCGATGTGCGGCAAACGAATTACGGACATACAGAACCCCTCCAAAACGACACAGCGACGTGATAATATGTCCTAAAAAAGACCCGTCTCCTCTTCTTTACCTTTCCTCGAAAAAAGCCTTCACGCGTTCATACTTCCTGTATACCAATGCGTTAAGGTGAACTTCCCTCTGTTTTTCCCTTCACCTGTCCTTCACCGTCCCTTCACCTCATATAGGATTTCATTGGACAACCAGAAAGGTTAAAAGGCGTAAACCATTCACCCTAACACATTATAAAACAAGAAGTATGAACTCGTGAAGGCTTTTCTACGCCACGGTATTACCTGCCGTGAATCCTTACAGAGCCTTACCCTTCAGCACGGCACCGCCCTGAGCCGGAAGCGTGAACTTAAACTGGCCTTTCTTACCCACTTTGGTTTCTTCCACCTGCGGGGTCTTGCCGTCTTTGCCATCATGGTAATATGCCACCGGGCTACCGGCCAACATGGGCAAGTCTACCGTCAGTTTGAGCGTCTCTTTTCCGGCATTCAAGGCAGCCACATACCAATCCTGCCCGTGGCGACGCGCCAACACGACGTAACGTCCGGGGTAACCGTCGATGAACTTCACTTCATCCCACACCGTAGGAATCTCTTTCATGAAGTCTATCTCGAAGGCCGGCACATCCGTCAGGTTGTTCGGTGCCAAAGCAAAATTCTGGACGGGGTTCTGGAAAGCCACGGCCGTGGCCAACTGGAAAATGTCGGTGGTGACACGGGTCGGGCCGCCGTCGTTCCCCCGGTTCATGCGCTTGTTGAGGAAAGTGCCGCCGAACTCCATACATCCCACGGTGTTGCGAATAAAGGGATGAAGCGTGGCATTGAATGCTTCGTTGTCGCAGAAATGCTGGTTGAAAATCATATTCTCGGATGCCAGCACGGCCTCGCTCCCCACATAGTTGGGATACATGCGCTCCCAGCCGCGCGGCAACGTACAACCGTGGAAGATAACCATCAGCCCGTGGTCGTCGGCATCGCTCAGGATGGCCTCATAAAGGCGCATCGTCTCCTGCTTGTCGCCGCCGAAGAAGTCCACCTTGATGCCCCTCACGCCCTGTTGCTGCAACCAACGCATCTCACGTTTACGGGCAATCGGGTTGTCCATGATGTTTATCGGGCTTTGCTCGATGTCGTTCCAGTAACCGCTGGAACTGTACCACAAGAAAAGTTCCACGCCCTTGCTGCGTGCGTAACGGATAAGCTCTTCCATCCGCTTATGGCCGATATTGTTGTCCCACCAGTTGTCTATCAGGGTGTATTCGTAGCCCATGGCGGAAGCCATGTCGATATAGCGCACCTGATCGTCGTAGTTGATACTGTTGTCCTGCCAGAGAATCCAGCTCCACGTACCGCGCCCGTACTTATACTTATGCTCTGTGGTGAAACGGGGTTCCACTACGTCCCACGGAACGGTGGTCTCCACGATGGGAGCCAAGTCCCGGGACACCGTGAGCGTACGCCAAGGCGTATGGCCGGGCAAGGCAAAGGCCGGTTCCGACGTGCCGTTACCGTTGTTTTCTTCCGGCATCGGGAAAGCCACAGTGTACAGGCCGTCCTGCGCGTCGCTCAGGCGGGAACCGCAATAGCGGCTGTCCACGCCCGTTTCGCTCACGAGCACCCAACCGTCTTCACCCACATGGAACAATCCGGGGAAGGTGTAGCCGTGGCCATACTGTGAAGGCGTGTCCATCGGTGCGTCGGCCTTGTATTCCTCCTCGTAACTGGGCTTCGTCCGCTTCCAACCTATCATGGCATCGCTTTGCGGCGTCAGGAAAGTCGTGGTCTTGCCGGGGAAACGGAACCCGGTGGTTTCGTTCATCACGCGCACGCTGCCCGTTCCGCCCTGCTTGGGCAGGAAATAACGGAAAGCCACGTTGTGGTCTTCCACCACGAATTCCACTTCCATCTCCTGTTTCTTGGCATTGGCCAGACGCACGGTAAAGGTATTGGCCTTCTTGTCCACCCGGCTCGCCTTGCTGCGCTCCAGGTCGTAACGGATGTCGCGCGTGCCGGTCTGTTCTTTCACCCATACCAGGTCGCGGCTGAAATCACCGATATTGGCCACCAAGCCCAAGGGAGACTCCTCCAACATCGTCACTTCCTTCCGCCCTTCTTTCCCGTCCGCATAATATCCTACCTTATAATATGCACGTCCGTCTTTCAGTCCTACTTTGAGGAAGGTCACACCGTCGGGACTGGTGACGGTCTTTTCATCCTGCTGCGCTGCGGTAGCCATAGCTGCCGCCAAAGGAGCAGCGTCCGCTCCACCGGCGGCCCAAGCCGCCCCGCCCGCAGACATCATTCCGGCTAACAAGATAGCCGCCAAAAAGTTTTTCTTCATTGCTTTTTCATTTTTAGTTCATATGTTTTTCCATATTCTCATTTTCCAAACTGATACCCCCGGAAAAGCTTGCCGCTCCGTTCCAATTCCGCACCGAAATAGAAGCCGGGCTGTGTGGGTTGGTTATAAGCCACGTTTTCCGTTACGATACTGAGCCGGTAAGGCCGGTCTTCCAAAAACGTATGGAAACGGTAAGGAGTGGGAAGCGGGGACACATACACGCGCAAAGCCGTATTATCCGCCGTGCGCACCACGACCTCTTCGCGCCAGTCGCCCAAGATGTCGCCCTGCAAACAAGGATTGCTTTTCGACCCGTTGTTGAAACTGCATCCGTCGAACGTCGCCAGCGGACGGCAAGCCTTTGCCTCCCAGTCGTACTTGCTCACCGTTTCATGGTCCAGCATCTCGCGCAGCAAATCACCGTCCCACCATACGGCCATGTTCATCGGCAAGCCCCGTGGCGCGGCACAAACCACCTCTCCTTTTATATTCCGTATGCCTCCGGAAGCCGACGACCACATCTCCACACCGTAATTCGTAGGGTCGATGTCCGCCGCCATGCAACGTCCCACGTCCTTGGCCGCCGGGAGTTGAAAGATGACCTTTCCGGTCGCGGCATCGCGGAAATCACTTCCGTCGCGCTTGTTCTCGTGGCAATCCCACACTTGCAAGCGGTCGGACGAGGGGTCGAAAGCCGTGAGGTGCAAGGCGTCGCCATGACCGAAACCGGTATTGTACAGCCCCGTCCCGTCATGGTCTATCGCACACGAGCCGTATGTGATTTCGTCACAACCGTCACCGTCTACGTCGGCCACACGCAGGTTATGGTTCCCCTGCCCTGCGTACGAAGCCCAACGGGCGGAATCCGTATCGAACACCCAACGCGACGTCAGCCGCTTGCCATCCCAATCGAAAGCCGCCAAAACACTGCGCGTATAATATCCCCGGCACATCACCACGCTCGGGTGCCGCCCGTCCAAGTAGGCCACAGCCGCCAGATACCGCTCGCTGCGGTTAGCATAATTGTCGCCCCAGTCTTCCAACCGTCCGCGCGGAGGGACATAGTCCACCGTCTGCAAGGCCGCGCCCGTCCGCCCGTCGAACACGGTCAGGAACTCCGGTCCCGAAGCGATATACCCCTTCCGGCCTTCCACCGGTTCTTGCGCCCCCACCCGGTAGTCCGCCGAGGGGTCGCCTATCGTATGTCCCCGGCCGTCCACCGTGCCGTCTGCGGTCTTGGCCGTGACTTCAGCCCGTCCGTCGCCGTCGAGGTCATACACCATGAACTGGGTGTAATGCGCCCCCGCACGGATGTTACGCCCCAAGTCGATACGCCACAGACGGGTGCCGTCCAGTTCGTACGCGTCCAGGAACACCGTCCCGGTGAAACCGCTGTGGGAATTGTCTTTGGCATTGGAAGGCTCCCACTTCAGTACAATCTCAAAATCCCCGTCGCCGTCCAAATCACCGACGGACGCGTCATTGGCCGTATAGGTACAAGCCTCACCGTCGGGCATCGTCTGCGGCTCCGGTTGTTGCAACGGGATGTTGACATAACCGCACGGGGCATCGGCCGGAAGCGTCCATTTACCGCCGGACGACGTTTTTTCACGACCGTCTATCACCGGACGTACCTCATATACCGATTTTCCCCGGGAGGGGTTATAATCGTAAAATTGTGTGGAAACAGCCACAGGTTTAGGAGTAACCAACAGGCCGTCGCGATACACGTTGAATACCGTACGCACCGGATCGGAGGACAAATAACGACAACTCACCATGACCGTATCGGGCGATAGCCTGACAGCTACGGTTCCCCGTCCCAGACGTTCTTCGGTAGCAGAAAAAGACGCCCTCGTTTCCGGTTTCCTAACTGCACTTACGGAAACGGCATCTTTCTCCTGCATGGCAACCGGCCATACGGCCCCGACCATGCACAAGGCTGAAATACATACACAAGTTTTCCTCAGATTATTTTTCATGAGCCTTCAGTTAATGACGGTGCGAATATAGCGAAAAGAAAGGAGATGCCCGACCGACAGACTGATAAAATCTATTAAAATCTCAGGGACTCCCTACAGAAAAGCATAAAAATAAGGCGTTTCTTACCTGAAAATCTATTATATTTGCACGAGATAGGCGGAAGTCTGCAAATTCGGGCCAGCCGAATTACACCCGACTTACACTATCTCTACAACAAAATGGAACTAAAAAAAACGATAACGATTATAAAAGTCCTTTTCGTGTTTCTTTTGGCATACGCCGGAGAGACACAGTTTTTATATGCCTCGGCCGCACCGGCCGGAACAGACCGTTTCACCTTGGTCATCGATGCAGGACACGGCGGAAAAGACCCCGGTGCCATAGGCCGTTTCTCCCGCGAGAAAAACATCAACCTGTCTGTAGCAAAGGCATTCGGCAAACTGGTGGAAGAAAATTGTCCGGACGTAAAAGTGATTTATACCCGAAAGACCGATGTGTTCATTCCGTTGGGACGACGGGCGGAAATCGCCAACCGGGCGAATGCCGACCTGTTCGTGTCCATACATACGAACTCTTTGCCGGGCAAGGCGATAGGCCGGGGAACTGAAACCTACACGCTGGGTATGGCCCGCGCCGATGAGAATCTGGAAGTGGCCAAACGGGAAAATGCCGTAATCCTGGTGGAGGACGACTACAAGGAACGTTATCAGGGATTCGACCCGAAGTCTTCGGAAAGTTACATCATTTTCGAACTGATGCAAGACAAATACATGGCCCAGAGCGTGGACTTTGCCAAGCAAATCCAAAAAGAGTTCAGGACAACCGGCGGACGGCCGGACAAAGGCGTGCATCAGGCAGGGTTCCTCGTATTACGGGAAACAAGCATGCCGAGCGTATTGATTGAATTGGGCTACATTTCCACACACGATGAAGAGGCTTTCCTCAACTCACAAAACGGTATCCGTAAAATGAGCCAAAGCATTTACAACGCCTTCCTTTCTTATAAAAGACAGCATACGAAGGGAAAGACAACGGGAGCGGAAAAGGATGTCCTACAAGCGGAAAGCGATGAAACGCAAGCCGTGGAAGGTGCCGTAACGGATACCCCCGAAAGCGACATCGGCGTATTGACCCAAAACAGCGATAAGCCTTCAACCTCAGAACCGGAGGAGAAAAAGCAGGAACAACCGGAAACGGATTCCCAGCCTGTATTCAAAATACAAATCCAGGCTTCCACCCGACAGATTCCTGCGGGCAGTTCCCGTTTCAAAAACCTTTCTCCGATAGATTTCTATAAAGAAGGGGCTTATTATAAGTACACGTACGGGGCAACTACCGACTACCAGGAAGCCATTAAAATACGCAATAAAATAAAAGAAGATTTTGAAGGGGCTTTTATCGTGGCTTTTAAAAACGGCCAAAAGATGGAACTCTCTGAAGCCATCTCCGAATATAAAAAGAACAAATAAACGTTGAGAAACTTATGAAATACTTTACGAAAGAAGTTAAAATCGGCTTGACCGGCGCTGTGGCTATCGCCGCACTCTTTATCGGACTCAACTTCTTGAAGGGCATTAACCTGTTCAAGTCCAGCAATTCCTATTACATAGAATTTTCGGACATCAAAGGATTGGCCAAGTCCGGCCCGGTGTTGGCCAACGGATATAAAATAGGTACGGTGCGCGATATCCTTTATAATTACCAACTGCCGGGGCACGTATTGGTAGAAATCAGCGTAGACGAAAGCATGCGCCTGCCCAAGGGTACAAAAGGCACATTGGTTACTGAAATGTTGGGGGGATGTAACCTCAACCTTTTATTGGGCAATCCCGAAGACGGCCATTACGCTCCGGGCGACACCATACAGGGAGACGACACCAAGGGGCTGATGGACAAGGCCGCCGACATCGTCCCGCAAGTGGAACAAATCATGGGCAAAGTGGACACACTTTTGACTACATTGAATACGTTGGCTGCCAACCCGAATTTACCAAGCATTATGGAAAACGCCCAAAGCATTACGGCCAACCTGAACCAGAGCAGCCGACAACTGAATCTGCTTCTGCGTAACGACCTGCCGGAACTGACGGGAAAGATGAGCCGTATAGGCGACAATGTCATTACCCTGACCGACCATATGAACGAACTGGATCTGCAAGCCACTTTAAGCAAAGTAGACACGACATTGGGTTATGTGCAGCTCATGACCGAGAAAATGAACCGCAAAGACAATACACTGGGACTATTGCTGAACGACAGTGCTTTGTATAACAATCTGACTCATACGGCGGGCAGTGCCAATAACCTGCTTATAGATTTGAAAGAAAATCCGAAACGCTACGTACACTTCTCGCTTTTCGGACGTAAGAACTAACCTCGAAAAAACAGAGGCCGCAAGGCTTGTAAAGCCGGATACCCGATTAAGGTGTCCGGCTTTGTATTTTCCGTCCCGACTACCCCCGGAAAGCCTATCCTCCGGCAAGACAAACACTTAGAGAAAAGCAAGCAAAAAGCACAATTTTATTTTTTTATTTTTTATCATTCTGACTGCAAGGGAATTAAAACGTCTTTAGCATCTCGTCCTGAACTGAAGGCTTGTTTTTATCGCGGAATATTGCGAAATTTGCAGCGTAGAAGTATATAGGAAGTTCATCGGATAAACACAAAATCTAATGGAAGGTTCAGCGCAATCGTTATGGGAACGTTGTCTGCCCATCATTCGCAATAATGTAGACGAGAAACAATACAGGACATGGTTTGAACCGATTCAGATCATCTCTTTCGAGAAGCAAGTACTGACATTCGGCTTGCCAAGCCAGTATTTTTATGAATTCTTGTCGGAACATTTCGGCCGGCTGATATTCTCCGTCGTACGACGAGTTTTCGGAGAAGGAACGCAGTTGAAATACAGCCTGATGGTAGACCAGACCCATCATTTGACCGTAGACATCGAGCCGGTCAACACACAGCCTCTGACGCCCCGTGCCAAGATACAGGCAACGGGTAGCAACAGGGCGCCCAGTCCGTTGCAGGCTCCCATGCCTCAGGATTTGGATCCTCAGTTGAACCGAAACTACAGTTTTGAAAACTTCATCGAAGGAGTAAGCAACAAACTGCCCCGCTCCGTAGGGCAGGCTATAGCCGAACATCCGAAACAGTCTACATTCAATCCTTTGTTTATCTACGGAGCTTCCGGTGTGGGAAAGACTCATTTGGTAAACGCTATCGGGGCCAAGATCAAAGAACTTCACCCTACAAAGCGTGTACTGTACGTTTCCGCCCACCTTTTTCAGGTGCAATACACGGATTCCGTACGGAAAAACACCGTAAACGACTTCATCAACTTCTACCAGACTATCGACGTACTGATTATCGACGATGTGCAGGAATTTGCCAGTCTGACCAAGACCCAAAACACGTTCTTCCACATATTCAACCATTTACACCAGAACGGACGACAACTCATCCTGACATCCGACCGACCGCCCACAGCCTTGCAAGGCATGGAAGAACGGTTGCTGACTCGTTTCAAATGGGGATTATTGGCCGAACTGGAGAAGCCGAACCAACAGCTTCGCCATGATATTCTGGAAAACAAAATACGGCAGGACGGCCTGAAAATACCGGAAGAAGTCATCGACTTCGTTTCGGAAAACGTGAACGACAGCGTACGCGAATTGGAAGGTATCGTCAACTCTCTCATGGCTTACTCCGTCGTATGGAACCGCGACATAGACTTGCCTTTGGCGGAACAGATTCTTAAACGTGCGGTAAAACAGGAGAACAAACCGGTGACCATAGATTTCATACTCGACAAAGTGTGTGGGTACTTCAATGTCAAGCAAGAGGACGTGTTCACCAAATTCCGCAAACAACCCGTAGCGCAGGTACGGCAAATAGCCATGTACTTGGCCCAAAAACATACCAATCTGTCATTAGCCCGTATCGGTTCGCTGATTGGAAAACGCACACACGCCACGGTATTGCATTCTTGCAGCGTAGTAGAAGACCGGCTGCACGTAGACAAGGCATTCAAATCCAAAATGGATGAAATAGAAAAGCTGCTGAAACAACGGTAAGCTTTCTATTTTAAAGAATTTAGGAGGTGTACCAAATGCAGGTTCCCCTTATATTTTTGATATGCCTCCTATACTTTCCTGAACGGCCGTTTTAGTTTTGCCCCTTGTTTTTTGAGCGACATCAGGCTTTATGTCCTTATTGACGATTCCGAGCGCAAATGCAAGATGGAGGGAATACCTTTTATATAAATCTTCGCAAAAGCCCTTTTCTTAAATCCGTACCCGAAGGGATTTGCAGTTTTTTCCGGATATTGGAGCGCTGACAGTTTATATTCGACTCTTTCTTATCCAATATGTTGCACACATCTTTCATGCCATATCCCTTGAGAATGAGCGTGGCTATCTCACATTCCGAACGGGACAGTTCCGGAAAAACCAGATCCATTTTCTCATAATCGATATGGGTCTGTTCATACCAAGTCATGATATTGTTTTCCACATTCTTCTGCGCCTGCAAGCCTTGCTTTTCCATCAGGATATTCATCAGCTCATCCATCTGTTTCTCCGGAACGCCCTGCGTATGTGCCAACTGTATGTATTTTCTGATATCTTTCTTGTTGACGTGCAGCAACGACAGCAGGCGGTAACGGCTGCTTTGCAGGTTTTCATTCTCCTTGGTCACGATAGCCAGATGATAGGACAACGGTTTGGCCATTAGTCCGACAAGCAGGAATATGATAATGAAAGGAAATACGACGTTTGACAATATGACATTGCCTGACAAGACACAGCAATAAATATAGGTGAGGAAGGTCGTAAAGACCAACGGCCAGACATATCGGCTCAAATAGCCAATAATACAGAAAAAGATGATGGCACCCAACAATATCATATCCCCGATAATCAAGGTCACATGATAATAAGTGATATGATGGGCGGCATATATCATTTCAGCCAACGTGAAAGCCTGACAAATAAACATCAGCAAGATCAACGAGGTTTTCAGAGACATCCGTTTCTTGATAAAACCCAGGTAGATAAACAGAATCGACAGCAGATGACACATATTAGCCACATAAAAATAGCTACCGTAAGGGCCTGACACACCCAACAGATTGATGTCCAGTATCAGCACGCTGCCCACCGTGGCATAAATATAGATAAACAAGCGCTGCTTGTCTACAAAAGAGTTTTCGATATACTGCCTGAAAGCTACCGGAATAATACGGTGTATATTTTTAAGATAGGTTGTTGCCTTCATGTTGTTCCTTTTTTTACAATCTCCAGCAAGGTTTCTCTCAAGTTATCACCTTTCTGCAATTTCAGCTCCGCCCGTATTTTGGTCCGCTGGCACGTGATGTTGGAAGGAGCCTTGTTCATCAGATAGGCTATCTCCGACACCTTTTTACCAGCTATAACCAACTGGCAGATTTCATATTGCGTGGGCGACAGTGTGGGACATGCCATTCTGAGCGGGTCCTGCCGATTCTGCAATTGCCTGTACCACTCTTCTGCATCTTGCCTGACATCCTGTTGCGTCTCCTTGCCTATCAGTTCCATCAGTTTGTCGGTCTGCAAAGACATCAGGTCGTTCTTTCCAGCTAGTTGCAACAGGCAAAGCATGTCGGATTTCGTCATATTCGAGAGCGATAAAATGGTCTGATGCGTGTTTTTTATTTCCCTGTTTACCGTAGTCAGATGCTTCAGCAGTATGATAAGCCTGTTGCCCAAGATGGTAACTATGGTTATTATCATGGCTAATATGCCAAACAGATTGTTCAACAAAGGACAACCGCTTTTCAGGCAGCAATAACCGTATGCCAAAACAGTAGACAAGGCTATCACATAAGAAAGTCCCCTAAGATACGCACAGATAGCAAAAAACAACATGATGGTCAACATCACCATGCTGCTCACGATGGCTTGCAGATAAAAGTCGGGAGCATCGTGTACCAAAGACACCATAACGATTATGTTGAACACCACGCACAACCCGATACTGACAGACAAAGCGGTGGAAAGTAATATCTTTCGGAAAAGGAAAGCGATAAACGTTCCGGTAAACAACACATTTATAAATATTCTAAACGGCAACAGAAACATCCATCTTTCTCCCATCCATCCTACATACTGCAACAAGAACAAGGCTGAAATAATCAAGACCAGACACAGATAGATGGAAAGCCGCTGCCAATTTACGAAGTTGTATTCCAAATCACAGGAGAAATAGTCCCATATCTTCCGTCGGATATTGCTAAAAGTCTTGAATAGTCCCATATTGTGCTTTTTGTAGTATCTTAACGGCTACAAATATAATCATTTTTAATATAACACTAACTATTTTAAGGCCTTTTTTAAGGTCGGTTAGTATCTTTTTGACCCATTCTCCGCGCCTTTGTTTCAACACCAAGCCATCTCGATGGCCTAAAGACACTAATTTTGCAAGACCATGTATTTAATATAATTTTTTAAAAGAAACTGAGATAAACTTGAAGAACAACGACATTCCTTTACATGGAAAAGTGCTTCGAACAATAATCATTAAAACGAGAATATATTTATGAACATGAAAAAAATGACAGCTGTATGTGTGTTGCTGGCAAGCGGTGGTCTGCCGCATGCCTTGGCAGACAGTAGCAGCGGGCTGCCCGGCCAAAGCGTGAGCAGCCAAATGGCAGCGTCGACTGTGCCTGACGAAGAAGGAGGCGGAGAAGTTGGCGGAGATGGAGAAGGAGGAGAAGAAGTTGACCCGCCTGCTCCGACTGTGGATAAAACCCAATTGGCAGCAGTTATAGCAGAGGCAAATCTTTCTATCTACCCATATGTGAAAGACCAGGCCATTGAGGCACAAGAAGTCTTTGATAACGAGGAGGCCACCCAAGAAATGGTAACCGAAATCACACAGAAATTGACTGATATAATTAACAACGCCAAGAATTTAGAAGAGAATACCTTTCAAGCAGTCGATGAAGAGACGCTAAAGGCTAAATATTTCGAATTCTATGGCCAGCCGGTAGGTGAAGAAGCGGCAGCAAATGCCTTTACCCAATCCGATTTCGGAGAACTCAACCAGATGGTCAAGGATACGATAAACTATCTTCTTCCTGATTTTGCCCAAAACGAAGACGAGCGGAATACTATCCAAACGGGGCTGGAGCGTCAGTTTAAGATTTGCATCGCACGTTCCAATAGCCTGTTGGTAGACTATAGTAAAATCTTAATAGATTTGATAACCAAGATAGACAGTGAAAATTCCGTTTACCAAGAGTTGACATCAGAGCAGATCTACATTACAACTAAAAGTTGGGAACATCAAGAGATGTTAGTGGAGGTTATTCAATATGTCGAGCCGGGAAGCAAACTACGGAAACTAAATAAAGATGGTGAAGAAGAAGGTCCGGAAGGCAGTGAAGGGCCGGGAGAAGGTGAAACCCCGGAAGATGACGGACCGAAATATGACATAGAGCTTGTATCTGAAACCCATGATGTCTATATAATAAGTACTGCAGTCAACTGCAATATCACCACCATCAAAGACAACGGCAATATTTTGGGTACACTCATTGCATTGACCGACCTGAAAATCGAGGCTCAAAAGAGCAGCGATGAAGCATTGGAAACTTTAAACCAATATTTTACGGCAGAGGAACAAAACGGTGCTAACCAAGAATGGCAGAAAGTCAACGCCCTGATAGAAACGTTAAATGAAGTCATTGCCGAAGCTACCGAAGCAAACGACATCCATAACGCACAAGCCAACGTGAACGAAGGCCTCAACAACCTGTCCGTTTTATCGAATGAATGCCGCACGGCATTGCAAGACAAACAGAACGAAGCCAACCAACTGTTGGGCGTGCTGGCTGACCAAGCCGAGGAGGGGAAAGACAACCACCACCAGCAGCTTCAGTCCATCATTACGGATGCCACCACCCTGCTCAACAGCGAAAGCAAGGTGTTGTCTGCCTATACCGGAGCGACCGAAAGACTGGACGCACAAATTGAAACGGAAACAGCCTATTATCAGGAATGTGCCAAGCGATTAAAGGATTTGATTGGAACTGTCGAAGACTGGAATAACGATAAAAACGACCCGGATTTGACTATTGCCCTGCAAACTGCAAAAGAAAAATCAGCCTTGGCTGCCGAGATGCAATTGACAGACACCAATATCAACCAGGCCGTCACCGACCTGCAAGAAGCATACGACTTGGCACAAAACCGTTATAAAGCACAGGATGAAATCAACAAACTGCAAGACTGCATCGACACTTATGGCGATGAAGACGGTCGTCTGGCCGAATTGCAGGAAAAGGCCAAAAACGTATCCAACAGTACGGCCGGAGAGTTGTGGGATGAAATAGCACAGGCTATTAAAGATACGGAAGACCTCAGCAAGGCATGCCACAACGAACTGGAAGAGATGATTAAAAGAGCCGAAAGATATTACGGCAGATGGCAGGCTACGCTGGGAGATAGACTGAAAAAATTGAAGACGGAAATTGACGACAAAAACCGATTACTGGAAACAGAGAAGAATATCGCAAACCTGAAAAAAGCCTATACCGAGCTGGATAACGTGTACAGGGAGACCGGCGGTTATTCCGACCCCTACGAATACCAACAGGCTCTGAGCAGTCTGATAGACGAAGCGGAAGAGATACAGAAGAAGTATAATTATGCCTCTTTGGGTGATGCCATTACAGCTTCCAAGAGTGTAGTAGGCAGCGAAGACACTTATAAGTTGCAACAGCAATACAATGTGCTGCAACGCGAAATCAATCAGACCAAAGAACAATATATTCTATTGACCCAAAAGTTGGACGAATATATTGCCGGTCCGGTCAAGGACAAAATGACGGCGCGCTATGCCGGTGATATACCCGAAGACCAGGCTGCATTGATAGAAAAGGTGAAAGCCGACCTGCAACCGTCTCAAGAAACTGAAGCCGTTGAAGGCGACCGTGTATGTACGGACATGAAGGTATTGCAAGAATACCAGAACAGTTTGCAAAACATGCTGACCGCGGTAGACGCCGCATGGAACAAGGCCGTGTCCGATTTGGAAAAGGCAGTCAATGAAACCAAACTGACCTTCGACCAGAACTATCCCGACAACGAAGAGCTGGAAACCGCCATCTACAAAGCACAAACCGTACTGGATGAAATCGACACAGCCCCATATCAGATTATTGCCAATGTGCAAACAGCCATCACAGATTTGGACAACGCGCTCATAGCAGTGGAAGGGCCTTTGCGCCGCGGTGTGGCCAACAGTTGGTTGGAAGTTTACACAAATCTGAATGCCGACATCGATGTGTACGGGTCCGATGAAAATTCCGTACCCACTTCCAATGCCAAAAAATATGTGGAAAGCAACCGGGAGTTGGCCGATGAACTGAGTCAGACCGAGGAAGATATACGTTACAACATGACCACCTTGGTGCAATGGCAGGAAGAAATCAAGACGGTGGCACAAGTCTACGGTGAATTCTGCAAGGCATCGGACGTGCTGAGAAACAGCGTAGCGGATGCCAAAGAAGACCTTCGGACCTATTATGGCGACCGCACGGAAGATACACACATCCAACTGGCCGTAGACAAAGCCGAATGGGCCATCTATGAAAGCTACAACCAGGACTCTTTGGTGTTCTACAACTTAGCGTTGAAAGACTCCGTGGCTTTGACCCGAAAAGATTATCAGGCCGCACAATCCGAGTTGCGTCTGGCCCGCAACATCGCCAACAACAAACACAATGTGTATTACGGCAAGGCTGTGACAGAATCGGATATTCTGACGGTGGTCAAATCTGCCGACACCTATATTAAAGAGGTAAAGAATATCCATCAGTTACAGGAGATGACCATAACAGTCGACGGATGTTATGCAGACATACAGGCAGCATGCACCCAACTGGAAGAAGAAATCCAGACTTGGATAGACCGTGCCGAAGCGCTCAACCTGTTGATGCAGGACGATGCGTTCGACAACAGCATAGCCGAGGCCATCAATGCCCGTTATACCCAAGACGGCAGAATCACAGCCATCGAGGAACATATGGGAACGTTGAAGCAGGCCTGCGAAGCGCAGTCAGGCAAGTATGACGGCGCACGTCAGGCATTGCAGGAAGGTGTGACGGCGGCCGAAGCCCTGTGGGCACGCACGGAAGACGAAGCACTGGCCACCCACATTGCCACCGCCCGGGAACTGTTAGCTCAATCCGACCCCGAAACGGAGAGAACGGCACGCTATGCCGACCTGACAACGGCATCGGACGCCCTGACCGCACGCATGGACGAAATCAAGGAAGAGTTGGACACGGAAATCGGACAGGCCCGCAGCGCATTGGCAGAAGCCCGCAATACGGCTATCGGAAAGCACAACTATTATTATGGTGTATCGCAGACTGAATCCGAGATTCTGAAAGTTTGCCGCGAAGCGGAAAGCTATTTGGAATCCGACGACATCGAAGCCGTCCGCCAGATGACGGAACAGGTGCTCCGCAGCTATCTGGAAGCCTCTGTCAACTGTGCCGACCAGGAAGCCCGTGCAGCCGATATGCTGAGAAAATCCGCTTCGCTCTCCGTACTGATGGAGAACAAGGAGATGGCAACCCTGGCCGCAGCGGTAGAAGAGGCTTGCCGTGTGCAAGACGGCCGTCTCACCGCCCTGAACGCCACCCTGCCCGGATTGACCGACCGCGTGGCCGAAGCCGGACAACAGTATGACGCGGCAGCCTTGCTGCTGTCCGACTCCATAGCCATGGCCAAAGACTTGCTGCAAGAGGTTACGGACGCCGAGTTGCAAGACGTGCTCAGCCAGGCCGAAAAGGCATGGAAAGCCGCCGACAAGCTCTCAACCGAGGCCACGACTTATGCTTTGTTGCAAGAGAACCTCAAGATGCTGTCCGACGAAATCAAGCGCGTCCTCAAGGAACTGGATCCCGACAGCATCGGAATGGTGAAAGCCGACGGTCGCAAAGTGCCGGTGTACAACTTGCAGGGACGATTGCTGAAACATGTAGACTTGCAGGCCGAGGATGCCTTCCACGAACTGCCCGACGGCATCTATATCGTAGGCAACAAAAAAATGCATATCAAACAAAAGTAATCACTAAAAATAATAGATATGACACAACAATCAGTAAAATGGAAATGGTTCAGCCTGTTCTGGCTCATGTGGCTCGGCATGGCTGCCCCGATGCTGGGAGGGGACATCAAGACAGGTGATATACACCTTCCGAGTACTTTCAACCCCGATGGTTCTTATACCGTCACCATTCCTTTTTATCATGACGACGGATATGACGAATGTATCGATAAAAGCAGGGATTCATATATATCGGTTATTATAGATGGCGATAAGGAATACAAACTGTGCTGGTTAGGCTCTACCATACAAGACGAAAGTAGCAAGTATTGGTATGAAGTCAGAAGAATAAAGAGCGGAGAGTCTAACTATGACCCTATGCCAACAAATAATTGGAAGATGTTAGCTGACGGTGAAGAGGTCGGCTACGACTATCTTAAAAGAACCTGCACTAAAAGCGGTTATATGGCTAAAGCCACGCTAACTTTTTTTCTGCCGGCAGATATTATTACAAAATCACCGGAATTTTATGTCTACTTGGATATTTGGGGAAACACCATATTTTGCGAGGATTATACATTAACCGAAAAAGAAAAAGCAAATTGGAAAGGCAAGTATCCGATACCTGAAATTTCCACACATGAACTTGCAAGTAAAAAGCATACTCAGGAAATTACTGTAAAAGTCGGAGCACATTACCAGGCCAAAGAGATAAAATACATTGAAACTGAAAGTGGCAAAAGCACAACCGGCAATACTGCTACATGGGAGTTTGACATGAACAGTTCCAGAGAAGTGACTTACAAAGTGGAATACAAATTGAATGACTGTGCAACAATTACAAAAGAAAACAAGGTCATTTTGTACCATTATCCTAAAACGATAAATTTCAACGCGAAAAAAGCCAAAAACGGAGGAGTGGACCTCTCATGGGACGTTGACCCTATAAGGGGTTCAAAAGACCGGCAATATACAGCCGGAAAATTCATTATAGAGAAAAAAATAGGAGATGGAACATATAAAGAATTTATCACATTAAACAGTGATGTCCGGTCTTATTATGACCCCGATGTATTGCATTCTCCCAATGAAGAAATAAGCTATCGCATCAAGCGTGAAAATGCACATAAAGACTGGCCTTTTGATGCAGAGGCAACCATCAATCAGCCTTTGAAGCACAGTATCGTATCGGAGTTTACTTCCACACGCCTGATGGAAGCCCGTCAGGTAGAACTGGAATGGTTGTGGAACTACAATCCGAAAGACAATTCCACCGTGGTGCTGGAAGAAGGTTCGCAGTTTGTGGTGACGCGCGAAGTGTCGCTCGACGGCAAGAACTTCAACTTAGACGAAGAGACGCGGTTTGATTGCAGCGAATTTCTGACAGATACAGTCTATACCAAAGATAAAAAAAATCTGATATGTAAGAAAACCATCATCATTCCGCAGAGTTGTGTGCTCTACCGCTGGAAAATACGCTTGCAGCCTACAGAAGGGCATGAAACCCACTACAAGCCGCAAGAAGACATTTATGCCACACACAACTTCCAGCCCATGAGAAACGAATCGGGCGATGTGGAACGCGATGAGGATGGCAAAATTGTTTATGAAAACAGACCCGAAGGTTTGAACGACAGCGAGATTGCCAGTCTGGAATATTTCAACGCCTCTCACGGCTATTTCGGCGACCGAGTGGAATTGGACTGGAAGGTAGCCGAAGGTTCCGGTTCGCTGGATGTGTTCTCCGTGCAACGTAGGGAATACGGCGAAGCCGACAGAACCAAGAACCCTTATGTGCAGATTGCCACCGTAGAGGCACTGAACGGTATCGTGAACTATGCTTATACCGATACCAAGGCTGTGCCGGGCAAGGTGTATGAATACTTGATAGAAGGTTCCAAGGAATGCGCCAACGAAGAGGTGAAGACCGAAGATTACAGCTATGGTTTCACCACGCCTACGGGTAACATCTACGGACGCCTGACCTTCGACAGCGAAAACGGACAGGCCGTGGCCGGTGCGGAAGTGCGTCTGGAAACCAAAGCCGACATCAGCGGCAAGAGCTATGCGTTCGACGGCAGCTATTATCTGGAGGTCAACGACAGTTCTTTCCTGAAAGGCGAACGCACGGACAGCATCACGTTCCAGCTCTTTGCCAAGATAACAAACCCGATAGCCGAACAGACGCTGCTGGAAAAAGCAGGCATGTATAGACTGTATGTAAAAGACAATGGTTTGTACTTCCTGGTGGGTAAGCAAGGCGAAGGTCTGAAAGCCGAAAAGAGCGTGACCGAACTGACGGCGGCATCGGACTACATCCAGATTACCGCAGTCAGCGCACCGGAAGGGCTGAGCCTGTATGTCGACAACGAACCGGTAGGTTCCGCAGCAGCAGTCGGTGCGGTGGAAGGCACAGACGAACCGTTTGTCATGGGACGCAACCTGAAAGGAAACATAGACGAAGTGCGTGTATGGAACCGCTCGTTGACAGCCGACGACATCACCCGGACTTTCGACAGCTATCTGGCCGGTGACGAAGACGGCCTGGCGGGTTACTGGAACTTCAACTATTCTACCACGAAAGAGTTCTATGACTTTGCCCACAAGGATTCACATTATTATATGAACGACGGACGTATACGCAACACAGAAAACGGCGTCTTTGTCGAAGCGGTGCTTTCCGACGATACCCCGTCCATCAACCAGCTGAACTATAAAGACTATACGGACAGCGACGGTTCATACTATCTGGCCGGTGTGCCTTATATCGGCAACGGAACGCTGTATGAAGTCATTCCGCGTCTGGGCACGCACGAGTTCTCCCCCACCAAACAACAGGTGACGCTGAGCGCGACGAGCGTGAACCACAATGTGGGCTTCGTGGACAAATCTTCGTTCCCCGTGAGCGGAACCATCCGTTATGAGGGCAGTACGATTCCCGTGCAGGGCGTGCAGTTCTATGTAGACGGTGTGGTATGCTCCAACAGTAAGGGAGAAATCATCACCACCGATGCCCAGGGTAAATTCCAGATTTCCGTTCCAGTGGGCAGACACGAAGTGAAAGCCGTATTGGCCAACCATACGTTTGCCAAAGGCGGACGCATCGTAGATGACTATGGCAACGACATAAACTATCAGGAACCTCTTTCTGAATTGGAACTGACAGACCAGACCAAGGTACGCCTTATCGGCCGTGTGGCCGGTGGTGTGGTACAGGAAGGACTGAAAGTGGGCCATTCTTTGTCTACCAACAACTTGGGTGACGGTGTTTATGTACAGCTCACTTACGAAAATCCGGCTTATCAGCTAAACGAATCTCAGGAAGCGATTACGGAGACCAAGGAACATCTGGTTTCCGGCAAGATGAAAGACGAAGGCTACCGCCCGGAAGACGTGAAGAAAAGCCAAGTGGAATTCCGTCCGGAAAGCAATGTGGTGACCATCCGCCCGAATGCAGAAACGGGTGAGTTCATCGCCGACCTGCCTCCGCTCGACTTTGCCGTGAAGGTTTCCGTTCCCGGCGACTATTACAGCAACATCTCCGGCAACAACAGCAAGCTGAGCTTGTCCGACGCCTTCGTGCCGCAGAAAGAAGTGCACGAATACATCGACTCCATTCTGGTCAACAACAAATGGGACAAACGCAGCTATTCCGACACGGTCGATTACAACAAGAAGCAGTTGTTCATCGCCCGCGTGAAACCGGTGGTCAGCGTGGAACAGACCAGCGGAATGACCGCCACCGTGCCCTATTTCGGTGACGCCGAGATTTCTTATCTGGAACATGTCGGCGACGGTTCACAAACGTCCAAGCTGAAGTTGTATGAAGAAGACGAAACCACCAAGGAAATATCTTATAAATTGGGACTTCCCGTATTCAGCCAAGGCAACAAATATCGGCTGAAGGCTTCCGTATATGAAGAATATCCGTATTTTGATGCCAGCGGAAAGGTCGCTTCAGGCAAAATATCCGACAAGGTGAGCAGCACGGATGCCGTAGTGTCATTCCAGACCACGATGAACAGTTCCAACAACGTGGAAAGCGTGGTGGCCGACTCTACGGGTGTGGCTTACTGGTCGTTCGTGGCCTCTAAGGTGGATTTGACCACTGCCAGCGCCAACATCAACGTAAAGGCCACGGTGGGCAACCAGGACAATGCCACGTCCATCAACTGGACCAGTCCGTTCGACGAGAAGAGCAATAAGGTCATCATGAAGGGTTCTGTCAGCAAGGGCAGCAACTTCGTGACAGCCGGACCGGACAAACTGTTGGCCGTACTCCGCGACCCCCCGGGCAGCAACTCCTACTCTTATCTGGAAAAGGGAACCACCTTTACGGAAAGCACCACCTACAACGGTACGCTGACACAAGAAGGTGAAGAAACCATGACTACGAATGTGGGTTATGAACTGGTGACCTTTACCGGTGTCGGTGTGGGTACGATACAGTCCATAGAGCAGACCAACTCGGGCGAAGTGAGCATACAGCACTCCGAAGAGTGGAGCGACTCGAACACCAAGACTTCCGTAACCACCACTACTACACAGTTCAGCACCAGCGATGACGAAGACTATGTAGGCGCCATGGGCGACGTGTTCTTGGGTTATAGCACCAACCTTTCTTATGGTTCTGCCGATGCCATCACATTGGTAGACAAAGGACAACTTGAAGCTGCGGAGCAAACCAGCAAGTATGAACCATATGATATTGTAGATATAGAAGGCACCGGTTACGCATTGGTGAAAACCACTTCTTTGGAAGCCGGAACCTCTTTTGCCACGCTGTTTGCCTATCCGCAATATCACATCGAATCGAGATTGATTCCGGAACTGGAGACATTGCGTAACAGCTTCCTCCACAGTAAAGACGAAATGTCGGAATCCCGCTTCCAGGCCGAAGCCAACGCCACCGGCAAACCTATCTATGTATCTTTGCTGAGTCCTGATAATGAAAACTACGGTCGCAGCAATGCCGACAAAGTGTTCGAAGATGCCCCCGACTATTATAAGAATGGAGGAACTCTCTTCGACGGACCGAGCTACAAAATCTATTTCCCGGCAGAATACGGACAGCGTTCGGACACCATCCACACGCTGAACCAATCTATGGACAATTGGATTGCCCGTCTGGAAGACAACGAGCGCGCCAAAGTGCAGGCCATTGAAGACGGCGAACTGATCCAAAACTTCTCTATGCAGGCCGGTGCCTCTGTGGAATACAGCCGCGGCTATTCCAACGTGACCAACACGACTAACAGCTTCTCTGTGGTCATCGGCGGTGGATTTGCCACCGACGTGGAATTTGACGCATTGGGTACCGGTTTCGTGTTGGAAATCGACGAAAGTCTGAGCACTACGCAAGGAGAAGAAAGTTCGAGCGAGGAAGAAGCCGCTACCATGGTAGGTTTCGTACTGGCCGACAGCGGCAACGACTATCTCTCGGTAGACGTATATCAGGAACCAGGCGGTAAAAATGAAGATGTAGGAACCGGTGACATCGATTCCAAAGACCTGAACTTGTCTACTTTCATCTTCCGCACACGTGCTGGAGCCACCTCCTGCCCGTATGAAGACGAAATCGTGACCCAATATTACAAGCCCGGAACGGTCATCAGTGAAAAAACACTGCAAGTGGAAATACCGGAAATTGCCGTGGAAAATGCATTTATCGAGAATGTACCCAGCGGCGAACCGGCTTACGTGACGCTTTACTTGCGCAACAACTCGGCCATCAACGAGGATGCCTGGTTCAACCTCATCGTAGACGACCAAGCCAACCAGTTGGGCGCAGGCCTGAAGATGGACGGAGGCGCCATCGGCAACGGACGTACCATTCTGGTTCCCGCTGGACAGACACTGACCAAGATATTGGAAGTGACCAAAGGACCGGGTCTGAACTACGACGACCTGCAACTGGTATTGGCATCACAATGCCAAGGCGACCCGACAGCCAACTTCCCGGCTGTGGCCGACACCGTAACTTTCAGCGTACACTTCACTCCAGCTTGTTCGGACGTGACAGTGAAGACACCGGGCAACAACTGGACATACAACACCGAGTTGCCTACCGAAAAGGATAAAAACGACCAGACGGTACATTACATGAATGTGGAAATCACAGACTTTAATGTGAATTACGACAACTTCAAGAGCATCCGCCTGATGTATAAGCCGAGCAGTGCTTCGGACGAAAACTGGGTGACGCTGATGAACTACTTCAACAATCAGGAATACTATGACGAGGCTGTCAAAGCCGGACTGAACGCCGAGATGATTAAGGCCGAAGACCGCGGAACCATCCGCTACAAGTGGTTCTTGGACGACATGCCCGACCAGTCTTACGACCTTTGCGCCGTAACGGTATGTAACATCAACAATACGGAAGTGGAGAATTTCTCCGAAGTCCGTTCGGGGGTGAAAGACATGTACCGCCCATGCCTGTTCGGAACTCCGCAACCGGCCAACGGTATCCTGACCATCAACGATGATGTCAAGATTACATTCAACGAAGCGATTGCCGCCGGTTATCTGAGCGAAAACAACTTTGAAGTAACCGGTATCAGAAACGGTACGCAAACGGCACATACCGTAGCCGTAGAAACCGACGGAGGCGACTCGTTCAGCAGCGAACTGGAGCGCAGCTTCCGTGGCAAGGACATCACAATAGAGGCATGGATTAACGTGCCCGAAGCCCAGGATGCGGTTATCTTCCGTCATGGCACGGGCGACGAAGCCTTGAGCTTCGGTATGACCAAAGACCACCGTATGACGGCTACCGTAAATGGAACGACCTATACTTCCGAATCGGTGGAACATGAAAACTATACCGACAACTGGAACCACGTAGCGCTGGTACTCGACCAGAACGAAGATTGTGAAACCGAAGGTAAGCTGACGCTGTACTACAATTTCACGGCTTGTCTGGAACGCGACAATGTACCGGTACACGCAGAATCTGCTGCCTATAACATGGCGGAAGGACTGAGAGGACAGATACATAATGTACGCGTATGGACCGAAGCCCGCACCAACGGACAGTTGCAGACACAGAGCAACCTGTTGCTGAGCGGCAACGAAACTGGACTGCTGTCCTACTATCCGATGGATGAAGCCGGAGGCAATATTCTGAAAGACAAGGCACGCGGACTGAACCTGAAAATGAACGGTGGCACATGGCTGTTGCCCGAAGGACGCGGACTGATGTTGAACGGTACGAACTCTTACCTGAAACTGAACTCCGGAAGTTCCGTAGTGGCGGACAAGGAAACCGACTATACCATCGAATTGTGGTTCAAGGGCGACAAGGGCAACCGCGATGCTACCCTACTGGCCAGCGGACGTGCCGACGGTACGGACTGGGGCGGTTCGGAGAACCTCTTCTTCTTGGGCTTTGAAAACGGCGAACTGACTTACCGCAATAACGGACAGACCCTGAAAGCCAGCGGCGACTGGCTAGACAACAACTGGCACCATGTGGCGGTATCGGCCAACCGCATGACCGACCGCATACAGCTCTACACGGACGGTATGCTGAACATTTATGCTCCTGCTACCGAATACGGACAGATTGCTGCCGGATATATCTACACAGGTGTGACACCAGTGGCTGAAAACGGTACGAATGTCAATGTAGAGAAGTATTGGAACGGTAGTCTGGACGACGTCCGCTTCTGGAACCTCTACAAGAACGAAAAAGCAGTGGCTACCGGCATGAACCGCAAGCTCGACGGCAAGGAAATGGGACTGATGGGTTATTACCCGTTTGAAAAACATACGGTAACATCCGAGAACCTCCCGGTGGTACGCTTCTCATTGGAAGATGCCAAGGTACAGGAACTCTCTACTACCCATGTACCCGATGCCATTGCCGTAATCGGCGGAATGGAAATTGCAAGCATCGAAAGCGAAAACCGCGAGATTGTGGAAAATGCTTTCATGACTTCGCAGGTTGCTCCGGTCAAGGACAAGGGCGGTGTGACCGACCTGGATTTCGACTATGTAGTGAACAATGATGCCCTCATCATCACCCTCAAGGAAGAACCGGCACGGATAGAAAACACCACGGTGACCTTCACCGTATCCGGAGTACGCGACCTGAACGGCAATAGCACACAATCAGGTATCACCTGGACGGCCTATATTGACCGCAACCAGTTGAAGTGGGTCGAAGACGAGCAGAACCTGCAAAAGAACGTAGACGAACCGATGACCTTCACGGTAGACATCACGAACAAGGGCGGCAAGACGGAAGATTACAGCATCACCGGCTATCCGTCATGGATTGACGTAAGTGCCCCGACCGGAACACTGGCCGCCACACAGACTGCCCACATCACATTTACGGTGGACGAAAGCGTGAACATCGGAACGTATAACGAAGTGTTCTATCTGACCAATAGCGACGGCATTTCCGAACCGCTGAACGTCACCCTGAAAGTGAACGGCAAGCGTCCGGACTGGACGGTGAACCCGGCGGACTACAAGTTCAACATGAGCGTTTATGGGCAAATGAAAATCAACGGACGTTTCTCCAACGACACCGAAGACATGCTGGCAGCATTCGAGGACGATGTATGCGTAGGTGTGGCCACCAACGAATATATCAAAGTGAACGACATGTATTATGCCCTGCTTACCGTGTACGGCAATACCGGATCTCACAACAAACTCGAATTCAAGATGTGGGACGCTTCTACCGGAAAGATATATATCGTAGAACCTGAGACGCCTGTGGCATTCAAGGCCAACAGCATCGTAGGCTCGCCCAAAGTACCGGTAGTATTCTCCAACCTCGACAAGGTGCAGTTGGATGTGGCATTGAACAACGGATGGACATGGACTTCATTCAATGTCATGGACGAAGACATGAACGACCTGTCACAGGTATTGAAGAACAACGCATGGCTGTCGGGCGACGAAGTGAAACGCGAAGACGGCGGTGTGGCCACCTACGGCGCACAGACCGGTTGGGTTGGTTCACTCAACTCCTTAGACAACGAAGGTATGTTCATGATACGCTCTTCTTATCCGCAGACCCTGAGTGTTATCGGTAGTCCAGTGAACCCGGCCAACCATATCCTCGACATCCGCAGTGCGAACGAACAGGGCATAGCCGTATGGAACTACATCCCGTATCTGTCACAGGAGAACCTGCCGCTGACAGAAGCATTGGCAGGCTATGAGGCCGAAATGGGCGACGTGGTGAAGAGCCAGAGCGCATTCGCAATGTGGAACGGCAACCTGGGCTGGATTGGTAGTCTGACCTACATGCAGCCGGGACGCGGATATATGTTACAGCGCACCGGCACGACGACAGCAACCCTGCGCTATCCGTCTACTGAAAATCGTAAGGCCAAAGTGACAACCAAACGTAACGCAGCCGACGAAACGATGGAAAACCACGGTGTGGAAAACACCAACTATGCACGTACCATGTCTATGGTGGCAACCGTAGAGGGTGTAGAACTGGCCGAGGGTGATGTGCTCCGCGCTTATATCAACGGTGAACTCCGCGGAGAATCTCCGGTGATTTGCCAGGGAGGAAACGATGAGCCTCTCTTCTTCCTGTCCGTAGCCGGAGAACAGTCCGGAAGCATCGACATGACAGTGGAACGCCGGGGTGAAATCGTAGCTTCGGCAACGGATGCCGGCAGTTTCAACGCCGATGCCGTAGAAGGAACATACGACAACCCGATGGTGATTTCCTTCGACAGCCGCTACGACCGCGCCGTTTATCCGTCTCCGTTCTACAATGAACTGTTTATCCGCAAGCAGGTGGATGCAGCCGACAAGGTAACCGTAACCATCACCGATGCCAAGGGTGCCAAGATGGCTCTCTTGACGGATTGCAACGAAGGCGGACAGGTGGACATCCACTATACCGACGCCCTCAACCTCTCTCCGGGTGTCTATATGGTCAATATCTGTGTGAACGGCAAGGACAATGTTTACAAAGTCATCAAAGTGAAAAGATAAGTTTCAAGAGTGAAAAAGCAGCCGGAGCCGGGCCTCCTGTCCGCTCCAGGCAGCTTTACATTCGGCATCTTAATTAAAGAACAATTATGAAATATATGCAAATGAAATATATGTGGCTGGCATTGGCTGCCCCGTTGTTCCTCACGGCCTGTACGGAAGAGGACGACCATGCAAGCGTGCCGGAATACACCAAATTCGACTATCCGGAATGGGCGGCAACGGCGCGTCCGGAAATAGCCCTGCCCCCCACCTACTGGACAGTGGCCTTTGGCGGAGGAGTGGAAACGCCCGACTGGCAACATACACAGGCCGCACCGATGGCTGCACCTAGATGGAAGAACCCCGACATGCACGTCTACCCTGCCAGCATGACGGCCATTATCCGAACATCGGACTACATCCGTCCCGACATCACGGCCGATGACCAACTGGCCGCTTTTATCGGCACGGAATGCCGCGGCGTGGCGGAACAGATAGAGGGAGCCGACGGCGAGACCCTCTACCTGTTGCAGGTGAAAGCCGACCAGAGCGAAGTGCGCGAAGTGGAATTCCGCTATTACAGTGCACGAAAGCAGGAGATTTTCATCGCCTCCGAACGTGTTCCCTTCGAGGCGGACATCACGATGGGAAGCGTGGACACGCCTACCGAGATGACCTGGAATTCACAGGGTGAACTCCCCTATTACATGGATGTGGAGGTGAGTGTAGACCTGAGTAGTTTTGACGATGCAACCGTGGCCGACGGCGATATGGTGGCCGCTTTCGTAGGCGACGAGTGTCGCGGCATGGGCACAGCCGAAACCGATGACAACGGCAACTTTGTGTTCCGTTTCCGTATGTGGGGACGTAACGTGTCGGAACAGTTTGCGTTCAAATATTACACCGCTACACTCAAGGACGTCTATACCTATGAAGTGCCGTTCTACATGCAGCATACCGGCAAGCAGACGCTGAACATCAATCTGGACGAACACGGCTTCATGGATCTCTATGTACGTCTGCCCGAAACCTTGCGCCCCTATATGCGCGAGGGTGACGACATGGCGGCTTTTGTCAACGGATACCCGTGCAGCATCGTACAGGACCGTCTGCAAGAAAACTACATGCTGAAGATGAAAGGACGCAAGGGCGACAAGGTGTCTTTCCGCTTTTACAGCGACTCGCTGAAGCATGTGTTTGCCACCCCCGACTGTGTGACCTATGCCGATGCCGGCACCTGGGGCAATACGACCGACTATCAGACGCTGCCGCTCGAAACGGCCTTCAAGCTCGTCAACATGCGCGCCGTATTTGCCGTGGAACACTATGAGGCCATCAACACCACGCTGGCCGAAGGCGACCTGCTGGCAGCCTTTGTGGGCGATGAGTGCCGCGGCGTGGCCAAAGCCGAACTGTATGACGGACAGCTGATATACGACATGCAAGTGGTCGGAACATTGGGAGTCAACGAAGAGTTTGTCCTGAAATACTATCATCCGGGCAACCGCTATATGTTTACCTGCAACAAAGTGTTCGATTTTGAGGCCGGAGGCGCCATCGGCAGCCGCAACCAGCCTATGGGCATCACATTGCAAGTCATCGAATAAAAAGAAGAAAGCATGAATATAAAACATTTTTTACCAAGTGCCTTGCTTCTCCTGTCGGGAGCTACGGTTACAGCCCAGACACACGAGCCGTCTGTTTGGGAAGATTTCGGCAGTAATCTTTATATCGATGTCGGAGGCGGCGTGCAGACGCTCTTCGCTCCGGGCTGGAAGGATATAGCCTTCGGCAAGCAAATCACCCACTCTTTCTCATTGGGTGTGGGCAAGTGGTTCAACCCTTTTTGGGGCATACATTTCGCCGCCGAGGGTTATAGTTTCAACGGCTTCCGACCGGGTGGCGCCTACGATCCTTTCTCGCCGCTCAACCGGGTGGATGTGGGTTATGACGGCTCGTTCCGTTACTACCTGCGCTATATGGGACTGAACGCCGACATCCGGTTCAGCCTGCTGAATCTGATTGCCGGACGGGAACGCAAGGGAGCGCCCTACGATTTGGTGCCCTATATCGGTATCGGGTATGCACACATGTTTGCCTACCGCGGTTCCACCAAGGAAAACCTCTTTACCGGACACGCCGGCGTGCGTAACCGTTTTGCCGTGCACCGCATGGTGGACGTGAACCTGGACGTGACCGCCGGATGGACGGACAATTATGTCAACCCCGTGACCGACCGATACATGACCTCCATGGCCGTACAGGTGGGCGTGAGTTTCTATCCGGGCAGACGTGCCTTCCGCAAGCCGACGGTGAAAGTTCCGGTAGAGACCTTCCGCTACCGCACGGATACGGTATTCGTGCGCGAAGTGCCGGGACGTGACAAAGTGATAGAGTTTGTACCTGACCACAGGAACATTCTCGGTGTGGTTATGGCATCCGTCCGGTTTGCCGTGAACCGCTCAATGGCATACAAGGGGCAGGAAACGCAAATCTACGAAGTGGCACGCTATCTGCGTGAACATCCGAAGGCCGTTGTCCGCATCGAAGGTTACGCCGATGCCACTTCCGGATCGGAAGACTACAACCACAAGTTGGCACAGCAACGTGCGGAATATGTACGCAAACAACTGGTAGACACTTACAAGGCCGATGCTTCGCGCATAGAGACCAAGGCTATCGGCACAGCACGGCAACCCTATGACGACACTACGGACACGCAATGGAATTGTGTAGCCATCATCCGCCTGATTAAGTAAGAAGAGAAAACCTCTGATACTTAAAAAAAGTGACGCATGCGAAGGTTTTTCCTGCATGCGTCACATCTTTTTTAGCCGACCACATATCCGAGCCTTATTTCTTAATGACCTTGATGGTCTTCTGTATTCCGTCGCGATACAAATTCAAGAGATACATACCTTTACGCAAGTGCCCCACTTGCAATTCGGTTGTCCACGCAGGCACTTCGTCCTGTGCCACGACGGCTCCCGACAATGACACCAAGCGCACGTTCCAGACTTTATCCGTGGCATTGGAAATGACAATACGACCATCCACGACCGTGCGTTCCACACTTAACGGACCATCGGTCTCGACCGCTGAAACAGAAGAACCACCCTTAGGCATAAGCACCACATTCATATAAGTTTCTCCGACATAACGGTAAATGTCACTCACGGCATACACCTTTTCAAAAGGCAAGTAGCCTTCAGCTTCCACTTTCATACGGATTTCGTCACCACGCACATCGGCCAAAGTCAGATAACCAGAAGCATTCGTCCGGTACACTTTACCATTCAGCGTCACGGTAGCCCCTGCCAGATTGTGCCCTTTTACGTTCTCTACTTCCAGTTCAACCAAGATACCCTCCTGCTTGCGGTCTATGTTGAGTTCCACGTCAGTCAAACGGCCTGCCTCCAATGTCACAGCCTGCAAATCGGATACATGCACATCAACCCCTTCGTAATCCGAAGCCGTGGCCTGTATGTCATATTGACCGGGGTCGAGTATGACATAAGTCGCCGTACTACTGCCCTCGAATTCTATCTCAGTGATGAAATCCCCTCCGGTGGACACATTGCAATAATCCGCCTCCAACCCGTCGGGCACAACGGTCTTCACACGGGCATATGCCAAACGACTGAAGTCCAATACCACCTTGTCCGATGCACCTTCTACGGTCTCATGCGCCACGTAATCAAGCTCTATGCCATCTTCTCCCGAATAAGAGGAATAACTGTTCCAGTTGAAAACATATTCCCCTTCCGGCAAACGGGTCTGGAACTTCGTCTCTCCGCTTTCAATGCGGAACTGCCACAGCCTTTCACCCCGGGACGTACTGACCTCGCACGTGAACGACCGCCCTTCCATGAAGTCCGGCAAGTTCGCCACGGAGACTTCGACCGGCACACTCTCCGTCTTTGACAAATCTATCTCAACCTCCTGCTGCTCCTCCATATCAAACGCACCGAGTGTCAGGAAGTCTACTTGCTGCGTGGCATAATCCTGCCTTTCCAACGCATAAGTGTATGCTCCGGTTTTCAAACCCAACTCGGCCTCCCATGTACCGGAAACGCCATCAGCACCTGTAACCGACATGAAATCAGTAGCCCGACTTTCTTGTCCGCTCATGGCATAAATCGTATAGGCATAACCTTCTTCCGCCCCTTTCAACTTGAAACGCATCGTCCCATAATCGGAGGAATGGAAAGCGCAAACCACGTCACGGTTTTCTGCCGTATTCACAAGCCCGTGAGCCGTTTCGAAATTCGTATTAGCATTGTAGCCGGGCTCCACTACATACTTATACAAGCCATCTACCATGTAAACGGAATAAGGGAAGTCTATATTATTCACATAAAATTCATTATACTCCATACCCACAGGCGAAATTATCAAGCTACCGCTTTGCACATCGCCCTCCGTACGGAACGTCACGGGTTTATACCCTTTGTCTTGGAAAGAATAATCCACAGTGGTAGTTTTCCCTGAAGCCGTAAAAGTAGCCAAATCCGTCGCAGGCGAAGCCAAATAGTTGCCTTCCATCTCAGGATAATAGTAATATGTACCGGGCTGAAGATATCCCTGCACGCTCCCCTGTTCATCGGTAGACAAATCTAAATTCGCTTGGAGAAGAATGACCTCGGCCTCGCCCGGTTTCCCCTCAGCATCTTTGACCTGAAAAGTGACCAGTGTCATATCATCCAATTTCTCCGCCGTAGTCACAGCTACATCTTCATCCTCTACGGTCACGTTACCGTTTTTCACATCTACGCTGATTCCTTCGGGCGTAAACGCAGACAGTTCATAAATGTACTCACCTGTACGCAGATATTCGCCGTCATCCATCTGCCGAATCTGCACACCGGGATAAGAGCTATTCCAACTGCTGCCATCGGAAAGTCCTATATAATCCAACTCTACATTGTAATCCTCCGGACTGCCCGACGTGAAACTCACATAATGATAAGGAGAGAAATCCGCATTCACTTCCACCGTCGTAATTTCCTGGTTGCCGAAATCAAAAAGTATCGGCCCTTCGTAAGAAATCGACTGGTCCGGCATGTAAAGCCGGATGAAGTTATCCTCGTAAGGGTTATAAGACAACTTGCCCTTGAAACTACTGGAAGTTGCATCCCAAACAAACCCATTCTCAGGCATCCCCTGCCCGTTGAGTTCAAGTTGCAACTGCGCCACGTCGAAACGCTCGGAAGACGACGGGGTGACCTTTATCACCGTAGTCAACTCTCTCACCTCGTCTTGGGCATAAGTCTGCATGCCTAAGAACAAGCACAATAAAAGTAAGATCTTCTTCATACACTTATTTTTTTAAAGTTGGTTTTATACGGCTTCAAAAATACTGAAACTCCGACAAAACAAAAAGGGAGGCAAAGCTTTTTTACCCCCCCCGTTAAGTTTATTTAACACAAAGTAAAAGGCACGCCCTTGCGACGCATGCCTGCGCCCGTCAGTCTAAAAACCCCTGACGTTTCAAAGCCTCCAACATGCCCCGGCTCATAGCTTCGTTATCCTTACGGGTGTAACGGATATCCGTGAAGATTTGAGCCAGCGTCTCCTTGTGGTTGATTTCCACAAAATGCCTGTTCTCTGGTAATTGTTCTTTCGGCCCGTAATATCGGTCGATAGTTTCGGGGATATAGTCGTGATAGGTCTCTTCATGTACCACAGCCTCCAAAGGCAGACGGTCGGTCTGCTCGGGATGTTCATCGGGCCATCCGACGGTGAGTGTCGCCACCGGCATCACCAAGCGGGGCAACTGCAAAATGTCGATAATTTGGGACGGCATATATAAAGTCGTACCTAAATAACAAATCCCCAGCCCTTCCGCCTCGGCCAGATTGCAAAACGTCTGTGTAAACAACAGCGCATCCGTGGCGGCATTCAAAAATGAAAGAAAATTGTCATATCCGGGATGCGCCTTGCGCTGCTCCGCCCATTTGACCGTACGGTTGAAATCCGCACATATCGTCAGGATCACAGGCGCCTGAGTCACCATAGGCTGATTGAAATGCACCGGCGCCAAACGTTTTTTCATCTCTTCGCTACGCGTCACCACCACGCTGTAGAGCTGCATGTTCCCCATGGTCTGTGTCCTTTCCGACACCTCCAAAAGACGGCGTAACAACTCCTCATCCACCGGTTTTCCGGCATACTTCCGAATACTTCTACGGTTCTTTACTGTTTCCATGATTCATTCGTTTTTTACTTCGGGCAAAGATACACAAAATGATTCATAATAGATTAGATTTCAAAGGTTTTTATTTCATAAGATTTTCATTTTCGGATAACTTTTCCGATTCGCCAAAAACACATAATACTTATAATCAGGTGAATAACACACAAGAATGGAAAACTTTGCATGAAAAGACAAGATTTTAAGTTTTTCTTTTGGTCATATCAGAAAACATGTGTAGTTTTGCAACATCCTTCCGGATTGACCGCTATTGCTTCTACAAAATCTGATAACGGAATCCTAAAGTAAACCATTTAAATTCAAACAGTCGTGAAAGAGAAGACTTACAGTTATGACGAAGCCTTTGAGGCAGCCCTTCAATATTTCAAGGGGGACGAACTGGCCGCAAGTGTTTGGGTGAACAAGTACTCCATGAAGGACTCATACGGTCATATTTATGAAGTATCGCCCGAAGACATGCACTGGCGTATCGCGAACGAAATCGCCCGCATCGAGAATAAATATGAGAATCCGCTCAAAGCAGAAGAAATATTCGGACTTCTTGATCACTTCAAATACATCATTCCGGCAGGTAGTCCCATGACCGGAATCGGCAACAATCACCAAATCGCATCGCTTTCCAACTGCTTCGTCATCGGTCTGGACGGACAAGCCGACTCATACGGCGGCATCATCCGCATCGACGAAGAACAGGTGCAACTGATGAAACGGCGCGGCGGCGTAGGCCATGACTTGTCGCACATCCGCCCGAAAGGCTCGCCGGTGAAAAATTCGGCCCTGACTTCTACCGGCCTCGTTCCTTTCATGGAACGCTACAGCAACTCGACCCGCGAGGTGGCACAAGACGGACGGCGCGGCGCACTGATGCTGTCCGTCAGCATCAAGCACCCCGACGCCGAGGCTTTCATCGATGCCAAAATGACCGAAGGCAAAGTGACGGGAGCGAACGTATCCGTCAAGATCGACGATGAATTCATGCACGCTGCCATCGAAGGGCAATCCTACACGCAGCAATACCCCATTGACAGCTCGTCGCCCATGGTGGCCAAGAACATCAGCGCACAGGATTTGTGGAAGAAGATCGTGCACAACGCATGGAAAAGCGCCGAGCCAGGTGTCTTATTCTGGGACACGATTCTGCGCGAATCCGTACCCGACTGCTATGCCGATCTCGGTTTCCGTACCGTGAGTACGAATCCTTGCGGCGAGATACCGCTCTGCCCGTATGACAGTTGCCGCCTGTTGGCCATCAACCTTTATGCTTACGTGGTCAACCCGTTCACGCCGGAAGCCTATTTCGATTTCGATTTGTTCAAGAAACATGTGCAACTGGCCCAACGGCTGATGGACGACATCATCGACCTGGAACTGGAAAAGATTGAAATGATTCTCCAAAAAATAGACGCCGACCCGGAATCCGAGGAAGTAAAGGGCACGGAACGTCATTTGTGGGAAAAGATATACAAGAAAAGCGGACAGGGACGGCGTACAGGCGTAGGCATCACGGCAGAAGGCGACATGCTGGCCGCACTCGGCCTCCGTTACGGTACGCAAGAAGCCACGGACTTTGCCGTGGAAGTACACAAGACTGTGGCCCTGCAGGCTTACCGCTCATCGGTACAGATGGCCAAAGAACGCGGGGCGTTTGAAATCTTCGACGCCGAACGCGAAAAGAACAACCCGTTCATCAACCGTTTGCGTGAGGCTGACCCGGAACTGTATGAAAACATGGTAAAATACGGACGACGCAACATCGCTTGCCTCACCATTGCCCCGACGGGGACGACCAGCCTCATGACGCAAACCACATCCGGCATCGAACCGGTATTCCTGCCCGTATACAAACGTCGGCGCAAAGTCAACCCGAACGACCCTGAAGTACATATCGACTTCATCGACGAGACGGGCGACGCTTTCGAGGAATACATCGTCTATCACCATAAGTTCCTCACGTGGATGAAAATCAACGGCTACGACACGGAGAAACGTTACACGCAAGAGGAAATCGATGAATTGGTGGCACGCTCTCCTTATTATAAGGCCACGGCCAACGACGTGGACTGGCTGATGAAAGTCAAAATGCAGGGAGCCATCCAGAAGTGGGTGGACCACAGTATCAGCGTGACGGTCAACCTGCCGAACAATGTGGACGAAGAACTGGTCAATCAACTCTATGTGGAAGCCTGGCGTTCGGGATGCAAGGGTTGTACCATCTATCGCGACGGTTCGCGTTCGGGCGTGATGATTTCCGTGAAGAACGAGAAAAAACAACCGGAACTTCCCTGCAAAAGTCCCGAAGTGACGGAAAAACGTCCGCAGGTATTGGAATGCGACGTGGTACGCTTCCAGAACAACAAAGAAAAATGGGTGGCTTTCGTCGGACTGTTGAACGGCTATCCCTATGAAATCTTCACGGGTATTCAGGACGACGACGAGGGCATCGTCCTTCCGAAAAGCGTCATGAAAGGACGTATCATCAAGAATACGGACGAAGACGGCAACAAACGTTACGACTTCCAGTTCGAAAACAAGAAGGGATACAAGACCACCGTGGAAGGGCTTTCCGAGAAGTTCAACAAGGAATATTGGAACTACGCCAAACTGATTTCCGGTGTGCTGCGTTACCGCATGCCGCTCGAACACGTCATCAAGCTTGTCGGCTCGCTACAGTTGGAAAGCGAAAGCATCAACACTTGGAAAAACGGTGTGGAACGCGCCCTGAAGAAATACATCACGGACGGCACGGAAGCCAAAGGTATGAAATGCCCGAACTGCGGTCACGAATCGTTGGTATATCAAGAAGGATGCCTCATCTGTAAGCACTGCGGCGCCTCCAGATGCGGATAGGCTCTATGAAAGTGAAGAACAGCCGCATCCTGCTGCCCCGCGTACGTTTCTATGCCCACCATGGCGTGGATCCGCAAGAACAACTGACAGGTGCTTATTTCCACGTCGGGATAGAAGCCGACACGGATTTCAACGAGGCCATGCAGACAGACCGGTTGGAGGGCACAGTGAGCTATGCCGACTTATATGAAAGTATCAAGACGGAAATGGACATCCCTTCAAAATTATTGGAACATGTGGCGGGAAGAATCCTTCAAAGACTCTTCGACGACTTCTCTTCCATCAGCCGCATCCGTCTGACCCTGACCAAGGAAAATCCACCTATGGGGGCCGATTGCCGCGAAGCCGGGGTGGAAATCGAAGCGGAAAGATAAGAACCCGGACATCGGTATGAACTGTTTTTAGACAGAATATCTATGTTTTAGACATAAGAACAAAAGAACAAAAAGCCTTTTAAGACTTGAAAAATATGTTCTTTTGTTCTTATGTCTTAATATCATTTTATCCCCTTGTCCTTATGTCTCTCCTTAACTTTCTATTCTTATGTCTTTTTGTCTAAATATCATTTTGCCAAATTGTCACTTCCGCCTCCTCAGAATCGCATATTCCGGACAGCAAGGCACACACGAAGAAAAAAAACGATTCTCACGCATTTGCAGAAACCCTTCGTGTCACCCCCGCCACAACTTTTGCTTACTTCTTGCACAAGAATGAGGCATACAACGCGCAAACAGGCAAGAAGCACGTAAGCCCCAAAGAGGATTCACCTTTCATTGTGCCATCCTGATTTCGACAACTTCCGACCTCCAAATAGAGAAAAAGAGGGCGATTTACGCACTTCCTCACATCGTTTTCTACCCGTCGGCGCGCCGTCGGACAGATGTTTTTTCCACATCCTGCGGAGAAAAAAAATGTTTTTTCAGCCCAACGAAAAATTATTTGGCTGTGCTTGACGCCTCAACATCTTTAACAAAGATTAAAATACAACCCAAAATGCAAAAAAAACATATAGAAAATAAAGCAAAAATTGTCTGAAAGGTGTTTTTTACGCTGATTTCTTTCTCCCCGAAATCGGTCTTTATCTTTCTTTTTGTCCCAGAAAGCCACATTTTCGTGTCATTTATCTCAAACAAGGTTATCGGAAACTCCTGAAAAACCTCCATACAAACCAAATACCGAGATTGCATTTTTTAAGAATATTTTTCTACACTTATTCTTCCGTTCCACAAGAAATTTTCGTAATTTAGCAGGCAATAACATGAAACAGACACAAAAGAACAAAATCACATAATAAATTATCACCAAAACAATGGAAAACATAGGTTTAGCATTACAACTCATGGTGGTGGGCATGGTTACGGTGTTCATCATCCTTATGATTGTCATCCAGTTGGGCAAATGGCTGATTCAGATAGTCAACAAAGTAGCCCCCGAAGAAACGGTGGCTCCGAAACGGAAGCCCGCACCCGGTACGACCACGGCTATCGATGCCCAGACACTGGCCGTCATCCGGGAGGCTGTCAGCCAAATCACCGGAGGCAAGGGAAGCGTAAGCAAGGTAGAACGCTTATAGGCACAAACAGTCATCGAAATTTAAAAGAAAAACATACAATGGAAAAAAGAGAAGTAAAATTCAGCCTGGTGTTCCGCGACATGTGGCAAAGCGCCGGAAAATACGTGCCGCGCGTGGACCAGTTGGTGAAAGTGGCTCCCCCC
>ULUA01092746.1_pt1 | contig 35541 bp, 28 predicted proteins | sample 1958081 | NCBI WGS metagenome assembly ULUA01 (sample SAMEA4835748, study PRJEB28245) | human gut metagenome | biome: gut microbiome; material: fecal sample | place: Denmark | collected 2008
GCATCCACTTTGAACGCGCAGACCTTTCCGCAAGCTTTGGTGCCTTAAAAGTCTATTTCGACCAGGCAAGACCGGAACACGAAGACCTTCTCATCCACACTGAGACTTCGTTTGGCACTACGATCCTTTATATTCCACGCGAATGGAACACGATCTTAAATGTAGACACCGCTTTTGGCAATGTGGAGGAAAAAGGAATGCGCAGTCCATCGCCTGACGCGCCGAAGATCCATATAAACGGCGATGTAAACTTTGGCAGTCTTGAGATCAATTATATTTAAAATACAAAAGAGCAGGAGCAAAAAGTGAAAACTTACAAAATACTGATCGTGGAGGACGATGAAACGATCGCATCCTCCGTTGAAAAACGACTTACCTGCTGGGGCTATGAAACCAAATGTGTCCAGGACTTTTCAAAAGTTCTGGATACATTTCTTGCGTTTTCACCTGAGCTTGTCCTTCTTGACATTTCCCTGCCGTTTTTTGACGGCTTTTACTGGTGCAGGGAAATCCGTAATCTTTCCAAAGTGCCGATCCTTTTTCTGTCCTCCGCGGCAGATAATATGAACATCGTTATGGCGATGAACCTGGGCGCAGATGATTTTGTTGCAAAACCATTTGACTTTTCGGTGCTGACCGCAAAGATCCAGGCGATCTTAAGGCGTACCTATGATTTTTCCACCGAGAGCAATCTGATCGCATGCGGGGATGCGATCTTAAATCTGCGGGACGCATCTTTTTCCTATCAGGGAACACGCTTAGAACTGACAAAAAATGATTTCCGCATTTTGCAGACGTTAATGGAGCACAGCGGCAAAACGATCTCGAGAGACGAGCTTATGACCGCACTCTGGGAAAATGACAGTTACGTCGATGAGAATACGCTGACGGTCAATATTGCGAGACTGCGGCGGAAACTCGAAGATATCGGTCTTGAGAATTTCATTATCACAAAAAAAGGAATGGGGTATCTGATCCAGTCATGAAAACATTTTATCTGTTTTTGAAATCCAAAAGAACAACTTTGCTGCTGTGGCTCATCGTTACCGGTATCTTTTTCCTGGTACCGATGCTGTATGATATGCCACTGTACGCGACCGGATATGCCTCCATTCTTGCCCTGATCTGTCTTCTGATCGGCTTTCTTTTGTCATATGCACGTTTCTGCAAGAAACATCAGACATTAAAGCAGATGCAAAAATCGGTCTTATATAACCTTGACGCGCTTCCGGAACCCAAAGATCCCGTTGAACAGGATTACATCGACCTGATCACGCTTCTTTTTAACGAAAAACAGCATCTTATCACAAAAAAAGAAGAAGAGTGGAAGGAAACCATCGATTACTACACACTGTGGGCGCATCAGATCAAGACCCCGATCGCCGCAATGCGCCTGCTTTTACAGTCCGACGATGCATCCGGTATCCCGGAAACAAAAGAACTCGCCGCAGAGCTTTTTTCGATCGAACAATATGTGGAAATGGCATTACAGTTTCTGCGTCTCGGCAGTTCCTCCACGGATTACCGCTTTGTTTCCTGTGAGCTGGATGATATTCTGCGCGGTGTCATTCGCAAATTTGCGCCTGTTTTTATCCGGAAAAAGATTTCCCTGCAATACGAGCCGGTCTGTCGTCAGATCACTACCGATGAGAAATGGCTTTCCTTTGTATTTGAGCAGATCCTGTCCAACGCGTTAAAATACACCAAAAAGGGATTCATCCGAATCTATATGGACGAAGATCAGGAAAATACGCTGGTGATCGAAGACAGCGGGATCGGGATCAACCCGGAAGACCTTCCACGGATCTTTGAAAAAGGTTACACCGGATTTAACGGAAGACTCGATAAACGCGCAAGCGGGATCGGACTCTATCTCTGCAAAAGAATCCTTACAAACCTTTCTTTCGGAATCTCGATTACTTCCACTCCGGGAGAGGGCACAAAGGCTTTCCTCGATTTTTCCCAGTATCACCTGACTGCAGATTAAAAAATACCAAACCTTACAAAAATGTAAGACAGAAAGGCGCAAATGTAAGCCAATGAAATGGCAACACCGTTTTCTTTCTTTTATACTGTAACTATCAAAACGAGATGGAGGAAACAAAATTGTCATTATTAGAAGTAAGTAACGTTAAGAAAACATATACGTCGCGGCTGGGTGAAAACACGGTCGAGGCATTAAAAGGCGTAAATTTTTCCGTTGAAAGCGGAGAATATATCGCGATCATGGGGGAATCCGGTTCCGGGAAAACCACACTGTTAAACATCCTTGCGGCGCTTGACCGGCCGACCAGCGGGGAAGTGCGCTTAAATGGAATCAACCTGGTGTCCATGAAGGAAAAAGAGATTTCCGCGTTCCGCCGGAAAAATCTTGGCTTTGTATTTCAGGATTTTAACCTGCTTGACACCTTTTCACTGCGGGATAATATTTTTCTCCCGCTTGTGTTATCCGGTGAAAACTATAAGACCATGGAAGCGAAACTGATACCGCTTGCGAAAAAACTCGGCATTGAACAGCTGTTAGATAAATATCCATATGAAGTATCCGGTGGGCAGAAGCAGAGAGCAGCGGCAGCGCGTGCCCTGATCACCAACCCGGCACTGATCCTCGCTGATGAGCCGACCGGCGCGCTTGATTCAAAGTCCACGGATGAACTTTTATCCTTATTTAACACCGTAAACGAAGACGGACAGACGATCGTCATGGTCACACACAGCACCAAAGCCGCAAGCCACGCAAGCCGCGTGCTTTTTATCAAGGACGGCGTTGTTTATCATCAGATCTATCGTGGCGATATGACCACCGAAAAGATGTATCAGAAGATTTCCGATACGCTGACAATCCTTGCGACAGGTGGTGAGAGACATGAATAGATCCTACTTTCCGAAGTTAGCAGCTACAAACTTAAAGAAGAACAGCCAGACGTATATCCCTTATATGCTTACCTGCATCTTTGCGATCGCCATGTTCTTCATTCTGGATTCTTTCGGGAAAAATGACGGTCTGCTCACGATCCGGGGCGGTGCGACTTTGATCGCCATTCTGCATTTTGGTGCGATCGTCATTGGTATTTTCTCTGTCATCTTACTGTTTTATACCAACAGTTTCCTGATGAAACGGCGGAAAAAGGAGATTGGGCTTTACAATATCCTCGGCATGGAAAAGAAGCACCTCACATACATGATGGCCTATGAGACACTGTTTACCTTTGGGATCTGCCTTTTATGCGGTCTTGGTATCGGTCTGCTCTTAAATAAGCTCATGTTTTTGCTGCTGCTTCGTATTTTACAGTTTAATGTGCGTATGACCTGTCAGTTTCATTTTAGTGCGCTGGTCAATACCGCTTTATTGTTTGCCGGTATTTTCATTTTTATGCTGCTTTATAATCTCCTTGAGATCCGGCTTGCAAAACCGGTGGAACTGCTCTCAGCGGAAAAGAAAGGAGAGAAGGAGCCAAAAGCAAAACTTTTTTCTATGATCCTCGGCGTCCTTTGTCTGGCATCCGGATATTTTATCGCAGTAACCACAGATGACCCGTTTTCCGCAATTAATTTATTCTTTTTTGCGATTTTACTCGTAATTTGCGGAACGTATCTGCTTTTTACCACCGGAAGCATTGCGCTTTTAAACGCTTTAAAACGCAACAAAAATTATTATTATAAGACCGAACACTTTATTTCTGTTTCATCCTTGATCTACCGCATGAAACAGAACGCAGTCGGACTTGCCAGTATCTGCATTTTAAGCACCGCTGTACTTTTGATCCTGTCCACCACGATCTCTACTTACTGGGGTATGGAGGATATTTTAAAGACGAGATATCCTGCTGATATCTCCATTACACTGGAAAACCTGACTCCTGAGAATCTGAATACGATCGATGAGGTATTAAGTACAAACTTTGCGGCATATGATGTGACCACCGAAAAGGAGAACACGTTCCATCAGGTTTTCCTCCTTTCAAAAAAGGAAGATCCGACCGGAAGTAAACTGAAGTTAGGAAACATTGACTTCTCCAATGAAAAAATGTCCGACTGCTGTGCTCTGTATCTATTTCCACTTGAGGACTACAATCAGATGACCGGAAACAACGTTTCCCTTGCCGCAAACGAGATCCTTTTTTCTTCTTCAAATCGTGATTTCTCGGCAAAAACTTTAAATTTGAGCGGTGATGCGTATAAGATCGTGGGTGAATGTTCCGACTTACAGGTGATAGACGCTTCCGACACCAGCTTTATGGATGTCGCCTGCATCGTATTTTCCGATGCCAGCCAGGGTCTGGATTATGACATCCGCTATAATGGAAAAGCAGAAGATGCTTCGCTCCCAACCTATATCCAGCTGGATCTTAGCGGCGATAAGCAGAATATCCACAATTTTTCCACCACTGTGTTTGACACCTTAAACGCAGTTGACGGCATCGATATTGAAAGCCGGGAAGAAGCAAAAGAATCGTTCTTCGCCCTTTATGGAACGCTGTTTTTCATCGGAATTTTCCTTGGCGCGCTGTTTTTGGGCGCAACGGTACTGATCATCTACTACAAACAGATTTCCGAAGGTTTTGATGACCGCGAACGTTTCATCCTGATGGAAAAAGTCGGTCTCTCAAAGGCGGAAATCAAAAAGACCATTCACAGTCAGGTGTTAAAGGTATTTTTCCTGCCGCTTATCATGGCTGTCATACACATCGCCTTTGCGTTTAAAATGATGGTTCAGGTTCTTGCCTTGCTTTCTATGTCAAATATACAGCTGTTTTTGCTCTGTACCGTCGTAACCATTCTGATCTTTGCAGTGATCTACGCGCTGGTATATGAAATGACTGCTAAAACATACTACAAGATCGTTAATTAGGAAATTATTTCATATCTATCGGAAAAATCAGTATTTATCCGATAGATTGATTTAAGAAGGGACTACTCTTGTAACATGAAAAAGTAAATGCAAAAACGGACAGTGCGCTGACGCTGTCCGTTTTTGTTGTCTATATTTGCTTCGTTCTCTTAGCCATATCGCATAAACCACACTTACGAATGAAGCAGATTAAAAATAAGAATCGCCTGATGAATCTCAAGCAAATGGCTTTTAAACGCATATCCGACAAAATACGGACTCTTCATGACTTCCGCAGAAACTTCCTCGCCACGGTAAAACGGCGGACACGGATTTAACATGGCACCTCCGTTGGCAAGCTGCATAATCTCTGTTGTAACCTGATATTTCTTAAAATCATGCAGTTCTCCATGCGTCAGGGAATCGGTACAGATGATATCCCGCCCCCGGACAGCTTCTTTTAAATCCCGGATCACCTCAACGCCATCCAGTTCATAGCCCTTCGGACAGCACTGTGCAAGTTCAAAGCCCATCACCTGCGCGGCTTCCTGCCATGCGCCGCCGATATTTCCTTTTGCGCCCACAAACAGGAATTTATCCGTACAGAAATTATTGCGCAGTTTGGAAAGTGCATACAGGTCTGAAAGGATCTCGCACGGATGATTCTCATCAGTGAGGGCATTGATCACCGGAAATGATGCATACTGCGCGATCTCGTCCATAATTGCGATGTTTTTATGGCGGATCACAGCTGCATCTGCCCAGTTATTTAAGTATCGGATCACATCTTCAAGTTTTTCCCGCTTATCAAGCGCTTCCGGAGGAAACAATATCGTCTGTCCTCCGAGCAGATGGATTCCTTTTTCAAACGCGACACGCGTGCGGATACTCGAATTCGGAAAGAAAAGGATCACTGTCTTTCCCTCTAAAAACTTCTGCTATTTTCCGTCTTTGATCTCATCCGCGATCTGAAAGATCTCGTATACATCGTCTTTTGTGTAGTCATCAAATCTGATTAAATGCTGCATTTTCGTCTCCTCCCTCAAGCTGCTTTTATGTCCATTCCATCACCGACTTTATTTTTGCCACCAGCGCTTCTGCCGCTTTGGCATGCGAGCGCTCGGTCGGATGATAGGAGCTGACGCGCCCATCCTCCTCTGCCTGTTCCTTCAGACAGAAAGTGTCGATATTTTGATCTCCTGTCTTTTCCTGATAAAGAGAAACGGCCGCCTGCATGGCAGGACAAAGACGCTCGCCCATCAGTCCGAGCACCGCAAGAATGCGTGCGTTTGAATTGTGTTTTCGGACCGTCTCCAAAAACTCTGCATATGCGCTGCTGTATGCTTCTTCTCTCTCTTTGATCCCGGCGCAGTAAGAATCATCGTTTGTTCCAAGGTTCACAACGATAAGATCCGGACAAAACGCGCCAAAATCCCATGAAATGTCCGAAAGTTCCAGTTCTCCCATCGGTTTTGCATAGGAAAAGCCGACCTTTTCATAGTAAGGCGGTACCCGTTCCGCTTTATTTGGCTCACCCGATTCGGTATAGCCGCTGAATATGCCGTATCCACTGTACGATACCATACTGTAATCCGCATCCAGTGCCGCCGCCGTTTTGTACGCATATGCTCTTGTCACGTCCTCTGTGTCCGTGCGAAACGCAGTCTCCGGGTCTTCTAAATCCACCCCGTAACCACAGGTGATGGAATCCCCGATAAATTCGATCTTCCGTTTCTTGTCCGGCAGCGGATCCGGCTTGCCGTCTGTCTGGATCTCTGCAATACCGACGGTGCTCATGGCGCATTCTGACAATTTAATGACCATGATCTCTGCGCTTTGCGTCTTTTCTCCGTCAAAAACGGTGATCACTTCCTCCGGCTGTGTCACGACCCGGTCGATCACACGTTTTCCGTTTAAATAAATCCCGATACGCGCACAGCCTTCCGTCACTCTGCCCGCAGTCGTATCGTCCCCCACGATCTTTATTCTCGCATAGGTTCCTGTCACTTTAAAAGCGATACCGCTTCCGGAAAGCCCGCACCAGCGGATCCCCTTATAAGAACAGGTTCTGCCAAGAAATTTTACCACGGAGCCATCCACCGCATAATTCATTTTCACATTACCCCTTCTGCCTGTATTTTCTTCTATCATACGTTATCGCGGATATTCTGTAAATGTTTTTTCGCAAAAAAATAAGGCGCAACCCCACGGAATTGCGCCTCATAATCATTAAATTCTGGTAAATATAGCTGTTTCCTGCTGCAGTTCTTCGGATATCTGCTTGTTCTCGTCCATACGTTTTGAAATGTTCTCCATATCGGTAACCAGTACCTGCGTACTTTCCGCAACACCGGTAATTCCCTTAACGCCTTCCTCGATCGCGTTTGTGATCGTGTGGATGGAATTTGCGATCTCGACCGCACCGCCCTGCAGCTGATCGGTCTGCTGCGCGAACTCATTCATAACGCTCTCAATATGCGTTGCGTTTTCGCTGTACTGATTTCCGGATGCCACAAAGTTCTGAAATTCCGGAAGAATGCTCTCATTCATATAGGAAACCAGGTCGTTCGCGTGATCCGCAAGATTGTGTACCGCATTGGTAACTACGGTATTGATCTCCTGGATTCGGTTTGCAGTCTCACGGCTCGAATCAGCAAGCTGACTGATCTCTCCGGCAACAACCGCAAATCCTTTTCCTGCTTCACCGGCTCTTGCCGCCTCGATCGAAGCATTTAAGGACAACAGGTTGGTCTGACTGGAAATACTCAAAATATCGTTTGTAAGTGTATTGACCTGATCGACGCTCTTGCTCTCCTCGATCGCCTGATTCAGGATATCCACGATCTCATTGATCTTGGCACTGGTTGTTTCCATATTTGCTCTTGCGGAACTTTCCATCTCCTCAGCATGTGTTTTCATCTCTTTGGAGAACGCATTAAGTTCGTTGGATTTTTCCGCGATCACATTTACTTCATTTCTTACATTATCTACATTTTCATTGATGACATTCGCGTTGCTGGATACTTCTTCCATGGTCGCCGATAATTCTTCGGTCAGCGCGGAAAGATCGGATGCACTGTCACTGGAAGTATGTACACTCTGAAGTACTTCGTTTACCACGCCATCCATTTTTTCTGAATCGCTCGTAAGGATCTGGAAAATGTGCTGTAATTTTTCCATAAAGGTATTGATTCCCACGCCGAGCGCGCCGATCTCAAGCGCATTTGCAATTTCGACACGCTTGGTCAGATCACCCTCTCTGTTATCAATATCACGGATGATTCCTGAGATCTCACGCTCCGTATAAGCGATCGGTTTTACGATTCCTCTTAATACACTGATGACCGCAAACAGGATCGCGCCGATACTGATGATGATCGTAACTGTATTCGTGACCAGAGATGCTGCGTATACGGTAGAAAGCTGTGTTTTTGCCGCATCTGCCTGTGTGGAAATATCTGCTGTGATCGTATCAATGTTCTGCTGCATGGCATTTCCGTAAGAAGCCAGATCACCGTTCGCGCAGGCATACGCGTCCGCTGTCTTGGAGTTTGCACTGAACGCAACGACATTGACTACCGCATGTTTAAACTGCGCGTAATTCTCCATCAGTTCATTGTAAGCAGCCTTATCATCATCCATGACCGTATCTCCGTACTGGTCTAAAAGATCATCCAGTTCGGCTTCCTGTGTTTTGATGGAATCCACAACATTGATCATGGTATCAAAATCCGTCGCAATGATATGCGAAAGCGCCTGCCGGTAGATAACCTGCGTCTGCTCCTGGATCGTATTGATCTGGAGCATGTTCTCCATACACTCGTTCGCGATCGTAGATGCCTTTTTATTGACATTTCTGATATTGTAAACCGCCATGATATTTGACAGAATCGATACCACGCCAAGTAAAATGACCGGTATCATGATCAGGCTTTTTACACTCGTTTTTTTGCCTGTACGGCTGTAACTCTGCTTTTTCGTTTCATTTGTATTCATCCTGATTCCCCCTGTCCTTATTTAGCATTTGACGCAGTGATCTCGTCAACCATATCATCTAAAGTCAGCTGTAAATCTTTACCGGAAGGATTTCCGTTTGCCATGTCAGCACCGAATTTCTGTACCGGATCCCAGTAATTTCCACCAATGCGCTGTAAGCTTGCGTACTGTGACTGCGCGAGAACCGCCTGGATCGCCGGAGAATTCTTTACAGCCTCGGAATTTGCCACATTTATATTTGCCGGTCCCTGCTGTCTTTCCGCAAAACGCAGTTCCTGATTCTGTTCGTTTGCAATCCAGTCTGCAAGCTTTAATGCCCAGTCTGTATGCTTGGAATAGGCATTGACACCCACCATCTTATATCCGGAAAAGGATGCCATCTGCACCTGCTGTCCCGCACAGGTATAAGTAGGAAGTTTGACTGCTCCATAGTTTGCGCCCCATGCCGCCTCAATATTCTGCGCACTCCAGACACCACTGATCCCTGCCGCTACGGATCCGTCCTGAACGCCTGCGATGAATCCGTCATCAGTGGTATTTAAAAATCCCGGATTCGCAGCGATCGCAAGCATCGCACCCGCAACATCAACTCCCTTGATTGCGGTATCATTCGCATTCCAGTTGCAGTAATTGGAAATTCCGTCATCATTGAGACCAAATGCAAGCCCTGTATTTCCAAAGAAAGAATACAGATACCAGCCGGAAGACCAATCCATCGTTACTTTTTTATTTGCTGCCGCAGCAACGGAAAGCATCTGATCCAGGGATGCCACATCCGCGTCAGAAAAAACGGATTTGTCATAGTACATAAAGTATCCGTTATCCGCAGTCAGTGGATATGCATAAAGCGTATCATTTACGGTACAGGCGGAAACAGCTTCCTCAAGATCTGCTTTTTTTATTTCATCGGCGTTGTCTACCGGTTCAAGTGCCCCGGCAGCCACCAGACTCATCAGCTGATCGTCAACAAAGGTAAAGACATCCGCGCCGCCTTCCAGATCACCGAGCAGGGCATCTTTACAGTCGGACTCACTCTGTGCCGCTACTGTAATGTCAAACTGCGCCTGGGAGCCATATTCTTTCTTGAAACTGTCCACGATCTCGTTTAACAGTGCCTGATCTTCCTCTGCGCCCCAGACAGTAAGCGATACTGTACCGCTGTCATCAGATGAATCTGATTCTCTGCCTGCCTCTGTGGAGGTTTCCATGTCACCGTTCTCCTGACTTGCTGCAGAAGAACCGCATCCACTTATGACAGAAATTAACATGGCGGATACCATTAATAATGATACTACTTTTTTCTTCATCTAATCATCTCCGTTTTTCGTATTTTTTCGTTCTTTTAATTAATTTCCAATGTATTATAACAGAATCTGGCATAATTGTAATGTTTTTTTGCGAAAAAAGCAAGCGAATTCAAACGTGTTTTTAGCAAATAGCGTCATATTTCAAATTACTTTCCTGTCTGGCTTCTCAAATCTGCCCAAACATTTAATTATTGATCTTATAACCGCATTTCGGGCATACATTTCCGCCCTTGTATACATAACCACAGCGCAGACAGCAGATCACCTCATGCTGCTCCTTCGCAAGATAAGGGATTGACCGGGATTCCGGTTTTTCTTTCAGATAGTCAATAAATTTCGCAAGGCATTCCGAAAACGCCATTGCCTCACCGTTGTCCACCACATAGTGCAGTCTGGTCTTCGCACCATTTTTCTGGGAAATATAAATGCCCCGGTTTAGCAGACCGTTTTTGGCGGACACTGCGATAATGGTGCGTATCGGGATCGTTCCCGCATCAAAGCGGCTGCCGTAAAAGATATGATCCGCCGAAAGGATCACTCCTTCCCTTCCATCCCCGGCTTTTGACGTATCAAACAGCACGATCGGTTCCTCATAGCGGCTCCGATCCGCCGCAAAGATCGCAAGTGCGGTATCAAAACGTTCTTTTTCCACTGCATCCGCATTCCCGAGCAGGATCTTTCTTGCCGGATAATAATGGATCCTGGCGTTTTCTTTGATCTTTCCTGCGAAAATATCCTGTAGTTTTAATACGAGCTGTTCACACTCATCCGCTTTTAGTTTCTTTAAGCGGCGATCCAGCATTTTTAATGCATCCGCTTTTAACTCCGGCAAAAAGACACCGTTTTCTATCGTCTCATATGCTGTGACCGCATCCGAAAAAGAGGCATCGCTCGGAGGAAGCAGCGCATCCAACGCCTTTTGATCCAGTTCGCCTATCTTCTCCAGGATCTTATTTTCGTATGGTTTTACGAGCACCGGATCAAAATCCTGCTTTTCCAGACGGTTCAAAATATCGGTATAATCTTCCCGGCTGATCTTCCGCGAGCGGTTTACCAGATTCGCAATCTCCTGTTTTTCCGCCTTTTCATATGCCTCGTCAAACACTTTTGTGTAGGGTGTGATATCTACTTCCGGGTAACTTTTCATTCGCTCTTTTAACGCCTTGTACTGTCTGCGGTCCAGTTTTCCGGAAAGCCCTTTCGCAAGCTGTGCCACTTCCTCTTTGGCCTTTTTCTTTCTGCATGCGGCAAGCGGCGCAAGCAGCTGTTCTTTTTGTTCCGGGGAAAGATCTTCTTTTTCGATCTCCTCCATCACGCGGCAGATCTGGGCGTAATTTTTCCGTTCCGGTTCCTCTGCTTTCTTTTTTAACTGTGAAAAATGTCTCTCCTTTTTTGCTTCCGTCACCTGTGTGAGATAATGTTGCTTTTCTTCCGGCGAAAGTCCTCTTTCCTCTTTTAGCTGTCTTGTGAGTGCCGTACACTGTGCCTCCGACATACGCGGCAGGACTTTCATATGCGCATCATATTTTTCGACCAGCTTTTGATGCGCCGCCGTCTGTGCCAGTTCTGCTTTTTGCTGTGAAACCGTCTGTCCGGATGACCCGGCAGGATCCAAAGAACGGAAAGATTCATTTCCCCCGGAGGCAGGATGTTTTGATTCCCTGCCTGTCTCTCTTTGTTTTTTCAGACGCTTCCGCAGCACCTTCCCTGCTTTTTCCTCAAAATGTCTGACGGACTCCGGCGGGAAAAATCCCTCCTCGATCTGCGCCGCAAGTCTTGTGCATTCCGCGTCCGGCATATTATCTATATCTTTCGTATTTTGTATATCTTCTATATTTTTTACGATTTTTGCGTTTTTTGTATCCGCTGCATTTTTTACGTTTCCGATGTTTTCCGTGCTTTCGGTGTTTCCGGTGTGATCGGTGTTTCCGGTCTGCGCTTCGTTCCCCTCGCCCTGCGGCTGCTGCGCCGGTTCTTTCTTTTTGTCCACAAACTCGTTGAACTTGTAATTGGAAGTGCGGGCACCATTTTTTCCGAGCAGTTCCAGATAATCTTCATACGCCTTTTTGTCCCGCTCAAACAAAAGCTCATAAACATCACCCTCGACTAACAGTTTTTCCGGTCTTGGCGTATAAAAACTGTTGCACTGATCGCAGGTATAGGCTCTCGCAATACGGACTTTTCCCTCCTCAGTCTCGATCACGTTCTCCTCGCCGACCGGATATATGACCATGTGGAGTTTTTCCGCGCAGACCGGACACTGATAACCGATCAGATAAAAATTATTCCCCGGACGCGAGCTGAGACGCTCCCCCGCCGTCGTTTCCACCTGCCGAAAAGATGCAAGCGTTTTTTTCCAGCAGATCTTATGCCACAGCCCCAGGGATTCTTCCTCTTCCACCGGCTCCTCACTCTCATTTTTCGGTGTATACTCTACCGCAAAGCCAATAACATCCTCATAAGTCAGCCGGATTCCCTTTTTGTAAAAGCGGTAGTTTTTTTCGTTAAAATCCGGTGTCACATTGATCTCCTGCAAAATACCGGTAAAGAGCGCGTCAAGCTCGGCATAGTTTTTGTCTACCTTTAGCCCGCTCAACGTGTCCCATTTTCCAAATGCGTAAAGCACCATATTTAACACATTCGGCAATACCTGATTTTCTCCGACGGTAACGACATTTTCCTCGTTCACCGGAATGTCAATGATATTTGTGACCACCCGCCTGTTTTCAAAATCAAAAAATAAAGACCGCACTTCTCCCTGTAAGATCAGATAGTTGTCAACTACAGCGAAAAGTCCGGTCCATATTACATTTATTTTCATCGTCTGTATCAGACGCTTAAATACTTCTTCGAGTTCATGATTTGCGCGCAGCAGGATCATTTTCCATCGCCTCCCATCCTCTTTCACTTATTATAGCACAAAGAATGGCAGCTGGAAAAGGGTTCGATCTGTTTCTATTGATCGTTCCGTCCGATATCGTGATGATCCGGTCGGTCTCCTCCGCAAGTTCCGTTGAATGTGTGATCAGAACGATCGTCTTTCCCTGATTGCGGTTTAGCTCATGAAACAGATCCATGACCGTGCGTCCGGTTTTGGAATCCAAAGCTCCGGTAGGCTCATCCGCAAGAATGATCGCCGGATCATTTGCCATCGCGCGGGCGATCGCGACTCTCTGTTTCTGCCCGCCGGAAAGTTCATCCGGCGTATGTGACATGCGTTCCTTCATACCGACCACCTCTAACAGTTCTGCCGCCCGTTTTGCCCGCACCTTTTTGGAGACGCCTGCATACATCATTGGCAGTTCCACATTTTTTAACGCATCTGTCCGTGCGATCAGGTTATAGGTCTGAAAGACGAAACCGATCTTCCGGTTGCGGATCAGCGAAAGCTCCTGATCCGAAGCTCCCGCCACACCCCTTCCCTCGATCTCGTAACAGCCATCGGTCGGCCAGTCGAGAAGACCGATCACATTCATAAGGGTTGATTTTCCGGAACCGGAAGCCCCGACGATCGACACAAATTCTCCTTTTTGCACACTTAAAGATATGCCGTGCAAAATCTCAAGTTCATTCGGCTTTCCAATATAGAAGCTTTTTTTGATGTCTCGCAGTTTTATTACGGAATCCATCTTAAAAACCTCCTCCCTGGCCAGGACCTCCGCCTGCTCCCGGTCCTTCGCCGCCATCACCGCCAGGCATGCCATCCGGTCCGCCTGCCGTTCCATTACTGTCACTGCTGTCACTGTCATCGACAATTTCTACCATATCGCCCTCTTTGATGTCCGAAGCAGAGATCTCCGTATAGTAATTGCTTTCCATCACCACTTCCACCGCAACATCCGTGCTGTTCTCTCCGTCCACAACCGTGACAAAGGAATTTCCGTCATTATCTGTCCAGACCGCGTTATACGGAACGGTCAGCACACCCTCATGCTCCTCGATCACAATGCTTAGGCTTGCCGACATGTCAAGACGCAGGCGCTCATCCGGTTCTTCCATGCTGATACGCACTTTGTAACTCACATCGGTACTGCCGGAAGAGGAAGATGCTGCTATACTTCCACTTGCGGAAGCGCTGCTGCTCTGTTCGCTCGCCGTTGACGTCGGTGAGATAAACGTAACGCTTCCCTTTAATTCATCATCTCCGGTCGCATCTGTTTTGATCAATACTTCCTGTCCTTTCTCTATACTGCTGATATCATATTCCCCGATCTCGGCTTCGATCTCATAGGAAGAACAGTCCTGTATGGTAAGAATCGTTCCACCGTCATAGGTATCTCCGACTTCATAATTGATCGCGGTTACAGTCCCGGAGATCGGCGCATACAAAACGCCCTCCTCCAGCTGAGACTGGTATTCTTCCACTTTATTTTCCTGTTCCGAGACATCTGAACTTAATTCCGTTGCACTCTGACTGCTCTTTGCCTTTGCGACTGAACTGTCCTGCTGGGCAACCGTATAATCATAGCTCTTTAACTGTTCATTATAATCGGAATAGGTAGAGCTGACCTGGGTTTCCGCCTGCTGTACCGCAGCTTCCTGCGCGGACCGGTTTGCGACAGCCATCTGATATGCGTTTTGTGCCTCGGTATACTGCGCGTTTATGGTATTGTATTCACTCTGCGCGCTTTCGTACGCTGCCTGCTGATACTGGCTGTATGCATTGTCCACTTTGGTCTGTGCGGAGGATACCTGAAAATCTTTGGTAAGCTCACTGTCACTTACATTTCTCGCGGCATCGGATTCCGAAAGCGCATTTTTTTGTTTTGCCTCGGAAAGTTCTGTCTCCGCATCCGCAAGATCCTCTTCAATATCCGACGTGTCAAAGGTTGCAAGTACCTGTCCGGCTTCTACCGTATCTCCGACTTCCACCTCGACACTCTCGACTTCGATGTTGGTAAGATCCACACTCAGATTCTTGCTGTCCACACTGACTACGGTTCCCGTAGCTCCGACACTTTTCATCAGTGTCTGTTTTTTGACCGCTTCCGTCCGCGTCATCTGGTTTCCGGCATTTTTTGCCATCGCCGCTTTTCTCTTTCCATTTACAAAAAAGAAGGAAGCAAGTAAGGCAACGATCACGACCACAGCGATCACGATCACTTTTGTCTTCCTCCCTCCGCGTTTAAAAATTTTTACCATATCCACCTCTCCTGATGTATGTTGATTCCTTGATTTCTGCATCAGTGTATCAAAGGCAGTTAAATATTCCGGTAAAAAGTTTTAAATAAATCTTAAACTATTTATAAAATATTTCCTTTTTTCAGCATGCTTACGATATACCAGAAGTCGAAAAATGTTGATTTTTTATTATTTTGCCACTGCTTTTCGTATGATACGATTAATTATATACTGCTATTTCAATCATAAATGGGAAGGATGAAATTATGAAGGACGATAAACTTTTCTTAACTTATAATCAACAAATGCGAAAATTAAGAAATGACAAACATATTGATTGCGCCGGATCTAATCATAAAAAAATTTTAATTCGCGCCGGATACTTTAATATTGTAAATGGATATAAAACCCCTTTTATCAGTGGTCAGGACGCAAATGGTAATCATATTTACATATCCGGTACATCGATCAGTCAGCTTCAGGCAGTAAAACAATTTGACGATCAATTAAGGTCTTTTTTACTGAAATACATCACACAGATCGAAGAAGAAACCCGAACATTGGCTGGATATAAATTTGACGAATGTAATGAAAACGGAAAAATTCCCTGGTACGATACCAATGCGTATTCGCCCAACAAGTCCTTGCAGGAGAAAATGTCTGTTATTTCAAAAGCCTACAATGAACTTAGTCGAAGTCAACTTGATTATGTCAAATTTTATATGGATAACCATAAACAGATCCCTACATGGATAATGATTAAAGTAGTTAATTTTTCAACTTTTATAGATATAATACAGTATAGTAAAACAGATGTTTCTCATTCTTTATGCCACTTGTATGGACTGGAAGATGAACAGGGACGCGCCAATGTCAAACTATTAATTGGCAGTCTGCATTGGATGCGAAAAATCAGAAATGCATGTGCTCACAACGAACGTGTTTATTGTCTGAGCAGAAAAAATACACCAAACAAAAATTCCGGACGAATTCTGGAACGATATTTTTCATCACTCTGCCCCGGTTATTCCCGAAAATTAGATCAGCGGATCATTGATTTGATCGTATATTTTAAATATTACCTTCCTGCAAACGAATACAAAACCTTTATGTCGGAATTAAAGAATATGTTAAGTAATCTTGAATCTAAAATTCATCCCCATGCTTTTGAATATATTCGTGCCCAGATTGGTATTCTCAATCTTTCGGATTTAGACTCACTGATCCGCCTTCCAAAAGATGATATCGAATATAACAAATTTGACAACTGATTAACGATGGCTAATTACGTCATTTTGCATTTCCTTTTTGTTCAATACTTTCTCGTTCTATTTTTTAACGCCAAAAAGTGTAGAAAATATTCGTTAAAATATGTAAAAAAAAGTATTATAATTGTTGTAATATTCTCTGCTATATAGTAATATACTTGTACAGAGAGAACCGTATTGATTACGGTTGAAAGGCACTCATGCAAGTAATTGTATGGGTGTCTTTTACTATATAGCAAAAACGAGAGAATACCCACGGGTAACGTATGACAAAATAAAGTGTGCGCTTACCGCACACTTTCGCGTGCGAGCGATATGTTCAACATAAACTTCATCTCCGCGAGCTGCGCATCCCCAGACCGTATCAATGATCTTTGGTTTCTTCGGTTCTCTTTCTATTTTCTCACGGATCCGGTTAATATGTACCGACACGGTCGCAGCATCCGATTCATAGTCATATCCCCAGATCCGCTCAAAAAGCTGTTCTCTGGAAAATACCATGTTCGCGTTTCTTGCCAGAAACAATAGCAGTTCAAATTCTTTGCCCGGCAGCCGGACTTCTTTTCCGTCTACATAGACTTTCCAGTTTTCCGGATAGATACAGATGTTCTGAACTGTGATCTTGGATTCTGGCAGCTCTTCTTTTTTCTCAGATGCTTTCCCAACCAGCCGCTCATAGCGCTCCAGATGCGCCTTTACCCGGGCAACCAGCTGCGCCGGATCAAACGGCTTTGTGATATAATCATCGGCACCCAGTCCAAGTCCCCGGATCACATCGACCGATTCCCCGAGTGCAGTGACCATGAGGATCGGAATATCCGTCTTTTTTCTCAGATTTTCACAGATCGTATGTCCGCTGCAGTTTGGCAGCATAAGGTCTAATAAGATCAGGTCATACTGATTTTTTTCCGCCTCGGTTTCCACATCTGCCCGTCATAGACGCAAAATGTTTCATAACCGCTCATTTCCAGGTAAGTATCATCCTCTACGATCAGTATTTTCTTCATCCTGCTTCGTCCTTTCCGGGAAACTCATTCGAATCGTCAATCCGTTATCATTGACCGCCTGCACCTGTCCGCCATGCGCTTCCACAATGTATTTCATGATATAAAGCCCAATGCCGCTTCCTTCTCTGCTTCTCGCCTCGTCACAACGGTAAAAACACTCAAAAACATGTGACAGTTTTTCCGGTGGAACGCCAACGCCATTGTCCGAAACGGAAATGATCTGCTGCGAACCACATTTCTCCAGACGGATCGTCACCACAAGCGGCGTATGCTTTGCATAACACAGACTGTTTTCCAGGAGATTTGCCAGCACACGTTCCAGCTGTAAGAGATCATAATATCCCGCCGGTATCCCATGCGCAAGTTCCAGCCGGATCTGAATCCCGCGTGCTTCATAGGACAGCCGGTGATCTGCCACAAAATCCTGAAGATACGTCTCAAGATCCGCCTTTTCCAGATGAAGCGGCATCTGCCCGGTTTCCACCTTGGAAAATAAGAATAATTTCTGAAGCAGCCGATCCATATCTCCGGTTGCATCGTATGCGATCTTTAAATATTCCCCGGTCATTTCCGGGGTTTTCGGCACACCGTCGAGCACCGCCTTGATATACCCTTTGACTGAAGTGAGCGGCGTACGCAGATCATGCGAAATACTTGTTATCATGTCCGTCCGGCTCTGTTCGTACTGCTGTCTCTCCGCTTTCTGTGTCCGGATCGTCTCCTGCATCTGATTAAATGCAAGGCAGACCGATTCCAGCTCCGCATCTCCATGATAATCCACAGGATGTTCCAGATCTCCTGCCGCCGTGCGTTTTAACCCATCCATCAGAAGATCCAGCGGCTCCATCATGCGGTTGACCAGATAGCGGGAAAACGCCCATCCCATAAGGATCAAAAGAAGGATCAAAAGAAAAAGTTTCCACAACAGCCCTGAAAAGCGCTGCTCCATGTGTTCACTTTCCCGCATCATATCCTGATGGTCAAAAAGCGCCGCCACATAATAAGTATGTCCGTCCACGGTCACATCCGCATCGACATAGGTATTGCCGAACGCTGTGTGAATGCCGCGTTTGTCGCTCCGCAGACGGTCGATCATATTGCGGTCCTGCGGCGGGTCTGCCGGATCTGCCGGATCTGCCGGATAGATATTCCGGTCGCCCTCGTAGACAACCAGCGCACAGTGATCATTTTTCAGCTCACCGGCAAGCACTTCCCAGTCTCCATCCGTCTTCTCCAGCTTTTCTAACACTGCCCTCGCGTCATCCTCCACATTGGAGATCCATTCCCCACTGTCCATATAACCGCGTATCCCCTGACGCACGGATCCGAAGATCACGGCAAATAAGATTGCCATGCCCCCGATCAGCATCAGCATATGGATCAGAAATATCCGTTTTCGCATCGACATACCAAATTACTCCTCGTTTATGACCTCGATCTGGCAGACTTTCATGGCGGCAAGCGCCTGTCTGTGACTCTCCGGCGTAACGCCCGCACAGCAGGAGACGTCAACAATAATCGGTGTTTCCGGCAGAAATGCCTTGATTAACATGGCATTGGATATGACGCAGATATCCGTGCAGAGTCCGACCAGCGTAATGGAGTCGATCGGTTCTTTTTCATTCTCTCTGACAAGCAGTTTTCCCAGTTCCACGCTCCCAAATGTCGGCTTTTCTATCTCATTTGCACCCTCGCTGCGTCCTGCGGCTTCGGCAAGTTTTTGTATCTCCGGTACGAATTCCCAGCCCTTTGTACCACGGATGCAATGCGCAACCGGAAGTTTTTTCCCTTCTGCCGTCTCCAGATAATTATTTTCATGCGTATCCTTTGTATACAGTATCCTGCCATCAAAACAGCGGATCTTTTCTGCCACTCCGGGAACGATCTTTTCCGCTTCTTTAGTTCCAAGCGTCCCGTCCACAAAATCATTTTGCATATCTACTACGATCAGATATTTCATACTGCACTCCTTCTATAAAAATGTCCTCCCCTTTTTAAATTTTTCATAACGAAAAAATTATAGCACAAAAGGGAGGACCTTATCCATATTTTATTTTTTAAGACGCTTCTTCAAACTGTGAATTGTACAGTTCCGCATAGAAGCCATTTCTTGCGAGCAGTTCTTCATGATTTCCCTGCTCAATGATATCCCCGTCTTTCATGACAAGGATCAGATCCGCGTTACGGATCGTAGAAAGACGATGCGCGATGATAAAGCTGGTTCTTCCTTTGGTTAAGTTATCCATTGCTTTCTGGATCCGCGTCTCGGTTCTCGTATCGACCGATGACGTTGCCTCATCCAGGATCAGCACCGGATTGTCTGCTAAAATTGCACGCGCGATCGTAAGGAGCTGCTTCTGTCCCTGGGAGACATTGCTTGCGTCCTCATTCAGTTCCATGTGATATCCGCCCGGCAGCGTCTGGATAAAATGATGTGCATGTGCGGCTTTTGCCGCAGCGATCACTTCCTCGTCTGTCGCATCCAGTCTTCCGTAACGGATGTTTTCCATGATCGTTCCCTTAAACAGCCAGGTATCCTGCAATACCATGCCAAACGCGTCACGGAGCTCTCCCCGGTTGAAATCACGGATATCATGACCATCCAGTGAGATCGCACCGCTGTTTACATCATAAAAGCGCATCAGCAGTTTTACCATGGTCGTTTTTCCGGCACCGGTCGGTCCGACGATCGCGATCTTCTGTCCCGGTTTTACATCTACGGAAAAGTCATGCACAATGATCTGATCTTCTTTATATCCGAAATGTACATGATCGAACCGGACTGCGCCCTCGATCTGATCCAGATGAACCGGATGCTCGGCAAACTGATCTTCCTCTTCCTCTTCCAGGAATTCAAAGACACGCTCGGATGCCGCCGCCATGGACTGCACCTGATTGACTACCTGCGCGATCTGCGTGATCGGCTGCGTAAAACTCTTTACATACTGGATGAAAGCCTGGATATCACCGATCGTGATCACGTTTCGTATCGCGAGAAGTCCGCCGGCTAACGCAACCGCCGCGTAACCGAGATTTCCGACAAACATCATGATCGGCTGCATCATTCCGGATAAGAACTGGGATTTCCATGCCGAATCATAGAGCACACGGTTTGTCTTTTCGAACTCTTCTACGGTTTCTTCTTCCTTATTATATACCTTAATTACCATATGACCGCCGTAGACTTCTTCGACCTGTCCGTTGATGTGTCCCAGATACTCCTGCTGCGTTTTGAAGTATTTCTGGGACTTTTTTACAACCAGTGAGATCAACGCCATGGAGATCGGCAGGATCACGCAGGCGATCAGCGTCATGAGCGGTGAGATGCTGAGCATCATGATAAGCACACCGATGATGGTTGCCGTGGATGTGATGATCTGCGTAATGCTCTGGTTCAGTCCCTGCCCAAGCGTATCCACATCATTGGTGATACGGGATAATACTTCACCGTAGGTACGGCTTTCAAAATATTTCATCGGCATCCGGTTGATCTTTTCCGAAATCTCTTTTCGCATCCGGTAGCATACCTTCTGTGTGATCCCGGTCATGATCCATCCCTGGAAAAAGCTGAAAAGGGAACTGATCGCATACAGTGCCAGCACAAAGAGCAGGATCTGTCCGATTCTTGTAAAATCAATGCCGCCCGTTCCCGCGATCTTATTCTGGAGCCCAGTCGCAAGTTCTGTCGTTGCCTTTCCGAGCACTTTCGGTCCGACTACGCTAAATACGGTAGAAACCGCGGCGAAGATCATAACAAAGAATATGCCGACTTTGTAACGTCCGATATAAGAGATCAGTTTTTTGATCGAGCCCTTAAAATTCTTCGCCTTTTCTGCCGGTACCATGCCTCTGCCGCCCATCGGCCCGCGTCTGCGCATTTTAGTATTTGTTTCACTCATTTACGCTTCCTCCTTTCCATCGTCTTCTATGCCAAGTTCCTTCGCGGAAAGCTGTGATCTCGCGATCTGGCGGTAAACTTCACAGTTTTCAAGCAGTTCCTCATGGGTACCTCTGCCTACGATACGTCCCTCGTCAAGCACAAGGATCTGCTCCGCATGCAGGATCGTACTGATTCGCTGTGCAACAATGATAACGGTACTGTCTTTTACCTTTTCCGCCAGTGCTTTTCTGAGCGCCGCGTCTGTTTTTAAGTCAAGTGCGGAAAAACTGTCGTCAAATACAAAGATCTTCGGATTTTTTGCGATAGCACGCGCGATCGCGAGACGCTGTTTCTGTCCACCGGACACATTGGTTCCGCCCTGTGCGATCGGGCTTTCGTATTTGTCGCTCTTTTCTTCGATAAATTCGGTTGCCTGCGCGATCTCTGCCGCTTCTGCAATCTCCGCATCGGTAGCGTCTCTTCTGCCAAAACGCAGGTTGCTTGCGATCGTTCCTGAGAACAATACGCCTTTTTGCGGTACAAAACCGATCTCGCCACGCAGATCATGCATTCTGATCTTGCGGATATCTTTGCCATCCAGTGTAATGGAACCGTCTGTCACATCATAGAGACGCGGGATCAGGTTGACCAACGTGGATTTTCCACAGCCGGTACTTCCGATGATCGCCGTCGTTTTTCCAGGCTCTGCCGTGAAATCAATATCACAAAGCACATTTTCCTCTGCGCCGGGATAACGGAAATTCACATGGGAGAAAGTAAGCTTTCCATTATGCGCGGTCAGGCTCTCCGGCTCTTTTGCATCGGTGATCGTAGACTTTGTCTTTAATACCTCATCAATACGGTTTGCCGCAACACCCGCACGCGGTAACATGATCGACATCATGGTAAGCATCAGAAACGCCATAACGATCTGCATTGCATAAGTGATAAACGCGGTCATTGCTCCAACCTGAAGCACACCTTCATCGATCTTATGCGCGCCAACCCAGACGATCAGTACCGTAAGACCATACATGATAAACATCATGCAGGGCATCATCAACGTCATGACACGGTTGGTAAAGAGCATTGTTTTCGTAAGTTTTGTATTTGCCTCATCGAAACGTTCTTCTTCGGTTTTTTCCCTGCCAAACGCGCGGATAACCGAAATACCGGTTAAGATCTCACGGGATACCAGGTTCAGACCGTCTACAAGTTTCTGCATCAGTTTGAATTTCGGAAGCGTAACCGCCATCAGCACGGAAACGAATCCCATGATCACCAGTACCGCAAGTCCGATCACCCATCCCATACCGGCGCCGGTCTGGGAAACCTTGATGATACCGCCGATTCCAAGGATCGGTGCGTAAATGACCATACGGAGTAACAGTACCGTAACCATCTGGATCTGCTGCACATCATTGGTACTTCTCGTAATGAGGGAGGCCGTGGAAAAATGATCCATCTCCGCATTGGAGAATCCGACAACTTTCTTAAACAGTCCCTCACGCAGGTTCATACCGACACCGGCTGCAACCTTGGAAGCAAAAAGTCCGACCAAGACGGTCGCAACTCCCATCAGAAGCGCAAGCCCGATCATGCGTAAGCCCTCTGCCCAAAGATAAGACGTCTGGATGTGATCCACATCGATTCCCGCGTCTTTGTCACACTGGATCGCATACGCAACACCGATCGACTGGATCATCGTATCGCCCACAGCGTTAAAGGATTCCTCCATCTCATCCCTTACCGACAGCAGGTCTGATTTTTGCATCATTCCGGCATTTAACATATTCTGGAACAGCGGTCTTACATCCACGCAGGTAACTTCGGTTTTATTTCCGTCGTCATCTTCTTTTTCCCTGGTGAACGTTGTAAGATCGGCACCAAGCATCTGTCCGATCTGCTCTACGCTCAGATCCTTTAAGTTCTCCGGATCCATCTGCATCTGCGCCGCGATCGTTTCTTTAAATGTCGCCTCGTCCATCATAGACATCTGATAATTCATGACAAGCGCCATGGAAAGATCGCCATCGAGATCATCTAACGTATCGCCATCATTTTCGGTACGGACAAAATGGTCTCCGTCTTCCTCATAGGCATTTTCCCACTCGGTAATCTCATCTTCTGTCATAAATGTCTTTGCTGTCTCAAATTCCTCTTTGGTAACAGCTTCCGGAAGCACATGTTCCACACCGCTGTTCTGGATCCCCACATCGATAATGTCCGATGTATACTGCGGCAGGGAAAGATCGCACCATGCCTGCACCAGTAACAGCGCAAGAATAATGATCACTGACTTCCAGAAAGGAAGCAGGTTCTTAAATATTTTACTCATACAGATTCCTTTCTTTTTTTCCTTTTTTCAAGTTCCGTTTGCATTCTGGTCTGAAATTCATCCAGATAATCCAGCAGACGCTCCACATCCTCTTGCTTCATATTTAAGAGCGCAGCCTCTACCAGATCGTTCATTTCCAGTTCTGACTGTTTTAAGATCTTCTTTCCCGTATCGGTCAGTCTCACAAAGGTATTTCTGCGATCTTTACTGTCCGTCTCCCGGTAAATGAGATCTTTTTTCTCCAGACTCCGCATGGTGCGCGAAACCGCCGGTGTCGTCACACGAAGCTTTTTGGCAAGCGCGGAAATGCTGATCGCCGTCTCTCCGTCTTTATCTCCGACATGCCCGATGCACATCAGGGTCGTAAATTCATTTCCGGAAATTTCATCCGGCAGGAGCACCGAAAATGGCATCTGGCGAAAACGATGAAACACCTGAAACAGTCTGTGATTCACACTGCTCATGATTCACCTCCATCAAAAAATGCTTAACAATGTAATCTAATAACATTGTTAAGCATTCTATCACCCCTGTCAGTCACTGTCAACTGATTTTCGAAGTCTTTATAAATTCTTTAGAAAAATATTCTTTTTTATTCATATCTTAATGCATCGATCGGGTTCATCTTTGCGGCACGGTTCGCCGGATAGTAACCGAAGAAGATACCAAACGCTGTAGAAAACAGTAATACCGCAACCACATTCTGTACCGTGACAGTACCCGGATAGCCGATCGCATTCGTGATCACATGACCAAGCAGCATACCAAAGCCCAGTCCCAAAAGTCCGCCGATCACACAAAGCACGATCGCTTCGGTGATAAACTGCAAACGGATACTTCCGTTTGTTGCCCCGAGTGCCTTTCTTGTACCGATCTCTCTGGTTCGCTCTGTGATGGAAACGATCATGATATTCATAACACCGATACCACCGACTAAAAGTGAAATCGCACCGATACCGCCCATAACCAGCTTGATCATGCCGATTTCCTGATTTAACATCTGCGCCTGCTCCTGCATTGTGATCTTTTCAATGTAAAAGTTCTCATTTTTCGCGTAGTAAGTATCATTCAGATAATCCGCAATTTCCTGAGACAGCTGGATCGAATCGATCCCGTCCTTTCCGTTGAGATCAAAGTAACTTAACTCCGTTGCGTTCGACACAACACGATGTACGACCTTGAGCGGCACATAGAGTGTTGTAGACATATCATAAGCAGAGGATGTCATCTGCTGACTGTCGTAAGATTTGTATACTCCGACGATCGTAAAGGTATAATACTGATTGTTTACTAAAACATCCACTTCTTTTCCAACCGCCGCGTCCGGATTTCCGTTAAACAGATTATCTACAAATTTATCCGAAACCAGTGCAACATTTGATCCATCCTGCTGTTCGCTCGGAAGGATCTCCCTTCCGGCAAGGATATCTCCATCTTCCCAGAAAAATGAGGCGGAGTTTGCTCCCTGCACCGTAACATTGGCGTATGATTTTCCATCTTTGACCACGCCGTCTCCCAGATTTGCAGTCAAAGACACATCCTTGATCCGGTCTTTGTAGCGGTCACAGACATCACGGATCATATCCTGTGAGATCAGATCCGATGATTTTGTATCCACATTATTATCCCAGTTCTTCTGGGATACATAAAATTCCATTTTATTTGCGCCGATGCTGTTCATCTGATTGGAAATGTACTGCGATACCCCGTTTCCTGCCATTGTGATCGCGATGATCGCGGCAATACCGATCATGATACCGAGCATCGTCAGAAAAGAACGCAGTTTATTTGCCTTGATCCCTGCCAAAGCCGCTCCGATATTCTCAAACAGCATATGCGCTTCCCTCTCTTTCTCCGATGATCGTACCGTCTTTTAATGTGATGATACGCTGTGTTTCCTCCGCCAGTTCGTTGGAGTGTGTGATCAGTACGATCGTGATCCCTTTTTCTTTATGTAACTTATGAAACAGATCCATGACCATACGTCCTGTCTTGGAATCCAAAGCTCCTGTCGGCTCATCGGCAAGGATGATCGCAGGATCATTGCCAAGCGCTCTTGCGATCGCGACACGCTGTTTCTGTCCACCGGAAAGTTCATCCGGCGTATGATCCATACGTTCTTCCATATCGACCAGTTTTAACAGTTCCTTTGCTTTTGCGGTACGCGCCCGCTTTGACATGCCGGCATACATCATCGGAAGCTCCACATTTTTCAAAGCGCTTGTACGGGCGATCAGATTATAGGTCTGAAATACAAAACCGATTTTCTGATTGCGGATATGGGACACTTCCTTATCGTTTGCCTTACAGATATCCACACCTTCCAGGATATAGCCGCCGGATGTCGGACGATCCAGGATTCCTATAATATTCATTAATGTGGATTTTCCGGAACCGGATGCTCCGACGATGGAAACAAACTCTCCACGTCTTACTTTAAGATCGATCCCATGCAGGATCTCCAGTTCATTTTCCTTGCCCACATAAAACTTCTTTACGATCTGATTTAAATCGATGATTACCTCATTTTCCATGCTATCTCCACCTCGATTATTCGTAGATTACGTCATCTGTCTCAGTGGCTGACTCTGTGGTTGCTGCATCCGGAATAATCACCGTCATACCTTCTTTTAAGTCTTTTCCCTGTACTTCTATCTCGTAATCGGTCTCAAGTCCGGTCGTGACATCGATCTCTTTTGTCTCTCCGGTTGTCTCATCCACAAGAACCGTCACATATTTGTGGTCACCATCTGTCTGCACGCAGCTGGTCGGTACGGAAAGGACATTTTTCGCTTCCGCGATCAAAATGGTCGTCTTTGCGTTCATACCCAGACGCAGACGCTCGTTCTGCTCTTTAAAATCTGCCTTGATCTCATAGTCTGTTGTCACTGTAACTTTTCCGGTATTGTCCACACTGCTCTTTGGAACCGGCGATACAAAGGATAAGGTACCCGGCATTTCAAGATCTCCTGTGGTATCGGTCTTTATGATGACAGACATTCCTTCTGTGATATCACTGATCGTATACTGATCCACTGTTGCGTCTACCTGCAGCTCTCCTTCGTTCTGGATCGTTGCGATCGCGTCTCCCTTATAAATATCTCCCACTTCCACATCAAGTGAAGTGATCGTTCCGTCAATCGGTGCGATTACGGTACATGCGTCTTTCTGCTTCTGTAAATCATCCAGCGCCTGTGCCGTGTCACCGCTGTTTACACTCTGTGCGTCAAGTTTTGCGGAATCCAGGGCGGAATCCTGTTTCGCTACGGTTCTGCCATCGTTTACCGCGTTATCCTGCTGTTTCTGCACCGCATTCTGATACTCGGCTTCTTTGGAAACTACCTTCGCCTGCGCAGTATCCAGCGTTGTGTATGCTGCCTGTTCATCGATCTGTGCCTGCTGATATGCCTGCAGGGCCGTACTCTTTTGATCATCTGTCGCATTCGGATCGTTTAAAACCGCGTCATAAGCACTCTTCTTTGCGTCTGTGTCCGCCTGCGCCTGCTGGTAAGCAGTATTTGCTCCGTCACGTTCCGCGATCGAAGTCTGATATCCGTTGAAAGTATCGGTTACCGCCTGTGCGTCTCTGGAAGCATTGGTATTTTTGTCTGTCACCGCGTCATTGTAACTGGTCTGTGCATCGGAAACTGCCTGGTTGGATTTCTGCGCTGCAAGATCCGCGCTTTCTTTTGTATTTGCAATCTTGCTGTCAATGCTTGAACTGTCAAATGTGCAGAGCACATCGCCGGCTTTGACCTGATCCCCGACTTTGACATTGACTTCGGTCACTTCCACGCCGCTAATATCCGCTACGACCGACTTTTTGTCCACACTTCCGATCGTACCATTGACACTGACTTCTTTCTTCAGATCCTTTTTCTCCACAGCAGCTGTATTATACATCGGCTCTGCCGCTGCCAGCGCCGCTTTTGCTTTTGCATTAAAATACGAAACCGCGCCAATGATCACGACAAGAACCAGTACGATAATCACTACTTTCTTCTTTGTTGGTTTGAATACTGCCTTCATTCCTCTTAAATCCTCTCTCTTATTCTGTTCTGATTTTGTATATTCTTTAAATTTTTTAATTTTTATACAAAAAATATCCTAACCTATTTTTCTTAAACGCACTTTGGCAATTTCTTAAAATTTTCTTAATATGGAATTTTTTTCAATTCTTCCCTGCGCTGCATAAATCGAACGATCCCCGTTCATCAGATAGGCGATCACGCAGACGATCACAAACGGAAGCATCTCAGCCGGTCCAAATACTTCAAGCCCGATCATGATCGGCGCAAGCAGCGTATTGGTCGCGCCTCCAAAAACTGCCGCATACCCAAGTGCCGCGCAGGTCATCGCAGGCAGTCCTAAAATTCCACTTAAGACAACTCCAAGCGTCGCTCCGATGGAAAAAAGCGGTGTGACCTCTCCGCCCTGGAACCCAATCGCAAGTGTCACAATCGTCAATAGCAGTTTTAAGATCCAGTCATAGGCATACACCGTTCCACCATGAAAGCTTTCCCGGATCAGATTCGTGCCAAGCCCGCTGTATCTTCCGCTATGTAAGAGCAAAAGAAAAACTGCCAGGGGCACCGCGCCAAACCCGATACGCCAGAACGGGCTTTTTATTTTTTCACTCAGGATTTTTTTCATTTTCTGCAGGAAAAACGAAAACAGACGCCCGGTCAACCCGAATGCGATACCAAGGATCAGGATTCCAAAAACATTCTTTTTCTCGGAAAGATCCAGTGTCCCGGTAAGCGTTACCGTAAATTTTTCCAGTCCGAGCGCATGCGAGGTAAAAGATGACGTATAGGATGCGATGAGTGCCGGCAGCAGCGCCTCATAATCCAGATATCCCGCAACAATGACTTCCATTGCAAAAAATACTGCCGCAAGCGGCGTCTGGAACAATCCACCGAATCCTGCCGCCATTCCGGTCACAAGCATGATCCTGCCGTTTTCCGGGAGATGGCACCTGCGCCCCAGTGCATGGGACAGAGTTGCCCCGATCTGCACCGCCACGCCCTCTCTGCCGGCACTTCCTCCGAACAGATGCGTGATCCAGGTTGTGACCATCACAAGCGGAATAAGCGCCAGCGGGATTTCTTCCCTCTTCTGCTGTCCGGCCTCAATAACCAGTGTCATTCCCTTTAAACTTTCCTTATTAAAATATTGATACAGCCATACGATAGCAAGCCCGGCGACCGGCAAAAAGGGGATCAGATACCGGTAGTGCAGATTTCTTATATCAGAAATGATAAGAAGCCCTCTGCCAAATATCGTATCCAGAATCCCGACCAGTACCCCGGTTGCCACGGCAAGCAGCACGTACTGAAACGAACGCTTTATTTTTTCACCTGTCTTTCCCATAAAAACTCCTCCTTACTGTAAAATTTCCATAAAAAAGCTGATGAGTTCCATGCAAATGCACAGAAGTCATCAGCCTGAATCAGCGGTTTCGAAATCAATCGAGGGAGAACTTCATTCCCTTTTCTGTTTTCTAAAATAACATAGGATATGTGTTATGTCAAATACTATGCTTCTTCTTTGGGTATCTTAGTTTCCACTGCATCCATGATGATTTTCACCGCAGGAAGAATGATTCCCGCAATTATGTCCCTCTTCATGCGCGTGATGGCTGCACTGTACGTTTGGATCATACTCCAGTTTTTCGTCAAGCAACGCTTCTACCGCAGTATCCGCATCACCAGATACTCCGCCATAAAGTTTAACACCGATCTGGGCGAGAGCTGCCCTCGCGCCGCCTCCGATGCCACCACAGATCAATACATCCGCTTCCAGTCGCGAAAGTACTCCTGCGAGTGCGCCATGCCCGCTCTCCGTGGTATCTACGACCTGGCTTTCTACAATTTTTCCATTATCCACATCATATACTTTTAGCTGAGGTGTGTGTCCAAAATGCTGAAAAATTTCTCCATTTTCATAAGTTACTGCAATTCTCATCTGATGATCCCCTTTCTTTTTCACATCTGCAAATACATCCGCTCCATCTATCCGAAAGCGGCAGTCTTTTTTACAACATCTGGCAGTCCCATCACAAAATCGGTAATTTCCACCTTCAATTTTAAAACTTCTGCCATTTATGATTGCATCCGCTATTTTTTCCCGGGCACTTTCATAAATTTCCGTCACAGTCGTCCTCGAAATATCCATCTGCTTCGCACATTGTTCATGCGTCATTTTTTCATAGTCCACAAGCCGAATCACTTCATACTCATCCAGCGTAAGAATCACAATGTCGCTTGTTTTTTTTTCACATGGTGAAAAGCACTGGTATTTTGGTTCATCACAAATTCTTCTACTGCGCACAGGTCTAGGCATTGTTTTTTCTCCGTTTCCGTCATATGTCGCTTTCATTATAGTACAGCATATATAATATTGCAATATTTCTTTTCCGTTATTTCTAGATAATGTCAGAAAAATACTCCCTGACCAGTTTTACAACCACACCGGACAACAGGAATACCGCGATCAGGTTCGGAATGACCATAAGTCCGTTAAATGTCTCTGCGATACTCCACATCAGTCCGAGATTCATGGTTGCGCCGATGATCGCCACAAGCGCATACAGAAGCATAAACGGTTTGTTCGCACGGAAGCCAAATAAAAACTCAATACATCTTGTTCCGTAAAGTCCCCAGCCGATGATCGTAGAAAACGCGAAGCAGCACATCGCGACCGCAGTAAAAATGGACACCCAGCCGCCATACACCGATGTAAATCCGTTGATCGTAAGCTCTGCCCCGGCGGCTTCTCCATATCCGATCGGAACACCACTGCAAAGGATCACAAGAGCTGTCAATGTGCAGATCACGATCGTATCCACAAACACTTCAAAAATGCCGAAAAATCCCTGCTTTACCGGTTTTCTCGTATCTGCGCAGGCATGCGCGATCGATCCGGTTCCAAGCCCCGCTTCATTGGAAAAAATACCACGGGACACGCCCTTTTTCATACTCATAAAAAAGCTTCCGACTGCCCCGCCTGTTACAGATGCCGGACGAAACGCGCCCGCAAGGATCGCGCCAAAAACATGTGGCACATTTTTTATATTCAGCAAAACAACGCCGAGCGCAAGCACTATGTACATAACTGCCATAAACGGCACCAGCTTTTCCGTAACCTGCCCGATCCGTTTAATGCCGCCAAGCAGGATCAGCGCGATCAGTACGGCAAGCACGATCCCAATGATCAGATTTAACATCGGTGCCGCATCTTCCGAAATGATATTATAATTGTACAATGCCGAATCGATCGCTGTCGTGATCGTATTTACCTGTGTCGCATTTCCGGTTCCAAACACGGTCAGCACGCCAAACGCGGAAAACAGATACGCAAGCCAGTGCCAGTGCTTTTTCAGACCATTTTTGATGTAATACATCGGCCCACCGACCAGCTCACCTTTTTCGTTTGTCTCCCGAAAATGAACCGCAAGCGTAACTTCCGAAAATTTTGTACACATACCAAGGATCGCGGAGATCCACATCCAGAAAACGGCACCCGGTCCACCGATCGCGATCGCTCCCGCCACACCGGCAACGTTTCCGGTTCCGACAGTTGCCGCAAGTGCCGTACAGACTGCCTGAAACGGTGTAAGCGCACCGTCCGATGCCTCTCTCTTTTTCAGCATACGCCCCAGTGTCACTTTCATCGCATAGGGAAATTTGCGGATCTGAAGGAAACCGGTTCGGATACTCAACAGCAATCCGACCCCGATGATACAGATCATCGCCGGAACTCCCCAGATGAAATTATTTACCACATTATTTACAGACTCTATTACAGATAACATATCTCTACCCTTTCCTCATGAACCGTAATGTCAGAATTATATCATAATTTTCCGGTCATGTGCGGTTTTCCCGCAAATTTCGGACTTATTTTTTCTTTCGTGCTCTCCGGTTGTCGAATAAATCGAGATACGTTATAATAGCTTATATTTATTTTTCAGATAAGGAAAAGAAACGTATGACAGACAGGATCCAGAAAATTGACGATTTAGATGACGGCAAACTTGATATTTACGCAAGGCTTTCGGAAGTACAGCTGCTGCGCCACAACGAACCCAAACCCGGACTTTTCATTGCGGAAAGCCCGAAAGTCGTAACACGGGCGTTAAATGCCGGGTACGAACCGTTATCTGTATTAATAGAAGAAAAACAGATTGCCACAGAAGGGTGTGATATCCTAAACCGGTGTCCTGACATTCCGGTATACACTGCAGATTCTGCGGTACTGACAAAGCTTACCGGCTTTCAGCTCACGCGTGGTCTGCTCTGCGCCATGAAACGCAAACCGCTTCCGGATGTGGAAACGGTGATCCGTGACGCACACAGGATCGCCGTTCTGGAAGATGTCGTAAATCCGACCAACGTCGGCGCCATCTTCCGTTCTGCTGCTGCACTTGGGATGGATGCCGTCCTCCTTACCCCAGCATGCAGCGATCCACTTTACCGCAGAGCTTCCCGCGTCAGCATGGGAACCGTTTTTCAGATCCCATGGACCATTTTGCCAAAGAAATCTGACACCGCAGACGCGATCGCCCGATTACGCGAAGCAGGATTTCAGACGGCAGCCATGGCTCTCTCGCACGATACAGTAAATATCGACGATCCCACGCTCCATGCCGCAGATAAACTGGCGATCATCCTCGGTAACGAGGGCGAAGGCTTAAAAGCCGGGACGATCGCCGCCTGTGACCACACCGTCAAAATACCGATGGCACATGGCGTGGATTCCTTAAATGTCGCGGCCGCGAGCGCGGTTGCGTTTTGGGAGCTTACAAAAGACAGTTTCTTCGGATCCTGCTAGAGTTCTTTCTCCATAAATTTTTTTCATCCGAACCGGTTCCTTTATAGCATCCCGCCCAGAACAACAGGCAAAATACGATGATAACGACTGCCAGCTCTCCGGATGCCTGTCAGACGAAGATCTCTCTGTCCTCGCTGCAGATCTGGTCGTGCTAAGCGATATGCTCGCGAATATTATTGCCCGCAATGCCTACTGCGGCGGCTTGCAGACCGAGCAGGGCGTATAGCCCCGGTCTTTTGCTTCTGACAATGGCACCTCGATATCACTGTCCTTTAAATAACGGCAGCCTGCCGCATGATATTTTGTGCCTGTGTTGGTGATATGTACGGTCACATCCGCGTCCGTATCCGGACTTGCCGCATCATCGCTGTTTTCCACCACTGCGCTCTGTGAAGCGGTACTGCCGGTACTGCCGATACTGCTGCCCGTCGGCTCTCCTGCCTGCCAGCTCTCTGACGGGGAACAGTTCCAGGTGATCGCGCTGCCGTCTGACGTGGCAACGATCGTTCCCTGCTCATCGGTACGAAAAATGGAAACCCCATCTGCCCGAAGCTTATTTAACGTCTCCGCATTCGGATGACCGTATTTATTTCCCTCACCGACACTGATCACCGCGTACTGCGGGCTGACTGCCGCAAGCAACGCGTCACTTGTAGAAGTCTTACTGCCATGATGTCCCGTTTTGTATACATCTGCCGAGATATCAATCCCGGTCGATAAGATATCCGCCTCTTCCTGTTCTTCCGCATCCCCTTCAAAGTAAAAACGGTTGTTTCCATGCTGTAAGAGGATCGCGATCGAATTTCCGTTGGAATCGACGCCAAGCTTTGTCGGACCGACGATCGTAAACGCTGCGCCGCCAAGCGCATAGGAATTTCCGACGACCGGAGCTGTTTTGCTGTAGCCGCGGTAATCCATGGCATCAATGACATCCCGGTAGGTTGCGGTGTCTTTTTCGTCATCGGTCATAAAGATCGTGCCACAGTCAAATTTCGTGATCACGACATCCAGACCACCGATGTGATCCGCATCCGGGTGTGTTGCGATCACATAATCGAGCGCCGTGACATTCTGGTGCATCAGATACGACTGCACCGCCGTACCTTTGTCATTATTTCCGGCATCAATGAGCATCGCGTGTCCGTTGCAGGTGATCAGTGTCGCGTCACCCTGCCCCACATCGATATAATGGACTTCCAGTGTCGAATCCCCGGTCTTTTGCGCACTTCCATCCAGGGTTCCCGCATGCTTTGTGCTTTCCGCCCGTTCTTCCGTTGTCTGTCCTGCCGTATCCTGTGTTCCCGCCGCATACTGCGCTGCTTCTTCCGGCAATGACCCGCATGCCGCAAATACAAGCAGAAAAAGCATGGAAAGCAGACCTGCAACTCTTGACTTTGGTATCTTTTTCATGTTATCCCAAACCTCTTTTATCTTACTTTACACTTACATAAATAATTCCGTGAATTCCATCCGGTGCCTTCTGCCGGTCTACCTTGAACCGGTCTGAATGATTCTGCAGCATCTTTGTCATGTTGTTGTAGTCATAATTTCTGGCGTCAAACCCGAGGAATTTCTCTTTGAGTGCCTTTCCAACCTCCGACAGATTGATCTTTTCATCCTCGGACGCTTTCATAAAATCATAAATATAGGAGATCACTTCCGCTTCGGACGGAATACTGATCTTCGACTCCTCGATCGGTTCCTCCCCAATGATCTCTTCTTCCTCCTGCGGAACTTCCTTTTCCACAAACGGGATCTTTTCTGTCACCTTCTGCGTGATCTCCTGTGTCTCAAGATCCGCGTCCTTATAGATCAGATCCAGGATCTTAAACTCATCACACGCTTTTGCAAGCGCCTCCTTGGTCTTTGCTTCCCCCATTCCGATGACAACTTTGCCGGCTTCCTTCAAACGGTACACCAGCTTTGTAAAATCGCTGTCACTGGACACGATACAGAACACATCGATATCCTGTGTATACAAAAGATCCATAACATCGATCGTCAACGCCTGATCTGCCACACTTTTTCCGTTGGCATAAGTGATCTGCAGCATCGGCATGATCCCCTGAAGCGGCATGACCTTGTACCACGGCCGGACACTCGGTGAACTGATGGAACCATAAAGCCGGAAAATCCGCACATTTCCATAGTGCATGGCCTCCCGCTTGATATATTCCGCATATTTGTACGAGATGTTATCCCCATCGATCAGTACAGCTACCTGTTTTCCCATATACGCTCTCCTTATCCACTAATTTTGAAACAGACAGAAAAAAGGAGTCCTGCACGCAGAACTCCCCCGCCCTATGATTCCATCATATTTCAACACTTCCAAATTGTCAACCTTAGCCTTTTCTTACCGTATTTACTTTCCCTTTTTATTTTTTTGGCTTAACTCCCCAGAATACGACATTCATGAAAATTACAATCAGCAAAACTACTTACCATGGATACCCAAGAAGCCCATATTGATTCCAAGCCATTCTCATGTCCCCAAAATGTCATCCAAAGTTCTTTCCAGTTCACTTCTTTCCGTTAATCATCAATCGTTTTTCTGTATTCTGGCATTTATTGAACCTGTCCTCATGCCTGTGCGGATACTTATACTGCCACCCTTTATACGTTAAAAGTTACCTTATCATATGATCTTCTGAGCGCCACATAGGAAATCAAAAAATTGGCAAGCCAGCCAACCGGTACGGCAAGCCAGACAAATGCAATACCAAAACGCGGTGCAAAAATCAAAGCAACTGACAAGCGGATCGCAAGGTTTACCATGTTTGCAATGAGAAATGGGCGCATAATCCCAAGTCCACGAAGAACTCCATCGGTTGCCATCTTGATACCCATGAAAATGAAAAAGCAGCCGAGCCATCTCATATAATCCCCGGACACCTGGTATGCTAAAGCGGTTCCATCTTTACCCAGAAATAATGAAGAAATTTGCGTATGCAATGT
>ULUA01055335.1_pt1 | contig 35429 bp, 31 predicted proteins | sample 1958081 | NCBI WGS metagenome assembly ULUA01 (sample SAMEA4835748, study PRJEB28245) | human gut metagenome | biome: gut microbiome; material: fecal sample | place: Denmark | collected 2008
ATGATAACATTGTCGTAGCCCTCTCCCCAGTCCTCAGGCAGGCATTGTGCCAGACGGGTTATACGCTTGGTGAAAAATATAAAGTCCACATCGCTGCGTTCACGCATGAACTGCCATGCCTCACCCCGCCTTTCGTCCGCCTCGTCAAGCAGGAAGTCGGAGGTAAAGCAGGTGAAAAGCACTGCTCCCGAGAGCACCTTATATTCACCGTTCTTTTTCCTGCGCACGGGCAGGTCAAAATCCTTGTTATATGACAGCAGGCTGCCGTCCCTGCCGTGTTTCTCGTCTGTGCGATACACGTAGCAGTGGCGGCAGCCCTCGCTTATCTTTTTGCAGCCGTGCCATGGATTCCATGAAACGTCCATATCTGCTCCTTTATGGCTTTTCATCGGAGTGCTTTTTGTAATACTCCTCCGATATCTTCTTCTGATAACGTGCGTCAATGTGCTCCTTGACGGCTCTGCCGCCCCTGCCTGCCAGCTTTGCCAGCATAAACAGTCCGTAAACCAGCGATATTGCGGGGATTATCAGCAGATATATTGACGGGCCTGCAAGTATCTTTCCGATTATCTCGGCGCTGCGTGTGCGGTTCTCGTACCATGGATAGCTGATATTCGTCATTACCATAACGCTCTCACGTATCTCCCTGAAGCCTGTGAAAAGCTTCAGGAGACCGAATCTGCCAGTCTGGTCGATGAGAACGCTTGAATCCTCGGGGGCGGTGTTTATATCCTTCATGACCCCGTAAGCGTAATCCTTGACGATATTTGGCAGGCACACCTCATATGATGTGAGCACAAAGCTGTCGTTCAGCTGCTTTAACGATTCATAGGGCATATACACTCTGGGCTTTGTGCCGTATGCGGTCTTATCAACCTCATTATCGGGTGACTCCACAACAGCCGCCACGTAAAACACCTTGTTGTTTATTTCCAGCGGCATTCCCACGGTGTCCATGGAGCCGAACAGCTGCCATGAGCACTGCTTATCAAGGATTATCCTGTCAAGGTTGATGTCCTCCGATGTGTAATAGCTGCCGTACATTATGTCCTCCGGGTGGAAGATGAAGTAGTCCCCCACCGTGCCTGTTACGGCAACATCGCAGCTGCCCATTTTTCCTGCAAGGGTAAGTGTGGAATCGCCTGAGGCACAGTCTATCCAAAGCCTGCCCTCGGGATTATCCTCCGCATCAAGGACGGAGCTTTCTTTCAGCTTTTCCTCGACGCTTTTCCTCATGGAGTATATCCCCATCATGTCAAATCCATTGGAGGGAGACACATAAAGTGATATCTGGGAGTATTTATACTTGTCGTTATCCCACATTTCCTTTGCCTTGTCAGATGAATAATCCCTTGAAAGCGATGATATCCGCAGGTAAATTATCCCGAATACCGACAGAAGAACGGCGTTTATTATCAGCAGAATTATATTGAATTTTTTCAGTCTGCTCATTCACGTCACCCCAATCAGCTCTCGGCGGGACGAACCTGATCGCCTGCCTGAATGGGCTTGGTAGATGTGGTGATAACGTACTCGCTTCCCATAAGACCGTTTACAGCGGTGTTGTTGTCGTCCTTTGCAAGGACTTCGATGTCATATCTCACAGCCTTGTAGCGGTTGCCGAGAGGGCTGCTCTTTGCTTCCATAACGAGGACGAACTTGCCGTTGGAGTCCTCTCTTACCGCTGCGTTGGGAACAACTGCAGAATAAGGCTGACCCTTGCTGCCCATGGAAAGGGTAATGGTCTGACCTGTGGATATATCGGAGCCTGTAACGTTGAATACGAGAGTTTTCTGTGTCTGAGGATTTGCAGTATCGGTCTTTACCTCGCTGAGTGTTGCAGAGAAGCTGTCGCCCCAGTACCAGCTTGTTATCTCTGCCTTGTCGCCAACCTTGACCTTCTTAGCCTGGTCATTCTTTACGGAGAAGGAAACAGTGTAGCCAAGGTCGGACACGCTGATTACTGCTGCCACTGTGCCCGCAGCAACCTCGCTGCCTGCTGTAACGGAAACGCTTTCAACAGTACCGCCCATTTTTGCGGTAACGACTGCATCAAATGCCTCGCTCTTAAGCTTTTCGACCTTTTCCTTCTGTCTTTCGATGTCCTTTTTCTTTGCTTCAAGGTCAAGCTGATTGCTTTCGTTGGTAACGCTGTCGGTCTGCTTCTTTATTTCAAGTGCTGCATAAAGGTTATCAACGGTGTCCTTCTGCTCGGATATTTTAAGCTCCAGCTGTGAAGCGGAAAGATATCCTGCTGCGGTGGCATCGTCCTTTGCAGTGCCTGCGTTGGTGAGCTTTAATGTAACATCGTCCAGCTCTGCTGTTACCTTGTCGAGCTTTGCCTTTATTTCAAGCTTTATGGAACGAACATCGTTGCTCAGGGTGTCCTTTGCGCTGTTCAGGTTCTTCTTTGCCTTATTGAGTGTGCTTTCAGCATTTTTCAGCTTTGTTTTGAGAACTCCGCTGGTAGTGGATTTTGCAAGATAATTGGAAAGGTCTCTCTGGAGCTGGTCTATCTCCAGCGACTTTGTTGCGATGGAAGCTGAGATAGATGTGGTATCATCATCAGCCTTTGCGTTGTAAAGGGAGATATAAAGCTGATTAAGCTCAACTGTTGCGGACTCGATAGACTTTCTTGTCTCCTCGATCTTGGAAGCATAGTCGGTATCTGCGCCAACGTCCTTGCTCAGCTCGTCATAATCGGACTGAGCTGTCTCGACCTTTTTTTCAAGCTCGGTAACACGGTCCTTGTCAGCTCTGAGGGTGTCGTAATACGCACCTGTAAGGTTTATCATATCATCGGATGTATCCGCATTTACGGCGCTGAGCTGATTGTTAAGGTCTTCCTTTTCCTTGGTGAGCTTATCCGATCTGCTTTTCAGGGAATTATAATCGTTGAGTGCGGAGGAAAGGGGGTCAGTGCCTGCAAGTGCAGCCTGATACTTTGCCTGAAGCTCGGAAAGCTCCTTTTCGGCTTTCTGTATCTCCAGATAATCGGACTGATACTTGGAGCTGTCGGACTGGGCAAGAACTGCCTTTTTGTAATCAAGCTCCTTGTCCTCCAGATCCTTCTGGGCCTGAGTAAGCTCGTCGGAGTCGGAGTCCTCCAGCTCAAACAGGGTATCGCCTGCATTTATTGTCTGACCTGTCTTTACGGCAACGCTCTTGATAGTTCTTGTCTGGTCGAATTTTACCTCGTAGCTCTCGGCAGCCTCAACAGTTCCGCTGCCTCTTATCTGCTCGGAGATAGTACCCTGACTGACATAAACGGCAGATACCTGCGGCAGAGTGTAATTCATAAAAGTATTTGAGAAGAATGTAAGCACCAGCAGAACTGCCAGAAAAACAATGGCAATGTTCTTGATGACTTCCTTTCTCGGAGATCTGTTTTCATTATTCATCTTTATGATCATTCCTTTCGTGTAATAGATCAGCCCTTAATTCCGCCTGAGTAGGTGATTCCCTCAACCAGGTAATCCTCACCGTACAGGAACATGAGCAGCGACGGCATCATGTAGATAACTGCCACCGCAAATGCAAGTCCCGTATCGCCCGAGTTTATCTTTGACAGGAAAACCGACAGCGGGTGCATACTTTCGTCCGAAAGCAGTATAAGAGGCTGCTCGACCATGTTCCAGTAGTCAATGAACACCAGCATGAGCACGGAGAAAACTGCGCTTCTTACCATGGGGTAGCAGATGCTCGTGAATATCTGGAACTCGTTGGCTCCGTCCAGCATAGCTGCTTCAAAATATGTCTTTGGGATACGCTTCATTGCCTTTGTTAGCAGGAACACCGCAAAGGGCGAGAAAATTCCGGGGAGGATTATCGCCCATCTGGTATCGAGAATGCCCAGCTTTTCGGACACAAGATAGTTTGGAACCAGCGTTACCTGATAGGGCATGAGCATAAGTATGATATAGACAAAGAATATTATCTCTTTAAGCTTTCCCGTGAGCCTTGAAAAACCGTAGGAAGCAAAGAGCGCCACCACCGTCTGGAATATTACGATAGGCACTGTAAGTATTGCTGAGTTCCAGAATTTCAGCAGATAATCGGGAGTCTTGAACAGCACCGAGAAATACTGGCTGAAGCTTACTATGTCGGGAATAAATTTCAGATTGACGGTCTTTGAGATAAAGGTCTTGCTGTCGGTAACGGAGTTAAAGACAACGCCGTAGTTTGCGTTTATCTCCGTCTGGGACATAAATGAGTTTGTGATGGTAAGCACCGTGGGCAGCAAAAATATCACTGCAGCAACAGCGGCAAATATGGTCATGAGCACCAGCAATATCTGCCTGAGTATTTTCTGGGGAGAAGGCTTCTTCTTTTTTGTCATTCTTCCACATCCTCTCCGAATTTATTGTCGATGATGAACAGCGCTCCGATAATTACCACCATTACCAGTGACATAATCATAGCCGCCGCAGAAAGCTTCTGATAATCCAGCGACTTGAAGGTGTTGTTCATAAAGTGCTGCAGCAGGTAAAGATCCTCAAAGGGATAATCGCCTGTCAGCAGATACACCTCTCGGAAAAGCTTGAAGGAGTTTATCAGCGAGAGGATAGTTACAAAAAGGATAGTCGGCGAAAGATACCTGAGCTTTATGTGCAGAAGCCTGTACAAGGGGCCTGCGCCCTCCAGCTCCGCAACCTCAAGGCAGTCACGGGGGATATTATTGAGCGCCGCAAGGAAAAGTATCATGTTGTATCCCAGATTTTTCCACAAAAACAGCAGAACGACCACCATAAGGCACTTGCTGGATTTCATCCAGTCAACCGGCTGTGCCTGGAACCATTCGCCAAGCACCGCATTGAGGGTACCGTTATAGTCAAACACTACCTGCCATATCAGCACGACGGAAGCCACGGGAACCATCATGGGGCAGAGGAAAAATGTTCGGAACATACTTTTTCCCGGTATCTTGGAATCCAGCAGGCTTGCCAGACCCAGCGACAGCACCACAGCCAGCGGAACTGCCACCGCCGAAAGTATCAGTGTGTTTTTTGCCGCAGTGATAAAGGCGTTGTTTTTGAAAAGCACCTGATAATTTCTCAGGAAAACAAAGTCTTTATTTATGGGATTATCGAGGAATGAATACCAGATAACGATCATAAACGGAATGATAAAGAATACAAGAACTCCCGCCAGGCTCGGAACTAACAACAGCCGTGCAAATGGCGTATTTGTGTCGGTGAGCTTTGATACACGAGAGCGCTTTTTTCTGTCCTGTTTCATAAAAAGCCTCCAAAATGACAGTGGGATAAATATCCCGTTTTATTCTACATTCAATTATACAATGTGTTTTGTAAAATTGCTACACCTGTACCAAACTGTAATCAATTATTAACCGAATATAATATCCATAGGTATCAATACGTAAATTATGCAGATAATAGTTACAGCGAACATCACAATAACAACGGAAATGAGGAAAGAAAATGAAAGAAATGTTTTGCTTCCAGTGCCAGCAGACAGCTCACAACGTCGCCTGTGACGGCAAGGTTGGCGTGTGCGGCAAAAAGTCGGACACTGCCAATTTTCAGGACGAGCTTACAGGCGCTCTCATAGGGCTTGCAAGGGCATCAAAGTCGGGCAATCCCACCGATAAGACAGATGTTCTTATTCTCAAAGGGCTTTTTACCACCATCACCAACGTTAATTTCAACGATGTTACTATTAAAAAGATGAAAACAGAGGTCGAGCAGGAAAAGGGCCGTGTGAACGCCGAAAAGTTCGAAGACTATGACATGAATATGATATGGGACGCACACGAGGACATACGCTCCCTTAAATCCCTTATCCTTTTCGGAATAAAGGGTATGGCGGCATACGCATATCACGCCTATGCGCTGGGAAAGACAGACAGGACTGTGACCGATTTTCTGTACGAGGCTCTTTACGCTCTTGGCGAGGATAAATCCCCCGATGACTTGCTGAAGCTGGTACTCAAAACGGGCGAAGTGAATTTCAAGTGCATGGAAATGCTTGACGCTGCCAACACCGAAGCCTACGGTCAGCCTGTGCCCACAGAAGTTCCCCTGACTGTTGAAAAAGGTCCCTTTATCGTTGTCAGCGGTCATGACCTCCACGATATGAAGCTTCTTCTGGAGCAGACACAGGGCAAGGGTATAAACATCTACACCCACAGCGAGATGCTCCCTGCCCACGGCTATCCGGAGCTGAAAAAATATCCTCACCTTAAAGGCAACTTCGGCACAGGCTGGCAGAACCAGCAGTCTGAGTTCCACAACATTCCTGCGCCTGTCCTTTTCACCACAAACTGCATCATGCCCGTGCGCCAGAGCTACTGCGACAGGGTGTTCACTACGTCCATCGTGTCATATCCCGAGCTGTGCCACATCGGCGATGACAAGGACTTCACCCCCGTTATCGAAAAAGCGATAGAATGCGGAGGCTATGACGAGGACAAGCACATGACAGGCATGAACGGCGGAAGCACAGTCATCACGGGCTTTGCCAGAAACGCTGTGCTTTCCCACGCAGAAAAGATAATCGAGCTTGTAAAGGCGGGAAAGATAAAGCACTTTTTCCTTATCGGCGGCTGCGACGGCGCATCTCCCAGCAGAAGCTATTACACCGATTTTGCAAAGCTCACACCGCCAGACACTCTTATCCTGACCCTTGCCTGCGGAAAATACCGCATTAACGACCTTGACCTGGGCGATATCGAGGGTATCCCCAGAATACTTGACTGCGGTCAGTGCAACGACGCATACAGCGCCATCAAGATAGCCCTTGCCCTTGCGGACGCATTCGGCTGCGGCGTGAATGACCTGCCCCTCACCCTTGTGCTGTCATGGTACGAGCAGAAGGCGGTCTGCATTCTGCTGACCCTTTTGTGGCTCGGCATAAAGAACATTTACCTTGGCCCCACTATCCCCGCCTTTGTATCGGACAATGTGCTTTCAAAGCTTGTGGAGCTTTACAACATCACACCCACAAGCGAGCCTGCCGACGATCTGAAAAAAATTCTCGGCAGCTGAAAATTATAATAATATAATAAAAAAATCGGAGCTGTTGCAGCATAACTGAAACAGCTCCGAAATTTACATATAAATGCGACTAAGCCGATAAGCCGGGTTTTGTCGTGTGCGGAAATCTATCTGAGCGGATCGTCGCCGAAACGCTTTAGCCGTCTTTACGGTACGCCTGCCGAGCAGACATTGACGTACACGTACCAATAGACGTTGCATCGGATAGGGTTTACATGGCAGCAGCGTCTCCGCTGCCCCGGTGAGCTCTTACCTCGCCTTTCCACCCTTACTGAAAAAATCAGCGGTATATCTCTGTTGCACTTTCCCTAAGGTCACCCTCGGCTGCCGTTAGCAGCTACCCTGCTCTGTGATGCCCGGACTTTCCTAACGCAAAAAGCGTTCAACCGCATAGCTTACTCGCATTTACTATTATACCGTTTGCACGGTGATTTGTCAAGTGAAAGATAAAAACGGCGGCAGATAAACTGCCGCCGCCTTGAACTCAAGCGATACGATATAAAATATCAATATTTACGCTTACGAGCAGCTTCGGACTTCTTCTTGCGCTTAACCGAAGGCTTCTCATAGTGTTCTCTTTTACGAACCTCAGCGATTACGCCGTCCTTAGCGCAGCTTCTCTTGAAGCGCTTAAGAGCGGTTTCCAGAGTCTCGTTCTTTCCAACATGAATTTCTGCCAACTTTGTTCCCTCCCTTTGCCCTGCGGCAGAGGATTATATACGATATAACTTTTACATTATACAATATATCAAGCCATTTTGTCAAGTGTCTGCATTAAAAAGAACGCAGAATTTTCAGGTGCTTTTTTGTGCAAATTGATTACTTTGCAACGATATTTACAATTCGACCCTTTACATAGATCTCCTTGACGATATTCTTGCCCTCGATCGCTGCTGCGACATCGGGATTTGCCTTTGCCTTGGCAATAGCGGAATCCTGGTCCTCGTCAACGCCTACGTTGATCTTGCCTCTTACCTTGCCGTTTATCTGAACAGCAATTTCGATGGTATCAACAACAAGCTCCTTCTCGTCATAAACAGGCCATGGCTCGTAAGCGATGGTATCATTATGACCCAGCTTCTGCCACATTTCCTCGCATACGTGAGGAGTTATGCAGGACATCATCTTAATAATGCCCTCGGCATATTCCTTGGGGCACTTGCCTGCCTTGTATGCAGCGTTCATGAAAATCATGAGCTGGCTGATAGCGGTATTGAATGCGAGAGCCTCGAAATCATCGGTGACCTTCTTCACTGTCTGATGATATATCTTGGTGAGAGCACCGTCATTATCATCGGTCAGATTAGCAGGCTCGGTAAAGAAGTTCCATACTCTTACGATAAATCTCTTTGCACCCTCAACGCCTGCGCTGCTCCAGGGCTTGGAAACCTCCAGAGGGCCCATGAACATCTCGTAAAGACGGAGAGTATCAGCGCCGTAGTCTCTTACGATATCGCTGGGGTTGATAACGAACTCGGGATATCTCTTGCCCATTTTGATGCCGTTCTCGCCCAGGATCATACCCTGGTGAACCAGCTTCTTGAAGGGTTCCTTTGTAGGAGCAAGGCCCTTATCGTACAGATATCTGTTCCATATTCTTGAATACATCAGATGACCTACAGCGTGCTCAGGGCCGCCGATGTAAAGGTCAACGGGCATCCAGTGCTTTAAAAGCTCCTGATTTGCAAATTCCTTGTCATTATCCGGATCAATGTATCTGAAATAATACCAGCTGGAGCCAGCGCTTCCGGGCATGGTAGATGTTTCTCTTGTACCCTTTATGCCGTTGTGGTCATACTTCTTCCACTCGGTGGCATTTTCAAGGGGAGCCTTTCCGTTCTTGCCCTTGTAATCCTCAAGCTCGGGAAGGATAAGAGGAAGCTCATCATCATCAAGTACGTGTATTCCGCCGTCCTCAGTGTGAACTACAGGAACAGGCTCGCCCCAGTAGCGCTGACGTGCGAATATCCACTCTCTGAAATGGTAGTTTGTTGTCCTCTTGGCAACGCCCATCTTTTCAAGCTTTACAGTGATGGCTTCCTTAGCCTCTTCAACAGTAAGACCTGTGAACTCCTCGGAGTTGATAAGTCTGTAGCCCTTTCCGAGGTAATCGCCCTTTTCAAAAGCCTTTTCGGAAACATCAACGTGTCCCAGCTTTTCATCGCCGTCGATTACCTGTATCATGTCGATATTGTGAGCAACAGCGTACTCAAAGTCTCTCTGGTCATGGGAAGGTACTGCCATTACCGCACCTGTGCCGTAGCTTGCAAGAACGAAGTCGCCGATGAACATTCTTACTTCCTTGCCGTTTACGGGATTTATGCAGGTAACGCCCTTGAGCTCGCAGCCTGACTTGGTCTTGTTGAGCTCGGTACGATCCATATCGTTCTTTTTGAGAGTTTCGTCGATATATGCCTGAACCTCTTCCTTGTTCTCGATACGGGGCATAAGGTCCTTGACGATCTGTCCGTCAGGAGCAAGCACCATAAAGGTGATACCGTAAATAGTTTCGATACAGGTGGTGTAGATGCTGAACTCTCCGCCGCCGACGATGTTGAATTTTACCTCAACACCTGTGGATTTGCCGATCCAGTTTCTCTGGATAGCCTTGGTGGATTCGGGCCAGTCTATCTCGTCCAGACCTTCAAGAAGCTTTTCCGCAAAAGCAGGCTGATCTATTACCCACTGCTTCATGTTCTTTCTTACAACAGGGAATCCGCCGCGCTCTGATTTTCCGTCAATGACCTCATCATTGGAAAGAACAGTGCCCAGCTCTTCGCACCAGTTTACGGGCATATCAACATACTTTGCATAGCCGTCAAGATAAAGCTGCTTGAATATCCACTGGGTCCACTTGTAGAACTTGGGGTCAGAGGTAGCGATCATCTTTGACCAGTCATAGTCAAAGCCCAGCTCCTTGAGCTGCTTTGAGAATGTCTCGATATTCTTCTGAGTGAATCCGTTGGGGTGATGACCTGTAGTTACGGCATACTGCTCAGCAGGCAGACCGAAAGAGTCATATCCCATAGGGTGAAGGACATTGTAGCCCTGCATTCTCTTCATTCTTGATACTATGTCGGTTGCTGTGTAGCCCTCAGGGTGTCCCGCATGGAGACCTACGCCCGAAGGATAGGGAAACATATCAAGGGCATAGAACTTGGGCTTGGAAAAGTCCCAGACATCTGTTTTGAATGTCTCATGCTCCTCCCAGTATTTCTGCCATTTGGGTTCAACCGAGGCAAAATCGTATCTTTCCAAAATAATCATTCCTTTGCTTTATTTGATGCGGAAAACCGCAGGTATAACATTATTTGAAGCGTCTTCTGCGCCTGCCTATCTTTACACCGTGGCTCAGAATATCGTCTATCTCGTTTTCGGGGTCGGAGCAGTAGGTGCTTATCCTCCTGTTGAAGAGCAGGAAAACGAACAGTCCCGCTGACACTACCGCCATTATGAGGTATGCTGTTTTCTTGAAGTTATCGGGAAGAAATCCCCTTACGTGTATCTCTGTCATGAACCACGCAAACCTGTCAAACGCTCCGCCGAAGCTTGCAGCTCCCAGCGCAGAATTTATGGGCAGCATTATCAGCAGCATGAGCCGTGCTATCTGGCTGCCCCTTACTATGAGCCATGCAATTCCTGCCTCAACAAGAGCAATGCACATAGGCAGAGGCGTTGGGTCAGCTGCCAGATATATGAGCGCCAGTGCGATAAAGCAGCCAAAGAACATCACTGCGTCCTTTTTGAAGGCCTGCAGCTGTTCACGTTCCTTTTTCAGCTCATTAAGGTACTCCTGCCGCCTTTCGGCAGCGCTTTTCTGAGGCGGAAGCTCCGCCATTTCCCTGATAACGGTCTCACGGCGGTTGGCGCTCTTGTAATCCTCCGCAGGAGGCGGCTCGGCAGGATTACCGTCCATATCGGTCATGCTTGGCGCTGCCACAGCTTCAGTCAGATCATCGGCTGCGGCTCTGTCACTTTCTTCGTCAATATCCCCCACCTCGGAGGAAAACACCGTTTCCTTCGGAAGAGGCGGAAGCTCAAAGTCGTCGTTCATATCATTCATCGGCTGTCATCAATGGTATAGTCATGAACAGCGGAATTGAACATAAAGAAATATGTCATTACGCCGTTGAAGATAATGCCAAGGATATATATGAATCTTGTCACGCCTATTAACGAGGACGCTTCAATTCCCATATCATCTAAGAGCTGATTTGCGTTTGCAAGCATTATAATTCCACGTATGCAATCAATAAGATCCCACACATAGAGCCATGCCAGCGTGCGGCGTGATTTTTCGCTCTGCTTCATGAATTTCAGGGCATGGTAGATGATAAGTCCGCCCAGTACAATGCCCAGAAGTCCGACTAAGCTTACCTCCAGGTGTCCGAGAATGGTAAATGCACCAAGGACAATGGAAATGATGCCCAGCACATTTGCCTTGCCGTGACCTCTTTCATATTTTTCGGCATTCATCTGCTCGGTTGCGGCAAAAAAGTCGTTTGTTCTCTGAGCCGAGCCCTGATCGTTCCTGTTGTAAACACTGCTGTAGCCTGCTGCGCCGTTGTTCTGAGTGCCTGTGCTTGCAGTGCCGCCCGAAACAGGAGTATATCCGCCCGATACGGGAGCCGCAGGCTGAACATTTCTTTTTGGTGCGCTGTATGAAGATGCGCCCATTTCGGAAATGCCGCTCACGGAAGCTGTGCCTGTCATGCTGTTTGCGGCAGGACTATTGTTTGCCGAAGCACCCATTTCAGAAATTCCGCCCATAGGAGAAACGCCTCCCATTTCGGATATCTGAGCAGATGTCTGCACAGATGCCTGTAAAGGCGCCTGCTTCTGAGGCTCAGCCTTTACGGGCTGAACGGGAGCAGAGCCGTCCATCTCGCTGAGGACAGGCATTTCTATATCAGAAAGGTCCTCCCCTGCGCCAAAGGCAGGTGATGTGCGTGCAGGCTCGTCAAGCCCCTCAGATGCGTCGGGAACGTCGCTGTAGTCATGTTCCATCTCGGGAAGATCAAGAGAATCCATATTAAGTTCGTCCATTATTATACCCCTTTTCATATATTGCTGTTAAAATATGCTCTTACACTTTTGTCGATCAAAGTAAACCACAAGGGAACGAAGCTTATTGCTGTCACAATAAGCTCAACTGCGATATACGAGCTGACGCCGTTATGGGCATTGCCCGCTGCCACAATTAACGCACCCAAAAAGCCAAGTACCTGAAGTCCGAAGTCCACTGCCGCCAGCACGCCGAGAATGATCCTCGATACGTTGCTGCCCAGCATATATGTGACTGTCAGCACCATATACAGCGCAATAGGTATAAGCAATAAAAGCGCTATGACCGTTTCCACCGAGCCTGATGTTGTAAAGCTCAGCATCAGCATTGCGAAAAATGCCACCACCGCAGGAGCGGTAAGTATCACGCCGATTACCCTTGTCTTTATCATTCCATTTTTTATAAGCTGCGGGTCATAGGTGTATATGACCTCCTCAGCCTCAGGCGGAAGCACTCCCGGAGGAACAACATCGCCCTTTGGATTTTCGTCGCCGTAAAGATTAGCATAGCTGTTGTTATTGTTGTCCATATTTACCCCTTATGTCAATCAGTCTATCATAGATGAAATGTCTATCTCCTCGCCGTCTCTCCAGAGGCGCTCCAGATTGTAAAAATCCCTCTGGTCTCTTGAGAAAACGTGCACGATGATATCACCGTAGTCAAGAACTATCCAGTTGGAACCGTTGTTGCCCTGTATCTGATTTGGTGCAAGTCCCGCTTCCTTTAGCCTGAACTCGACCTCGTCCGCCAGCGCCCTGGTCTGGGTGCTTGACGTACCGTCGGCTATTACGAAATAATCCGCAAGTACGGAAAGCTCCTTTATCTTTATTACCTTGATATCCTCGGCTTTTTTGCTGTCAAGAGTTTTTACGATAAGCTCCAGAGCTTCATTCTGCGTCATCTGCATTACTCCTTTCACTTGTCCTGTTTAATGAGTGCTGTATAATAATTGTATGTCTGCATGGAATTTTCGGGGATAAACGAGCCTTTGGCGATAACGTCGCTGAGAGTAAACCTTGCGGCTTCCAGCATTGCGCCGTTTATATCCTCAAAAGCAAGCCGCCTCATTCTTCCCACGTCCTTATATGTCCTGTCCTCGGAAATAAGGTCGGCAAGATACACACATTCCTCCAGGCGTGACATTCCTGCTCTGCCTGTGGTATGGTAGCGGACGGCATTGAGAATATCCTCATCATGGATATGGAGCACATTCTCGCCGTACCATGAGCCTGCCGCCGCATGATAAAGGGCAGGTATCTTCTGCTCCGTTTCATCAATGCCCTGACGGCACTTTTGAGCCATGGCAAGCTGTTCATCGGTGGGAACTTCCTTGCAGATATCATGCACCAGTCCCGCAAGATAAGCCTTTTCGATATCAGCGCCGTATTTCTCCGCCAGCTTCAGTGCGGCGTCCGCCACATTAAGGCTGTGGGTGTATCTTTTCTTGGAAAGCCTTATTTTAAGGATATCCCTTAATTCGTTTATATTAACACTGCACATCTGAGCATCCAAAACTATCACCGTTTCTGTAAATTTTATTACACACTATATATTTTACTACATCTTCCTCAATATAGCAAGATATATCCTGATTGTTTAAAATTTTTTCACGAATTTCGGTTGACGAGATGTCAAAGGGTCGGGTCTTGATGATATGCACCACGCCGCCCAGCCGCCTGATATTGTCCGCATAGCCGTTTATCCTGCCCATATCCTCATCGGAGCGTGCAGCCGCAGCGATCTCAGCCATCTTTATGATATCCCCTGCCCTGTGCCATCTGGGGAGCGACTCCAGCGAATCGCTGCCAACTGTAAGTATCAGCCTGTCACCCGGATATATCTCACGAAGATGCTCCAGCGTTACCGCCGTGTAGCTTACTCCGCCCTTGCTTATCTCGTAGTCGGATACCTCACAAACAGGTATGCTCCCGAAAGCAAGCCTGCACATCTCCATACGGTCTTTACCGTCAGCGGGAGACATGGCATTTGCCTTGAAGGGGTTCAGGAACGCAGGCATAATGATAACTCTGTCAATCTGCGGGATAGTATCCAGCAGCGACCTTACGGCATTGACGTGCCCCTTGTGAACAGGGTCAAAGCTGCCGCCGAAAAGTGCTGTTATCACTTTTTCTTGTTTGAGGAAGGAAGCTCAATCTTAGGCTCCTGGGGATTTCTCTTGAAGAGTGTGAGCTTGTTGCCTATTACCTGCACTACCTCGGACTTTGTTCCCTCTGCCAGAGCTTCGGCAGCCTCTGCGGCAGAAAGCATTGCAGCGTCCAATACCTTTATTTTAACGATCTCTCTTGCCTTGAGAGCATCTCTTACCTGGTCGATGAGATTTTCGCCGATACCGCCCTTGCCCACCTGAAAAATGGTGTCTTCCTTAGCGGCAATTCCTCTTAAATAAGCTCTTTGTTTGCTTGTAAGCATAATTTCATTTCCTTTCAGCCTTGTATAATATATGCGGCATATCCATGCCGTAATAATGCTTCACGAAAGTACCCGCAGGGGTCATTCCGTTTCTTTTTGCCACATTCTGTGACGGTATATTGTTGTCTCTTATGATAGAGTATATCTCATTGAAGCCCGGCACATTGAAAGCATATTCCCTGCAGGCAGAAGCCGCCTCGGCAGCATATCCCTTATGCCGGCAGTCCTTTCGGAAAAGATAGCCTATCTCGGGCACCATTCCCCCACTGACAAGCTCCTCGGGAACTTACTGCATCGTAATGCCGCACTGACCTATCATACATTCATTCTCTCTGAGAGTGACAGCCCACTGCCCGAAGTCATATTCCTCATACCGCTTCATCTGGCGGTCAAGCCACTGCCTTACCTCTTCATCGGAAAAAGCGTGCTCATAGGCGTACATAACGTCCTTATCCTGCAAAATGGCACTGAGCGGCGCAATATCCTCATTGCCCATTCTTCTCATATAAAGACGGAGCGTAACGATCACTGCTCCCTGCATTTGTTTCTTTCCTCCGTTTCTCTCATTGAAAAGACACAGCCGCAGTAATTCTGCCTGTAAATGCCGTATATTTTTGACAGCTCTGTTGAACGCTTGTAGCCGTTTTTCTTCTTGAAATCGGAGAAAAGATAGCTTACGCCGTATTTCTCCGCCAGCTCCCCGCCTATCTCATTGAGCTTCCCGGCGTTCTTGTGAGGACTTATGGAAAGCGTGGTGGTGAAGTAGTCAAAACCCTTTTCCGCTGCAAGCTTTGCCGTTTTTTCAAGGCGCAGTCTGTAGCAGGCAAAGCATCTTTCGCCGCCCTCGGGTATTTTTTCAAGCCCCTTTACCGTTTCATAAAAGCTCTCGCTTTCATATTCCGCACCGATGAAGCTTATGGGATTTTCCGCAGGCATCAGCGAGATGAATCTCTCCTGCTCCGTGCGGCGCTTGAAAAACTCCTCGGGCGGGTAAATATTGGGGTTATAATAAAAAACCGTTATTTGGAAATAACGGGAAAGATACTCCAGAACATAGCTTGAGCAGGGAGCGCAGCAGCTGTGGAGCAGCAGGGACGGCGTTCCGTCACGGGCTGCGATCGTTCTCTCAAGCATAGCCTGATAGTTTATATTATCTGTCATTTAAAAAATTCCTCAATGGGTAATTACTTCTTTTTGGTCTCAGATGTTTTGGTATCCGAGGTCTTTCCGCCTGTTTTGCTGTCGGAAGCACTCTTCTTTGAGCTTGCGGCAGGTTTCTTTTCATCGGCAGAAGTGCTTGTAGTCTCTTCTGCAGCTATGGAAGTCTCCTCAGTCTCTTCGGGAGCGGTTGTTACCTCAGCTTCATCGGAAACGGCGGTCTCAGCCTCTTTCTCGGCTTCCTCAGCCTTGGTTTCCTCAAATGCGGCCACATCTGCCTGGATCTTTGAAAGCAGTGTTCTGTATGCAGAGGACTTGAAGTGCATTCCGTCCGACTCGGCATAGGAATAATTGAAATATCCCGTGGAGCTTTTCAGCACGGAAGCCGCATCAACAAAAAGCATATCCTTTTCTGTGCAGTAGTCGCTAAGGCTGTCGTTATACTCGTTTATCTTTGCCATAACGTCAATATCCTTGACGGTAGCGGCATACTCGGGAGTAACGGGAGGCACGCTGATTATCATGACCTCTGTATCGGGGCAGGCGGTCTTGATGAGCGTTACCAGAGTATCGGTGGATTTGAGCATATTATCCACAGAAAGCCACTGGATACCGTTGGAGCCAAGCATTATATACACACGCTTTGGTGTGGTATATGTAAGCATATCTGAAATGCCGATGTCGCCGAAGCAGGTGGAAACTGTTTTTGTAAGCACTGTTGAGGGGTTAAGACCCACCTTTGCAAATACGTTCCTGTCATTCAAAAATCCGTAAAGGGAATATCCTGTAGAAATAGAGTCGCCGATGAACAGATCCTCCGAGAAGAACTCACTGTCATAGTCCGTAGGCGCAGCTGTTGTAACGGGCACCTCCGCCATGGGTACCGAGCAGTCGGTAACGACCTCAGATGCGTGAGCAGCTGTAGTTGCGGGAACGGTAGTCTCAGCAGGGATCTGAGGAGAAGTCTCGGTCACTGCGGGAGCAGTTGAAACCGTGGTCTCGGCAGATATCTCAGTCACAGCCTCAGTCTGGGAGCTGGCTGCCTTTTCCGCCGACACTGTTTCGGAGTCAACAGTCTCATCTTCCAAAATTTCTGTGACAGCCTCCGTCACGGTCTCGGAAGAACCGAGAGTAGGCTCAGTCTCAGCCTCTTCCTCGGAATAATATTCATAATCCACAGCCTCGTCAAAGTCAGCCGTCTCATTTTTGCCTGCGCAGCCTGCCAGCATTAAAACGGACAGAACGGCAGCCGCAAGAGCCAGCATTCTCTTCGGGGATATCGCACACGCTCCGTCGTTGAAGTTATCGGACATTTCTGTATTCCTCTCTGTTTCTCAGAAATATTATATGTAAAGCAAATAGATTCTCACGTACAAAGATATTATAACATATATTTGGCAAAAGTAAAACTGTCATTGATACAGAAAATGGTGCTAATTTTTCGGTAATTTTCTATGATTTTTGATAAAATGCCGAAAACACAGGGCAAAGATTTTCGTAAATATGACGAACCTTTTCAAAATCTGCCGCATATACTAATATTAACAGTTTATACTATGAATTTTAACGCAAATTTCATCTATAGCTATGTAAAATAAGTATAATAAAATTAGTAAAAAAATTGCAATTTCAGGAGGACGGGGAATATGAACAAAAAGAAATTAAGGGGCTTCACGCTTATCGAGCTGATAGTGGTTCTTGCCATCGTTGCAGCGCTTGCCGCAATACTTATCCCGACGATGATAGGCTACACCCGTCAGGCGAGAGCGCAGACTGCCATTGCCAATGCAAAGAACGTTTACAGCGGTGTGGCACTGGCTCTTCTCGATATGCACACCAATGACGAAGAGGTCATGTCGGCAGGCGACAGCGGTGTTTTCATGGGGGCAAACAGCACTGTTGCACAGACATCAAGCGGAACTAAGATAGACATAAGCAAATTCATGGGTGAGGATTTTTCGGGCTACTACGGCTTCAAGATATCCGCTGACGGAAATTCCGTGGAATACGCTGTCTGGAGCAGCAAGCCCATAAATGCAACTCAGGTGGGCATTTACACGGAAGACCAGATACTTGCCAGCGCAAAAAGCCAGTGCATCGGCAGCTGCCCTGTGGAGTAAGGAACAAAAAAAGCAAAGGACTTCGTAAAAACAAATACTTGCGAAGGGCGGAGCTTTTATGTCAAACGGTGCGGTACGGCTTGGACTGCGGCTGATGATATTTTCATTGGCAGCTTCATACATACTGATGCGAGTGCGCTGTATTGCGGGCATGGAAACATTCAGCGAGCATTTCTATGCGGCGCAGACGATACTTCTCATAACCGCATGGATAGCTGGACTTATAACGGCAGGCGGATTTATCTTTGCTCCTCCAAGGTACAAGGGCATATGCGGAGTTCTTGCAAAGCTTGCGGCAGCGGCGCTTTCGGTGGGGATAGCTCTCCTTGTTGTATGGGCAGTGACAAAATTCGGCGGAGCCTCTGCCTGCAATATAATATTTTTCTGAAAATGAAAACGGGTCGATACATTTTGTACCGACCCGTTTTCATTTATTCGCTATCCTTATTTTCACTTTCATCAGGCTTATCAACTGTTATTTTCAGCCTGATTATCCTGTTTTCCTCCGCTTCAAGGACTTTTAGTGTAAAGACGCCGTCCTTTACCTCGTCCCCGGCCTGTGGGATACGTCCGAAAAGCTCCAGCGCCCAGCCGCCAAGAGTATAGCTCTCGCTCTTGATGGTATCCTCGGGAAGTCCCAGCTTTTCTTCAAACTCTCTCAGGTTAAAGTCTGCTGCTGCGTCATACTCATTGTCGCTTATCTTGATAAAGGAGTGATCCTCCTCGTCTGTCTCGTCGTATATCTCACCCAGAAGCTCTTCAATAAGGTCCTCCATTGTTACCATGCCGTAGGTTCCGCCGTACTGGTCCTTGATTATCGCCATATGTATCTTTTCCTTCTGCATTCTTGCAAGGACTTCCGATACAGTCTGGAACTCGGTGATATAGATCACCTCATGGATGATCGACTCGATGCCATCGGCGTGCTCGTCGCTTACTGTGAGCTTGAAGAAATCACGCTCGTGGATAAATCCGATTATGTTGTCGATATTTTTCTCATACACGGGCATACGGGAATACTGTTCGGTGAAAAACAACTCTCTTATATGCTCCAAGCTGTCGTTCTTCTCCACGGCAGTTATGCGCACACGGGGGATAAGCACCTCGGAAACGTTCTTGTCATCAAACTCCAGAGCGGAGCGCACAAGGTCGCTTTCCTGCTCCTCCAGAACGCCCTCTTCCTCGATCTCGTCGATGATATATTTCAGCTCGTCCTCGGTTACAGAGGGAGCGTCGCTGCCTGATTTGAAAATCTTTGACACCAGATTTTTCAGTCCTCTGAAAATGAATGTTACAGGTGTAAGCACCACAATGAACACATTAAGCAGTCCGCCGAACGAAAGTGCGAATTTCTCCGCATTTTCCTTTGCAAGGCTCTTGGGCATTATCTCGCCGAAGATGAGTATAAGAACTGTCATTGCCGCTGTTGCGATTCCCACGCCCTTTGCGCCGAAAAGCTCTGTACATATCACAGTGCCCAGCGATGTGGAGAGGATATTTACGATATTGTTTCCTACCAGGATAGTGGTAAGGGTCTTGTCGAAATTTTCAGCAATCTTCAGCGCCCTTGTTGCTTTTTTATTGCCGTTTGATGCCTCATGCTTGAGACGAATTTTGTTTACCGATGAAAATGCTGTTTCGGTCGCCGAAAAGAATGCTGACATGATTATCAGCAAAATTATCGCGGCATATTCCATAAAATAAAACCATCCTTTTTAAGTCAAATGTATTGATAATATGTTTAAAAAAGCCTGATAAAAAAGGCACCCCCGAAGCAAGGCTCCGAGGGCAAGATCATGATATAGGATTATGGGGGATTCTCTGCGAGGTAGGGGTAAAACCCCGCAGAGCAAATTTGGGGTTCTTTTATAAGACCGTGCGGGGTAAACACAATCTTTATAAAAGCTTGAAATGAAATTCCGTACTCTTTTCGAGTACAGTTATATAATACCCTGCCATTGTGTAAATTATGTGAAAGCTGACTGAAAGTAAAATGAAACACTTTTTTCGACATTTTTCACATATCCTCATAATCTTTGCCTTTATGAAGCCGTTATATTGCCTTATTTTTTTACTGTGCGAGCCTGTATATCTCCTCTGCGTCATCTGCTGTGAGACGGACGTATGAGCCAAGCTTATTGTGCTTTATCCTTACCGCATTCTCCGCCATTTCCCTGAAATACTCACATCCTATGTTTATGTCGGACAGACGTGTGGGCATTCCTATAGAACGGAAAAATTTTTCAAGCTCGGATATCATCTTGTCGATGACCTCATCGCCGCTTCCCTCAAGATGAAAAACTCTTCTGCCGAACTGCTCCAGCTTTGCGGGATTTGACTTTCTCACAAACTTCATCCATGCCGGGAAGATTATAGCCAGTCCTGCGCCGTGGGCAATGTCATAGTAAGCGGAAAGCTGATGCTCCAGCTGATGGGAAGCCCAGTCGCCGCCTCTGCCGATATCCTCTCCCCTGCCGCAGTCAAGCAGATTGTTGTGAGCGATGCAGCCTGTCTGCATAAGCTCCGCACGGATATCATAATCCTCGGGAGACTCCAGCGCAAGAGGAGCAAACCTGATGACCGTCTGAGCCGCTCCCTCAATGAGCCTGTCGGTAAGGTCGCAGCACTTGGCGTTGACGAAATATCTTTCCATAAGATGCGCCAGCATATCGGACGCACCGCAGGCAGTCTGGTAAGGGGGAAGAGTGTAGGTGTTCTCGGGGTTCATCACTGCAAACCTCGGCAGATAGCACTCAGCCGAGCAGCCTATCTTCTCGTTGGTCTCGGGATTTGAGATGACCGAAGCCATGGAGCTTTCAGAGCCTGCCGCAGGAATGGTAAGCACCACGCCCAGCGGAAGAGCCTTGACAGGCTTTGCAGCGCCGCTGTAGAAATCCCATGGGTCGCCGTCATAAAGAGCGCCTGCCGCAGCAGCCTTTGCCGTGTCGATAACGCTTCCACCGCCCACAGCAAGGATAAGTGAGACATTCTCACGCTTTGCGGTCATGGCAGCCTCACGCACCTTATCAATGCGTGGATTTGGCTGAACGCCCCACAGCTCCGTGAACTCAACACCGCTTTCATTCAGCGAAGCAACAACCTTGTCATAAAGCCCTGACTTTTTTGCGCTTCCGCCGCCGAGCAGCAGCAGGGCCTTTCCACCGTCAGCCAGAGCCTTGCATTCGCTTCCGATATATTTTTCGGCTGACCTGCCGAATATTATCTTTGTGGTATTGTGATAAATATAGTCGTTCAAGAAACATTCCTCCGAAAATTTCCATTATAAATATGACTTTACAGATTATAATATCACACTTTTTTCACTTTTTCAAGTGATTTGCGCATTTTATGCAAGGTTTTACGGCAATTTTACGCATTGCGGCAATTTTCCGATGAACACGGCAGATACATAATACTAATCACCAATAAAACTATAGACAAAAAATCATCGCATAATCCATATACGCAAGATTATGCTCAATTTTTTGTATAGTTTTTAATTGGTGCTTAGTATAAAATAACAGCGGCACTCTTTAGCCAAAAGAATGCCGCTGTTATTTCACTGATACTTGTTGTCACTGCCCTTTATTTTGTCAAGGGTGTTTTTTTCCAGACGGGAGACCTGCGCCTGGGAAATGCCTATCTCCTTTGCCACCTCCACCTGAGTGTGTCCCATGAGAAAACGCAGGTAAAGTATCTTCTTTTCACGCTCGTTCAGCGATGACAGCGCATCTTTAAGAGCAAGCTCGTCTATCCAGCCTGCACAGCTGCTGTCGTCGCCTATCTGGTCAAGGACATAAAGGGTGTCGCCTGTGTCGGAATAGATAGGCTCGTACAGCGAAACAGGGTCGGATATGCTTTCCAGCGCAATTACCACGTCCGCCTTCGGGCAGCCCACAGCCTCGGCTATCTCGGTTATATCAGGCTCACGGTGAAGCTTTCCCGTCAGTTCCTCCTTTGCCTGCATTGCACGGTAGGCAAGATCTCTCAGGCTCCTTGATATACGTATGGGTGTGTTGTCCCGAAGGTATCGCCGCAACTCTCCGCTTATCATCGGAATGATATACAGTGGTTGAAAAAATCAAAAAGCGTACTTAATAGATATTTTTTCGTCCTTTATTTCTATTCTGTCAATACAAATCCTGATGGCCTTTTGCCTGTCCTTTATGCTCATACTGTTCCAACTGTCCTCAAGGGTAGCAATTATCCTATTCTTTTCGTTTAGGTCGTTCACTACGCTGCAAAGCTTTTTTTCATTCTCGATCTGCCTCGATATTTCAGCCAGTTCTTTTTTATTTTCATCGATAGTTTCCAGTAGGATATCATCAGCACTATTCGCATAAAGATTATACAAGCGTTTTATCCTGCCGGATACTACATCATATTTCTGTCTGAGGGTTTGAAGTGCTGATGCCTTCACATTTATTTCGGTATCAAGCCTTTTATTCTGTCTGGTATAGTTGAAAAGGTCTTTTATGACTGCATCTTCCACATCACAGGCATCATGCTTGAGATTATCGCAGTCAGGATTCATCACAAACTCAGGACGGCTATGCTGCTGTGAACAGCAATAAATTTTCAGTCCGTTTTTTCCCCATTTCTGATATCTCATTCTTGCACCGCATTTGCCGCAGTATATAAGTCCCGTAAGCAAATATGAAGATGTAACAATGCCTTTTGTGGAGCGTTTGCGGCGCTCTTCCTGCACCGCATTCCACGTCTGTTCGTCAATAATGGGCTCATGCTGTCCATCTATTATTTCACCGCAAAAATTTATCTTGCCAAGATATGTTACACGGTCAAGGATATTGGCCACCTGCCTATCCCCTGATACATCAAACATTTTTGCAAGTTGTGTCGTAGAATACCCCTGCAAATACAAGTCAAATATTTGTTTTACATCTTCAGCGTGTTCATTTGGCACAAGTATATCCCTGCTCTGATCATAATCATATCCAAAAGGTACTCTTCCGCCGCCCATCCAGTAGCCTGACTTGACCCTTTCATACATTCCCATCCGTGTACGTTCCTTGATGTTTTCACGCTCAAGCTGCGCAAATACGGAAAGGATGCCTATCATAGCCTTGCCATACGGAGTGGTGGTATCAAAATTCTCGTTCAGACTGACAAAGCTGCAATTATAAGGGTTAAATACCTCTTCAAGCAAAAAAATAGTATCCTTTTGAGAACGTGAAAGTCGATCGAGCTTGTAAACAATTACCGCTCCCACCTTGCCGCCGATTATCTCGTCGATCAAGTGCTTTATTTCCGGACGGTCAATATTGCTTCCGGACCAGCCTCCATCTATGTAGAACTCATAGTCAGTTATATCCTTCAATTTGCAATACTGTTCCAGCTTCTGCTTCTGTGCCTCAACAGAATAGCCCTCCTCAAACTGAGCGTCAGTAGATACACGGATATACAAAGCCGTTTTCTTAGTATTCTGCATTTCTGCCCTCCTGTAAAAAAATAGAGATAACACAGTGGCTATCTCTATTATAACATATCAGCATAATATTTCAATATGTAATTTTTACAAATATCATGTTGAAATATCAGCAGCGTTCTCTTGTGGATTGGTATTGATCTTCTGATACACTTCTGTAAGGAGATTGACCAACTCAGGAATAACAGGCTGGTAGCTTTCATCAATTTCTTCTCCGCTGCCGTTATAACGTTTCTCTATTGTCAGTGTCATTATCTACCACCCTTTCCCTTTTAATATTGGCATACTCCGTGTGTCTTATTCAATACAAAGTACGCAGAACTGCTGAAAACGACTACTGACTGCATTAACCATGCTCTCAATACTATAATGTATAATTATTTTCCGTAAAAATACGGTAAAATCAATTCCTTACGTACTTTTTTCCATAAACATATTCACGGTGTGATTTAAAACGCTTATGCCATGCAATTAAATCCCTGCGTCTTACATGCCTATCTTTCCCATAGATACTGAGTTCTATTTTCTTTGGCTTTGTTTTACGCATAAACGTTATTTCGGAATTAGAAAACTTTTCTTTTCCAAAAATTTCTTCTATGTCCTGTTTAACATCGACACCAAAGGTCTTGCCATCATTCTCACAAACAAGTTTCATACAGTTATACTTATGAATTCCTCTGGGCTCACTAAAATATGGATCTTCCACCTCAAAGCTTTTTACAATTATCATTTCTAATCCACCTCATTATAATTACTTAACATGGCAAACGGTAATGGATCGCACTTAACTGCTGCAATGAAAGTGGTTAAAAATAACCATACTTTCATTGCATTTTCAGTTTAAATCAATCCCAGATAGACATAAGGTATGCCTCATCTGACGGAACGCAATCATCCTCCTGGTACTGCACATCTGGAGGCTCAACAGCTTGTACATCTCCTGAAATAGCATTAACATTTACTTCTATGCTATTGTAGATATCAACGTTATCCCCACACTTGCTCCTTACTTGGTTGATCACATTAGGCATGTAAAGCATAAGTTCCTTGCTGTATATCGCAGCCTCTGATGCTGACTCAGCAACTACCTTGAAGTTGTTGAATACTCTTATGCGCTTATTCGGAAATGAAGGCGATTTACCTTCAAAAAAATTAATTTCATTATTTTTCATCTTAAACCAACCTTTCTTACTATTGTTGCTAATAGGGTAATCTTTATCTGTGCAAAGAGCATAATCATCTTCATCAATTATCGGCTTCTCATAATTCTCGGGCAGATACTCTCCAGCATCACACAGGTAATATCCGCCGCCATCAAAAAAGTCGCATTCATCATTATCGATAAAATCTTCATGCTCCATATAAGCACTATTCTGTATAAGCCGCTCAAAATCATCCGTTAAAATCTCCATGTCCTCATCAGAACTAGCATGTCCTTTAATTATGCTTCCAGTAATACCTGCTATACCATACTTAGTACAAATATAACCGGAAACGTAATTTTTTATTTCCGCAAGCTGAGGCTTATATTGCCTGAATCGAGTACCATCAAATCCTATGCTGTTAAGTATGATATGAGCATGAATGTTGTCAGTGTTCGTGTGCACTGCAAAAACAGACTGATGCTTTTTAAAGAGTCGTGTAAAATCACCCGCTATTTCAAGCATCATGCTATCCGACACTTGATCTTCCGGAGCAGGAGACAGTACAAAATGTGCACATTGTATGCCGCCGCACTTATTATGCACCCGCTTAACTGCCATCATAGCAGCCACTGGATCTGAGCTGCCACAGCCATATGAATCGCATAAATTATTGGACTTCACAGGATCACTTACATATTCATAACATTCACGAAGGCTTTTGGAGGTATTATTAACTGCTTTTAAAATCAATGCTGCCACCTCATTCCCAAACCAGTTCAGTCTCATCCTCATCGGCTGAAACATATACATCTATATTATTTTTTGACTTGGGTTCAAAAGATTTCTCCGGACCGTACGTAATATATGAATCACTCTCGGCAGTTTCTTCTGAATTGTCAGATTCAATATAGTGCTCCGAAGAACCATTGTTTAACTCGTTAAGCTTGTCGATAATGCGTGTAAAAGCATCCAGGATTTGATCAATGTCACGCTTTGAGCTATTACTACGTGAAATCCTTTTGTCTGCATAACATTTTCCAAGCAGCTGTACAATCTCTTCAGCTCCCGAAATTATAATAGGAGGCTTATCTATACACGTCTTGGAAATATATGCACTTCTGCTCATTTTTGCTGCGGCAGCGTACTTATCAATAATCGCAAGATTTTCCTCTAAAATTAAAATATTTATTCTCTTTGCCATTTTAGAACTCTCCTTTTTGGTCTGTAGACCTGTAGACTTTGTTGACCTGATATCAATAACTATTTATCCCAATGTGTATAGCTGCTAATCTTGCAGCCATTACACACCTGGAAAATAATTCAATTTAGGGCTTTAAACCTACCCCACGAAAGCCGCATAATGGCGGTGATCCGTTGAGTCTGAACTTATCCCTTTTTACGCCTTGAAGCGCAGCAATGTAATTACTTATCTCTCGTTTGCTAGACGTATTATCGAAGCCATTATCAGTACAGAACTTCTTATACTGAGATAGAATATCTGCTGTGTGTACGCACACCTTCGGATTTAGTTCAAGCCTGTCGCTCACAAACTGTTCAAGTACCTGACTGTAACTTTCATAAACATCCATAAATTCACCTGAGAGAGGATCCTCATGAAAGCTGTAATTATCTGCTATGAGCTTACTGAGAGTGTTAACGGCTACACTGGCAATTACATCTACCTCATTCATAAGTGCTTTCAGTAGTCCAGTGTCTTTCTCCTCATCACTTAAGCTGCGAGGAAACCTTAAAACACAAAGGCGGTTAAGTATCGCCTTATTCGCTTCATCACTCTCCCACAACTGCGGAAGAGCATTTCCTGCAAAGCATAGTTTTGCGTGATTTCTGAACTTCTCCGGATTACAGAACTTACGCTCGCCCGAAACAACTTCGTTGGATATGAGACTTTTGAGGATATCTGGCTGAGCAATCCTTGCACCTGTGAGCTCTCGGTTAATATTGGCCCTTGCATATCTTAATTCTACAATATTTCGAGCATCAGTTACCGTACTTAACGGGAAGGCTGTAACGTTTGCCGAACCAATAATACGCTCGAGAAGATTGAGAATAACAGATTTTCCACAATTTGAAGGTCCTAAAAAGACAAACATCTTTTCCGCCCCCTCAAGTGAAGAAATGCAATACCCAATCATCTGCAGCAGCCGCAGCTTTGCATCTTGTGAGCCATCAAGACTTGTACGGCAGAACTTGTTAAATGCTTCTGCCATAGTAATGTCTGCATCAGGGTCATAGTTGAAATTGAGCCGGTAAGTAAACATGTAATCAGGGTTATGCGGAACAAATTGTTTAGCCTTTACTCTGACCACTCCATTACTCGCATTAACCAAAAACCTACCTTTATCTGCTATAACCTCAAAATCAATTAGGTGCGAAGGATCAATGATGATCTTTTTCGCCACTCTGACAAGAGCCGCTAGTGGTACCTTTCCCCGAATTTCTGCTGGAAAAAGTCCTAATAAGCAACTTGAAACCTGTGAAGGTGAAAGGCATTTCCACCAACCAGCTTCAGGAAGGTATTGAAAAACGTTAGCCCCGTCGGTTTTAAGTTTAGCGCAAAACTCGGAATTATAAAACTCTTCCTCGTTAAAGCTTCCCCTGCTATCAAAAAATGTATGAATCTCTGTCATAACTGCCGACATAGCAATTCTCCTTTTAATTTTTCGAGTTTCTATTCCCTTACACCATTATAAGGTATCACATGCGCGCCTGAATACCCTACTTAATGTCTCAGGGATGCTCTACGATGCTTAAGCTCAGATATTGCCAGCATGTTATTGCACTGCGCAATATAAGATCTATAGCAATTTCGCTTTTGACACGATTTTATCCATGACAAATGCTTTCGAGCTCTAAGCTCAGCCGTCAATCCCGCTTCATATGCGTATGCGAACATTACGCATATTATTCAATTTTAAAGCTGCCTGCGGGTTTCAACTAACTGGCTACAACTCTATAATATCACGCTTTATGGCCACAGTCAAGGATTTTGCCACACCTTTTATGTCCCATCGAACCGTCATTTGCAGCATATTTATTGTTGATTTTCTTTAATCAAATATATTGAAATCAATTATAATGTATGATATAATATTTATAAGTGTAGATATACTTCATATTAACTAATTTATTAAAGAGCAATCATGTTAATCAAAATATTTTTAAAAAAAGCGCTGAGCAAAACCATTAACCCATGAAGGAGAAATTACAATGGAAAATACGCATAACGTACAAAATAATTACATATCAAGCGACCATGGTTACAATCAAACAAAAGAACATAATTTGCCGAAGGAATCTGAAGATACATTATCCGATGAAGATACCCCATCATCCGGCTTAGGTTTTACTGGTATTTACGACACTTCAGAACTTATTAACCCCGAATGCTCCGATCCACTAATTTGCCACCTTTTTAGTCCACAAAACGATGGGCAAGATATTAGCAAAGAGTATCTCCCAAAACTCCTATCTTATTTAAAAAAAATATCCACTAATTTCAATAAAGAGTTAACCTTTGTTTACCCTTTTGAAAGAAATCCAAATGGAAGAATAACTATGAAGAAGAGTAAACCCCATAAAGTTATTCTTGATCCAGCAAGTATTGAGCTAACATCACTGAATAAAGGCACAACAGGCATTATATGGGAAACTCCAATTAAAAATTACTGCAACAAAGAAAAAATGCTCCCCTACCTTCCTTGTCTGATTTTTTGTGCCATGTACAACTTTACACAAGATAAAAGCCAAAAGATATTGTCAAATCCGTCTGAAGAGGCACTTGAATCTTACTTTTTTAAAATTGACACTCCGCTAACACTCTTGAGTGATAAAAATTACAAACAATACGATGAAAGAATAAAATTAATTTTCACATGCATACTTAGATTCTGGACTGCAATATCATTATGTGATGAAGCCAACGTTGCTTTGTGCATACTCTGGGCAGAACAACAATTTCCATTATTAAACAAAATTTTTCTTGATGATGAACTGTGGGAAAGTAAGCATAATAACAAAGCTATATATGCGCCTTTAATTTTTGAAATCAAGAGATCATACGAAGTAGCAGCCGCAAAGGAAGTGGAAACGAATTTTAAGAACATGAAAAAAATCACACAAAGTATCTTATCAGAAATATCTTTAAATAAAACTTTAAATGAAAATATCGATATGATTATTTCTAAATCATCAAATCTTTTCACTGAAGGAAGTGAAATTGCCAAACGTTATATGATATTCTATGCCAACTGCTTAATTGAAACAAACCCGGCATCTAAATATTTTCTTAATTTTTTCAAGCCGCAAATAAGTGCTAAGAAATTAGTACTATATGATGAAACTGACTTTGGAAATGCAGAAACGTCACTATCAATAAACGATGCTAATTTCACTATTCAAGTTTTTCAAGAAGTTGAGATCCATACTCCAAACTATAATAAGCCCGATGTCTCCCAAACAAATGAAATTAATTTTTATCGCTATTTTAGTTTTAAGTATAGTTGGCTTTTTCCACAGGAAGGTGCTGACAATGATGGCAACTCTGGTCTTGAATTACGTTTGAAAAATATTAACTTTACCAAAATTAAAGGCTCATCGCCATTAAACTTACAGAATCCAAACTGTCCAATAGTTATATCATTTAATAAGATTCCCAAAAAGGATCGTACCAGTCGAACCCCAAACAACAGAGGAAATTGTCTTTCAATAAAAAATGCATACTGTCTTTCTCCTAAAGTTACATCATATACGATAAGCAAATATGAGTATATACACACTGAAATGGAAGCCCTTTTATTTGCAGGTCTTGCGAAAATAAAATATTGCAATGACAATAATATTGATATATGCGATATTATCGACGATGATTACAACTCTTTTCCTAGATCTGAAATAGTCGTTAAAATTTGAAAAAATCAATATACTAAAGCAACCAGGCGCACACCTTGCTTTAGTAAAGATGTGCGCCTGGTTAGGTCTGCGAAATAATCTTTGTAAAAACGTCAACTGAGAAAAATGACTCTGTGTTGAGCGCAGCTTGATCGACTGCTCTCTTTTTCAGTATAAATGGTCCTGAAAATCAAACCGTATAAACGCAATAATCACTAAAACTTTGACCATACTAAAAATGCAGCCGAAGAGGACAGCGCTGCGAAGCGTCCCGACACAACAGTCTGCAAAACATACGGTGAGGAGCAACGCATTGTCGCTGCTTTTCTTATTCTTCACCGGATATTCCAAGAGCGGATAACCCTTAAGGAAGCATAACCTTATTTGAAGACTTGGGCAGAACCCTCAACAGCTGTTAAGGCTGCAAAACTGACCTCAAATGAAATCGCAAGCTGGGAATATGCAAGTTTCCAGTGCATTGTCCACTTTCTTGTGGCCTATTTTACGCTCATAAAAATGATTTTTCTGATCGAATCATCAGTCGGAAAAATCGCCTTGAATTTGGTAATTATTCTGACCATTCTGCGGTAAAAATTTTGCCCCACTTACAGATAAACTCCGTAAGTGGGGCTATTTAGTATCATTTTATCTCGATACAGGAGCAACATCAATGAAATCAAGGAAATCATCAAACATGATTTCCGATTTTGCCGCAGTTGGAGCTGCATAAACGATATCTGAGCTTGTTATGCTCGTCCATGCACCGTTTACGTATGCCTTTACCGCAAAGCCATATCTTGTGCCGTTGGTAAGTCCTGTTACGTACATACCTGTTGCTGTTCTGTAGCCTGCAACAGACCATTTTCCGTTAAGATAGGTGTAAACTGCATAATTTGTTGCTCCGTCAACGGTCGTCCAGTTAAGGGCAACTCGTCCGTCCTGTCCCTGTGCCTTGGTTATAACAGGTTTGACCGCTGCACTGCCAACAGGAGTTGCATAAACAATGTCAGATGAGGTAATGCCTGTCCATGCACCGTTTACGTATGCCTTTACTGCAAAGCCGTACTTTGTGCCATTGGTAAGTCCCGTTACGTACATTCCCGTTGCTGTTCTGTAGCCTGCAACAGACCATTTTCCGTTGAGATAGCTGTAAACTGCATAATTTGTTGCACCATCTACAGCTGTCCAGTTAAGGGCTACCTTTCCGTCCTGTCCCTGTGCCTTGGTTATCTTTGGCTTAGCTGCCTCTCCAGTAGGAGTTGCATAAACAATATTGGAAGAGATTATTCCCGTCCATGCACCGTTTACGTATGCCTTTACTGCAAAGCCGTACTTTGTGCCGCCTGTCAGACCGGTTACATATTTGCCAAGCGCAGTTGTTGTACCTGCATTGTACCACTTGCCGCCCACGGTATAATAAACCGCATACTGCGTCGCTCCATCAACAGAGATCCAGTTAAGGGCAACTTTTCCGTCCTGAGGCTCTGCCTTGATTATGTATGGCTTGCTGAAATCAGGTGTGTAATATATGATATCGGAATTTCTTATCTCTGTCCACAAGCCGTTTATGCAGCCCTTTATAGCGAAACCGTACTTAACATTGTCTTTAAGATTTGTAACAACTATATTGCGTTCGGTCGTTGTTCCGATAGTATGCCACTTGCCGTCCACTATGTAATAGAAAGCATATTTTTCAGCACCCGATATAGGAGACCAGCCAATGCGCAGAGTTCCGTTTTCTATAAGCTGTATTGACGTAATGCCTGCCTTATCCATCATTGACGTAGGTATTGCGTAAACAATATCAGCAGAGGCAATGCCTGTCCATGCGTTGTTTACATATGCCTTGACAGCAAAGCCGTACTTTATCGCACCTGTAAGTCCTGTTACAGTCATGCTGAGTTCGGTCGTTGTGCCTGCATTGTACCACTTGCCGCCCACGGTGTAATAAACAGCATATTTCTCCGCACCGCTTACAGCAGTCCATTCAAGATCCACACTGCAGTCGTATGCGTTGGCAGCAGTGATAACCGGCTTGGAAGCTTCCTCAGATGACTTGCGGGTCACGGTTATTTCTTTTGCGCCATCAGATGTAAGGGTGTATTTGCCGCTTCCCGATCGTGTGAGCTTCACGGAAACGGTATAGGTATCCTTTTTGCCGCTTACAGCCGTTATAACAAGCTCGTAGTCGCTTGAGTCAACATTTGTATTGCCGAAGCTTACTGTTGCAGCAGCTCTGATAGCCGCAATGACATCGCTCTCTGCCGCATTTTCCGATACCTGAACTGTTGAAACGGAAATAACGGGAGTGATAGAAATCTTTGGCTTTTCTTCCAAGTATTTATATGGGATATTAGTTGATTTTGCGTATTTTTCTGCGTAAGAGTTTGGGTAGCAGCATATGGTCAGGTTTGTGCAGCCGTCAAACGCATAATAGCCTATAGAAGTAACACTGTCAGGGATGGTTATACTTGTAAGTCCTTTGCAGTAGGAAAAGGCTTGATAGCCTATAGAAGTCACACTATCAGGAATAGCTATGCTTGTCAAACCTGTACAACCGGAAAATGCTGAATCGCCTATAGTAGTAACACTGTTGGGAATGGTTATGCTTGTCAGGCTGTCTAAATTACTGCTTCCATCAAACAAATAATCAGGGATTTTTTCTATTCCGTTGCTGAATATTACATTTTTCAAACTGGTACAATTGTCAAATGTAGAACCAGCTGAATCAAATTTTGCATTTTTCGGTATGGTTATTGTCTCAAGATTTCTACAATTGGAAAAGGCACGATAACCTACAGAAGTAACACTGTCGGGTATGGTTATGCTTTTAAGGCTGTTTAAAAATCTGCCTCCGTAGAATAAATAATCTGGAATTTTTTCTATTCCACTGCTGAATTTTACATTTTTTAAGCTTGTACAATAATCAAACGTGCAACCATTTGAATCAAACTTTACGTTTTTAGGAATAGTTATCGTTTCGAGATTGGTGCAGAAGCAAAAGGCAAACCTGCCTATAGAAGTTACACTATCCGGTATGGTTATGCTTGTTAGTATTGTACAGTCGGAAAAAGCTTTATAACCTATAGAAGTCACAGGATACCCCTTTATTTTGCTTGGGATTTTTATAACAGTATCATGTCCCAATCTGCATCCTGTTATTTCAACTTCTCCATTGCTTATTGTATAGCTGAATTGAGTATAGTCTGTTTCGGGTTCGGAAGAGCTGCCGTCGGAAGAAGGCTTATATTTTTCGCCATCATCATCTGTAAGGGAAAAATCATCTGCCGAACAGTCGGTAATACTGTCCACCTTGCCTGTATATTTGATTCCATCTGTGAGAGGGATATTGTCGGCACAGAATGTCCTGTTTATCTCATCACTGTCACACTCATACACATAATAGCTCATGGTTCCGGAATCGGTGCCCGTAAGCTCCAGAGTATAGTCATCGATGGAGCCAAAACGAATGTATTTCTGATCTCCGTTTATAACGCTTATATCAGCCTCATCTGATGTGACCTTTACCTGATTATCGGAAACATAAGCCACCACAGCTCCTGTGGAGTCCTTTACAACAACGTTAACAGGGCAGGAGATCAGAGTAGCGATATCCCATGCGGATTTATCGGACGATAAGAATGTGGTTATCTTCTTTGGAAGCTTGGAAACATCAGCAGGACTTTTTATTGCAAAGCTGCCGAGATTCTTGTTTTTAACTGCCTTATAGGTTTTCTGCGTAAGATTGGTAAGAACGTTTATATCAGTAAGATCAAGCTTTCCGTTTGTACCTGTAGCGGCGTTGAAAATAGTGTTCATATCGCTGTAGGACGCAAGAACATATTTTTTGAACCATGTCAGATAATCGTCAATGGTACCGTTGGTGTTTGTGGTATCCTTGTATATCTCCACCAAACTGTTGCCGAGATTATCAAGATCCTTGAATGACAGTGTGCATACACGATCACCTGTTATATACTTGTCATTGCCGCAATCAACGATATAACGGACATTGAAAAGTGATGCACTGACAGTAGATTTCTTGGAACCAATGCTCTGACCCAGCCATGCAACGCAAACATATACCGTTGGCTCATTGGGAGCATTCATTTCAAGGACGGTATTTCCGTTATTAAAATAAGCCACGAAGCTGATATCTGTAAACCACTGTGCAAAATTAAGACCTGATTCACTGCTGTTTGTTGCGATCGCCATGTTTTCCATATCGCAGAAAAACATAGTATCAGCAACTATTTTGTCAAAAAATTCGGAAGAAACATATTTTTTAAGAGACGACATATTGTCCTTAAAATCTGATTTGCCCATGTAATTGTTATATGTCTCATCAAGCTGTCTCAGGACGGGATTGTTATCCGAGAGATATTTTGTAAGATCGCTGTTTTTATCGGAGAGCTTATAGAATCTGCCCTTGATATTTGCGGAATAAAGCTCCTTTTCCGTACTGGAAGTAAAGCTTGAATAAGCTTCATCTGAAAGAGCCAGATGATTAAAGTGAGAATCGGACTTATCCATTACAACATCAAAAGAATTGCCTGAGAGCACGGTCAGATGATTTTGAGATGCTTTGAAATTGCCGCTGTATTTTCCTGATGCTTCAAATTTTCCGCCTACGCTGAGTGTACCCTCAGTCAGAGTACAGGTATAGGTTGTTGAATTTGTAGTAATAAGGAAATTGTTCATAACAGTGACTGAACAGCCCGAATTTCTCATATTGAGTATTCCGCAAGGTTCAGATACTGTCAGATCATTGCCCACTTTGAGCTTGCCGTTTACTTCAAGAACACCGCCGCACTTATCCGTAGAAATAGGATTGAGCCAGTTGGTGCTTCCGCCTGAAACAATAGCACTTCCGATAACATTAAGTGTTGACTTGGAGCATATGGTAAGGGTTCCGCCATTAACATAAAGATTGTTGCAGCTCACATCGCCCTTTACCACCACATCTTCGCCTTCGGAAACTACCAGATCCTTAGTCGAATTTATGCTTGATGCGGTCACTACTATACATTTTCCCGAATATGCGTCAGGGTCAGGATTTACACTGCCACGCTTTCGGTCATCAAATATATTGACCCCATAGCTATGAGAAAAGGTTCCCGCATCAGTATGTGCGGTAACGGTAATTGCGGCAGTACTTGCATATTTCTCCGCAGCGTAATCCGATTCGGCAAACACAGGCACTGAAACGGTGAATTTGTCATTGAGATTTACGACAATATCGCTTTGCGGCACGATATAATATGTCTTTGTCGATGAATCCTCACTAAATGAAAGTCCATCGGGAGCGCTGAACTCAATATCGTTGATATGAAGGTCAAATGTATCGGAACTGAGCTTTGCCATCAGCGCTTCATCAGTATAATCCACTTCATAAGATATCATACCGCCGATATCAAAAGTAAGCATATTGGGTGACGGAGACCACATTTCATCTTTATAGGTGAATTTTAAAGTTTCTGAGTCTCCGAAAACCGCTGTTCTCTTCATTTTGTCAACCTTGACAGGGACAGTCAGCATATTGCCATAGCTGTTTCTTATGCGAATACTTGCCTCTCCCTCAGCCAAAGCCTGAATTTTTATCAGATACATATTATTATAGCTTTGCTTCAGGTCATCACTGTAGGACGAATTGCTGAAATCCTTACTTTTGATATACACTATGCTGCTGTTTGTTGATGAAACGGCAAGCTCACCATTGCTTCCGTTAAATCTGTTGCTTGTGTCAATAACTGTTATGTAGGAATGTTCCGCAACGTTCATCGTGACTGAGGACTTGTCGGCATACAGATCACCCGATGAAACGCCCGTCATTGCATATACACTGTTGTCAGTCAGGCAGCAAAGCATTATCATTGCAAATAACATAAGCAATGTTAACATACCGCCCCAATATGTCTTTTTTACATTTCCCGTATTCAAATCAACCCCACCTTTTTGTAAAATAAAGCAAATATTTTCTTTATTATAGCACAATACAAGAAAATATTTGTTAATTTATTATAAATATTGCAAATCATATAGGTGGTCTATACAGATAAGTTGCTTGTATTTTCCTAAAGGCACTAACGATACTGAGCAGCTTTATTCGGAAAGCAGCTTCGTATCCCACAATTTACAAAA